>Ga0307517_10000197_pt1 | contig 102308 bp, 97 predicted proteins | sample 23_EM_MG_FD_194515 | JGI IMG/M metagenome (GOLD analysis project Ga0307517, IMG submission 194515) | Populus trichocarpa ectomycorrhiza microbial communities from riparian zone in the Pacific Northwest, United States - 23_EM | ecosystem: Host-associated > Plants > Roots > Unclassified | place... | reverse complement strand
AACTTATCAATTGGTTTTGTGGCTCCTAAGTATACCTTTCATCTTTATTGATATTGTATTTTTTTTCTACTTCTCATTTACTCTTTCGTAAAATCGTTTCAACTTGCTATAGCCGTTCCCTTTGCTTGTGCTCCCTTTTTTTTATACGGTACAACCACTACATTCATCTCGCACTACTAAGCAACCTTTCCCCATTTGCTATCCTGATCCCTGCTAGTGGGATACCCCCTGCTAGTGGGATACCCCCTGCTAGCAAAATATTCAAAACTTAGGCGCTGTACCTTCGTATATGGGGCCGCCTAATGTACTAAAATGTGCTAAGCTAAGCTCCACATTTCCGCAGGCTTTTGCGATGCTTAAGTACAAGCACATCGTACTAGTATTGTGCCTAGAACCGCTACAGCAGCATGCTCAACGTTCCCTGGTGGGAAAAAAGAGTCCAGCAGCGCAGTGCCCGCTTCAGCGACCCTCAATTGAGGATCCAGCGGTGGCACAATAGAGCGTTTTGGCCACGCTCTCGGGGGAGAAATTTTGAGCTCAAAATTTGACTTAAGCTAAGATATATAGAGTAAGGATTGGCGGATGGCTAAGGTGATTCCTTACCTTTTGGGGTAGCAGAGCCAATTTGATTTATCTCCTAGCCAACCCCATTTAGAATGTTGAGCATTGGCCTATTTTAGTACCCGGGAGCAAATCTACGCGGCCGCTCTGGCTTCCATCATGGCAATGCTGAACAGGACTGTTTCCGCGGTATTCTGAGCACTACACCACTTCTGAAGCACAACGTTTTTCCTATCACGATTACCCAAATAGACCAGTGTTAGTATCTAGTGCTGGCCATGATTACTCGTACAAGGTAAGGGATAGGTTATTGCCGGTGCGGCAACGTACTCCCTCTTCGGTTTAGCATTCTACAACTTCGATTCTCATCGTATATTCGGAATACGGTTGCTATAAAAGTACAGGAAGGTGTGTCAGAATTATTTGAATTATCGAAGATCTGATGTCTTTAATACAAAGAGGAAAATGTACCTGATGGTAAAGTGAAAATAATGATCATTATGAAAATAGTAACAGCAACTGTGACGATAGGATGAGGGAAGGTGTTCATTCACCGTTGAGGGTAGCCTTGATGCCACTTTTCAAGCACAGTGCAATAAATTCTAAAGTGTTAGTCCATTCTCATACATGGGCTTCACTAGCTACTGGCACCACTCACCGCAATCTTTCAAGGAGCATGAACACTATACTTTCTATGGGTTCATGATGGCTCTTCCAAAATGGGAAACAAATTTTGGCCTGTGTGTGAACTAAGAGGTAATAAAAGAGAACAAGCTTGGCCTGGTATGAGAATAAATGATGTAAGGGGTAGAAATTACTACTAGCCATGTTTGGTCATAGTATTAAGACATAAATCTTTAATATTACCTGATTCCGAATAGGCGATGAAAATGGAAGTACGAGTACTACCGTAGTAGATTTGCTCCCGATTACTAAAATAGGCTAATGCTCAACATTCTAAACGGGGTTGGCTAGGAGATAAATCAAATTGGCTCTGCTACCCCAAGGTAAGGAATCACCTTAGCCATCCGCCAATCCTTACTCTCTATATCTTAGCTTAAGTCAAATTTTGAGCTCAAAATTTCTCCCCGGGAGGGCGGCAAAAACGCTCTAATCCCTCGGAAAAATGCCAAGCACTTGGGCCCGGACCTTGACAGGGCCTGAGAGTTCCTTGAGATCCAGCCCCCAGATAGGATGCCAAGTTAATCCGAAGAGTGGGGGACAGCCTGGTACCCCACTGCAATTTAGAGCTTGCACATGCCATGAGGGTATTTTCTCTTACAACTTGGTGCTTCTTGCAACACCGCTCGGGATTCGTACTCGAGTACAGAAAATGTCCAAGTGTGATGTCGTTGGAGTTGCCTTCTCTGGCATCATACCGTAGAATTCCATAAATAAGCCGCACCTTGGGGTGGGCCGCAGCTACCCAAAACCTAGCTCACGTGAGTATGAACCCCTGGATAATCCCTTGCTTCCACAACTCAACCTTTGAATAATCCGCGCGGCTTATTTATGGAATTCTACGGTATTATAAGGTTTTGTGCTTTTTTATTTTCTATATCTCTCAGAGGGGCTGAGGGACAGCCAGCCGCCTTCCGCTGTGTTTTTTTGCCCTTTTTCCCAAGTGGGAAATCTTGGACTGCATCGCACATGGTTCAATTCAAATGTCTCACGTCTACTGCAAGTCAATCCGGAAGCTCTCTCTACCGGGACTGTGCTAGTACGGTCCTGTGTGCGACCGCAATGAGCAGTATCATACTCGTAGAGTAGTCCTGTGTACTACGGTACTAGTACCGCAGTGCACTAGTGCCATACGGTACTGATACGGTACTGAGTGCTACCGTAACACACAACCACGGAACCCCGGTCCCCTGGACAAAAAGCAACAGGGAATTTTAAGATTCGTCATATCATATTTTCTCCCCTCACCAACGGCACTCATGCTGTGGAAAGAAAAAAGATCGGGCTGGGCAGAGCCATAAACCTCGCGATCCAAGGCCCACACACCAACCAATCAAACCAATCAAACCATACACTCACTCGGCAAGAACAACCCCACAACACCACCGACAACCCCAATCCATACGGCCAAATATTTCTCCGCCGTGAAATCCTCCATCCCCTCTCCATCCCGGCGCCGCTGCTGCCACTCGCCCATCGCCGCAGCAGTATTGCACGGGTGCACAAAATAATACGGCACCCCAAGCACTGGATGGTCCGTCTGTGATATCGCGCCTTGAACACCTACCCTCTTAAGCACATCACGGGTTGTGGTAGATGTTAGGTTCTCGTAGACTTGTTGTAAGCTCGCAGGGATTTGCGCGGAGGAGGCGGGGGGGTACAAGTTGAAGTATAAGATCGGCAGCTGGTAAGCCTTCGATAGGAGGATTTGGTATTCTACTTTCCAGAGCAATGGTGAAGGCGGGGGGGGGAGGGACTGGTCGGTGGGTTCGGTTAGGCTAAATTAGCGAAGAATGGGAGGAGGAGGAATAGATTAGGAGGGGGTTGTCACGGACACCTACCTCCTCGTCTTCTTCTTCTTCGACAACACCACCATTCTGCACTCTTTCATCTTCATCATCACGTTCGTCACCACCATCGCCCTCGGCGTAGGCGATGAAAGAGCGCCTGACAATCAAGCCATAAACACCCCCCATCTCCCACCACCACCACCACCGTCCTCGTCAGTCACACCCACAAACTCACAACCCAAGACGCAAGCCAAAGTAAAATACCTCATGACTCAACATCACCTCTCCAATCCCTCCCCTCTTCAATCTCTCGCCGAGTCGAATGCATCCCTCCGTAAACTCTTCCGCAGAAATGAACGGAAAATTCTGCGGATCGGGCATCGCCGTTGCCCTGCGTAGCGAAATGTAAAAAAACCTTATCTAATTTTGTTACTGTTTTCCTTTTTCTTGTTCCTTTGCTTTGCCTTTTAGGGAAGGGCGTGGTGCTGTGCGGTGATGACGAGTTAGCGACAAGCTGGTGTGGGTGTGGTCAGCAAGGGGGGGGCAATCGCCGAGTTGACGATCATCGGGTATCACTCGGTGGCAGGGTAAGGTGAAGTGTTGATGCGGGAGGTCAGCAAAAGTGAAAGAAAGTGAAAGAAAGTGAAGTGAAGGGTAAGATAGGGAGTTTCGGGCGGTTGGTCGATCTACGTGGCTGTATTGTGAAATTCGTTTGTGGAAGCGATATTAATTTATTTGTAAGCGTCATGGTTCGTCACTCGTAATGCGATCTTCTCTTACGGAGTACGTAGCGGCTCAATCTAACTCGAACCGTAGAATTTGGCCATCCCCCAATAATGGCCTCCTCAAATTTCTATATAGCCTGCAATAGGAGAAAAACTAGAAAATAAGGAGTAGAAACATGGAGATTGATGGGGTAGGGCTACTAAACTCCCTACTCAGAAGTCTGGAATCTTGTCAAGTTTTCAGATCGGTTTTTACTGCGCGCTGCGCTTTCGAATTTCCAGAAACCCCCCTCCTGCCCGACACACGGAACAAGCGTTTCGAAATAGGAATCTAGGCCGCTGTGAGCCTTGACCTAGTAGCGTACAATTCGGGCAGTCCGAGAAGTGCGCGCTAGAGAAAGAGTATCATACATGGCTGTGTGAACGTGTGAACCTAGATGCTAGGGCCTGATTTGAGTGTGAGAAAGGAGAGAAATAGGGTGTCTGGTAAGGGGTTTTAATTATTATAGTAGGTCTTGTCATCGTCTCGAGTTTCACAACTGTGATATTATCATAATAATATCATAGCACGAATTTCCACAGGGGTTGACTGAGCGGTTTGTAGATTATATAATATTATTAAACTTTAGTAAGAAATTAGACCCCGATAACACAAAGACACACCTCCTAGGCAACAGATTCATGATTACTAAGCTTTCAAGGTGTGGCTGATGTAACAGATTTCTGCCTCTCCCACCAAAAATGCGGCTTTCTGGGTGCTGTTGGCTAACTTAGCTGGTATGGACTCTGATTACTAAAGGGAAAAAAAACCTAGACCTTGCTCTCCTTTATCTTCCCTTTCACGAGTGGGTTTTTCCAACTGCGTTAGCGGTTGTGGATGCCCTAATTTGACAGTTATTGAATTTGAAAAGCACTTTTTGGACAACTCGAACCCTACTCTTAGCTATCCCGGGATACCGGTACTGCGTGCTGCAGAGTGCACCCGCCATACCCAGATGTATGCCTTCCGGTCAGCTCTCAAGCGCTTGAACAAATTGCGTGCACCTGCCCCATGGGCCCCACTCTCCCGCGGTAGTACAGGTGGGACTTGTGGGGTATCCGGTCAGCAGGTTGGTGAAATCTTGACTTTCCCCAAACGGCTGTAGTTGCCGTGCTTGAATGGGCCTTATGACACGAGTGTAAGCTGGGGTTTTACCCCCCTCCGTAAGTAATACGGGAATGTGGGGGTGAGTGTGGGTTATAGGAAGACGGTACTGGTGGTAGTAGTAATAGCGAGCAAGAAGTACTAAAATACTTGGTTTCGCATAATGTATGGCAAGAAATCCTTGCTTACGGTATCTGACAAGTCCATTATTTCCCGTTTTCGGATATAATGTGCTTCTTGCCTGGTAGGGGCACAGTACCTGAACATTGGACTCCAAATTTCGAATTGGTGTAATAATATCTATATATGCACTGCACGTCGTATCTAAATGTTCTATCTCAAAATACGACTTCATCTATACCACAATGCTTACTTACCTGCTGGGAGTGAACCCCCACCCGGCAGAAATGATGCATCCCTAGAAAACCGGGCGGAATGCAAGCAAGAAAGAAAGAAAAGGAAAAGAAAGGGGGGGGAGAAGAAAAACCACCACAAAACACTAGAACCAGCAGGAGACTATAGTGAGATAACACAAGATGGGAGCAAGTAGGGAGGCTCTAGGTCTCGAGTGGGGCTTTGCTAGCCATATCGTACCAGAGTAACAAGCACACAAAGCACTGATTCTGTTTCAAACCACCGAGAATCTCTCATTAAACACCAAAGGAGTAAGAAACACCTCCGTTGAAATCTATCAGCAATTGGGAAGAGACCCATTAAAAATTCCCAAATCGGGCTTCCAGTAGGATAAATATTAGTTCCCAAGTTGACATTTCATGAAATACCTAGCTGGCGCAGTGGTTAACACTCCTGTCGCAATTAGCGGGAGCTCAGGAGTTCAATCCATGCTGACAATCAGTTATTATTGAACGATCCGTCATGTAGGGCAGGAGAATTAAAAAACATCCTGCCCTATGGGGACTGGGAGATTGAAGAACTTAGCCCTCATCAATAGGGCTATGGGGTTTATCAATCCTGCTACGAGGAGGTAGAATCCGACTCTAGACCTTGAAGGTTGGCGATCGGCGGGTAGCAGAAGCGAATGGGAGGGGGGTTGGCAAAGAAAGAAATCAGAAAAAAAAAGAAGGAAAAAAAGTAAGAATTGAAAATAAAATAAATAAATAATAATAATTGCTTCTTTTACCTTGGGAAGGCAGCTGTTGCCCCTCTCCCTGTTTATTGCCTTGTGTACATAGCTTTTTTTCTTAGTAAAGCGAGGTAGTACTAGTGTTCAGGTACTTTGGGACAGAGGGGGAGATTCATGATACACGGGCGGCTATCTGGGCACAGTACTGAAGCGTTAGGGGATGGATAGTGGGGGAAATCTGGGCTTGCGGGAGAGGGCGCCATAGGATCTCAAACAATTGAACTGTGTGCTAGGTAACGTAGCCTGAGATTTCCTTCTCGGGGGAGGGGCGAAAAATATAGTAAAAGGCGGGTTGTTCGGCTCTCCTGAAAGACATAAGGGCCAATCTTTTTTGATATCTCATGAGGGATTTACAGTAGCTGGCGTAGTAGTTAACATGACAAGAACCAATTAACCCCTGTCGCAATTAGTGGGGAGCCCAGGAGTTCATTTCACGCTTGCAATGAGTTATTATTGAACGATCCGTCATCTAGGGAAGGATAATTTAGGAATCCTGCCCTGTGGGGACTGGGAGATTAGAGAACCTGGCTTTCATTAATAGGGCTATGTGACTCATCAATCTTGCTGTGGTACGAGGTGGTAGAATTCGACTCTAAGCCTTCGGGTTGGCGATCTGCGGGGTAACAGAAGAGAATGAAAATAAATATTCTTTTTACTTCCTTTGCTTTGGAGGAGCTGTCACTGGTCCTGAAAGCTATATGTTTTATCCATTTTCCCTGTAGCGAGCTATGCTCTCCTATTTATTGCCCTGTAGATGTGTTTTTTCTTTCTGGCAGGGCGAAGCATAGATAGTGCGTAGTGAAAAACATAGGACGGCAGACGCTAGACAGGTACAGCCAGGATAGATACACGATGTTGAAATGAGATCCTCGCCGCACTATACTAACTTGGTGCAACTGTATCTGATTGCAGTAATAGATAATTAGATTGCACTTCTCAAGCTCAGGGCATAGTACATAAATAGGGCCGGAGCAGTATTGGGGTAAATTAGCGATCGGCCTAAGTCGGGAGGCTATTGATTTTACACAATAGGCGTAGTAAAACGCTTTTCTGGTCTAGTTGGTGCTGTAAGAGCAACATAACAGGATGGCAGCTCACTCATCATGTGGCTGAGTTTCATCGGTTACTCAGTATTCCCCTCTCATTCTTCATTTGCCTGACTTTTTCGGTGGTGGGTATTATTATATTTCTATCTCAAAGAATTTTAAAATTTCGTTACTGGGCCCGCCTTCTAAGCACAATAGGTGTGACACCGTCACCCGCGACCTGCCCCCTATCACGGGGCGCCACTGACTAGAGCTCGCTAACGTGGGTTGTATTCTACGGGGTTTCTCATGTATCTCTCGCCTGACCCAGTAGTTCCCATCGATGTTTCAGATCTCGCCAAGGTTTGCGTGTCTGCGTAGAACGACCTCTACAAGAGCGCAGACTTCCATCCGATACTACGCTGATAGGGGATCTTCGGACTGCCGGGTGAACTCTATCGTAATAAAGATGGAATTTCCTAACTTTCGAGTGATGGGTTGTGATGCCATAGGGGGAGAGGGAAGGATGGATTGAAGGGGTGATTGAAGGGTCCTGTATGGAAACGGCTTTGGCTCGGTTACAGAACTCCCAAGATTGATCGTCTGCCGGAGTGCTATTGGCAAACGGGTAGGTGGACGACGGGTTGGCTGCTTCTTGGTACGGGCCGCTTGTAATGGACATGAGGAAGCGGTGAAAATTTTACTCGAGCCGGGAGAGGTTAATACCGACAAGCTAGATAAGAGGGTAGAACGCCGCTCTCGTATGCCGCTAGCTCTGGACATGAGGGAGTGGTGAAAGCACTACTGGGACGAGAAGAGATTAGCCCTGACAAGCCAGATAGTGACGGAAAAAGGCCGCTCTCGCATGCCGCTTCGTTTGGACAAGAGGGAGTGGTGAAATTTATACTCGGGTGGGAAGAGGTTAATCCCGGCGAGCCAGATAATTCCGGCCAAACACCGCTCCTGTATGCCGCTTGGAATCGGCATGAGGGAGTGGTGAGAATACTACTCAGACGGGAAGAGGTCAATGCCGACAAGCCAGATAAATTCCGCCGAACGCCACTCTACTTCGCTTCTGAGCGTCGCCATGGGGGGGTGGTAGCGCTGCTATAGTCTCGCAAAGCTGTCCCCAGTACGATTTAAGGCCTAAGAGACCCCACCTCATGCAAATGATCATTACCCCTCCCCTTTCTCTCATGTTACTTCTGGCAATTGCCCTTGGACACGGCTCTTTGTAGATGGGGGAAATCCTATGGGATAGGGATGCACGCATGTCACCACACCCACGTGACCTCAGAGATTATCTGACACAGTCGAGTGAGTATTTATGAGTTTCTGTTTACAAAGTTTGGTAGATCTTAGTTCGTGGGGGAAGGAGTTCAATTGTTGCGAGAAGTTCAAGCCTATACCTTGCAATTTCATCCTCCCTTTTGATATTTCTCGCGCTGTAAATCCTTGCCTGTTTCTTTTTTTTCATGCGCATTTTTTCCCCCCTGCATGATAGATAAATTATGTATAGAGTTTTGTTTAGATAGAGGATAAGTAGTGTAAGATAGCACAAGCCTTCTTAGGGGACACCGTTAATGACTATATATGGACCGTATCTCAGATAGAAGACTTGTCACCATAAATGATGCGACTTCACGAATACTCGTACTACGATAACATACTTGGCATGTAACTTTACCTGCCACGCACCCCCGCTATAGGCATATTAGTACAGATTGTAGGAGGAGCCTAAAGCACAAGCTTTCCATGTCACTTGTTAGCTTATTACCCCCATTCATCCCGCGACCAATTTGATAGCATGGAACATGTCACCAGAGAAATCATCAAGAATATATGCAGTAGCAGGCATCCAAAGACCACAAGGCTCCCGGGAGGAGCCCTATTAGCACCGCTGAACGACCAACACTTGGCCGTACTCTCCATCGCATCGGGGGCAAACACGGGGCGGTGCCCCAAAAGCCTACACAGCAATAAAAGAGCACCTTCCTTAACCACTACTAAAACATCTCCTAGAATAGCAAGAGGCTAAGTTATCTCCTAACTCCCATACTAGAGCTATCCGCATACTGGTTGAGGAAGAAGGATCAAGGAGCCCACGGCCTGGCACAGTTCCGTACAGTAGTGAGTTAGAGAGTGTGGGAATTGGTAGGCGTAGCTATGGCAAGCTACCGCTGAATTATTCCTGGCTTTATAAGAGAGGCCGTATTTCTGGGGAAGGAGGGAATGGGTGTTAATGTAGTAGCTATTACAGCTGTCGTGGAGTAATTGCTGCGGGACCCTGACCAATCTTCTTCTTTTCTCGCTCACCGGCTTTACCACTACTATCTAAAATAGTTCTAGATGGCACACACGGATGATCATGTGAGAGGGAAGATGAATTACCTAGGGATACACAATTTCGTCTTGCTATTATTACAAATTTCCCTACAGGCATTTCCTAGATCCATTGGGTGGAAAGAGGGCATCATCCTGATCTGAGATTGATTAACTTAGTAGGCCCCAACTAGGATTCAGCATTCTGTGCTGTGATGGCACACATCCTCGGGCGGGGGATTGCTGGTATGATAAAAGTTGTGAATGTTGTTTCGCTCTTTTTTTCTTTCTTTTCTTTTCTTTCTTTCTTTTTTGAAAACTACGGTGACACTTCCATCATTCACACTCACTCACACTCTGTGTCATATACACTTTGTCGTGTAATAGGAGTGATGGTTCTTAGAACCGATTGTTAAATTGGGGTGTGTGGGTTCTTGAAATGCCCTCTCTGGATATAAAGTCGGGTGTCAAAAAACTCGGGCCTTTGGCTATTTTACACCGAAAACAGCCATTTCCAGAAACTCATAGCTTGACACTACCTACGTAGGACTGCAATTTCAGGGATTTTTAAGAAGTATGAGGACAACTATTTCTTTCTACATCATAGTAGAAATATCAAACCTGTAAATTAATAATTCATGACTCTTTGTGCAATAGTGTGGGGAGATGGGAAAATGACTTGAGACTTTGTGTGATATAAAAAATACATGACAATTACCTTTGTTGTAGGTTGTCTTTAGTTTCTCAATTCCATAAACCTTCTATCATACCTAATATTATTTTTTCTTGAAAAATACTCTCTATCTGCTCGCCAGTTTGATTTGGCCTAAAGTGGAACTCTGGCATTTGTTGGAGGTGAATAGTTGGGAACGAGTGCTCGGTTTTGGTGTAAAATGGCTGTCAACTCGGGGTTTTTTGTCACCAAACTTTAGCGGTATAATATTTATATCATACAGGCAGTCGGTTAAGTTAGTGCGCTTAAGAAATCGGTGGAATGTGCCACATTTTGGGACACTGGTAATTCATTTCTAGTTACGGAAGGATGCTTCCTAGATCCGGTTATTTTCTTAACCAGATCTGTTGGACACAGCACCCGGCGGGCTCTGGGATAGATCTAGTTTGGCTTGTGATTCTGCCGATGCTGCAGGGTTATCGTAGATATAGTAGTTGTTTGTTAGACCCCCTTCACCGCTATGAAGCAGTAGACGACAGTGCGGTCATCTGCAACACGGGTTTTGCGCCAAGAGACCCCCACTGTTCCTCAGCGAGACCCCCACCCTTCTTCAGCCTCCAGGAATACGATCCATCCACCGACCATAACCAACAACTCCTCTACAAAGTGCGGACAGCAAAAAGGCCGGAAGATGTCACAACATACCGCCAGTAATAGCACCAACTTCTCCAATAATTCAAACTCTTTTAATAATAATGTATGGAATAACTATGCGGTTTCCGATGATCGGTCTCAACTCCTAGCCTGGTTATCGCCCCTAGAACCTAAGCTACGCCACCGAGATATTCAAGAGCACCGCGTCGACAGTGTGGGGGAATGGCTCATTCAAACTGAAGAATTCAGAAGCTGGCGTGACTGCCGTGGTGGAGGTGGAGGTGGTAACGCAGTCCTATTTTGCTATGGGGCTCCAGGGGTCGGGAAGACATTTATCAGGTAACGAGAATTATTTTCGGGGGAGTGTGGGAAGAGAGTCAATGCTGACAAGCCACGATGTCAGTTCACTGGTAGTGGATAGGTTGTGCGATCAGGAAAGGGGGCAAAACACAGCCATCACGTGCTTTTACTTTGACTTCGCAGCGCGAAAGGAGCAGTCTGTGACCAATATGTTGGGCTCCTTGCTGAAACAGATTGTTGGTGGAATGGCAAAGGTTCCAGAGGAAATATCGCGGGCCTTTCAAGAGCAGAGAATGGCTATCGGTGGACGGGGACCGCGACTTCCAGATATGGTGAAGATGCTACAGACCATCATGTCCTCACTGAGCACCTTTGTATGTATTGACGCCCTGGACGAATGCGCGGCGGTGCATCGGGTCAAACTCCTTGATTCGCTGAGACAAATTCTCGAGAAGTCGCCGCGCACACGGATATTCATCATTGGAAGACCTCATATTCGGGCTGAGGTTGAAAAGCGTCTTGCTGGGCGAGTGATAAGTGTGTCTGTTTGCCCTAGCAGGGACGATATCATCGAATACATCCGTGTTAGACTGGACGAGGACGAAACCCCAGATGCGATGGACGAGAGTCTAGCAGCGGACGTTACAGCGAAGATTCCGGAAAATATGTCGGAAATGTATGCAGGCGCAAGGACACCGCGAATCTTTCCCCACACTATTTGCTAATATATATGCATCTAGGTTTCTACTGGTTTCATTAAATATGGATGCGATCTTACATGAATCAACAATCCATCGGAGGCGAGAAAGGCTCGGTAAAATGATAGACGGATTGGAGTTGGGAGATGTTTATGGTGGGACGATAGAACGGATAAGGGCGCAAAGTGGGGATAAATCGAGACTCGGGATGGCAGCATTGATGTGGGTTAGTCATGCAGAACGACCATTGAGGGCGGATGAACTCTGCCACGCCCTAGCAGTCGAGCTAGGCTCCACGGATTTCAGTGCTGGCAACATCCCTTCGATGTCGACATTGGTTGGCAGTTGTCAAGGGCTTATTACTGTGGATAAGGAGGCAGCAACTGTGCGATTGATCCACTTTACTCTCCAGGAGTATTTTTCAGCTCATCCGGATATATTCAGTAAACCTCATTCGGCGATGGCAGAAATCTGCTTGACCTACCTGAATTCTCAGCAGGTCAAAGCCCTTCCAACCGCTCCTTCGGCTGGTACAGAGAACACACCCTTTCTTGAGTATTGTTCGGTATACTGGGGGGTCCATGCGAAAAAGGAGCTCTCAGAGCGCGCAAGATCACTTGCGCTGGAGCTGCTGAAGGGACACTATGGCCAGGTCTCGACCGAATTACTTTTAACCCAAGCAAAGCATATCCAATTTTGGCGGTTTGATACTTGCTCTACGTTCAGTGGACTGCATTGCGCATCGTTCTTCGGAATTGTTGAAGTTGTAGCTGCTTTGATAGAGGCGGGGTGTTATGGTATCAACGAGCAAGATTATTATGGTTGCACACCGCTTTTATGGGCTGCCCGTAATGGACATGAGGAAGTAGTGAAACTTCTACTCGGGCGGAAAGATGTCAACGCCGATAAGCCAAATTGTGATGGCCGAACACCGCTCTCGTATGCCTCTAGCTATGGGCGTGATGGGGTGGTGGAGATACTGCTTGGACGGGAAGCGGTCAGCGCCGACAATCCAGATAAGAGCGGCCAAACACCGCTCTCGTATGCCGCTAGCTCCGGACATGAAGGAGTGGTGAAAACACTACTCAGACAAGAAGAGGTTAGCGCCGACAAGCCAAATCATCATGGCCTAACACCGCTCTCGTATGCCGCTAGCTCTGGACATGAGGGAGTGGTGAAAATACTTCTCGGACGAGAAGATGTCAACGCCGACAAGATAGATAATTACGCCCGAACACCGCTGTCTTATGCCGCTAGCTCTGGACATGAGGGAGTAGTGAAAGTACTACTCGGACAGGAGGATGTCAACGCCGACAAGCCAAATCGTCTTGGCCTAACACCACTCTCGTATGCCGCTTGGTATGGACATGAGGGCGTTGTGGAAATACTGCTCAGACGGGAAGAAGTCAACGCCGACAAGCCAGATAATTTCGGCCGAACGCCGCTCTCCTACGCTACTGTGTGTGGCTATGAGAGGGTGGTAGCGCTGTTACAGTCTCGCAAAGCTGTAGCCCCTAGTACGATTTAAGGCCTACGAGACACCACCTCATACAAATGACAATCACCCCTTCCCTTTCTTGCATCTTACTTTTGGACATTGCCCTTGGGCGCGACTCTTTGTAGATGGGGGAAATCCCATGGGATGGGTATGTACATATGTCATCAGACTCACCCGAACCTCCTCAGCGGTTATCTGACACAGTCGAGTGAGTGTTTATGAGTTTCTGTTTACAAAGTTTGGTAGATCTTAGTTCGTGGGGGAAGGAGTTCGATTGTTGCAAGAAGTTCCTGCCTATACCTTGCAGTTTTCGTCCTCCCTTTTGATATTTCCCTCGCTGTAAATTCTTGCCTGTCTCTTTTTTTTCTTGAGCAGTTTTTTTCCTCCTTTCCCTCACCTCTCCCCTCCACTATAGATAGATTGTAGATAGTGTTTTGTTTGGACAGAGTATAAAAGGTGTAAGATAGCACAAGCCTTCTTGAGGTGACTGTTAACGACTATATAAGGGCCGTATCTTAGATAGGGGACTTGTTACCATAAATTATGCAGCTTTATGAATGCTACGATAACATATCTGGCGGATGCATGCCGCCACGCCCCCGCTGTAGATATTAGTATAGATGGTAGGGCAGCCCTAGCGCACGAGCTTTTCATGCCACTCGTCAGATTATTACTCTCACTCGTCCCGCGACCAATCTGATAGCATGAAACATATCACTAGAGAAACTACCAAGATGATACGCTGTAGCGGATATCCAGAGACCACAAGACTCCGGGCAGAAGCCCCGTTAGCAGCGCCGAATGGCCAACACCTGGCAGTGCGCCCCGCTAGTTCGGCGGCAAACGCCTCGAGGCGGTGTGCCAAAAGCCCACATAGCAATAACAGCTCGTTCCTAATCGCTACGAGAACTCGCCGAGGAATAACGAGAGGGAGCTTCCTGACTCCCATAATGGAGATGCCCGTATACAGGCCGGGGAAGAGGGATCAAGGAATCCGCGGCCCCCTACGATTCTATCTGTCAATGCGGGGGCTAGCGGGGCCGCACGGAAGTAGAAAATAGACTAAGAGAGTTCATGTGGAACTTAGGGAGGATATGAAATGTAACTTTCACCACTCGCACTTTCTTGTCTCGCTCTCACGATAGTTCACTATCACTAAAATTAAACTAATGGTAAAGGCAGGTGGGTGGGTAAAACACAAATACTAGGTCCTGATCATTGTTGGGCGGATGTGCTTGGCTTTGCTACGGGAGTGTGAAGGATTGTTCGGGAGAAATTCGGACGGAACAGATAAGTTACAGGAGAGTATTCAACAATGGATTTTACCTGCCATGGCTTTTCCTTATTATCAGTGAAGTATACGGAACAAGATCATGCGGGAAGTGCAGAGAGAGGTATGGTGATCCATAGAAGGATCACGATGTGGTATTTATGCTTTACTTACACTCCTGTATCTACCGTTAGTTTGATTTTAGTTAGAGAATGAAGTTGAGAACAAGAGCGAGAGAATGAGCAAGGCGCGGGCGGTGAAACTTACGTTCCGTGTCCTTCCTCCTGAGCGTTTTAGTTCCACGTGAATTCTCTTAGTCTATCGTCTACTTCAGCAACCCTCATTTCCCACTTTGACAGTCAGTCCCCGGGTCGCACATCACTTATCTCTGTTTTTCCCCACATGTCCTTATTCCTCCATACACTTCCATGATATCAAAGGAAAGGCGTGTCGGTATAATCTACTGTTAAACAATCTCCCGGATCCGAACAATCTGCACATCTCCTCCTGAACCATTCATTTAGGCTCCCGGAACAATGCCATCCGTCCAATACCATCAGGTAGTGAATTGGAGATGTGAGGGGGTTGATGGGCATAAGTTAGCTGTGGCATTCTACCACTGAACAATTCCTCGTGTTATAAGAGAGACTAAATTTCTGGAAGGGAGGAGGAGGAGGAGGAGGAGGAGGGGCGTTAGCATAATAGTTAGTGCCGCTATCTTGGAGCAATTGCTGCGGGGCCCAGGTTGATCTTCTTCAGAACTCGTGCGCTAGGTTTACAGCTGCTGCCTGGGATAGCTCTAGAGGGCGCGCATGCACATGCGTGCATTGAGCTGTGAGAGGGAAAGTACTGGGAATACACAGTTCCACCTTCCTACTACTGTAAATAACTTACTTAATACTTTTCCAGATTCGCTAGGGAAAAAACGGATTATCCTGGGATGGGATTGACTGCCCCATCTCACTTAATTAGAACTTTTAATTTTATTGACACCACATCTTGTATCTGGATTTAACATTCTGTGCTGTAGTGGTATTCAATCCCCGGAGGGAGATTACTTGTGTGGCGGGAGTTGTGAATGTTCGCTTTTCTTTTTTTCGGGGGGGGTTTTTTTTTTGAAAACTGCAGTGTGGTAAGTTATGTACTTGCATCACCCACACTCACTCACGCTTCCTGTCATATACACTTGGTCAGTCAATGGGTGCCACGGTTTTTAGAACCGGTAGCTGAATTGGAGTGTATGTATGCTCGGAAATACCCTCTCTCTGGGTATGGCTACCCCTTGCAGCGTTGGTAATGCCGAATTTCCCTGCATAGCGCTAAAGAGACACGAGTGAAATTAGCCTATTTCTTTGATTAGCAGATTCAACTTCATAGAGATGTAATGCTATCACATGGCTCCGTATTTTGGCTAGTAAATATCGACAAGGGCATCACCTCGCGGCTACTGGTAAAATGACTCTCATATCAGGTTTAATGCTCTTGTGAGTGGAAAGGATCTGCATCATAACTTGACCTGATATGCTTTTGATATCACTCGATTGAAATTGCTAGAAATGTTCTAAGCTATTGTTTTAGTTTGAATTTTAGCGTAATGCAGGGAAATTCGGCACTATTGACTCTGCGGGGGATGAATATTTAAGTCATACCAATGGTGCGTCAGCGTGCCCAGGAAATCAGTGGAATGAGAATCAGTTTGAAATACTTGTAGTTCATTTCAAGTTAAGCAAGAATACTTTCCAGATCCTGTTATTTCTTAACCAGATCTTTTGGACACAGCGCCCTACGGACTACGAGACAGAGCCGGTTTTGGTTTGTTCTCTTGCCAGCAGTGTGGAGTATTTGTGGATGGTAGATGGTATAGACCTCCCTTCACCATACGCAAGTACTGATATGTGCGAGGCAAGTTTTATGCCAAGAGACCCCCGCTTTTCCTCAGCCGCTCTTCTTCAGCTTCCAGGCGATCCATCAACCGGCCATAATCAACGACTCCTCCTCTACAACAGTGCGGGCAGCAAAGATCGGAAGATGTCTCAACCTACCGCCGGTAGTAGCACCAACTTCTCCAATAATTCAAACTCCTTTAATAATGTGTGGAATAACTATACGGTTGCCGATGATCGGTCTCAACTCCTTGCCTGGTTATCACCCCTAGAGCCCAAGTTACGCCACCGGGACATTCAAGAGCACCGCATCGACAATGTGGGGGAATGGCTCATGCACACTGAAGAATTTAGAAGCTGGCATGGCTGGCATGGCTGCCATGGTGAAGGTGAAGGTGATAACGGAGTCCTATTTTGCTATGGGGCTCCGGGGGTTGGGAAGACATTTATCAGGTAACGAGAATTACTTTCGGGGGGGAGTGGGAGGGGAGACAATGCTGACAAGCCACGATGTCAGCTCACTGGTAGTGGATAAGTTGTGCGATCAGGAAAGGGAGCAAAACACAGCTGTTACGTGCTTTTACTTTGACTTCGCGGCGCGAAAGGAGCACTCTGTGACCAATATGCTGGGCTCCTTGCTGAAACAGATTGTTGGTGGAATGGCAAAGGTTCCAGGGGAAATATCGCGGGCCTTTCAAGAGCAGAGAATGGCTATCGGTGGACGGGGACTGCGACTTCCAGATATCGTCAAGATGCTACAGACCATCACGTCCTCACTGCGCACATTTGTATGCATTGACGCCCTAGACGAATGTGCGCCAGTGCATCGGGTCAAACTCCTTGATTCTCTGAGGCAGATTCTCGAGAAGTCACCGCGCACACGGATATGCATTATTGGAAGACCTCATATTCGGGCTGAGGTTGAAAAGCGTCTTGCTGGACGAGTGATAAGTGTGTCTGTCGGCACTAGTAGAGACGATATCACCGAATACATCCGTGTTAGACTGGGCGAGGACGGAACTCCAGATGCGATGGACGAGAGTCTGGCAGCAGATATTATGGAGAAGATTCCGGAAAATGTGTCTGAAATGTATGTAGGGCAAGGGCACCGTGAATCTTTCCCTACCCTATTTTGCTAATAGATATATACCAGGTTTCTACTGGTTTCGTTAAATATGGACGCAATCTTGCATGAATCAACAATCCATCGGAGGCGAGAAAGGCTCAGTAGAATGACAGCCGGATTGGAGTTAGGAGATGTCTATAATTCGACTATAGAACGGATAAAGGAGCAAGATGGAGATAAGTCGAGACTCGGGATGGCAGCATTGATGTGGATTAGTCATGCAGAACGACCATTGAGGGCGGATGAACTCTGCTACGCCCTAGCAGTCGAACTAGGCTCCACGGATTTCAGTGCTGGAAACATCCCTTCGGTATCAACATTGGTTGGCAGCTGTCAAGGGCTTATTACTGTGGATAAGGAAGCATCAACTGTGCGATTGATCCACTTTACTCTCCAGGAGTATTTTTCAGCTCATCCGGATATATTCAGTAAACCTCATTCGGCGATGGCAGAAATCTGCTTGACGTATTTGAATTCCCAACAAGTCAAAGCCCTTTCAACAGCTCCTTCGGCTAGTATGGAGAACATACCCTTTCTTGAGTATTGTTCGGTATACTGGGGGGCCCATGCTAAAAAAGAGCTCTCGGGCTACGCGCGATCACTTGCGCTGGAGCTATTGAAGGGTCATTATTCCCGGATACCGACCAAGTTGCTTTTAAAGCAAGTAAGCCATTTCCAATTTTGGCGTTTTGATACTTGGTCTCCGTTTAGTGGATTACACTGCGCATCGTTCTTCGGAATTGTTGGGGTTGTGGCTGCTTTGCTAGAGGCGGGGGGTCATGATATCAATGGGGAAGATTTTTCTGGTTGCACACCACTTTCGTGGGCTGCTTGTAATGGACATGAGGAAGCGGTGAAAATTCTACTCGGATGGGGAGGGGTTAATCCCGACAAGTCAGATAAGAGGGACCGAACACCGCTCTCGTATGCCGCTAGCTCTGGACATGAGGGAGTGGTGAAAATACTACTCGAACGGGGGGAGGTCGACGCCGACAAACCAGATAATACCGGCCAAACACCGCTCTTCTATGCCGCTTGGGGTGGACGCGAGGGGGTGGTGAAAATCCTGCTTGGACGGGAAGGGGTCAACGCCGACAGGCCGGATAATGACGGCAAAACGCCGCTCTCGCACGCCGCCAGCTATGGGCATGAGAGAGTGGTAAAAATACTACTCGAACGGGAAGGGGTCAGCCCTGACAGGCCAGATAAAAACGGCCAAACGCCGTTCTCATATGCCGCTTGGCGTGGACGTGAAGGAGTGGTGAAAGTACTGCTCGGACGGGAAGAGGTCAAGGCCGACAGGCCAGATAATGGCGGCAAAACACCGCTCTCGTATGCCGCCAGCTCTGGACGTGAGGAAGTGGTAAAAATACTACTTGGACGGGAAGAGATCGACCCTAATAGGACAAATAACAACGGCCTAACACCACTTACGTATGCTGCTTGGCATGGGCATGAGGGAGTGGTGAAAATACTGCTCGGGCGGAAAGAGATCAACTCAGACAAGCCAGATGATCACGGAAAAACACCGCTCTCCTATGCCGCCTGGTCTGGACATGAGGAAGTGGTGAGAACACTACTCGGACGGGAAGAGATCAACCCGGGAAGACCAGATAACGACGGCCAAACGCCGCTCTCACTCGCTACTAAGTATGGCCGTGAGAGGGTGGTAGCGCTGCTACGGTCTCGCGAAGTGGCAACCCCCGGTGCCATTCGAGGCTCATGGTACACCACCCCATGCAAATGACCACTGCCCATTCTCTCTCCGAGTATATTACTCATGGTGAATACCCTTCAACATCACTCTATGCGTATGGGGGAAATCCCATGAGATGGGAGGGCGCCTCTCATCGCAACCACCTTAAGCTCCTCTGAGATTGTTGAAACGACTGTTGTTGTATTGATAGAGAGAGAGAAAGGTGGGGGGTGACCCCGGCCGTGTAACAAGAGAAGACGCGGTCACGATTTCCCCAGTTCACAGAGCCTCACTCGCTACCGCATCACCGCCACATCGCCGCCGCATTATCAGCTGACCTGCTACCGCCTCGCGGGCAACCTACCAGATATGGAAGGACGCTCCAACAGAGATTATCCGACATCGTCGAGTGAGAATCTATGAATTTATACTTGGGAACTTTCTTAGACTTTTGTTCGTGGAAGTTCTATTGTTGCGAGAAGTTCTAGTATATAGCTTATAGTTTTCATCCTATCGTTTAATATTTCTCTATCCGTAACTTGCCCGTGTCTTGTCTTTTTTCTTGAACAAATTTACTTCACCTTCCCCCCCCTTCCCTACATGATAGATAAATTGTATATAGGGTGTTATTTAGAGGGGGGATAAGCGGTGTAAGACAGCACAAGGCTTCTTGAGGCGATTGTTAACTATATAAGGACCGTACCCCAGACGAGAGACTAGTTACCATAAATGGTGCGGCTTTATGAATACTACGATAACATGCTTGGCGGATAGATGCCAGCCACCCACTACCGACATTGGTACAGATGGTGGGAGAAGCCTAGATCACAGGCTTCCCATGTCACTCACCAGCTCATTAACCCCACTCGTCTCGCGATGAATTTGATAGCATGAGACATGCCATCGGAGAAACTGCTAAGAATATATGCTGCAGTAGGTACGGTATCTAGAGACCACAAGACTCCGGACAGAAGCACCATTAGCACCACCGAATGACCAACATCTAACAGCACCCCCCACAAGATCGGCGGCAAACACTTCGGGGCGGTGCGCCAAAAGCCTACACAGCAATAGCACAGCTCCTTCCCATTCGCCATGAGGACGCATCGAAGAATCACAGGAGGGAGTCCCCCAGCTCCCATACTGGGGATGCCCTCGTACAGGCTGAAGAAGAGAGATCGAGGAATCCACCACGCCGTACGGTTCCATCTAGTGGCGAACTGGAGGTGTGAGAGGGAGAAATCTGCCACTAAATTATTCCTTGCGTTATAAAGAGGCTGTATTTCTGGGAAAGGGGGGAATGGGTGTTAACAATGTCATAATAGTTACTAAGTTACCGATATCATAGAGTAATAGCTGCAGCACCCTAACTAACCTTCCCTAGCGATTGTGCGCTAGCTTTGCCGCTGCTATGTGATAGGGCCAGAGGGCACATACGTGCATGCATGCGCGACACTTCGGGAGCGAAAATAAGTTACCTGGGAATACTGTACATACGGTATCCTGACCTGGGACCGACAAGCTTAGCAACCCCTAACTAGAATACAGGACCCTGCGCTATGGTGGCATTCAAGCTCCGGACGGGGAATCACTTGTATGGTAAAAATCGTGAGCGTTCTTTTTCGTTTCTCATTTTTTTCTTCCCTCTCGAAAACTGTCGTATGATACTTGCCTCACTCACAGCCACTGACACATTCTGTCATATACCGGTACTTTGTCAGTCGGCAGATGCGACGCTTCTCAGAGCATGCGGCTAAATTGAAGTGTATGAGTGCTTGAAAAATACTTTCACTAGGTATAGCTATAAAATATCGGTTGTTTGAGAGGATTCTCTTACGTAACACCGAATTTAACAGAATGCCATTGCGGAAAAAAGTTTGATGGAATGCCTCCGTAGGTCAAGTTATCATGTAAGAGAGGAAAATAGGGCACAGGCCCTATCACATAAGGTATGATAGTTGTTCTCATGCATTGCACAGAATCCCTAGAAGAATTGTCCATCGGATAAAATTAGAGCTATCCGTAGACTAGGTGGATTCTGACCTTCTAAATTGGGGAGGAGTCTGGAATAGTTGAGGAATCTTAAATAATATTTCTGATCAATGGGAGAAAATTAATCCATAGATTAGTAATAACTAAGGGCCCGTTTACCTATAGACGGCCGTCTAGTAACCAGAGGCGGCGCCGACGGTCAAATAAAGTCAGTTATGTAAACGGGCTTTCAATTATATACTAGACAGTATATTAGCTGGGCGTGCGAAAATTCTGTTTTCTTTACATACCTTCAACTGTCTGTCTCTTTCTGAAAATTAAATTTGTAATCGTGGTTGTACTAGACGGTGGCGTCTCGAGCGTTATCTGGTAAGCGGCGCGAAAGTGTTTGACAAATTTTCCACGGTCTGAGATTCTTGTAGCTAGACCGTCAAAAAGTTCCGCTGCCTACTCTAGCTAAACGCCATATACTTTGCCGCACACTCCCCCACTGTCAAGCCCCCCTTAACGGTCGGCATCATTTCAGGCTTTTAGACGGACGTCTATAGGTAAACGGGCCCTAACTGTTACCGTGGGACCGGTCATCTCTTTCAATCTATGATACCTCTCTTATCGACAACAGGCTTTTTTCTTCTGCCGAGGCACAGCGCCTAAGTTTTGTAGGTTCCACAAGCTAGGTTTTCTTCCCTTGCCCCCTGTGGAACATACAAAACTTAGGAGCTGTACCGCCGTACTTTCAATCAGCCTTTATTTCTCTTCCAACTGATTGTAATTAGCGGTGCTTGGCTCTGCGTACTGGAGCAAGGGAACTTGAGGCTATCCTCACTTACACCACCTCACCACCGTTCATTGGCTATCCTCGGGGGCAAGGCCCTTGCACTTATGGTCACATGAAATGCTATGAGTATAGAAGGCTCTAAACTCTCGTCGGCCATAACCTCATCCTCCAACAGCCTTGTTGTTGTTGCCTTGTCTTCTTAAAGAATTTCGCTATCTGCTACACCTATATCGGGAGCGGGCGAACACTAATGAAGGAAGCACATAGCAGGGGGTATTCTGCCAAACCTTTCCCGCAATGGCATTCTGTTAAATTTGATGCTACGCAGGGGCATCCTATTCAATAGCCGAGAAAGATATATACCGGTAGTCCGTCAGTGCGCTCAAGAAACCGGCGGAATAGGTCTCAGGTTAAACCCCAGGTAATTTGATTCTATGAGAAGTTAAAGAAGGATACCTTCTATATAGATCCCGTTACTTTCTCAACCAGACCCGTTGGGCGCAACACCCGACGGACTGCGGGATAAATCTAGTTTGGCCTGCTCTGCTAGAGCTGTGGGGTTTTTGTGGAAGGTCATTTGCATAGCCCACTCTTTGGCACTACGAGGCGGCCCTGGTATTATATCATATCTACAAGGCGGGTTTTGCGCCAAGAGACCCCCCGCTTTTCTTCAGCAAGGCCCCGTTCTTCTCCTCCAACTTCTAGGAATACCATTGACCCACCGTAATCAATAACTCCTCCTCTACAACAGTGCGGGCAGCAAAACTCGGAAGATGTCTCAACATACCGCCAGTAATAGCACCAACATCCCCAATATTAATACAAACTCTTTTAATAACACAAACTCTTTTAACAATGTGTGGAATAACTATACGGTTGCCGATGATCGGTCTCAACTCCTAGCCTGGTTATCACCACTAGAGCCCAAGATACGCCACCGGGATATTCAAGAGCACCGTGTCGACAACGTGGGGGAATGGCTCATTCAAACTGAAGAATTCAGATGCTGGAGTGGCTGCCGTGGTGAAGGTGAAGGTGATAAAGGAGTCCTATTTTGCTATGGAGCTCCAGGGGCCGGGAAGACATTTATCAGGTAACAAGAATTATTTTCAGGGGAGAGTGGAGAGAGAGTTAGTGCTAACAAGCCACGATGTTAGTTCACTGGTAGTGGATAGGTTGTGCGATCAGGAAAGGGGGCAAAACACAGCCATTGCGTGTTTTTACTTTGACTTCGCAGCGCGAAAGGAGCACTCTGTGACCAATATGCTGGGCTCCTTGCTGAAGCAGATTGTTGGCGGAGTGGCAAAGGTTCCAGAGGAGATATCGCGGTCCTTTCAAGAGCAGAGAACGGCCATTGGTGGACGGGGCCCCCGACTTCCAGATATGGTGAAGATGCTGCAGACCATCACGTCCTCACTACGCATATTTGTATGCATTGACGCCCTGGATGAGTGTGAGGTAGTGCATAGGGTCAAACTCCTTGACTCTCTGAGACAAATTCTCGAGAAGTCACCGCACACACGGATATGCATTATTGGAAGACCTCATATTCGGGCTGAAGTTGAAAAGCGCCTTGCCGGCCGGGTGATAAGTGTGTCTGTGGGCCCTAGAAAGGACGATATCATCGGATACATCCGTGTTAGACTAGACGAGGACGGAAATACAGATGCGATGGACGAGAGTCTAGCGGCAGACATTGTGGAGAAGATTCCTGAAAATGTGCCCGAAATGTACGTAGGCCCCAAGGATACCTTGAATCTCTCCCTACAATATTTGCTAATATATATGCATCTAGGTTTCTGCTGGTTTCATTAAATATGGATGCAATCTTGCATGAATCGACAATCCATCGAAGACGAGAAAGGCTCAATAAAATGACAGCCGGATTGGAGTTAGGAGATGTCTATAATTCTACTATAGAACGGATAAAGGAGCAAGATGGAGATAAGTCGAGACTCGGGATGGCAGCATTGATGTGGATTAATCATGCAGAACGGCCATTGAGGGTGGATGAACTCTGCCACGCCCTAGCAGTCGAACTGGGCTCCACGGATTTCAGTGCTGGAAACATCCCTTCGGTATCGACGTTGGTTAGCAGCTGTCAAGGGCTTATCACTGTGGATAAGGAGGCAGCAACTGTGCGATTGATCCACTTTACTCTCCAGGAGTATTTTTCTGCTCATCTAGATATATTTAGTGAACCTCATTCAGCGATCGCAGAAACCTGCTTGACCTACCTAAATTCTCAGCAGGTCAAAGGCCTTTCAACCGATTCTTTGGCTGGTACGGAGAACGCGCCCTTCATAGAGTATTGTTCGGTATACTGGGGGGTCCATGCGAAGAGGGAACTCTCGGACCGCGCAAGATCACTTGCGCTGGAACTATTGAAGGGGCATTATGGCCGGATACCGACCAAATTACTCCTAACTCAAGTAAAGCGTTTCCATTCTTGGCGTTTTGACACTTGCTCTACGTTCAGTGGACTACACTGCGCATCGTTCTTTGGAATTGTTGAGGTTGTAGCTGGTTTGATAGAGGCAGGATGTTATGATATCAACGAGGAAGATTTTTCTGGCTGCACACCACTTTCATGGGCTGGCCGTAATGGCCATGAGGAAGTGATGAAAATTCTGCTCGAGAGGGGAGAGGTTAATCCCGACAAGGCAGATAAAAGGGGCCGAACACCGCTCTCGTATGCCGCCGCTAACTGTGGGAATGAGGGGGCGGTGAAAATGTTACTCGGACGGGAAGTGATCAACCCTGACAGGCCAGATATTGATGGAAAAACACCGCTCTCGCATGCTGCTTTGGGTGGACAAGAGGGGGTGGTGAAAATTCTACTCGAGCGGGAAGATGTTAATCCCGGCAAGCCAGATAATTCCGGCCAAACACCGCTCTCGTATGCCGCCCGGAATGGGCATGAGGGAGTGGTGGAAATACTACTCGAACGGAAAGAGGTCGGCGCCGACGAGCCAGGTAATGACGGTCAAACACCGCTTTCGTATGCCGCTTGGAATGGGCATGAGGGAGTAGTGAAAACACTGCTCGGGCGGCGAGAGGTCAGGGCCGACAGGCCAGATAATGATGGCCAAACACCGCTCCTATATGCCGCTTGGAGTGGGTATGAGGGAGTGGTGAGAATACTACTTAGACGGGAAGAGGTCAACGCCGACAAGCCAGATAAATTCGGCCGAACGCCGCTCTCGTATGCCGCTTGGGATGGGCATGAGAGGGTGGTGAGGATGTTACTCGGATGGGGAGAGGTCAACGCCGACAAGCCAGATAATTACGGCCAAACACCGCTCTCCTATGCCGCTTGGAATGGACATGGGGCAGTGGTGAGGACCCTACTCGGATGGGGAGAGGTCAACGCCGACAAGCCAGATAATGACTGCCGAACACCGCTCTCTTATGCCGCTTGGAATGGGCATGAGGGAGTGGTGAGGATACTGCTCAGCCGGGAAGACGTCAACGCCGACAAGCCAGATAAGTTCGGCCGAACGCCGCTCTACTTCGCTTCTGAGCGTGGCCATAAGAGGGTGGTAGCGCTGCTACAGTCTCGCAAAGCTGTAGCCCCTAGTACGATTTAAGGCCTAAGAGACACCACCTCATTCAAATGACCATTACCCCTCCCTCTTCTCGCATGTTACTTTTGGCCATTGCCCCTGGACACGACTCTTTATAGATGGGGGGAATCTCATGGGATAGGGATGCACATGTCACCACACCCACCTGACCTCCTCAGCGATTATCTGACACAGTCGAGTATTTATGAGTTTCTGTTTACAAAGCTCAGTAGATTTTAGTTCGTGGAGGAAGGAGTTCTATCTTTTTGCGAGAAGTTCAAGCTTATAGCTTGCAGTTTTCATCTTCCCTTTTAATATTTCTCGCGCTGTAAATCCTTGCCTGTTTCTTCTTTTTCCCGGGCATTTTTTCTCTTTTTACTCTTTTTCTACCCTCTTCCTTGCACGATAGATAAATTATATATAGAGCTTTGTTTAGGTAGAGGATAAGTGGTGTGAGATAGCACAAGCCTTCTTGGGGCGACTGTTAACAATATAAGGACCGTATCTCATGTAAGAGACTAGTTACCATAAATGATGTGGCTTTACGAATACTACGATGACATGCTTAGCGGATATATGCCAGCCATCCCAGCTACATACAGACATTAGTGCAGATGGTGGGGGAAGCCTAGAACACAGGCTCTCCACTTCACGCACTAGCTCACTACCCCCACTCGTCTCGCGACGAATTTGATAGCACGAAACACACCAGCAGAGAAACCGCCAAGCGGATATGCTATAGCAGGTGCAGTATCCAGAGACCACAAGACCCCAGGCGGAAGCCCCATTAGCACCACCGAATGACCAACATCTAGCAGTACGCCCCACCAGCTCGGCAAACACCTCGGGGAGGTATGCCAAAAGCCTACATTGCAGTAACACAGCTCCTTCCCGTTCGCCATGAGGACGTATCGAGGGATCACAGGAGGGAGTCTTCCAACTCCCATACTTGGGATGCCCTCGTATGGGTTGAGGGGAGATCAAGGAATCCACCGCGCCGTACGGTTCCATCTCGTAGCGAATTGGAGGTGTGAGGGGATTGATAGGCATGAGTTAGCTATCCTATAGCAATCTGCCGCTAAATTATTCCTTACGTTATAAAGAGGCAGTATTTCTGGAAAAGGAGCGAATGGGCGTTAGCAGAATAGTTGCGGCCGACATCGTACTCGAGTAGAGTAATCGCTGCGGGACCTTGACAACCCTTCCCTAGCGCTCGTGCGCTAGCTTTACCGCTGCGATGTGAAATAGCGCTAGAGGGCACATCATGCATGCACGACACTTCGGGAGCGAAAGCAAGTTACCTGGGAAAACTATTGTGCGGTGCTTGCCTCGCTCGCAGTCACTCACACATTCTGTCATATACTTTGTCAATCAGTAAGTGCGACGCGTCTCAGAGCCGGCTGCCGAATTGGAGTATATGAGTTCTTCAAAGATACCTTCCCTGGATATAGCTATAAAATACCGGTTATTTGACAGGATGCCCCTGCATAACACCGAATTTGACAGAATTCCCTTGTGAAAGAGAACCCGGTGGAATGCCCCTGTAGGCTGAGATATTTCATGTAAGAGGGGGAAAGAAGGTGCAGACCCTATTACATAGTTCCTATGCACTGTGATAGCCGCCTTGACTCGGCCATCTCCTTCGATCTACCACTCTTATCGACAACAGGCTTTTTTCTTCCACTCCCAAATTCTCAATCACACCCTTTGTTTCTCTTCCAACTGATTGTAGTTAGCGGTGTTTGGCTTTGCGTGCCGGGGCAAGGGAACTTGAGGTTATAATCTTACATACACCACCTCACCACCCGTTATTGACAATTCTCAGAGGGACAAGACCTTTGCACTTGCTTATGGGCACATCGAATGCTATGAATAGAAGGCTCCAAACTCTCTCGGCCATCACCCCATCCTCCAACAGTCTTGTTGCTGCCTTGTCACTAGACCTATCGTTTTGGCACATTTTCTGACTTCGCAAAGACTCCCACCACCTGCTGCGCCTATATTGGGAGGGGGTAAACACTGATGAAGGGAAAAAAATTAGCACGGTGTATTCTGTCAAACTTTTTTTCGCAAGGTCATTCTGTTAAATTTGATGCTACGTAGTCCTATCAAACTAGAAGCCCCTCGACCGAACGGTCAAGCGTGTACTCATGGTTGAAAGTGTAATGTCTGATGTAGGAATAGTCAGACTTTAGTATAACTGTCCAATATCATGTATTAGGTGGTATAAGAAGCTTCAGGAAATAATATTTTATAAGTCGTATTTAAACAAGCAGATTGGGTCACATTTAGGAAGCTTAAACTGTAAAGGGACTTTTGAATAATAAAAATAAATTAATGTGAGTAGAGACAAGACAGGTAACAAGAAAACAGAATTACAGCAGAGGAGAAAAGTCTTGGTTGAATTCAGAAAGTGTATTCAGTCAGAGATTGAATCTAAAAGACTAAATACCAGAGAGAAGTGGTAGAAGACATATACTAGAATACGAGAAACCTGCCGGGCATAACCGTGACCAAAGGGTAGCAATCTAGCTATGTTGTATTAATATATGCGGGCAACTTGGGAAGGAACAACAGATATGACTTACAGGCAGGAAAGGAAAGCAAAACCAATAAAGAGGCTATAAAGAGAAAAGAAGTTCAAACAAGAAGAGTTCTGTGTAGAAAACTAATTAAAGAATGAAATTAGTATTACGAATATCATATGACAGAGGGGGATAGCGAATGAGGAAGACTTACCAGAGAGAAATTATAGAAGCACTTTAGGATATACTACTTTATCTGTCTCGATAGGGGATTGCTCCAAGGGTAAGAGTATTAGTCCTTCCAGGAATGTGACGCTTGACAGAGCTAGATGTAGTTGCCCATAACTAAAGACAGGGGTGCGTAAATCGACAGCAACCTGATCGAGGGACTGCCCCTGGGATTTATTAACTGTCATAGCAAAGCAAAGACGGACAGGAAACTGAGTATGCTCTAGGATGTAAGGCAGATCCTTATCCGAAGTGGCAAGCTTAATCCGTGGGAGAAGACAGATCATGCAATCAAAGCATCCAGCCAGAATAGCTACCTGTAGACAGGTCAGCCAGATTCCAAGTGCCCTCATCCTGGTACCATTGCATAAGTCCTCTATCGGACTCAGATTTTGGATCAAAATTAGAGGGGCACCAATCTTGGGAGGCAGGCAGGATGATGGAATAGATCCCAGAGAGATACTCTGCAAATACTCAACCGCAAAGGGCTCTGCAGCTGCATCATCTTCAGGTACATTGACATGGTTGATAGCTTCAAACATGTGCTACTCACCAGGCATGCTTCCTAGCAGTACATGATTGAAACAGTTCACCGTGTTATTACCAAAGGCAAGAATAGCTCTAGCTGTGAGGGAGCTGTGTATTGTGACTGTCTTATTCAATAATGAATGGAGATACAGACAATTACATAGTTGATCAACTGAAGACACCCGAGAAATATTGGCTGGTAGTTGAAGCTTACCATGCAGGAGAGTATTAGTAATCATGGTGGTAGAGTTTGTACCTGTTCAGAAGTGTTAGATATTATAGCCTCCTATTCAGGCAGGAGGAGCAAACCTTGATTAAGCTGTCTTCCAGATTCCTCAGGTTCATCAGGTAGAGGCTGGTCTTCTGTTCTTCTGTTCTATCTTTATTGCGTGGTTTGCCTCGCCTAAAACATATATTCAAGCTCTTAGAATTGTATATAATTATAAATAGGAAAATCACCAAGTGATTAGAACAACTAATCAGGCATGTACGACAAGTACGGTATAAGCCTCCTCTGCAATCGTGATCGCAATAGGCATCCTCCAGAGTATGCCGTCAGCTTCAGCATGATCGCATCCAAAGTATAATCTTATGTGAAGTTTTTCCGTATTGTTGAAGTTTGGAAATTGTAGTCAAGTTGTTGTAGGAAAAGCAGAATGTCAGGGAAAAGAATAATGTGGAAAGAAATGATAGTAGAGAGTGATAAATAGAGGAGGAAATGTACATTGCAAAGCCAATTTCTTGGAATTATTACCCAATACATATAGGAGCATTCCGGAATATTTCCCTGTGATCACAAATACGCTTGCTGTACTTTATATCACACTTGTGCCCATATTTTGATTATGTAACCAGCACATTTTTGGACGATATTTTGGTTGCGGTCATTTTGATGACAAATCTTCTTATTTTTTGAAGGAACTGCCTGGTACATATATAGATAGCCGTTGTTTGTATGATAATTAAGGAAGGATCGTTTCCAGATCCCGTTCTTTTCTTACCCAGATCCCTTTCGGCGCTCCACCCGACGGGCTGCGAGTACGGGATAGATCTAGTTTGGCTTACGCTGCCAGTTCTGTGGGGCTTTTGTGGATTGTCGCATAGAACCTCTTCGGCACTACCAAGCGGTCCGGTATCATATCTACAAGGAGGGTTTTCCGCCAAGAGACCCCCGCTTTTCCTCAACAAGGCCCCGCTCGTCTTAACTTCTAGAAAATATCAACCGACCATAATCAATAACTCCTCTACAAAAGTGTGCCCAACAAAAACCAAAAGATGTCTCAACATACCGCCAGTAATAGCACCAAATTCTCCAATAACACAAACTCTTTGAATAATTATGTGTGGAATAATTGCACGTTTGCCGATGATCGATCTCAACTCCTAGCCTGGTTATCACCCCTAGAGCCCAAGATACGCCACCGAGATATTCAAGAGCACCGCGTCGACAATGTGGGGGAATGGCTCATGCAAACAGAAGAATTTAGATGCTGGAGTGACTGCCGTGAAGGTGAAGGTGATAAAGGAGTCCTGTTTTGCTATGGGGCTCCAGGGGTCGGGAAGACATTTATCAGGTAACAAGGATAAGTTTCGGGGCAGGGTGGAAAGATAATTAGTGCTAACAAGCTACTATTTCAGTTCACTAGTAGTGGATAGGTTGTGCGATCGGGCGGGGGGGCAAAACACTGCCGTCACATGTTTTTACTTTGACTTTGCAGCGCGAAAGGAGCAGTCTGTAACCAATATGCTGGGCTCCTTGCTGAAACAGATTGTTGGCGGGATGGCAAATGTTCCAGAGGAAATATCGCGGGCCTTTCAAGAGCAGAAAATGGCCATTGGTGGACGGGGACCGCGACTTCCTGATATCGTGAAGATGCTACAGACAATCACAACCTCACTACGCACATTTGTATGCATTGACGCCCTAGACGAATGTGCGGCAGTGCATCGGGTCAAACTCCTTGATTCTCTGAAACAAATCCTCGAGAAGTCCCCGCACACACGGATATTCATCATTGGAAGACCTCATGTTCAGGCTGAGGTTGAAAAGCGCCTTGCTGCACGAGTGATAAGTGTGTCGGTGGGCCCTGCCAGAAACGATATCATCGGATACCTCCGCGTTAGATTGGACGAGGACGAAACTCCAGATGCGATGGATGAGAGTTTAGCAGCAGACATTATGGAGAAGATTCCCAAAAATGTGTCGGAAATGTATGTAGGCCCAAGGATACCGTGAATGTTTCCCTGTGCCATTTGCTAATAAATATGCACCTAGATTTCTACTAGTTTCATTAAATATGGATGCAATCTTACATGAATCAACAATCCACCGGAGACGAGAAAGGCTCAGTAAGATGATAGACGGATTAGAGTTAGGAGATGTTTACAGTGGGACGATAGAACGAATAAAGACGCAAAATGGGGATAAATCGAGACTCGGGATGGCAGCATTGATGTGGGTCAGTCATGCAGAACGGCCGTTGGATGCAGATGAACTCTGCCACGCCCTAGCGGTCGAGCTAGGCTCCACGAACTTCAGTGCTCGCAACATCCCTTCGATGTCGACATTAGTTAGCAGCTGTCAAGGGCTTATCGCTGTGGATAAGGAAGCATCAACTGTGCGATTGATCCACTTTACTCTCCAGGAGTATCTTTCCGCTCATCCGAATATATTCAGTAGACCTCACTCGGCAATGGCAGAAATCTGCTTAACCTATCTGAATTCCCAACAAGTCAAAGCCCTTTTGACCGCTCCTTCGCTTGGTATGGAGAACGCATCCTTTTTAGAGTATTGCTCGGTTCACTGGGGGGCCCATGCGAAAAAGGAGCTCTCGGACTCCGCGAGATTGCTTGCGCTAGAGCTATTGAAGGAGCATTATAGCTAGATATCAACCAAATTACTTTTAACGCAGACAAAAGATTTCCCTTTTTGGCGGTTTTATACCTGGTCTCCATTCAGTGGACTGCACTGCGCATCATTCTTCGGAATTGTTGAGGTTGTAGCTGCTCTGATAGAGGCGGGGTGTTATGGTATTGACGATGAAGATTTTTCTGGCTGTACACCACTTTCATGGGCTGCTTATACCGGACATGAGGGAGTGGTGAAAATTCTACTCGAGAAGGGAGATGTTAATCCCGACAAGCCAGATAAGAGCGGCCGAACACCGCTCTCGTATGCCGCCGGGTCTGGACACGAGGGTGTGGTGAAAATACTACTTGGACGGGAAGCAGTCAACGCCGACAAGCCAGACGGGGAAGACCGAACACCGCTCTCGTATGCCGCTGAGTTTGGACACGAGGGTGTGGTGAAAATACTACTCGGGCGGGAAGAAGTCGACGCCGACAGGCCAGATGAGGATGGCCAAACACCGCTCTTGTATGCTTCTTGGTTTGGACATGAGAAGGTAGTGAAAATTTTACTCGGACAGGAAAAAGTCAACGCCAACAAGCCAAACATTATTGACCGAACCCCGCTCTCGTATGCCGCCTGGCTAGGGCAAGAGGGAGTGGTGAAAATACTGCTCGAACGAGAAGAGGTCAGTGCCGACAAGCTAGATTGGGGTGGCCGAACACCGCTCTCGTATGCCGCTCAGAATGGACATGAGGGAGTGGTGAGGATACTGCTCGGACGAGAAGAGGTCAACGCCGACAAGCCGGATAAATCCGGCCGAACGCCGCTCCATTACGCTACTAAGCATGGCCACGAGAGGGTGGTAGCGCTGCTACAATCTCACAAAGCGGTAGCCCCCAGTACCATTTAAGGTCCACGAGACACCGCTTCATGCAAATGACCATCACCCCTTCCCTTTCTCGCATATCACCTTTGGCCATTGCCCTTGGACACCACCTTTTGCAGATGGGGGAAATCCCATGAGATGGGGATCCGCACATATCACACCCACCCGAGCCTCCCCAGCGATTATCTGACACAGCTGAGTGTGTTTATGGGTTTCTGTTTATAAAGTTTGGTAGACTCTGGTTCGTGGGGGAAAGAGTTATATTTTTGCCAGAATTTCTAATTTTCTCTAGCTGTAAATTTTTGCCCGTCTTTTTTCTCCAGAACCTTTTTTCCTCCTTTCCCCCTCTTCTCCCCTCTTCCTTGCACGATAGATAAATTATATATATAGAGCTTTGTTTGGATAGAGTATAAGCGGTGTAAAACAGCACAGCGACCGTTAACTATATGGGGGCTGTATCTCAGATGGGAGACCGGTCACCACAAATAATGCCACTTCATGAATGCTACGATAACATACTTTGTAGATACATGCCGCCCACCCTCACTATAGGCATTAGTGCAGATGGTGTGAGAAGCCTAAAACACAAGCTTTCCGTGTCTCCCGTCAGCTTACTATCCCCACCCACCCCCCGACCAATTTGATAGCATGAAATGTGCCACTAGCGAGATCACCAAGAAGATATGTAGTAGTAGGTACCCAGAGATCACAAGACTCCCCGGGCGAAGCCCCATTAGCGCCGCTGAACGACCAACACCTAGAAGTACGCCCCGCCAGATCGGGGGCAAACACCTCGAGGCGGTGAGCAAGAGCCTAAGGTACATGGCAATAACACAGCTGCCCCACAGTCGCCATAAGAATGTATCGAGGAATAGCAAGAGGATGTCTCCCAGACCCCATACTGGGGATGCAAGCGTACAAGTTAGGGATGAGGGATGAGGGATGAGGGATCCACGGCCCCGCACAGTTCCATCTGGCAGCGAGCCGGATATGGGAGGGGATTGATACGTATAAGTCAGCTATGGCAACTACCGCTGAACTACTCCTTGATTTGTAAAAGAGGCCTTATTGCTGGAAACCGGGCGTTAGCGCGCTAAGTTGGCTACGGCCGGTACTAGGGAGTAATTGTTGCGGGACCCGGACGAATCTTCCCCTACACTCGTGCGCTCACTTTACCGCTGCCCTCTGAAATAGCCCAAGGGGGCACACACATCGAGAGAGAAACCGAATTCCCTGGGAATACACAATTTCATCTCGTGGATGGAAAAAAGCTACTATCCTGATCTGGGACTGATTAACTTAGCAGGCCCCAACTAGGATTTATCATTCTGTGTTGTGGTGGCATTCACCCCTAGGTGGTGGATTGCTGGTATGATAAAAGTGAATATTCTTTTTCGATCTTTTTCTCATTTTTTGAAAACTGTAGTGTGACACTTGCATCACATACACTCACTCACACTTTCTGCCATCCAACCTCTGGTAGTCAACAAGAGCGATAGCTCTTAGAACCAGTGGCTAAATTAGAGTGTATGAGTGCTTGAAATACCCTCTCTGGATATAGCTATAAATAATATATATCATACCGGTAGTCCACCAGTACGCCCAAGAAATCGATGGAATAGGCATCAATTTGAAGCCCTAGTAATTTATTTCGAGTCAAGAAAGGATACTTTCCGGCTACTTTCCTAACCAGATCTATTGGAAGCAGCGCCCGGCGGACTCTAGAACCGATCTAGTTCAGCTTGTTCTACTGCCGATACTGCAGGGTTATCGTAGATAGTCGACTGTTGGACCCCCCTTCACCACTCTCGAGTTGTACCATCAGCCACCCGGGTTTTGCGCCAAGAGAACCCCCGCCCTCCCTCAGCGCGACCCCGCTCATCTTCAACTTCCAGGAAATATCCCCGGCCGACCATAATCAATAACCCCTCCTCCTCTACAAAAGTGTGCCCAGCAAAAGCCAAAAGATGTCTCAACATACCGCCAGTAATAGCGCCAACTTCTCCAATAATTCAAACTCTTTTAATAATAACAATAATGTGTGGAACAACTGCACGTTTGCCGATGATCGGGCTCAACTCTTAGCTTGGTTATCACCCCTAGAGCCCAAGTTACGCCACCGGGATATCCAAGAGCGCCGCGTCGACAGTGTGGGGGAATGGCTCATGCAGACTGAAGAATTCAGAACCTGGCATGACTGCCGTGGTGAAGGTGAAGGTGATAACGGAGTCCTATTCTGCTACGGAGCTCCAGGGGCCGGGAAGACATTTATCAGGTAACAAGAATTATCCCTCGGACGAGAGTGGGAAGAGAGTTAGTGCTAACAAGCCACTATATCAGCTCGCTGGTAGTGGATAAGTTGTGCGATCGGGCAAAGGAACAAAACACGGCCGTCACGTGCTTTTACTTTGACTTTGCAGCGCGAAAAGAGCAGTCTGTAACCAATATGCTGGGCTCCTTGCTGAAACAGATTGTTGGCGGGATGGCAAATGTTCCAGAGGAGATATCACAGGCCTTTCAAGAGCAGAGAATGGCCATTGGTGGACGAGGACCGCGACTTCCGGATCTAGTCAAGATGCTACAGACAATCACAACCTCACTACGCACATTTGTATGCATTGACGCCCTAGACGAATGTGCGGCGGTGCATCGGGTCAAACTCCTTGATTCGCTGAGACAAATTCTCGAGAAGTCCCTACACACACGGATATTCATCATTGGAAGGCCCCATGTTCAGGCTGAAGTTGAAAAGCGCCTTGCTGCACGAGTGATAAGTGTGTCCGTAGGCCCTGCTAGAGACGATATTCTCGGATACCTCCGTGTTAGATTGGATGAGGACGAGACCCCAGATGCGATGGATGAGAGTCTGGCAGCAGACATTATGGAGAAGATTCCCAAAAATGTGTCGGAAATGTATGTAGGCCCAAGGATAGCGTGAATCTTTCCCTACACCATTTGCTAATAAATTTGCATCTAGATTTCTACTGGTTTCATTAAATATGGATGCAATCTTACATGAATCAACAATCCATCGGAGACGAGAAAGGCTCAGTAAGATGATAGACGGATTGGATTTAGGAGATGTTTACAGTGGGACGATAGAACGAATAAAGGCGCAAAGTGGGGATAAATCGAGACTCGGGATGGCAGCATTGATGTGGGTCAGTCATGCAGAACGGCCGTTGGATGCAGATGAACTCTGCCACGCCCTAGCAGTCGAGCTAGGCTCCACGAACTTCAGTGCTCGCAACATCCCTTCGATGTCGACATTAGTTAGCAGCTGTCAAGGGCTTATCGCTGTGGATAAGGAGGCATCAATTGTGCGATTGATCCACTTTACTCTCCAGGAGTATTTTTCTGCTCATCCAGATATATTCAGTAGACCTCACTCGACAATGGCAGAAATCTGCTTGACATATCTGAATTCCCAACAGGTCAAAGCCCTTTTGACCCCTCCTTCGGCTGGTACGGAGAACGCATCCTTTCTTGAGTATTGCTCGGTTCACTGGGGGGCCCATGCGAAAAAGGAGCTCTCAGACTCCGCGAGATTGCTTGCGCTAGAGCTATTGAAGGAGCATTATAGCCAGATATCGACCAAATTACTTTTAGCGCAAGCAAAAGATTTCCCTTCCTGGCTGTTTGAATCTTGGTCTCCGTTCAGTGGACTACACTGCGCATCATTCTTCGGAATTGTTGAGGTTGTAGCTGCTCTGATAGAGGTGGGATGTTATGGAATCGACGAGGAAGATTTTTCTGGTCGTACACCTCTTTCATGGGCTACTTGTACTGGACATGAAGGAGTAGTGAAAATTCTACTCGGGAGGGGAGGGGTTAATCCCGACAAGCCAGATAGGGAAGGCCGAACACCGCTCTCGTGGGCTGCTAGCTCTGGACATGAGGGAGTGGTGAAAATTCTACTCGAGAGGGGAGGGGCTAGCCCCGACAGGCCAGATAGGGAAGGCCGAACACCGCTCTCGCGGGCCGCTAGCTCTGGACATGAGGAAGTGGTGAAAATTCTACTCGAACGGAAAGAAGTCAACACTGACAGGCCAGATAGGGAAGGCCGGACACCGCTCTCGTGGGCCGCTTTGTTCGGACATGAGGGAGTGATGAAAACCCTACTCGGACAGGAAAAAATCAACGCCGACAAGCCAAACATTCTTGGCCGAACCCCGCTCTTGTATGCCGCTTGGCGTGGGCAAGAGGGAATGGTGAAAATACTACTCGAACGAGAAGAGGTCAATGCCGACAAGCCCGATTGTAATGGCCAAACACCGCTCTCGTGGGCCGCCAAGTATGGGAGTGAGGGTGTGGTGAAAATACTACTTGGGCGGGAAGAAGTCAGCGCCGACAAGCCAGATAATGACGGCCAAACGCCGCTCTCCTACGCTGCTGAGAATGGCCATAAGAGGGTGGCAGCGCTGCACAATCTCACAAAGCGGTAGACCCCAGTACCATTTAAGGCCTATGAGACACCACCTCGTGCAAATGACCATCACCCCTTTCCTTTCTCGCATATCACCTTTAGCCATTGCCCTTAGACACAACTCTTTACAGATGGGGGGAATCCCATGAGGTGTGAATGTGCATATCTCACCACACCCACCCAAACTTTCTCAGCTATTATCTCACACAGTGGAGTGAGTATTTATGAGCTTTTATTCATAAAGTTTGGTAGGCTTGGTTCGCGGGGGAAGTAGTTCTATTGTTGCGAGAGGTTCCAGTTCATAGCTTGCAGCCTTCACCCTATCATTCCGTATTTCTCTAGCTATAAATTCTTGCCTGTGTCGTTTTTTCTTGAACATTATTTTCCTCATTTTCCTCATTTTCTCTCCTCTTCCCTACACAATAGACAAATTATATATCGAACTTTGTTTGCATAGAGTATAAGCGGTGTAAGATAGCACAGCGACCGTTAACTATATAAGGACCGTATCTCAGATGGGAGACTGGTCACCGTAAATAATGCGGCTTTATGAATACTACGATAACATACTTAGCGGATAAACACAACCCACCCCCGCTATCGGAATTAGTACAGATGGTACTGTAGGGGAAGCCTAAAACACAAACTTTCCATGTCGCTCATCAGCTTATTACCCCACTCATCTCGCGACCAATTCGATAGCACGAAATATGCCACTAGAGAGACCACCAAGAAGATATGCAGTAGCAGGTATCCAGAGACCACAACACTCCCGGCGAGAAGCCCCATTAGCACAGCTGAGCGACCAGCACCTAGAAGTACGCCCCGTCTGATCGGGGCCAAATACCTTGGCGCGGTGGGCAAAAGCATACGGTATACATCAGTAACACAGCTTCCCCCCAACTGCTACGAGAATGTATCGAGGAATCGCAAAGGGTGTCCCCCAATTCCCACACTGGAGATGTTAGTGTACAGGTCGGAGGAGGTGGATCAGGGATCCACGGCCCGGCACGGTTCTATCTAGTAGCTAGCCGGAGGCGCGAGGGGATTGATACGTACTCGAGTATAAGTTAGCTATGGCAATCTATAGCTGAACTATTCCCCGATTTGTGAAAGAAGCTGTATTTCTAGAAAAGGGGAGGGAAGGTGTTAACGCGCTAATTACTACCTCTGCCAGGGAGCAACCGCCACGGGGACCTGGACTAATATTCCCCTACACTCGTGCGCTGGCTTTTACCGCTGCCCTCTAAAGTACCCCCAGAGGTCACAGACACAGGCATGACAGGACGAGAGGGAACCCGAATTACCTAGGAATACACAATTTCATCTCGCTATTATCTTGACCCCCCCACATAGTTCTTCCACATCCATTGGAGAAAGCTGATCAACTAGATCTAAGATTGACTAACTTAGCAAGCCCCAGCTAGAATTCAGTAGTTCCCTGCTGTGGTTGCACTCCATTTCTAGACGGGATCACTTGTATAAAAAAAACGGGGATGTTCTCTCTTTTCCGGGAGGGAAGCCGCCGTGTGATGTTTGCATCGCACTCGTTCATTCATTCACACTTTCTGTCATGTACACTGCTGAAAATTGTCGACGCGGGGGTAATGATCGGCGATGGGGGTTTACGCAGCGGGGTGGAGCGGCTCAAGTGAAGACACAGGACTTGTATTCAGCAGTGAAGGAGTTCATGATTGGTTGAGTTGAGTGTGTAGAAAGGGAAGTTAAAAACAGGAAGAAAGGGATGGGACAAGGAGAGACGAGAAGGAAGAAAAAATAGGTAGCAGAAAACCTACCGTAAGTACTCGAATAGAAGAGAAATGTGCTAGGACGTTGGAATTCCCCTTCTGAGCTTAGCGAGGGGGAAAACACCGCAAACTCGGCCCAGAGTCGAGCCGAACAAAAAGAATATGCAAAGCGCCTTACTAGGAGAGGCAACTGCAACGTCCTAGCACATTTCTCTTCTATTTGAGTACTTACGGTATTATAGCATGGGTGTCCCTCGACCATCGCATACGCGGACTACTACTACGCCCTCAGTATGTGGGCACTTCCCATACCAAGTACCTCTATTTCCAACATACACTATGGTACGACGGCTTCCAGAACGAGTAGCTAAATTAAAGTATGAGTACTCGAAAATACCTCCCCCCCTCCATCACCCCTATCACATTTTCAACTACGCCTAGAGAGCGAGAGACCCTACCATCCATCCAACAACCAGCGATAAATACTTCCAATCTGCCAACCCACACACCCCCTCTCCTCTCCTCCCCGCTCTCCCCGGAAATCAGTAAAACACCCACCGCGCGTACCAGTATATATACCAGCCTCCACGTTTGAAACCCAGCCCAGCGCGGTAATTCACACCGGTAACCCCCCAAAGTACGCACCCCACGGTGGCTATTTGTACAGCACATTTCCCGATAGGGGTACCCTTTTCTCTTGGCCCGGCTCGTCCAAAGACAGGGTTGGGCACTGACGGTATGCTGGTATCGATATATATACCGAGTTCCTTCTTTCCCCCGCCAGGTTGTGCTCCTTCAGAAGTCGTAGACGACGGATGGATAGGCGGGCGGCACTCGAGGTCCCACCGAACCCAGCTAGCAAAATGAGAAGAAAGCATCAACGAGACGTTACAAAGATTTGGCGCATTCCACTACTCCCTGCGTAGGATTCGATAGAACAGAATAGGATAGGAGAACATCAACACATTACAAAAGCCGAACCCAGGATCACTCACTATCATACCTCCCACACAACCCCTCCCATCACAGATATCCTAAATAAACTTCATAACTCCCAATACCAATTATCCCTACATCCACGAATTGGAGGAGGAAAATAAATGCCACACATGTACAAATTAATGTCCGCGAGAATTATATGTACACGGCAGGAGCGGTAGCCCTACCATCAGCATAATATCGTAAAACTGCCGCAAATGACTACGTTGTACTACGGGTAGCCGGTTAATCAGATCGGAAAGCTAGACTCGAGGTATGGTATGATATGTTGTTAACAATGCCATATCATAGCAGGCCCTAGTGATATCGGTGGCTTTTGCTGGGCCTGGATTTTGGGTCTGGGGGGAATGGTATGTATGATAGCTGCGCTCAACTAGCGTTCCGGCCAATCATTCTACAGAGCGAGCGGCAGATAGGCATTCCCGCCTAGACCTAGGGTGAGTCACCCTACCCCGGTATTTTTCTCTCGTGAGCCTCTGTAACGATGAAGCTCTGCACTGTACTGTACCGCACAATAGCTACTCGAGTATAGGCGAATAGTCTACGACTTTGGTTTAGGGTGTGAAGGGGTTTTTGGAGGGGTAAGCGTGCTAGGATCCTGCTACTTGTCCCAGGCCATAAGTACCCGAAATCGGAGATTAAAGAAATATATGGCAAAACATCTGTGCGTGTCTGTGCGCCCATACAAATGATCCCCCCTCCATTTTCGGTTACTTATGGCCCTTAAAAAGTACAATGGTAGCGTCAAGGGGCTTTGGATCAGCGAGCCTTGCTAAGGATGATAGCACGATAGCTGCAAATTGTGAATCTATGCCACGACGCCCTCAGAGGCAATGCCCGATCAGGCTATCGGGGCTTAAACCGCTCAGCTCTGGTAGTTTCAAAGCAAATTAGTTTAGTCATAGGATATCACTCGACAGAATAATTCCTCCAACTTGGACCGGACATTCGGTTTTTCTTCAACAGGGGATGTAGATATCTTCCCCGCTAACAAGTCTGGAGCGTAAACCATTCGCCATGCAATTTTATTACCTAAACTCCCCATTCCTAACAAAAAAAAACTATGCAATCAAAAAACCTAATACCTAAAAACCGCAATTCTGTCCCTAAAAGTTAGCAACAATTCATAGACGTAAATGGCAATGTTGACTCACCCCGCCCTCTCGGGGTCAAGTCCCTTCAGAATCCCCGGTTGCACATTCCTCAATCCTAACGCTCCATTGACGACCATACTTGCCGCCCTGCCCAAGGCCGGCTCGTAATTGGCCCTGATTCCCGGTGCACAGTCTTTGATACTGATAATTGAATCTAAAAAGTCGCATATCTGCCCATGCCACCACTCCGGATTGAACTCCGGATTCTTTATACTGGCCAACGTAGTCGGGCTCCATGCCACAATCGGCGCCATATTATTCACCGGGATAACCATTGAAGGACACCCATTCAGCAAGTGAAAATTCATAAGTGCAGCACCAGGTCTTCGTGAGGAAGACCACATACCACCTCTGTATGGCGTGATCCCGATGAACGTTACGAGTACACGGTTGACGCCGATGTTAACAGTGGGGTCGGGGTTGCAAAGGGAGAGCACTGCAGCGGACTCGGAAAGGAGTTTGTGTGCCAACTGGTAGTCACCCGCTAAGAATGGGCCAAAGCATTGCGCGATGGTGAAGTCTTGCGAGCGTGGGATTATAGGCGTACGGGAACTAGCAAAGAGGTAGGGGCAGAACCAGCCTTTTTCGCAGGATAAGGGGCTTTGAGAGGGTACTACCCTGGCCAGACGGAGGTCAGCATCAACGTCCATTAGCTTGTGCTTCACGACGCATTGAAGCGTTCTCATGCTAGTTGTACGCAGCATTTTTTCTTCTTCGGGGAGGATGTGTTCCAGTAGACCTATTGCATGGATTAGCGCCGCAGAGATATTAGGGGAGGGGGAAATTTTGCGACCTTTGTCGATTGCTTGCTCAATGATTTGAAACAGAGCGTATTTTGCTACTGTGTTGTAGACGAAGAAGTCCACGACCGGGTTTATGATTTCCGCAGCAAAGGTATCACAACCAATTACCCCTCCAAGAGCGTCTCCTCCCGCTTCGAGCAGGGGCCCTCCGGCAAATGCAAAGCTAGACCGAATATGGTCAGCAATTGTCACCATTGCCCATTCCGAGGCCCTCTAACTTACGTTGTAAATAGCACAGCATCACGATATCTCACGTTCGGCAGCGTCAAACTAAAGAAAGGATGAACCAGTTGGCTTTACCCACCACTTGGGAGCATGGCAAACAAACCTATTATTGTCACCCCATGGGGACAAAGACTCGGGTAGCTTCCAAGTGCTAGAAGCCGTCTGGACCGCTGATCGGACAAACCTCCCGGCAAGCGTATCCCCCAAAAACCTCTTTGCAGTGCCAGTTTTCTTCTCGTCTTTATATTTTGGGAATTGCTGCTGCTGCTGCTTCTTTCCCTTACCTGGCTTCGCCGGGGGAGGTTGATATGGCATGGGTTGCATGGGTTGCATGGGCTGCATGGGCTGCATAGGTTGCATGGGCTGCATAGGTTGTATGGGCTGCACAGGTTGCATGGGCTGCAGAGACTGTGTAGGTTGCATAGATTGTGGGTACTGAGGGGGTAGCATCGTGAGAACCGGTTTTCGACCCAGAAAGTGCAGATATTCACAGACAGATAATGATGGAAGGGGAGAAGCAGGATTAAGTATGAGCAACCATCAGGAGACAGGCCAGCTGAATAAAGGGGGGAGGAACCATTTTGTGACATGGCGCATCCCAATAAACTCCTTTGAGGCTGAGAAGGAAAAAGGCAGGAGGGGGTTTTGTTTTGTTTTTCTGCCCTATTTCCTGTTAGGGTACAAGCGTCGGAGACAAGTCAAGCTTTCCGGGCTGTGCGACATTTCCCACTGTGCTCGCGCTCTGTGTGACCTAGAAAAACTCCCGCCTATCCTGGTATTCAACCAGCCATGTCCCACCATTCCGTGCTCGCTCCTTCTCGAATACGCCACTCTTCCCCTTTCAAGGTACACAATGTGCCTCCAAGGAATTTATCGGCAGGAAGGCACTTCTTTTTCTTAGCCAGTTGATGGTCGCACTCTGCAATGGCTAAGGTGGATTTCTCCCCCGGTGTGAATCATAAGTTCTATTTACCACCCTCAAAGCAGGGGGTTAAGGACAAGGTTTTATTCCCTTCTTCAAGCATTTCGCGACAGTGCTATACCGGTAGGTTAAGGATAGTCTACTCGAGTACGAGTACTACCGTAGGCAAACCATGAAGCAAGGGGAGACCCAGCCACGGCCCAGACCCCTTGGCATTCGCTTATCCCTGGAGGCCCCTCGGACGTCAAATTCGTCTCTTGGCACGCTAAGACCAGATTTGGCGACAGCCAGATGAACTTCCTTCCTTTCCGTGCCCAAATTACTCAGCATTATTGATGGGCATAATATTCTCGGCAAATCAAAAAGCTCCAATTGATCCAGGACAGGCTTGGTGCGTCCGGCGACCAATTCAATTGTCTCAGACAGCCCAAAGGATACCGGTACAGCAGTAGGAAAATAGGAGAAATAAATCGAATTGGTTAGCACTCGAGTAACAGTGTACTATGATCTGCAGCCTGCAATACTGTAAAAACTAGTCTCCCATTTCGATCAAGGGGGAAAACACAACAAGAAACTATTCCTCAGCCCTCCTCTAAGACTGACAAAGGCCCCCCCAGGAGAGGCAGCTCCGACGTCTAGCCTGAGGTCTAACTATTCCGGTTTTTACGGTCACGGGTAGGTTGCGGCCGCTATGATAATAGGTTTAACTTTTCAAGACGAGCACGCCGCAAATCTTATAAACTACTACGCCGGTGGGTTGTGGCTTGGAAATGGGGGATACAGTGTTTGAGTACCCTGTCTGCGATACCATATACTGCGGGACCTCAGGTTGTCCTTCGTGAATTTAGCTCTTTTCCTGTTGCTGTGCCCGCGCTGAAACGCATGGAGCAAATCTGAGAGTGTTGTATACGGGCAGCATGGCTGTGATATCGGTAGAGAAAATCTCACAATATACGCCGCTAGCCAAAAGCTCCAAGTGGGGTGCTATAGCCAAGCTCCCAGAGCACGCGACAGGCATCCCAAGAGACAGCGGCGGGAGCGGTTGCTCTCGGCATCGAGGCTTGGGGTGGATTAAATGGCTGGACTGGGGGAAGTGTTCTCCGGTTCATGATCTCGGTCGAATTTGCATACCGGTATTCAGGGGTCGCCGTAAGAGTGAATTTAGGTTACGGAGCAAGTTAATTCTCCCGTTCTAACCTTCACATGATATTTGTATCAGCATTCTTTGTTGGATCCGATAGTCCATTCTCACAATCCTAGACTACGGCCCTCGAGCACAACACTAGGTCCACCACGCCGTCAAGCAAAGGCAATACCGTAAGAACTCGAGTAATCGGACCTTGTACTAGGGCGTTGGAGTTGCCTCTCTTAGTATGGTCTTGCGTTTTTTTCTTTCTTTTTTTTGTCTCGGGGGGGCAGATTTTTGGTGCGTCTCCCGCCCTTTCTCCAGAGGAGGAAATTTCGGACTGCATCGCACATGGTCCGACTATTCAGATTTTTAGGGTAATGGAAGCACTGATACAAGAAGCTTCCGTTCTCGCAAGCGCAGGTACTTGTACTTGCTGGGACCTTGGCTGGCTGTATGGCAAAGTACGGGAATAGACCCTGGAGCCAAGAATTACCAACAAGGAACAGCAGCCGTGGCCAGATGGTGAGGACGCCCGGCGGTTAGAGAGGCGCTGGTCGTCGGTCGCTGGTTTGGCGGAGGCAAGATAGCGGTGTGGTGGCGGTTCCCAGAATCTTGGCCAGGCACCACCATCCTTACGAGGCCAGAAGAAACAACCAAAGAAGCTTTCCAGCGAGAAGTTCATAACCTACATTTTAGCAACCTAATTTACAGTACTATACCTCGCCTAAGCGTATGTCTACCCTGTGCGGCCCAGATATTCAGGGCACCACCTGGTGTTCAGAGTATGATATTTTGCGGGAGTCCTTCTGTCCCTCTCACCGTTGGCCACCCCACCATCAATACTGTACGAGTACAATTTTCCCCTTGCGGGGAGGGAGGGCGTAATCCAGCGCAGATAACCCAAATGCTATCACTGAATCCCCTGGATTGAGCGGCAAACAATTGCTTGGAGTAAGCACTCCAATAACCACCAATGTAATGGAGTGAACTGGAATAACCTACCTAAAGAGAATGGGGAATCGCACTCAATCCACTTACCATAACCTATGGCGGCGCAGTGTAACTCGCCTGAACCCAAAGTTGTCGTCATCCGCTTCCTCTCTCTTCTGTGTTATCCCAAGTGTCTCATGGGCCGCAAGGGAGGGATATAACAACCCTCACCCCTCCAAGTTACCCCCCTCGAAGAGGGGAGGAACCGGAAAAATAAATAAATCACAAACCATCTCCTACTCCATATCCACCCCCTACCCCCTCCCCCTCTACCCTCCATCTCTATCCTCCCTTTATAATAAAGTATTCTCCTATCTGCATCTCTCCTTCTCCAGCGTCACACCAGTTTTTCCTTCGCGTATCGCTTGAGTGCATTTTTCGTCATTCGTCCCCCCTCCCCGTCCTCTATCCCCGATCATTTCTCGGCATATTTTCCCCTCGACATCGCCTTAATGGCCAGTGGGCGTCCCCGAAGGGGGAACACTGGGGATGAACTGTTTCTAGACTCCCCCTCGCTGTCGGCAGGGACGCCGGTACAACCTCTTCGTATTCAGAAGAGAGTTGGCTCGCCATCTGACATTAGTCAAGGCACAGCTTCCCCGCCCCCCCAAAACTCCTTTTTCCCACACCCCACTCAGCGGCGGCCGACACTCCCTAGCGCCGCAGGACCATCGTCCGGCTCACCGAATCTGCCTTATCCCGATCGACCGGCTGCCGAGAGAATGGCCGGGCAGCAGCAGCAACCGCCACACCAGCAATTCCAACAAGGTGATCTCCCTTATCCTGATCGCGAACGCCACAACCGTAGCCGTCAAGATTCCGCTGTAGCCCCACCCCCAGAACGGGCCTCAACTCCCCAGTCGGCAGCGTCCACAGGTACCCCTCAGCCCACTCGGCATGTGTCTGTTGTGCACGCTGATGCCTACCCTACCCCGCCGCCCTTCAGGCAACGTGAAGGACGCCCCCAGCGTCTTCCGAGGCAGAACTCACGTCCCGAATCTCCAACCCCTCATCCCCATCCCGGGGGTGAAGGTAGCCCACCCTCTCCCGATCCAATACTGAACCCCTTTCCTCAGTTTCACCAGCAGTATTGGCCTCCCCCAAGCAGAATGACGTCGACATCAACCACGGCGGCACGCAGAGGATCTCCCCCACCACCGGAAACCCCCGCTACTGCTACCGACGAGCAGCCGCTAGTAACCTTCCCTGCCAACGTCGCTGCTCAAAGGCGTGGAGCCCGCGGACGGAGTAACACCGGCCAATCCCGTACCCCACCACAGGCACAGGTATCCGCCCCTCCAGCGCAACCTCCTGCCGAAGTCCCTGTGGAAGCTCCTCCGAGACCCTGGACCCCGACTGAGGCTCCGGGATCTTATCCGCACGGGCCTCCGACCGTCTGGCAGGGCACTGGCGGACAAGAAGTCCCTACAGAGACCGGAGGACAGCCCAGTGCTCCCCAAAACTCTGTCAGTGTAAATGCACAGGCTCAGCAGGCATTGGAACAGGACTTCCAGCGCATGAATGTGAGCGCGAGCCCACCACCGTCATACGCAAGTTTGAGCCATGCCGGAACTGGCCCCTCTAATGGAACTGCTCAAGGATATCCGAACGAGAAACACACTGTGGTGGTCGGCGCAGCTGCTCCTCAGGAACTTCCACACAATAATCATACAGTTCACCCAGCATTCCATAATGATCCTCCTCAGGGATCCCAGCAGGCACCTCAGCCGCCGGTCCAATCCCAGCCTCAGCAGCAGCAGCAAGAGCAGCAGCAACAGCAACAGCAACAGCAACAGCCTCAACCTCACCCCCAAGAGCACTCTCAGAGCCCTCATCCATCGTTTACTCAAGAGCAGCCGCACTTCACCCCTCCAGCCAGAGCTGGGCCTTCACCTCCTCCCCCGCTTCCCGAGGGGTGGATGGCCCATTTAGATCCAAACTCGGGGCAGTATTACTATATCCATATTCCCACTTCTAGAACTCAATGGGAACCTCCTGCTCCTGAGCCAGCTTTCAACCCCCCTCCTGTAGCATCGCCGGCATTGTCGACATCTGCCTATTCTAACGTTCCACCCTTAGCTTCACCTGGGTTTGCTCCCCCTATGGCGGCATATGCCGATCCGGGTATGAGCGGAATGTCATCATCTGCTCCCCCACTAGTGCACAACAATAGCTTTCCACCTCAGCCACCTGCCCCACAGTTGCCGTTGGCCGGGATAGCACTATACAATGTCGCGCCTGCAAATGGCGAATATTTTGGGCCATACCTGCGTTACACAAACATGAATATTGAACGTGGGATATGGTTAGGGTCGATCATGATCATCACGGCAAACCCTCAGCCTCCAACCGTTCATCTTCACCAGAGCCTAGATCTCTCACCAAACCCTCGTCAATTAAAGGCCAATCCTATATACACCCACAAAACATGGACCTTCTATCGATATGATATCGATATCCAAATGGGGGACATTGGAGCCAAATGGACTTACGCCATCACCTCACATCTAGGATGCACGAGATACGAGTTCCTTGTCGCTGGAAGGACCGAGCGTAATTGGAGATTTATTGCGCACAGTTGTAACGACTTTTCATTGAGTGTAAAGGCTGAGGAACGGGCAAAGTTAGGAGGGGTTGGGTTTATGTGGAAAGATGTTATGCAGAAGCATATTGAGACTGGAGGATTCCACGCCCAATTGGCAGGGGGCGATCAGATCTACGCAGATAGATTATGGAGGGAGATCCCCCTACTAAAGGTTTGCGCGATATACCCCATTGATAGCCTGATAATCTAAAAATTTGTATAGGAATGGCTCGAGATCAGGGGAAAAGAAAATAGGAAGGCTGCACCTTGGACGGCCGCACACGAAGAGGAAGTTACGCATGCTTATTTCCATTATTATTCGGCACACTTTGACCAGCCACACTTGAGGGAAGCATGGGCTCAAATACCACATTTATGCCAGATTGACGATCATGATATGTAGAGCATTTTTCTTCTCCGGTAACGTAATATGTAATTCTGACTCTTTATAATATAGATTTGACGGATTCGGCTCATACCCAGAATACATGCAATTCTCGTCCATGTTCAAAAACATAGGCCGTGTGGCCGTGCACTGGTACCTACTCTTTCAGCACCACACAACTTTGGACATCCTCCACGCTTCTCCCGACGACCGAGACCTCTTCACAGTAACCGGCACTGGCTGGCACTTCGTCAAATATCTCGGCCCCGCCATCGCTGTCGTCGGCATCGACTGCCGTTCAGAGCGAAATCCCCAACAAGTAATGGCCGGCCCAACTTACCAAGGGATTTTCCCGCGAATCGCCACACTCCCACCCTCAGTTCAGCACTGTATATTAATGATCTCGGTGCCGGTAATTTACCCGCGTCTGGATACCGCGGAATCTGTCGTCAACACCGTAGCGACGGGAAAAAAGGCTGTGACGGGGACGTACAATCTACTCGGGAAGGTTGTGGGGTCGGCGGCAGGGATTGTGGGTGGGAAGGAGGTTGTGGGGAGCGGGTTTCAGAGCGTGAAGAAGGCCTTTGGAAAGAGTGGATTGATGAGTTCTGTTGTTAGCGTTTTTGGGGAGGTCGATCTCTTGGATGATTTGAGGGATCACTGGACACACGAGTCGAAGGTATGGGAGTGCTGCGTTTTCCTATTACGGGAGTAATAGGTGTTGTTAACAATTCGTTACAGGATCTCGAGAGAACTTACCTCATCAGAACTCTCCAAGGAATCTCGCATAGTAGGGGCATACGAATGACATTCATGAGCGGAGGTAAGCTCTTCATCCCCCCACGGGCCCTCTCAATATCTTAACATAAACAGACGTCCACTGCTGCGGTGCCGGCCTGGTCCACGACCCAACAAAACCTCAGGACCACAAAACAATGTATGACTCCGCTTCCTTTCTCCCCCCTCTTTCTCCTCCCTCCTCCCTCCTCCCTTCCTTCTCCTCCCTCCCCACTAACCTCCTACACAGGTATCAAATAATCGCCTCAGCAATAGTAAACGCCCCCCTGCCAAATGTGGTGCTAAAGATCCTACACAACAACAAACCCCTTTACGTCCCCCAAAACGGCATGCGAAGCACCGGCGCACCCTCAGACACTAAAGAGGACATGCTAGAGATCTTCCAAACTGACGTCAACGGCCAATTCCGGGAACTGAAAAAGCTAATGGGCAGGAGGAACTACGCCATTTTCTGCGCCTTCGACCCGCAATCCGCCGCCGGCAGCCCCATTGGTGCTCCAAGCGCTCAGGGCGGAAGCCTGAGCCTCGCGGTGGATTTCATCGTTCAGGGCGAGGGGGTGTACTCTAGCACCGCCAAATATGGGCCGGTTGTTGTGCCTAGGGTTGAATTTGGGTATTAGTAGAGAACCCACCGTATTATACACGCCACTACCAATGAAGGAATGGAGAGTGGGGTAGGGTGGAGTATCACATATTCATGTGCATTTTTATTTATACCTGTTTGCGATTTTTCTTTCTCTACCCCCTTGAACAGTATGAGCAATTATCATACTCCGTTAGCTTGGCTGGTTTTTTTTTCTTGAGGTGTTGAGTTGTCATCGTTGAGGGGCGTTTGATATCAGAGCTTGTTAGCGTAGTAAATATTAATTACTCGGTCGTCGTCTGAGTTCTGTCGTCTTTCGATTGAGGTCGTGACAGGGGATGAATTACTGCATAGCTGGCATCCCCGATTAACGGAAAAGTGTTCAATTGTTTTTTTACTCTAGTATCATATTTGAAACCAAAAGTCACGATGCAGAAAAAAAAAGGCTTACCGTGCCCCAACATTCTGATCTTACTTTGTTATCTGATCATTGTCACTATCACTATCACCTCTAATCACAACACACCACACCGCACCATATTGACTAAATTACTTGATGTTCTAAACAACTTCAATCCCTGGTTTTCCCTCTTCTAGTAAGGAAAGCAAGTTACGACAAACATAGCCACTAGTATCCCTCCAAACATGGGTAAAGAAGAAAAGGAAAGGAAAAAAATTAACACACAATATTCCGTCCTCTATAAAAAGTATCATTATCATCACGAAACTAGTCAATTAATACCGATAAAAGGGTCTATACACGTGAAAAGAAATATATAGAGAAAAGGGACACTAGGTTTCCGTTTAAACCTAACAAAAGGAAAAGGAAAAGGAAACACCCACCACCTTCCGATCCGTTTGTGTTTTTTTTCCCTCCCAGTCCCCCATTAACTTAATAGTCAAACTAAGGATCGCGCTTAACCCATTCGATGATAGACGGGGGAGCCGGGAGAGCGATCATAGACTGATTCTATTGTCAGTAATTACGCAGAGGCTTAAAGGGGGGTAGTCGGGGAACGAACAGAGTAGTCAGGAGCAGGAACATCGTTGCCACCACCGGGCCTCTGGATCTCAAAGTTACGAACAAAAGTCGCCATGATAGTCATCAGCTGAACGTTCGCAAACTGTTCACCAATACACCTATGACGACCAGCACCGAATGGGAGGTAGGGGGACGCGGTGCCTTTAGAGATAAGACCGAACCCGAAATCAAACTTCTCAGTCTCCTCTTCAGTCTTCTGACCCTCCCAGCGGTTGGGGTCAAAGCTGCTGGGATCCTTAAAGTATTTCTGGTCCATAGCAGAAACTCCAGGGGCAGCGAGCAGGTAATGACCCTTGGGGATAATCCAGTTGGTCCCGCCGACATGCATAGGAGATTTGACCTTTCGGAGAATTGAGTGAAGGGGAGGGTGGATTCTGAGAGTCTCGCGAATGATATGGCCAAGGAACGTGCACTCGAGGACCAGCTTCTCATAAGATAGAGGAGCGAGTTCGTCACCAAATACACGCTTCTGCTCCTCCAGAATCCGAGCGACAAGCTTTGGTTGAGCGGCAACATGAAGCAACATCCATGTGATGGTTGCCATAGAAGTATGTTGCCCAGCCATGAGCTAAGTTAAACGAAAGTGTAAGAAAGCTGCAGACGTCATGGTGCATGATAAAACTTACAAGAGCAATCATCATATGAGCAACCTCCCTATCAGGCACCTTACGCCCATCTTTATAGGAACAGTTCATAAGGTTCCACATCATGTCCGAGCGCTCCTGTCCCTCATCATTCTTCTCGTCCGCCCGCCTCTTGTTAATCTTTTCCATGTAGAATTGAGCCATGGTGCGCTGAGCATGGTCCCTGCGCTTGTTTTGCGGGAAGGGGAACCATGGGAACAAAAAGTTCATTGGGGTGAAACCGGAATCCAAGTGATGGTACAATTTGGCAAAAGAGCCATCCAAAGCATCGCGAATCTCTTTACCCTGGAGTGTACGCGCGGCGGTAAAGATAGTGAGTTCAGGAATAATCTCCGAAAGAGGAACAGAACCCTTTGCGCCCTTGAAGAACTTGGACTTCTTGATGTAATCCTCAACCTGGTCAACAATAAGGGGAACATATGAACGGAAATTCTCAACGGTAAGGCCGAATTTCATGAACTAGAAACAAACTTGTCAGCAGCACCCCCAGTGTTAGCACAGAGAGCATACAAACCTTCTTCTGCTCCATGAGAACGTGGTTGGGAACATCGTAGACAACCCCCTCACCGAAAACAGGAACAGTCAAATGTGCATAGGCGTCTTCTGCGCTAACATCCGAAAGCTTTCCGTTGAATACGAAATCGTTCCCTTTAGGACCCAACGTTGCCGTCATTTTCCTTCCCAACATGACAAAGGTAAAGGTATCTCCGTACTACGCAAACATTAGCCTCATACCCCAATTGGCATGTGAATCCCAGAAAACTAACCTTCTCCTGACAGTCAGAAAAGAACTTGTACGGATCCATCCCGTACACCACCGTGCTTCCGAAAAACGGGAAGTAATGAAAGACCAATGGAGGCTTCGTAGGATCCTTAAAAAGTAGCTGCTGTAGAATATTGAGAATGACCGACAACACAATAAAAGCAATGAACCCAATTCCACACAATGCAAGCCCACCAAGCTCCATAAGCTCCTCATAGTAAGGTCCCATGGGGACCAACAGAGTCGATAAGACACCCATTCTGGCTGTCGCTGTATTAAAAACTTGAACGTTGGATTAAGTAAATAAGTCAAAAGGGGCTTGAAGGTTGGAGGAGAAGCAACCAAGAACAAACACCGTGAAAGAGCAGTGTTGAATTGGTGGGAATCGAATGGACCGAGGGGGGGAGGGGGTAGGGAAAGGAAAGAAGGGAGAGTAGATAGGACGAGGTGAGAAGGGAAGGAGGGAGGGGAGAAAATGGTAGAGACCCAAGGAAAAGGGGATAACGAGATTGTCATGGGGCTCGGAGGAGTCCAGGGCAGAAAAGGGAGCTTCCGCAATCTAACCAGGGTTCTTGGCATAAAATAAGTTTAGCGTCTGCTTGCGCGGAGCCCTATTCCTTCAGGAATTGACTCCTAAGGGGAAGGAATTGAAGGGACTTGGCCAGGGACGCGAAGCATCACACCCGAGCATAATAGGCTCGAACATATTCAGTGTGGGCGACCAAATACGCACATAGAATTTGCCATATTATTATTCCAGGCACGTATTCCAGGCACGTGTGGTTGCGGTGCCACCGTTGATAACCCCCCTGCCGACATCTCATTTTCAACAGGCGTATTCGTATTAAATTACCTGTACCGTAGGTTACTGTACCCGTATTGTACGAATACGGTTGGATACGATTCAGCCTCCAATCAGCAATGATTGCGACGGGATCCGCACTCGTACCATTCGCAGCACGCCACACGGGTACGATACCCGTAGCCTTCCATTCGGTGAAGAGACCCGCCCGCACATATGGTACCCTGTGCTCTTGATCGAACGACGTTTATGAACACGACCACTATTGTATGACATCAAGACCTAACCAAATCTTTGCGGTATACAATAGCAGCCGTGTTTACAAATCCCCTTCAGTTACGAGCACACTCGTCCCACAAGCTCTCGTATGATCGCTGGCGGCAGCTGGCAGTAGCATCACACCACAATTCACAGCAACTGACAATACAAAATTATGGATAATAATTCCATAGAATATTAGGCAATAGAAAATCTAGAAACCCTCTGATTGCCCAACTCTAACAAACCCCCGGCAGGAGAGAAAGCCCAAGGACTCCAAAAAACGGCCAACTCAAAACCGGAAGATAGATGATATAACACATCAACCCCCCCTAATGCCCGCCTGCCATGACAATTAAATTCAAGAAACAGACTATAACTCCTAGAAAGGTAGTAAAATGTATCCTGTACGCTGCTCACTTTTCTTTCTAATTTTTAATATTAAACACTATAATAATATTATTATATACTTGAAGAATGTATAATCTGGGAGTTACTACATTTGCTGAATATTTATTGTCTGTCGAGATAACATCAAAGCTAACTCTCAAAAATATGGCCTACTGTAGAAGCTCAGCAGGGTTTTCAGCCACCCATTAAAGGAAAGTTACGAACAGTAATAAATCAACTGATTACATCAGTTGTTTCCTAAAATATAATATACATCTTATCATAAATATTGAAAAAGTAAATCTTTCACTATTATATCTGCAATACATCTTTTTTTTGAGGAAGAAACCACTCATGTAATAATATGACCATTCACATTACAGTTTACTATATATTAGCCTTCCGTATTATAAAATCAATATCCTATTCCCCAGTCAACACATATCCAATATACAAGTACAAGAAATTGATTCCAATCTTATTAGAACCAAGAATATAGTCAGTATTTTTCCCTCACACATCTATGCAGTAGGAAACTTGAATCTAAATTAGAGGCACTCTACAGTTCTGCCGCTGCAGCAATAGTCATAACAGTACAAGGACTTATCAGGTAAGTTGTCCTCTAACAGCCACCCATTCAACGATGTTTAATTTTTAGTAAAGCGGCGTATGGCCGCCAGGTCTTCCATTGAAACGCCCAATCTGACTGAACAAATTAACAAGTCTGGCCTATTGTAGTTGCCGACAATTACCCCATGAGCGACTGGCGCTCCTATAATACCAAGAAAGTAATAAGAATAACTTCTGTCAACAAAGACGTACATTAAACAAGGACCATAACACCGGGCAAAGTTGAGCCATTTCGAACTTCACCACAGGAAAGTATAGCGCTGGCGAGGGAATCAAAAACCTCCCCCTTAGACACGACCCCACAGCGGGGGGGCATGATACTCGACTTTTCCCCCCCTTAGGGTCTCGAGGAACATGAGCTACACATCCATATATTGCCGTGCGCTTAGTTCCCGTAAAAGTTAATTAATAGTTGCATCAAGCTATCACACCAATCATATTTAGCATGAACCAATCACTCACCATTTTACCAATGCCATCCCGAGACTCAAAAATAAAAAACGTCAAGTCCCAAAACTCTCTTCCCAATGCTTTCCAAGTAGTGGCCTCATACACTCCTACATCCTCAAGTTCCCAGAAATACTTGTACCGCACTTTATCCTGGTTCCCATTGTCACCGGAACCGGGCAGATGGTGCCTACAAAACTATTACTCAACCCCCCCTCCTGCTCTCTACTGGCTATTGTAGTAGTACTAATGTGCCCTATTACCCTCCGTGGGGGCACAGTATCCAGTGTGAAACGTTTATCACACAGCCGCAATTATATAAACGAATAGGGAAACCCCTACGCTGCGATCCTCTCGGCCGGTCGACAGACAGTCGCAGCCCGTGACAGAATTTAGTCTGCCACTCGGGACGACGAAGCTAGCAGACCCGCCAGGTTCAATCTTTTTTGGTGTTTGCCACTAGATTTTTTGTGCATCGTTTGCTGTGCCCGCCCGTTGGTTATCCTCCCTACTATCGTGTTCGCATAATACGGATGCACTCCTCACTGTACGAGTACTGTATGGCACTGTCGGACATGAAGATGGACTCGTGATGGGTTACGACCAAAAGATGCCGTATGCATATTAGAAGCATGAGCGGGTCCCCGCCATGTATCTAAGCCCCTTGTTTTTCCCATAGCTCTTACCGAGAACAACGCCCCTCTCCACACCTTACACGAGAGGCCTCCCACAGTACTGTACCTACGATACGATGCGGCGGAACTCGGCGGGTGGTGGACAGCACAGTGGCAGGTGATTTTTTGTTACCCTACTTTGAGGATTCCCCTGCTGACGCGCCGGATAGCCCTGCTAATTACCGGTAGTCGCCTGCCTGCCCTGTCGTGGGTGCGGTTAGGGCTGCATCATATTCACCATCTGCATCCAGCATGATGTATCATAGCCGAGCAGACGTCTCAATAATACCGGCGCCCCTCTTTAAAGCTCGCAAGCTGTACCGGTATCAAAAAGTGTTCGTAAGAAAAAAATGAAAATATGGTTACATTAATCCTCCTCCTCCTAGCTTCCATAATATCAGTTAAGGACTAAAACAGGATATGAAACTCAGTATCACAAACCCCACCACCACCTCATCGAGAATCGAAATCAGTAATAATGCTCGCCACCCTTTAAACTAAAGAGACCCAGTGGAAATATTTTTGTTAAAAGAAAACGAAGATAAGCCCCAGATATTTAAACCTCGCTTATGTAGAGAAAACAGAGGAGACAGTTTTTATAGCACGAAAAAGAAACCCCGGAAAAAGATAAAAAAAACTACAGAGATACCACCTGGATATTCGCCCATCCCTCCGTTGCAAATGCTCCTAGGATCAACCAGCAGAAGAAAAATCACTAACCAGCCCCCCTTAGCTCTAGAGTGACTTCAAAGTAACCTGTTTGAAGAAGCGCACAAAAAGAAGGTCGGCCTATGTGACTCTGGACAAGATATAAAGATCCGCGCTCGCATAAACCACTCCCCTTTGGCTAACCAATCAAACCTAAACACTCTCGGCAAACGAATCGTCAGGGTACAAAGTTTCATCACCACCTCGCCCCCCAACATGCATAAAAGCGGTCATGACGGCTGGTATATCAGAAGGGTTTCCATCCCGTACCTCTGTTTCTCCGGCCACAACCTCCTCTGCTCCGCCCTCAGACTCAGGGACTACTGAAGGGGATGTAACAGGCGACATGGCGGCAGCCGTCTCAACAGCCCTGGTCGGCCTGATTTCCGGATGCTCTGCCAACAGGGTGCGCTCACGACCGACGCTCCTCCTAAGTCCCATCGTCTCGAGAGCTCCAACCAGAGAATCACACGATTCCGCAGGATTGAAAGTGCCTTCAACAGTCCAGGCATGCCTTAACGCCATGTCGACAGTGATTCGTTTGTTCGAGTTTATTTCAAGCATAGACTCAATCAAGTAAAGCGCGGGGTCCGCAATATCATCCCAGTACGGAGACGGAAAATCGTATTTAGCTTCTCTGATCTTTTTGGGCGTGTTAGAGATGGCGGTAAACAGTGAAGCATAAGAAAATGAAAAATATAGCAAACCTGTTGCGATAGGTTATACGGGTTATCCTGCGTGTACAATTCGTCACTGAACGGAGGAAACCCGCATAGACAAATGTAAAGCACAACACCGAGAGACCACATATCAACAGCTCTAGTGTACTTCCTGTTACGAGAGGGTTCTAAGATTTCCGGCGCCACATCTAAACTTGTCAGTTACAGCCTAATAGGCAACAGGATTCAAAAACCTACAGCTAGGTGTTCCACAGCTATATTTACACATCAAGGTTAGCTAGGCAACAAGGTAAGGAAAAGAAACGGGTGCATACAGTGAAGTGGTGAACGAATCTTCGCCTATGATCTTGGCAAGACCAAAATCTGCCAATTTAACCGTGAGATCGGTGTCACAAAGCAAAATATTTTCCGGCTTGATGTCACGATGAACAATATTACGCTCATGCTATGCTCTCCAATGTCAGCAAGGATTCCGAGAGGTGTGATTCGATTTACAGATTGAACAAACCAGATATTTTAGGCCATTGAACAGCTGAATAAATACTTTGCGAGTATCCATTTCCGAAAGTTTGGTATTGCGGATAATGTAGTTGAACAACTCTCCCTCACGAGCCAATTCCAGAACGAGGTAGACACCATCATCTTCGTCATAAGTGCCCTGAAGACACAATATGTTGGGATGATTAACAGACATCAATACGGCAATCTCCTGCTGTAACCCAGAAGTCTTGCTCTTATCCTCATTACGGCGTTTTCTGAAGATCTTCACAGCAAACTCCTGTCCCGACTTCTTATCAACGGCGAGATGAACAGTCGCGAAATGACCGGAACCAAGCTGCTGGCCAAGATCGTAGGCATTGCGGAAAGCGCTCGACTGCATGTGAGGCGGGTATCTAAAAGTGTACTGAAATCCTCCCGGAAACTCGATTTCGTCACCATTTTCGAGAGTACGACTACGGTTGCGACCAATTATAACACCAGCGACCCAGGTACCATTGCTGGATAAATCCTCAAGGACCGCAACAGGTTGCGAACCAGCATTCTCCTACTCAAACGAGCGCCTGGTTAGCCATCGTTCACGTATACTATCTCACCGAAGGACAATATGCTACCTTATATATCACACAGTGTCTGTTTGAGATAACGTTATGGTCAATGACTAAGTCACACTCAACATGACGTCCAATCACGTAGCCGCCAGCCCCGTGCTTCTTATTATTTTTAGGTTTCTTCTTTTCCGCGCCTTTTGGGGATTCCTTATTTGGAGTAGATACCTGGGGTGTCTTATTGAGCTTGATGACGCTCTGATTTTTCTGTGTCAACGGCCAAAGGTATCCCCAGACGGTTTCGTCATCTTCGTCGACCCCTTGTTCAGCGAGCGGTGGATAATAAAACTGCGAAGCTACCTGTGTATCCTGAGGCGGAGGAGAGGATGCTGGAGTACGAGTAATTGTGATATCTCCTTGAGGCTGTAGCGGGGAATCGGGAGATTCCTCCCTAGGCGCAGGCTCCTGATCCTCGACTATAGCACTCCCACCAGCTTCGTCAACATGATCATCAGAATCGCGCTTGACTTTCTTGGGCGAATTTTTATTGGAGGCCGGGGATGAGGGCTACACGAGACAGATTAATTCCGTTAGATTTGATCTCTGTGCTCCACAAGACACGGATCACACAAAAAGTTCAAGATAGGGATGAGATTGGACGGAATATTTACCTGGCTGCGCTTGCGCGCCGCGGCTCTCTCAGCACGAGGGGTCATTATCGTGAGGAACTAGATTTCGATGAGTCAGAGGAACAGAGCGGTGTTGAGGAAGAAACTCGGAAGGGGTAGTTTTATTGGGGGTCGGATACGTACGGTCAATTGAGGACTGCCCTGAGATATAGTAGTGACGAGAGGCGCACAGACGCGTTAAGCACCGTAGCGTAGAGGATGGTAGAAGGTATCAACCTCTGGTAACGTGGATGATTGCCTAAAAAGAAGGCAGTGCAAAAGAGATCTTAGGGATGTCGGAGGGCTCGCAAGTTGTGTCAGAGAGGGAAGGAGTGAAGGGAAGAGAGGTGGATAGCCAGGTAGAACTAAGAGAGGAAGAGTTTAGAGTTTAGAGTTTGCGGTTTTGGGGCACTGGGCAGCGCGGGCTCGTCCTCGGTTGGCTGACTACACGTTTATTACAGCCTCACTGCGGGGGGTGATTTTTTTCTTTCTTTCTTTCTTTCTTTGGGGCGGAGGTGGAGGAGAGACGGAGCAAGAAGAGAGGCACGCAGCTCAAGGTGATTTTAACTCGCCTACCAAATAATAATAATAATAATAATAGGTGACAAGCATATAAACGAGACGAAATCTAGGCAAAAGAAGAGCGGATCTTTCTTTCCCGGGTCTGGTGGGAGGAAAGGTCTCAGTTCTAAATGGGTTGCTTCTTTGGCTTCGGGGCGGGAAGCGTGAGTCTTGTCACACTCTCCGCCCGCCGCCACTGGGCTGATTCAGTTGGTGAAAGGAGCGTTGGGAGCCAGGGGCATTCAGGGCCACGAGAGAGTCTAACACCATAATATCACAAAATAATTACCGTTACCTAGTTCCGCCGCGATCCCATGGGAGATCTTATAGGCACGAGATGGTAGCCTTCCCATACCCCTCTTTGGAGTCTGGAAGGTAGAGAGTGTGACCTCCAGCATTCCAGTGTCGTAGCAAGAGAATAAGCCATGCAAAAAAAATATAAAAAAATATAAAAAAATACAAACCCCCTCCTGAATCAAATCAACTCATCTCTACTGTCTGCCCGGTTCTAAGCTAGGCTTGATAACATACAGCACGGTTTATATTTGCCATCGGACTTCAACCTAACTCCCCTCCCCTTACCACTGACGCTGCGCTTGGCCCTCGCCTGATACCACATCTACGATAACTGATAATCTCAGAACCCTCCCAGGCACCCCTCATGATGGCAACCCCAACCTCCGCACATCGAAAGCTGAACTCATGAGTCACAGCCCAGTCGCACACAGATACCGGTAACCCACACACCAATATATCATAAAACTCTTTTCAAGGGGAAGCAAGAAAGAAGAGAAAAAGAAAAAGAGAAAAAATGGGTGAAAATGCACTGCGCAGCAGAAAATAGACACTCCCATTAAGGCTCCTCAAGGCTCCAACCACTCAACTCCACCTCAAACCGTGATCCGACAAACGGGCTATCGGCGAACAAATCATCGTGCCCCCAAATCTGAAACTCCTTCCCCTCCTGGCCGAAAGATACCGTACCTTATATCACTATGACAGGATAAACAGGATCAGGCTCACGTTTAAAGACATGTTATCCAGGAGCATCGGATGCGGCATTCTCCTCCTCCACGAGCAGAGCTTACCCCCGATCTACGAATATCCTACTCCTCCGATTAAGCCTGAAAATGTAGGGCCAATGACTTATAAACACAAAAAATGCACAAACTCCCCAAAACCAACCCCATTTGTACGAAAATATGCAAGCCTAACAGAGCGATTTGGCTTCCCCTCGCACAAGGGTATGCGGGGAAGCATCGTATTTTCCTCTTTTCCTCTTTTCCTCCCTTTTGTTCCCACCAAATTTTTACATCTACTTTTTTTTCCCTCTCTCTTCCTATCGAAAAGGAAAAAAAAAGAGTTCATTGCTCAATACTCATGTATAGTCGTGTAACAAAAGTCCTGGCACCCCCGACCGAGTGATGGGACAAGAATGCCTCTAAATTTACCACTTTGTATGTCCTCCCTCAGCATGAATTAATGGATGAAGAATAGAAATTACAAGGCTCTGTTTCTCGTGATAGCACTTCTGCTTTTGAGCACGGGGGGGTATGTGTGGTGGTTGAGGTGAAGCAAGTTGAATAATAAAATTTTACCAGGGTGCCAAGACTTTTGTTACATGACTGTACGTTCAGGAGCTGGTAACCCTGGTGGTTGACATTGCACAGTCGCTCAATTTCGGATTCACGTTGACTAGAGAACCGATCGATCTCCTCGCCCACAACATTCCCGATTTCCCCGGAGCCGCAAACCGCAAGCTTATCTTCAGCGTCAGGGTCGCCCAGCCTAATCTAATGTTGGCGTGTTGATTTCCGGAATAGGGAGATTGTGTTGTGCTCTGTTTGGAAACTGCCCAATATAATAAGCTCCCCCCTCCCCCCCCGACGAGATATTTCAGCCCGGAGGTTATCTGCTGGTGTACATCTAGGGCTCTTGGAGAGAGAGGCCAACAGAAGTAGTACCATTCCTATCCTATTCTCTCCTCCCACACCTGCTTCATTACAAACAAGGCCTACGAAAACCCTATCGGAAATAAAAACTAAAATAGTAACTTTATATCATAGAACGGGGAAGAATTGGCCTAGAAGAAAGGGGAGAAAAGAAAAGAGAGTCCACAATTGGCGAGGCAAGGCATAAATTCTAATACCCCCAATATCCAGAGCATGTAGATATGCGTTCAGCTTTACCCATGATACTCAAAACGCAGATCTTCGCAACCCGTAAACCAATTAAACCTTCTTTCTATAGCTAACGGCTAGCAATAAAAATACTCTCTTATCTTTCTTCATATCATTCATCCACATGTGAGACGAATGGATTTTAAAAAGGACAGGGAATGTGCTGGGGCTCATGGCTTATCAATCCACGAGAATCATCCAGGGCCCCTAAATTTCAGAAAACACGTGATTCAATGAACCTCTTCAATTAGTTACGTTTGCGTTGTACTTTTGGACGTAGTGAAGTGGGGGAGGAGGGGGGGGGTAGAAACTCTACAGGTCCCTATTGCACCGATTATCACTCGGAAATAAATTCATCCTGGTCAGAGTCTACAATTCCCGACCTGAATGGGGAAAAGTCAAAGCCCAATTCCCTCATTGCTTGCGCCCCTCGTATCCTTGCCCATAATAACGGATTGGGTCCTATCAGGTGGCAAATGGTACAAAGAAGTAAGGTGTCCTGAGCGTTTTTACCTAGGATTAATGGAAGTATTGTGTCGTGGTATCAGGAAGCTTTGCCTCTGTTGGGAATCGACACGAAGAATCTTTGGGGATCTGTGAGAACTCAGTATTTTTCGACATTTTTACAATCACGAAAACCTCAATTTTTACCAACCTTAGTCGTCGGATGGTCCGTGGGTTAGAGAGTTGTTTCACACTTGTGTACTACTAGTATAGGGTGACGTTAAGGAATTTTTTTTGTTTATTACACCATGATTTGGTGGTTTGAGACTCCAATCCAAAGACTACACAAACTAATTGGGTACTGTATATAAAACTTCTAGTATGATACAGGCGTAGATGAAAGAAATTCTGAGGAAACAGGAAGGGAAGAAAAGAATCAAGGGGGAAAAAAGAGTCGGGTACATTGATTCAAGGCATAAACAAACCTCCAAGGCCGTCTACTCCACGACTATCTCTGTCTCTTCCCAGCATTATTGAAACAAGCAAGAGCTACTTAATTCTGAATGACTTGCCTGGAGATACCAATATGCCCTGATGGGGTAGGACTTGCAGAGAAAGCAGCCTCTGCTGGAGAAGCCGGGGCCTCGGATTCGGCGGGACTAGCCTCATGGGCCGTGGCAGGGGCCCGCTCGTTAGCTTTAATGTCCGGGATAGTAAGGCAATGCATAGCCCTGTGTTAGGGATATTCCTCCGGGTCCTCTTTAGTATCAAGGAGAGCCTCTGTAAGCGAGTGGGTAGGAACCACATAGCCAGGAGCATCGCCGATAGTGGCGGGAACAGTCTTGAAGAGGTTCAGTATAATAGATAGGCATGGGTATCAACGTCTTCGGCATCTTCGGCCGCTGTGGTGCTGTCCAGGGTGATTGGAACCTCGAAGTGCCCGTCGAAGCGGTCAGGAATAGGCTCATGAGGCTTTGCGGTAGGGATGGGTCCGGAAGTATGCCCATGGTGAGGAGCATTTACCCAAGCTTCCTCGGGATGCTCATTCTGGTTACTCTCCCAGACGCGCTGCCAATCTTCGCTGCGGTGCTTGGGGGGCGTCAATGTATTCTTCGATTCTGGCGGCCTGCTCCTCACCGTTCTCTTGGACGTGGTATCCGGATTCCTCCTCATCGGCGGGGTTGTCGAGTTCGGCTTGGGCTTCTTCTTCCTACTGCTCGGGGATGGAAGGGGCGAGCTGGACTAACCGGGCGGGCTCCTCGTCTTCACCTGCGAGGCCAGGAATGACACCTCTCTTTTCGATCGGTCCGATATCTCCGACTTCATAGGGCTCTCGTTCATCTTTAGAATTACCAGAAGCATTGAAACGGCCTTGGATAGTACTTGCAACGCCATGGAGAGGTTGTGCTTCATGGTTGTAAAGGCGGTCAACAACCTCGTCGTCGGCTGGCTGGTTAGGGACAGGAGCTGGCTCAGGGACTGCGGTACCCTTTTCCAGCTCGACGGGAACTTCTGCCATCCCAAATGAAAAGAATCGATTCCGTACGGATAAAAGCCCCCTCCCGTTGAAGGTCATCCGCGAGAGGGTTAACCATCCCCTTGTCCACTACGCTGATGTAGAGGCTATGAGAGCCCCCAAGATGGGGGGCTATGAGAGCCCCCAAGATGGGGAGGGCCAACGCAATTTTGGGGGAGCAATGTCTCAACTTCATCGCAAAGGATTTGTAGGGTTAAGAAAGTTGGGGAAGGGGTGAATGGATGAAGGTGAAAAGAAGTAGAAGGCTGGGTGCTGAAAGAGCGGGGGGCGGAGGGGTTTTTATCAATTGTTTATGGGCGTTCGGCAAAACTTAACTGTCCTCTGCTGAATAAGTTCCGCTGTGGTTCGAATATTGTGTGAATTGGGATAAGAGTGTGATTCTAGAGTGTTTAACGAGCTGGGCCCTAAGGGAATAGTTTCTGCTAGATAGTGGTATGTAAACGTGTATTCTTCGAGCCTCTATATAACGTATCCCGCGTGCCAAAGAGCCTGTAAATAAGGAAAAGACATAATACTCCTCCCACCACGAATGGTAAGGAGGCCTATTCCTGGTGCCCGCAATAGGTATCTATATCCTGAGATATCACCATCAATAGGCATACTTCTGGATCACAGATTATCACTCTAGGTATATATTGGTATCGGTAGATGAAAGTCCTGGCCTATTCCAAAAGTATCCGGAAATCTTAGCATTTCCTAGGGCTAAACCATGCCAATATTTGCAGATAATTTGGAGCGGGCAAGTCGATCGGGTTATCTTTGAACAATATACCGGAAATCGGGAATCCGGTGTGTAAATCACAAATTCCTGAATCTATTCCTTCCTTCTGCTGCTTTGTTGACCCAAACACTAACACTCATAGCATAACACGGGAATTCTGCCCACCATCGTCGCCAATTTTGACATCGCCTTCGCTCTATGGCAAAAGGTCGGTCCAACTCTCGCCTGAATGGTTTTCGCCAGCGAACATCGTCTTTTTCCCGCCTCCAGAATTACTCATGAGCACCGCACATCCATCATTTCTGTCATGGGTGCTCCTCCGTACTCACACGATGCAATTGGGGTCACTAAAGAAGTCCTTCTGCTCTCCTTATGCATCCAATTCCCTCGACAATACGAGCCTGTGGAGGGCCCCTGAACAGGCACAGGTGATGGATCTTTCCCCTTGATGCTGTATATATCAGCGAAGGATACGCAGGGCTGCCCTTCAGCTCTCAAAAAGGATCAGAGTGCAGGCGAGTGGTTTGAAGTAGTCCAGAATTTTGTCTTCGACATTCCGGCCTGGCTGTGTATGGTGACTCATGACGAACGTCACAGCATTAATTGGCTAGCCTTCCACTAATGGGTTCTCTAAGATTATCCCAGGATCAGTGTATGGTGAATGTGAAATCATAAAAATGTCCTCTAACAGAGGGTAATCGAAGAGCGTAAATCTATGATCCATTTCATCAAGGAATCTTTCTAGAGGCTCGGCGTATCCTTTCCACTATTTACCCACAAAGAACTAGTCTTTGCCGAGTGTTTGGTCTAGATGGTCAATGAATACCTTAAGGAATTCGGAAGAAAAGTGTCGTACGGCGTCGAACCTGGTAGAGAAGTGTTTAGAGGAAGTTGAGATGATATGGAGGGGAATGGTCTACCGGAATCCCTTGAGTCCAAGTTCTTGAGCAACCCAAACACCCCAGTTCTTCGCGCCGTTACGAACATCAGGGTTGGAATAATCAATGTTAGCAAACATCAGGTAGTCGTAGTTGCCAAGTTCAGATGTATCTACATATTGACACAATTCTTTCTCCTCATTATGGTCTATTATTTTGTATATCTCTTGCTTCCGATTCTCTTGATTATAGTCAGTCCCCGAGAAATTGTACCAGTGGTACTTCATTAGACTGTACGTATCTCCGCGTGTGGTGAAATCCAAGCACAACAAAGCTTCCATTTCATATGGTTCCGAAATCACCTCTTTTCAATCTTCCGGGGTGACTTCAACGACCCGGCACAATTCATTGTGGCCAGCACTTGCTTTCTGGTTCAAAACAGCGTCGAAAGCCAACCCGACCTTGTGGTGGTTTGCCGTGTCCCATAGGCGGATAAGGGATTCATTGTGCCCCCATTTGGTAGGTCTTGACCACTTATGGTCGAATCCCCAAATGTCATACAAATCGTACTAGGCTTCATGAGAAACATTGGAATAAAAGGTGTTAGAAAGAAGGGTAACAGACAATATCGTAGCCCTTGCGCCATGGACTTCCTGATTTCCAGGCTGGAGGAATCCACAAGGTAGCGATACCAATCTCCTTCAACTTAGGCACCCTCCTGCTAGGCGGTCCTAGTATGGCGATTAGTAGGAGTATGCCATTCAAACCTTGAAACATGCCACTGGTACTGTTCTCGGGGGTTTGAGGTTTTGGGTCTGGTCTGATCCGGCTTGGAGGTTAGCACAGATCTACTTTGCACAAAGCAGCGATACCTCACTATTTCCCGAAGTTCCGATAGGTTCCCAAATAATTTTTTGATGGCCTATTGAGAGTGTTAGGTCTAGAGAGGAGGGTGAGGACGCTGGATATCCAAACCTGCAACGGGGTTGGTCAATAGGCTTGGGGATATACTTGTAATTTTCTGAGATTTGCGAACACGATTACTAGTGCATACAACAGAAATCCTGCGGCTCTGGCCCATTTTTTGTCCATAATATTATTAAGTATGATAATAGAAACTATGTTCGTAAACGATTGAAAATTACGAGTACTCGAGTACTGCCCGGCAGGAGGTTATAGGACGGTTATTTCAGGTTAAGCCGCCAAAATTATCCCGGTTAACGGATCCTTTCCCCATAATATTATATATACACCTTCGGAACACCGACGACCATTCGGTCGTTTTCTCCATCTCTTCAACAAATCGCTCTTTGACAGCATTTTATTTTTCCGTCTGCTTTAACAGGCATTTGCCTTATCTCTCTCACGATAACATTTCCTTATTTTCTCCTGTTCTAGTTTTCGGGTCCTTTCTCTCCCACAGCTCTTTTCTCAACACTCTCTGACACCAACATGAATACCGTTACTAGAGCTGTCATGAACAAATTTCGCATGGGATCTCATCGGGCATTCCATCTTAGCCAAGTAAGATACCAATCAGTCGGTAATACTGAATTGCTTCTCTAACTAGTTTTGTTAGAGAGCATCAGCGGCCAAAGAACTTCCTTGCCAATTCCCCACAAATTCCGTTGAAGGTTATGTCACTTGGAAGGAGCTTTTAGAGTACTCATTGGCACAAGAAAAGGTATGCTCCTATTCCATTACAGTAGATAATAAAGAGCATCACAGAACAATGTCACCAACAGGATAATGTTACATTATAGTAGCAATACCCCGTACATAAATAAAAGTTAGAAGCCAGAAGTCCTAAGCCTTGGCAGCCATGCTCTGAGCAATGCCTGAGAAAATCAAGGAATACGCAATGACAGAAACTCCTTGCTGGGTAGGAGCTTTCTTTTCTCTCAAATATTCACCAACTTCTAACTTCTAACTTTCATTCTTATGCAGGGTGCTGTCACAAATCGTGACTAAGCAAGGGGAATTTTACATGACTAATATTTATAAGTCATAAGGTATCATATGTTGATTTCACACTATGACCTCACTTGGCTCATAGTATCTCACATGACTACACAATAGCGAGTCATCATTATATTATAATTGGTTGATTGTTTTATGATGATGACTCACGATTGTGATGTCAGATGATGTCATGATTGTCACACATGACTCACACTGGCATTATGAGTCATGTGTTTCATGCATGTGATCTGTTTGGGCACATGACTTGTTTTATGGATTTTAATTAATTAAAAGAATGTTGTGCAGTTGACTCAGAAGCGTCAGCTGATGCCAGTGGATTTCATACCATGACTCGCTATGAGTTATAGGGGTGGCATGATGCGAGGTAATGAGTCACCAGGGCTAGGATTGCAGGAAGATGCCTAAATGAAGTCTTGGTTACGACCAAGATGATAGGATTTTCACAAAACCATCTAAGTACTTTTCTATACTAAAAGTTGTAATACGATTACTCCTTCATCAGCAAAAAAACTCGATTTTGCATCCACACGCATCTGAACACACCCTGTAGTGGAGTTTGCATCTGGTCAGCATCCTGTGCCTCCCATGAATCTAGTTTTAAACTTCAGAAGCCAAAATGGACATGTAAATGTTGTCCGTTAGGGCTGAAAATTCATGTTTGTCTACGTAATTGTTAGATTAATCTTAAAATGAAACGGGTTTTTTGATTACATAACTTCAAAAAAATTGTCCCACAGAACGCAGGCAGAAGATGCAGGGTGCGCTGAAATGCAAATAACGCAAACTGATTTTTTTTGCTGATGTTCTCTCTTTACATACACTCCTTCTTTATGAGAACCTAAGAATCAAATCCAAAGACTATTGTGATAGTCTCAGAGTATGGATGAACGATATAGAACCATTGGGATAGTTCTACAAGCACTACTATCCACCCTTCTTACTATCTGAAGAGATAGTATCTATCAAGACGAGCAAGCCAGTCTCATACTATCTGAAGCAATAGTATCCTTTATCTCCTTAGCACAGAAAAGTGAGACTCACTTACACTAGAGATGACTATCATTCACTGTTGCACGCTCACTCATCAATAGAATTGTTACAGGTACTATTACTCTATTTCCAAGAGTATCAGTAGTTAAACCAAATTTACTCATAGTGGTTGCAACCAGATTTGCCATGCATGACATTATCCTATTGGTAACTTGAACATTGTCCTGTCAGACACTTTATTGCTCATTGGGCAACTTCAAGTTACTAAGAGCCACTGGAGAGGTTGAACATGGAGGTGGATAAACTTGGTAATGACTTGAGCTGAAGAAGTTGGCTAGCAGATGGCAGGAGTCAGTGTCAGACATGACGATTTGGATTCACAGATGAATTCCTGTTTTGAAAAGCTGGACTCCGGGTTAGACCAGCAGCTAGATAAGTGCAACACTCGGTTTCACAAGATCAATAGTCAACTTGGAAATGGTGAGTTGTGTAGAGAAGATGGAAGTTAAACCTATTGAAGTTCAAATGGTATGTTCTGAATTCTTGTCTATCCATTTTCTCCTTAAAGTTGCAGCTTACTTGGTTGAACATCACCTATCCCTATCTCTGCTTTCCTCTGTTTCAGTGTGCTTAGGTAACTTTACTAATTTATGATAAGCCCCAGGACAAGCATGAAGAGGTAATTGAAATTGTGGGTCGTCTGATGTTAGTCCAGGTATGGTTTTCACATCCTACACAATTTACAATATAGGTTACTAGCATTTGGCTGCAACTGGCCTCAAACTGGGATATGATTAGTATGCAACTTGGAGAAAAAACTAAAATAATTATGGGAGGGAGGGAGTGAACCATGCAGGATAGTCCAGGCCTCCATAGTCCTGGGGGGTTTTTTTTATTATAAAAAATATTTTAATATAAATTAATGGCTAAGAGGGGAATTTTTTGTGAGAGTTGAACAAGTGACCCAATCTGCGTAGTATCGTAGAACCATGCCGAACAAAACCGAGCCGAGTGGGCTCTATTCTAGTGTATTCTTCATGTGCATAATATTATAACGTATCTCGCGTGCCAAAGAGCCTGTAAATAAATAAAAAGGAAAGACATAATGCCCCTCCCACCCCAAACGGCAAGGAGGCGGCCTATTCCTGATGCCTGCAATAGGGTCTCTATTTGCTGAGATATCACCATCAAGCGGCATACTTCAGAATCATAGGTTATCACTCCTGATATATATTAGCATCGCTAGGTGAAAGTCCTGGCCTACTATTCCAACAGAATACGGAAACTCTGGCATTTCCTAATGCTAAACCGTGCCAACATTTGCATATAATTTGGGAGCGGGCAAGTCGATCGGGTCAGCTTTGAATGTGTCGGAAATCGGAAATTCGGTGTGCAACTCACTACAATAAGCAAAGCATTATACGGCGGCTAGCTAGTACCTATGGGGAAATGTCGTTGCTCGGGGTCTTGAGCGGGGCCTTGCTGCCTACAATAAACCCTACAAGTACAAGCCCCCCAACACTCCCCCCAAATTTCCAGGGTCGGTTTGGGAACGAGACCATCTTTTGCCCTTAATCAGCCGACACTGATTTCCGAGTGACATACCGACGTACGCCACGCTCAATGCTTGCCGGTTCCAAGAGTATCCTGAAAGTTGGCGTTTCCTAGGCGTACCGGCGGATCGTGCTAATATTTCCGGGTGCTTCTGTCGGCGTGTGGGGTTACACAATCTCCGGCCTCCTACCGGGCCGAGATTAGCCTGGCTTTTTCTTGTTCTCCCATGCTCTATAGCGATCTCACTACCGGTATCCAGCCGCACTGCAAGTGGCACCAGAAGTGGCACCAGAATGATTCTATTTCTCTAGGCACGAAAAATACGCATGCACACAATTGGGTAAATTCTTTTTCACAGTTTATATATATGTTTTATATTTTCTCTCTGTTCTTGGGAGAGATTAGTCCCACCGGCCGGCTCGGGGGTGGCTTCGATTGGCTGTGGCGGCGGGAGATGGGTTACGTTACTGATAGATTATGATAGCATGTGTGCGCGATGGTGAGAAGCAGAATCAATTTTCAGCAAACCAGTCCTCGAGTTCTGAAACCCGGGGAAGAAATCCCGTTACATCTGAACAAGCACTTTTCCTGTACAACTATCTAGGCCGGTAGAGGGGGTTTTTTTTTTGTTAAATCCCTGAATTTATTTGTAAAATACGGGAAAATCCCGGCAAGCACCCTAAAGTATGGCCTAGAAAACCCAAGGCCGGTAGAGGGTCATGTGCCCTAATATATATCCCCGCAGTCACGGGTAGCACTGCGAGGTCCAGCGCAACGACGGTGGCTAGGCTCATGGAGAAGGGCGGCCCCAGGCGTAGAATCCGTCCAGCGAGATCGAGGAGCTTTGTTCAGGCTCGGCGGGGGTAAACAAAATGTCCTGGCCCAAGGTCCACACGTTAGCAAAGCAAACCGAAACGAGGAATATACAGAGAAATAAAGATAACAATCAAGTAACAGGGGTTTTCCATCTGGATAAGCATGTGGACAAGACGAGGCGGACTTGGTTCCGATTATCTGGAGGATAAAGTTTGGGAGATATCACAACCCGTACTGCTTTTCTGGAGCCTTCTTTTCGGAGCCCGACAGAACTTGCATACATACTAATGAATTTGCGGAATTCTGATAAGCTTCATCAGCTATACCGGCACTTTAATTATTTAAAAGATTGAGTAATTGCGAATGGCCAAGGGGAGGGTATTAAGTCAACGGCATTGTCCAAATAGTTGGAATAGCCCCTTTGCGGCTTGCCTGTGATTGTTGAGGTAATCTGGTTGCAGGACACTCATGCATCTTCGAGGGCGTTACCGCTTTTAAGGTTTTCTCCCAAGAGAACCAGTGAGTCCTTTGTAATTTAGTTACTGACAGGGTAGGAACATATAGACTTACGATCCTGAAGGCATGTCTCACGAACCGATTTGAGGGGCGACGGAGGCTTTCAAAGACTTGTGAAAAGTTCTCCGAACCAACATGATTAAAGACCAGCAGCTCAGGACTACGGGCTTTTATAGGTTTGGCAATTATTGTAAATGATTTGACGCTATAATGCAGTGGAAGGTTGGTTGAGTGAGTGAAAGAGAGTATAGAGTTGGAGGTCGCTTCCGCCTTGTCTTGTTTGATATTTGGTCATTGCGTGTGAAGGTCATGTGGCTAGTAGGGGGCTGACGCTTGCGTGATTGGACCCAAAGTGTTTGACCTCTCATTGGAAGTAATAGTATAGAGGCTGTGGGCGTGAATGGTTGGCTATTATTATTTATATGATTTGTATCATACTCTTGGTTTTTCTAGAGGGGTTGGGTTCAGTACTTCTCGTTCGAGACAGCTCGATCACTAATTCGTTTTCTCTGGGGGTTTTATGACCAACCATTGATGTTTACCACCGGTGTGGGGGCCCTAAGGGTTGCAAAGGAGGGGCTTCAGACCCGAGCGGAGCAAAACTTGAGTGAGGCGAGTGAACGTTGAATGTGGCCAAGGGCAAGCAATATCAGCTAAACAACTTTTGCAGGTCTCATGTGAGCCACAGGGCTGTTGGGTACGCTCTGATCTAAGGAGCGAAACCTGACTCCGAGAGGCTCTTTACGGCCTCAAGCCATCGCTTTTGAGTGTCTTGGAGTATCATCCACTAGTCAGTCGAGTGATATGATGTGCAGGGGAAAGCGACGGCTGCGGCTGTTGTAGTTGATAAATTTAGCCCAAGGTTTGACTGGCTGGAGAATAATGGCTTAAGTAAGTCTTTGATCGGCTAAGCCCGACTTAAATCATGATTTGGATTTGGATTTCCATCCTTCCTTGTGAGTTGTAGAGCTCGACGAAGAGTCTTTATTTCAATCGGGTTTTCGAGGGGTTGAAGAGTTTCGTTCGTAGATGGGCTCTGGTCTGGTGGCTTGCATTTTGGACGGGGACGGTTCGTTGGATCACGACCGACCCCTGCCTGCTGACAGCTCCCATCCGACATTATTCATGCCACATGGTTCAGTCGCGTGCAGCGGGCTGAGGAGGAGGGGGAAGGAACCATCGTAGCTAAAGTGGTAGAGAGAATATATTGCGCCCACCATGGCTTGTGTTTGCGATCTTCATCCGATCGTGATCAGAATGTGCTCTTCGTAGGGCTTTTTTTGGTATGGTTTGATGCCTGTGAGCATGTCGCCAATTAAGCTGATGGCCAAAGGATAACTGCTGGATAATTAATACGATGGATACGGGACGGCTACCGGCATGGTCAAGCCACTCTGGAGCTCGACGTCCCTCGATCTTCGTGTGCTTGTATACCATCGGTGTGTATCTACAAGGGTTTGGATACTGCGTACGAGTAATTCCTCTATCGACCGTCGTCCTCTAACTTGTAGTTTGGAGTTTTGCATATTTGGTAGTCAAGCCGGGGGCTCGTGCTCGAGCAGAGCGATCAACATGCCTACCGGACTTACTCGACCAACCGGTGGAAAGGTCTATATGATGGATATGAATTCTATAGGCCATGGCATGGTAGAGTACTAGTACCAGTACTCTTGTGCATGCAGATTCACGGTCCACTGTACGGCAAGTGCGGTGCGCCTGTGATCAGTGATCAGGCCGGAATCACCTTTGGGCTGTCAATAATCTGTACAGACACCGGTACTGTGCTCGAGGGATAGGTGGTGCATAGCATAGAGAGGCATCAGCCACTTCCCCTCCCTCCCGTGGGTATGGATTTATTTCTTCTTGATGCTATTCCCACATTTACCCAAAGGTTGGGTTTAAATTGTGAGACATGCTTCACTCGAGTTATGCCTGTTATGATTTGCTAAGCTTTCCGGGCCCACCGTCATGTAAGTATTTAATACTATGTAGCCGTGATTTCTCCCGTTGGCCCTCGCTCAGCTTTGTGGACCTCGCTTGCCCAAGTGTTTCTCCCGGTCAGACGGAATGAAAGGAATCTGAGCTTCTCTCCGTCATACATTTTCCCTCCATCCCACGGACCATACTCTGGTACATTCTATCTTCTTTTGAGACTCGGCCCTCCTTTCACTCATTTGAGTTTCCAGCTCTTCAACTACCCCATTCTTTTCATCCAAAACATCTCGTTTTTGACCCTTACACTATTTTCGTTTAGGGAGTGCAGAAATTCATCGCCCCACCATCCCAGTCAGCCAGAGGTCGTCAACTCCCTTCCTGCACCTGCTTGCTGTGTGTTTTCGAGGTACACGCCCCGAACCGCTTTAGGGGCTTACGAGGAAGGAAGGGAGGCTGAAAAGTCACTTTGCACAACAATCATCACACTCACAAGGACTGTCGCGACAACTCCTTCATCTACCGGTACCACTTGATCTCCCCCATTCCTTGGAATCGCTCCCTAGGGGATTACACCACATCGCCTACGGAATACAATATCCTAACGAAACGAAGCGACACCACCGACACTGCTATCAGGAAGCCATTGCTCTGCTGGTTAACCCATCAGCTTTTTCTATTTCTCTTTTCTATACGTTCACAGCATGCCTGGTTTTGCGGATTCCTTTTGGTCGGGCGACTACGCTGGTGGTTAGTTGGGTGGTCCTTTTGTCGGACTCAGCCCCTCTCTTCTTCCCTTCCGGATCCCCCTTCCCTCTTGGAGACATCCCACCATCTTCAGATGTGCTGACTTTGAGCGAAATAGGGCTTGGAGTTCTTTTCGGAAAACTCCAACAGGGTGTGATAGAGAACCAGCAAATTTTGCAAATCTCCAAGTTACGGGCTGATGCGGAGGATGCGTATGGACAAAGACTTGCTACTATTCCCGCAGGAGCTGAGAAGCCGGGCGGATTTGGCAGGGATGATGGCGCTAGTGTGCGAAAGGTATTGTTTGTCTTTATTTTAATTCTGTGTTCGTTACTTGCGATGGGGGGTGGACTGGGTTCTGACGAGTGTGGTGGGGCTATCTTAGGCATTCGATGGGTTGAAGAAGGAAATGGATGATGTGAGTTACCACACTACCTTACCTACCCACTCTAGATGAAACTTATCAGTTCTTTATCAGGCCGGAAAAAATCACCGCAAAGTCGCAGACAATATTCGCCAACTCGTCATCAGCCCCTTTTCCAAGTGGTGCGAAGCCCATGAGGAACGCATCCTCAATTCCCACGATGATTTACAGGGCCAAATTAGGAACCACGATAGGCAGGCGGAAGTTGTGAAGAAGCTTCGATCCCACTATTTTAACAAGTGTCGTCTTGTTGAGGACTTGGAGGAAGAGACTAAATTCATCCAAGTACCAGCGCCGGGAACCCCGTCCTCTGCTACGACACCAGGGCCAGTTGCGACTGTCGCCCCTGAAATCAAGTTACCAGAACCCGAAGATCCAGAAGATGACGAACCGTTGGAAATTGGTGACTTGTTCTACCAACCAGCCGAGGTAAAGAAGATGTTGGCACATATGTTGGAAACTATCCCCTTGGGAGAAGTTAAGGTTGCTATCCTGGGAACCTACCAGAATGTCTCCACCGGGGAAAACATCGTCAAATTCATCCAGGAGAATCTTGGAGCTACTTCGATCTCCCACGCCGAACGTATTGGACAGGATTTGGTCACGCACGGGTTTTTGAGACTTGTTGGATCCGTTGGAAATACCTTTGCAAATAGTTCCAAGCTTCACTACCAATGGCGTCCAAAGACCTTCCAACTTACCGGAAAGCCGGAGAAGCCAGTGCAGAAGGTTGTCAAGGCCTTGGAGAATGGAGATAGTGTCGAGAGTCCGACAATGGCCTACGTTGGTGATTATTTGGGAGGTTTACTCACAAACCAACACCCGGGTGAGACCCCCGGCGACAGGCTGAGGAGAGAGGCAAGCGAAGCCGATGAGCGATACAAGGCTGGAGTGAAAAAGTTGGATTTGATGAGGTGTGCCTTGGAGGAAAGCATGATGGAGCACTTGAAGTTTATGGAGAGGTGTGAGTTGGATCGTCTGAAGGCCATCAAAGCGGGTAAGGCAACCGGGATATTCACGATTGGAAATTTGCCAATAAGCTACTGGTGCTGACTCGGAAAACAGTTATTTTGGACCTTTCCGGGGCAATCTCGAATGTCATCCCAAGCATCCAAGCTACCGTAGACAACATGCTCCTCTACCAGGAGACTATCCAACCGCTTGGGGACTTGCGTTACATGCTTGAATCCTATAGGACTGGTTCATATGTGCCAAAAGTGGTAACCTATGAGAGTTATTACAATTCTGTAGATGGTAGGTCTCACGAACAAAAAAACCGTGCGCTGTAACAATTACTTATGATGAACCCCAGAACAAACATTCGGTGTGGATCTTGAAGCTCGGGCACGAGCGGATCGTAAACGTGTGCCCATCATCATCACGTCGATCCTTACTTACCTGGATCACCGTAGGTCGCTCAGAATAAAGTGTGACTAGTCAATTCCTAATATCCTTGTGTAGATTATCCCGATCTCGAGGGTGACGAGGCGCGAAGGGGTATTTGGCTTGTTGATGTTCCACTTGCTGCTACTCACCACCTCCGAAACTCCATCAATACCGGCAAAGCGATCCCTAAGGAGGCGCTTGCAACCTATGAGATTCCTATCGTTGCTAGCGTTCTAAAGCTCTACCTCCTCGAATTACCCGGTATGGATATCCGCTTTCAGCGGTGAATTGCTTTTGCTGACTCTTGGCAGACTCTCTTGTTTCTTCCCACAAGTATGAAATCATCAAAACGGTCTACACCTCACACGGGGCAGAAGGAGAGGAGAAATCGCGACTTGCGGTGATTCAAAATACTCTTGGAAGTCTGCCATTGACCAACATTGCCACCCTCGATGCCATCACTACTCACTTTACCCGCCTCATCGAGCTTACCTCTGCGGACGATGCCTATGTTACCGCCTTATCCCAGAGCCTGTCAAGCTGCATCCTTCGCCCACGTGTAGAATCATCCCTTACCCAACATGAGCGTCACGCATACCGTCTCGTTCGCGACCTATTCGCCCACAAGGAGCAAATCTTCGGTGAACTCAAACGGGCCTCAACCCTCAACTCCGGCCGTGCCCGGGCCGTCTCAACAGACGAATCCCAACGCCGGGCGTTCGTGGAAGCTCGCAACCGCGCAGTGATCGGCGCGGCGCGCTCCCGGCCCTCCAGCCCCGCTCCGAGTTCTCGCCACAGGAGAGAAGCATCTACCGACGGCGGGAACCGATTTCCCATTCAAACTTCGCCTACTAGCGGCTCTCCCCGAGGCTCAAGGTACCGGCCTTCGTCCCTTGAAGTGCCAGGTGCTTCCTCGCTCGACCGAGACCAGAAACTCGATAGTGAGGTTGAAGCGCCGAGGGTCTCCGGTGAGCCGGAGCCTTTTACCCATCATGAGTCCGAGGAGTCCACTCCCGCGACTCCCACTGCAGGACTAGAAAAGTCGAATTCTTTGACTAGGAAATCACAAGTCGGTGCCAGCACCAGATACCCACGTAGGGGAGCCAATCTTGTCAGAAGTGGGGCTGGAGGACCGAAGAGAGATTCTTTGAGTATGGGAGGAAGCTTTGAAGAGGAGAGACTTGCAGGCGTGAGTCTCACCGATCGTCCTATTGAGGACTAATTTATTGATTGCTGCAACCTACCATACACCCACCCATCCAACGTTTAAAAAATGAAACATCGGTAATCGCCATAGTAGATGACCTAGTTTAATGAGGGTATGAGAAAGTTGGTCTGGAAAGAACGGCCTGGTCTTGGTCTGGTATGGATTGATTGGTTGGGACTTTTTTCTATCTTTTCATTTTCATTTTTCTGTCACTGGCTCTTCCCCCCCCCGAGGAAAGGAGAAGCAGGTGGTACGGTATCATGGCTCTTTTCTTTCTACTTCTCTGTTTGTGAGAGAAAGTTTGTTCCATTCGCTCGTTTGATACGTATCATGAATATTCCCCCGTTATAGTATTGTACTTGATGAATGGGGGCGCTTGGAGTGCGAGCGTTACGGTGAGGTGCTGTGCTACCAGTTGTGTCGTAGACGGATGAGGATGCTCAATGTGATGTGCTCGGAAGTGGATCATAAATGCTCACTCGTGTCATTATACATAGCCAATCCAGCCATTCCCGATATTCAGCGCGCGCGACGACAAATCCAAAAGTCGGAGACATCTCCCTTACGAGGTTGCGATAAATGTGAAATATTTTGGTAATTACATCACTCGGTGTGCGAGTGAGTATGACAGAGTACAGGACCCCTCAAAATCCCCCCCGGTGCACAGCCAAAAAAGGAAAAGAAAGGAAAAGAAGGAAAGGGCACCTTCATCCCAGGAGATCATGTATCGGCTCGGCAAACAGTGGCCAACATTGGTAGACTCGTTTTAGAAGCTACATTTTTCTCCCCATATCATACTCACCCGCGAACTCTGAACGCCTAGGAGCACTACCCCACCCTTGGGTGCTCCTCATCCGCCGAAGCAACATACCAATAGCTAACACTATATCTGAACACCGACAAAGGCAAAGCGCAGCCCTTACACCCAGAACCGGTAGTATCCCCTCGACCATAGCACTCCTCCCTCCGCCTATGTCCCACCCGATCAGGACAACATAGCTCAACCAAGATGCAAGAATCAACTCAGAAATTAAATATTTATCAACCCAATTGCCCGATCCAACGGACACATCTTTTTTTTTTTTTGAAAAGAAAAAGAAAAGAGGGGGGAAAAAGATTTCGTATAGATGGAGGCCACCAATATGTGTGTTCTTCCTGCAACGTCCCTGCATCTGCCGGGTGAGGATGTCAGTTGGTACGGTACAGTAACTGATTCGCTCATATTCACCGCCCATCACTCGAAGCCAAGTTACACAATCTTAGCACTGAGGTTAGGGTCCTGACTGCTCTTCCTGCACCATTCCCGTCGGGTAGTAGTAAGTGGGGAGATATAGTATAGTACGGCCGTGTTCCAAGCGGCCAGTGGGGGGACGGGGTGAATAGGGGGGAGGGCATTTCCCCGTTAGAAGGCATTCGGGCAGGCGAAGTATGATACCCTGGAACACCTCCACCACAATTCGACAGGTATATATGGCCGGGCACGCAACTTGTGGGATGCTGTACCACACGTTGAGGGCTTGTGGAGCTAGCGGTACCGTAGGTCGTTTCGTACATACACGTTATAGGGGATACTGTCCAGTAGACCGAGATGGAAAGGGGACAAATTTCACTTTTGTTCCGGCAGGATATATCTTCCGTCTAACTTGGGAAACTTCCCTGAATACAAGCCCCTCTAACACGAGGCCACTACCACCGCCACCGCAGTGGTCTCAATAGTGAATACAAGGCTTAGCCGAGGGTTAAGCAGCCGGGTATGAAAGACTCCTCGCCGGCATAGGCTAGCTAGGCTAGAACCTTTTTCCGAGCCCCCTGGAATACGGATGGTGCCATTTGTGTGCTGTCGGAAAATATAAAGCGGGGCGGGGGTGAAGAACGGAATACTAGCATTGCGCTGTGCACAAGGAGTGGAGTATTGTCCCGTGCAGAGTTTCTGGAATATCAGCGCGGGTGTCGTACCAAATGCGAGGGGGGTCGGGGGGATAACCTATTTTATACTTATTTTATTTTTATTATTTCTGTGTTTGAGGGTGCGTGCTATTTCATCTGATAGCTTTGCGGTGGAGCTTGCTAGAATGGGGATTTGTGTATGTTAGTCCCGATAGTGTGGCACTGTGCTTAGCCACGACCAGTATACGGTAGGGATTGTCCCCCAGCTTAGGGATCAGGGTGTTCTTAAGGTATTGGTAATGTAGGAAGTCCGCCGACATGGAATAGTAGTACCCGAGTATTAGATGTTTATTTTCCCAATGTAGTGCGCACGCTCTGTCGCCTCGCCTCAAATTCACGTTCGTACGGTCAGTCCGAAAAGGTACAAAAAGACGAGTTTTTATTGGAAATGCTGCTCGCCAGACTTTCCCGGTATCTCCTTTGTTCTTTAGCTAGCTTCCGGGGAAGTGCTGGTATGCGCAGAAGAGTCGGGCATATGGATATGGCTCCGGGCGTGTGTTTGTGGAAAGCATTTCCTATGTAGGAATGCAGCGATCGGAACGGAGGCGGAAAGGTAGTAAAAGGGTTTTACACCCGGAGGACACCCGGAGAGATAGTGATGATTGTTTCTGCATTTTGTTAGCATGAGTTTTCGGGAAAAAGGGGGAAAGATGGGACATGGAGCAAACTGTCTGAAGAAAGTGTGTGGTACCTCCTGATGAGGATAGGAGGAGTTTGTGATGATATATACTTCTATCTTTGCTCTAGTTAGTTGAGTTAGTAGATAGGTGTCGTTGTGCGAGAGACTGTTGTTGTTGTGAAGAGAAGAGTTTTTCCCCCGCTTCTGTGTGCGATCGTATTAGGTGTGATTCCTTGGCGTTGTTTCGTTTCGTTTCGCCGTGCAGTATATCGTTTCGAGCCCAAGTTTAAAAGTTTTTACACCAGCCCATTCCCTACTTTTACCTAGACAACGCCTAATTTACACTCACGGTTTGAAGTGAGGGGGAAGCGCAGAGTGCATGAATAAAACATACTAGAAAAGAAAGAAATGTGTCTATTGGACTAGAGAATAAGAGGGGAGGAATATAGAAGAGGTGGAAACAGGCTACACAAAACCGGGGCTTCGGGTTGCGATAGGGAAATTCTAAGCTCAATGGAAATAAAATTCGCAAAAAATCACTATTGCACAAGCAATGGGCTAGAAAGGTCCGCGGGGTGTAATATGCGTGTTGTGCGGCGGGGTACGTTTAGCTGGTTGAAACCTGGGATGGGTCCTTGGCTCAACTTTTAGGAAAAGAGAGAGGGCTGGAGGAAGGGAGTTGCCCCTCAGGTTTATGTCGTTCTGCAGGTTGTAGAGTTCTGCGGTTTTAGTAGCTGCACCACCCCTGCACGCTTATTCACAAAAGCATAGGAATGTGGGGTTCTGCCTTTGTTGTCTGACATGTCGGGGTTGACGTATTCCGATCCTAGCAGTAGCTTCACCACTCCATCATGTCCCCACCCAGCAGCATAGGAGAGTGGTGTTCTGCCTTGGTTGTCTGGCCTGTTAGGGTTGACGTCTTCTCGTCCCAGCAGTAATTTTACCACCCCTTCACGCCCCCGTCCAGTAGCATGTGAGAACGGTGTTCTTCCTTTGCTGTCTGGCCTGTCGAGGGTGACCTCTTTCTGCTCCAGAAGCAGCTTCACCACCCCTTCGTGTCCATGCCCAGCAGCATAGGAGAAAGGTGTTGCGCCATTATCGTCTAGCCTATCCGGGATGACATCTTCCCGCCCTAGTAGTACTTTCACCACGCCTTCGTGTCCATTACCGGCAGCCCAGAAAAGCGGTGTTCGGCCTTCGCAGTCTAGCCTGTCAGGGACGACGTCTTCCCGTCCCAGTAGTACTTTCACCACGCCTCCGTGCCCATTGCCGGCAGCCCAGAAAAGCGGTGTCCGGCCTTCGTAGTCTTGCTTGTCGGGGACGACGTCTTCCCGTGCCAGCAGTAATTTTACCACCCCTTCACGTCCCCCTGAAGTAGCATAGGAGAATGGTGTTCTGCCTTTGTTGTCTGGCCTGTCGGGGATGACGTCTTCCCGTGCCAGCAGTAGTTTTACCACCCCTTCATGTCCCCACCCAGCAGCATAGGAGAAAGGTGTTGAACCCTTATTGTCTGGCCCACCTGGGATGATATCTTCTCGTCCCAGTAATATTTTCACTACGCCTTCGTGTCCATTGCCAGCGGCCCAGAAAAGCGGTGTTCTTCCTTTGTTGTCTGGGTTGTCGGGGATGACATCTTTCTGCTCCAGAAGCAGCTTCACCACCCTTTCATGTCCATGCCCAGCAGCATAGGAGAAAGGTGTTGTGCCCCTCCTGTCTGGCCTATCTGGGACGACATCTTTCCACCCCAGAAGTAGCTTCACCACCCCTTCGTGTCCCCACCCAGCAGCATAGTAGAAAGGTGTTCTACCTTCGTCGTCTAGCCTATCATGGACGACGTCTTTCCGTACCAAGAGTAGCTTCACCACCCCTTCGTGTCCCCACCCAGCAGCATAGTAGAAAGGTGTTCTACCTCTGTTGTCTGGAATGTCGGGCACGACGTCTCCCCGCCCCAGTAATAGTTCCACAACCACTTCATGTCCGTTATGAGCGGCCCACGTGAACGGTGTGAATCCCGCACGATCTTTTTGGTTGATATCATAACACTTCATCTCTATCAAAGGAGTTGCAAACTCATCGATCCCGAAGAAGCATGCGCAGTGTAGTGCGGTGAACATCAAAGGGGTCGTAGCATCACCAGAGTGACTTGGATGCACCACCTGCTGGAAAAGTGATTCAGCAGCTATATGATTCTCGTACCGGCCCAGAAGCTCCAGCGCGAGACGCTTCCCGTTATCCGAGAGTTCCTTCTTGGCATGAGTTCCCCAATACCGTGAAGAGTATTCGAGAAAAGGTGTGCTCTGGAGTTTAGAGATGAATATCGGCGGAAGGTCCTTGACCCAAGGTGAGCCCAGATAGGTCAAGCAAGTTTCTGCTATTGTCGAGTGAGCCTTAGGGAACAGGTCCGGACGAGCAGAAAGGTACTCCTGGAGGGTAAAGTGAATCAACCGCACAGTATATGCTTTCCTATCTACCGCAACCAGGCCCTGGCAGCAGGCCAGCAATGTGTCTATCAAGGGAGCATTGTCGGGATCGAAATCCGTTGATCCTATTTCCACTGCAAGCGCATAGCACAGCTCACCTGCCTTCAGTGGTCGTTCCGAATGACATATCCACATTAAAGCGGTCATCGCAAGCTTCGCCTTCTCCTTTTCCTGTGCGTTTATCCTTTCCAGGCTTGCACCGTATACATCCTCCAACTCCAAGCCACCCGTCATTGCCTCGAGTCTTCTTCGTCTCCGAGCAATGGTCGGTTCCCGCAGGATTGCCTCAATATGGAGCGAAACTAGTAGAAATCTAGTTGCATTCATCAGCGAATCATTCGGGGTTCACGCCGTCCCAGGGCCTACCTACATTTCTGGGGTCGTTTCAGTGATTCTCTCCACAATTTCTGCCGCTAGCGTACTGTCCATTACCTCGGGCATCGTGTCCCTGCTTAACCTCGCCCGCACATATGTAATAATATCATCTTGGGTAGGCTCTACCGATACACTTGCTACTGTGTGACCAAACGGCCTCTCGATCTGAGCCCGGATGTGTGGCCTCCCAGTGATGAATATTCGAGTGTTTGGTGATGTCTGGAGGAGTCGGCTTAGTGAACTGAGAACCTCCAGTTGATGCGCTGGCAAACATTCGTCGATAGCATCAATGCATATGAAGGTGCGTTGTGTGGACGAGATACTTTGAAAGAGACGAACAATCTCAAAAGGTTGCAGCCCTCGACCGCCCAAGTTTTTCATCTGATATCGAAATTCTTGCATTATCTCTTCTGGAAGTGTTTTCAGCCCACCCAGGAGCTGTTTCAGGAGGGATCCCAGCACATTATTTGGCGACTGCTCCTCTCGGGTAGCGAAGTCAAAATAAAAGCAAGCGACAACTATGTTTTGTCTTCTGCTCCGTTCACATAGAGTTTCTATCACCAGAGAGCTAGCATCCTAACTTGTAAGCGAATACCGCTCTTTCCCTCTCCCCCCTCAATAATCAGCTTACGTAAGGTGACTCTTGCCAACCCCCGGATGCCCGTAGCAAAACAAGACCGCACGACCTGATCCATCACTCCCGCAACCGTTATACCAGCTTGCGAATTCCCTAGTTCGCAGGAGCCAGTCTCCTACTCTGTCCACCCGCTGTGTTTGGATGTCCTGATGCCGCGCTAGCGGGTCTAGGGGGGATAGCCAGCCCAAGATTCCAGACCGGTCATCGGTACCAGTATAGTTGATGTTAGTCGTGTTGAAAGAGTTATTGTTATGGGACAAAATTTGAGACATCTTCTCCTGTTCGTTGTCCGAAATGCCGGGGAGAACAAGGTATTGGTTAACTTGGGCTGGTTGGCGAAATTCTTGTGAGCAGAGAAGTGGGGTTTACTGTAGAGCCTTGTTGCTCGCTAATACATCCTAAATAAATCGATGATAGGTCTGCATCTATTCGTAAGTTCTTGCAGCAATGTCACAATAAGGCACCGGTATTAATAAAACGGGACTCCGCACCTCGCTTCGGGCCTGCCAATCATACAGATCTTGTACTACAATAAATCAGGCCGACCCCACTAGCCCATTGTAATAACCACTGATATTTTTCTAGGGTGAGGGGAAATTCCCTCAAGGCTAAACTCTAGCTATCGTATAATTTTAACATTTTCACAAATTATTCACTATACAAACTTCCCCCGAATATATTCCACGCACCAAGGTCTCACCAAAAAAAAACTGGATCAAGTTAGCCAGCATCTCCGAGCTCCTATAAAGTAAGCATCAAATCCAAGATCGAGTAATAACTAGCTTCCATATGAACCACAACCCATCATATTATACATATATATTTTCAAAAAGCCAAAATTTGTCGAGCTTCCATAGTCATCACGCATCTAAAGTGAAATGATCGGAATCCCCACTCTCTCGTGCCCCCTCAGATGTTTGGAAGGGGAATATATTGTATTAATTTGGCCCGCCCTCCAGGAGAGCACAGGTCCCTCTCCCCTCCCCCCGGTAGGTGCGGTACTGAAGCTAGATTCGGGATTTCCTGGGCATAAAGGCTCCCATGCTCGCCCCGGATGCGTGATGCGCTTGTCTGGCCTTTTTTTATATGTTTATTAGCCCATATATCTAGCTCCCGATTTGATAGTGCCGAGCGACGCTGCACCCTGGAGCCGCCGTCAAGGACTTAGTCGGACAAAGAGATCATAAGGCGAAAGCTTCACTCCAGAGAGGAGCCCTCCTTCCCTCTCCCAGCGCCCCCGGTAGTATTGAATGGGGTCTTGCTCATCGGAGAAAGAGAATTTCGGCAGCTTTGGCTGCCCCCGCTCTCCGAGAGCAATACATACCCCTTATTTCATTCGAGACATTCGCTTTTTGTTTGCGTCACAATCATACATGGAATTTTCCGAAAGTAAAAAAAGGGCAAACAAGAGTGCTAGTCGAAGAGCGTTCTATAGCCTAGAAGTACATCGCCTACCCTCCATTCTCTACATTTATCCTCATTGGGTGCCTTGGCTTAGCCTACACCCTTTTTTCCCCAATCATATACAGTTGCTTTTTTGTTTTTGTTCCCGAAAAGAGCCAACAAGGATCGATATGATATACCCTCACACTCTCTCCAGCTCCACTTCCCTTCCTCCTATCACCATCCCTTAAAGCCAAGCCAACCATACCCTGCCCATCCAAACCAAAGAAATAAGGATAAAATCAGAAATCTACAAAGAGAAGACATCAAATATCTACGCAGAATTCTCTTCTAAAAAGCCATGGCAAAGATGAAGAAAAGAAAAAAGGGAACAAAAAACTAAAGGTTGACAGGAAATTCAAGAGGGGATGATAAAGGGGGGGCGTTAATGATCGCGAAGTGAGTGAGCCGTGGTAAAGGTTACTCGTTTTTGGCTTTATTAGTGGGTTGTTGAAGGTACAATCTCCGCTCGGCAAATTTGAGGGCTTCGTCGATAAGGCTGTTATCACGGTTAGCCTCTATTTGCTCTAGGAAGGGAGGAGGATGGGGGAAGCAGGCTTACATGACTGGAAGAGAAATATACACCACGGCCTTCCACTCGTGCAAGTTCAATGGCACAATGGAGAACAGGCCTTGGAGGACAGGGGTGTACAAGAGTGCAAAGTGCAAGACCATACTAAGGGTGATGGCGTAGACAAGCTTCATGTTCTTCCACAGTGGTAGGGTAAGTAGACTCTCACTAGAACTGAGTGCATTCATAGCGTTGAACATCTCAATGACTACCAAGATTGACAAAGAGATAGTGGATGCAGCCTTGGCGTAGTCATTCGAAAACATCTCGCAGCCAATCTCCGGGTACATTGTTGAGCACTTGTGGAAATGTGTGAGTTGGTAGAAGGTGATTTGAGGACCCTCGCTGTTGAACATGAACCACCAAGCATAGCCAAAAACTGTCGCAGCACCAACGTATACGCCAATGACCATGTACCTAAAAAAGAGCCAGCCTCCAACGAGTGCTTCATCTCTTCCACGCGGGGGACGTCTCATGATGTCGTGGTCTGGGGGGTTGAAGGAGAGGGCGGTGGCAGGGAGGCCATCGGTGACGAGATTGACCCAGAGGAGCTGGACAGGGATGAGCGCTTCAGGCATACCTGCCGCAGCAGTCAAGAAGATAGAGACCACTTCTCCGATGTTAGAAGAGATCAAGTAACGAATGAATTGCTGGGTGTTAGCGTAGATTGAGCGGCCTTCTTCCACGGCAAGTTCGATTGTAGCAAAGTTGTCGTCCGCGAGGACCATGTCTGCTGCCAATTTCGCCACATCTGTTCCACTGCCCATGGCCACGCCGATATCGGATTTCTTCAAGGCCGGGGCATCATTAACACCGTCACCAGTCATTGCCACAACTTCGCCAGCGCTTTGAAGGAGATCAACAAGTTTGCTTTTATGGGTCGGCTCGGTTCGCGAAAAGAGGCTCGCTCTCTTAGCAACTTCCAACTGTTCAATTTCACTCAAAGCATCGAATTCACGGCCAGTGTAACTCTTTCCAGTAAGATCCTCGTATTCCCCAAAGACGCCAATCTGACGACAGATAGTCTCAGCGGTCTGTTTGTTATCCCCAGTGATAACGACGACACGAATTCCAGCGTCACGACACTTTTTGATCGAGTTCGCAACCTCGGGGCGAGGGGGATCCAACATCCCGACGAGACCAATCAGAGTCATACCTTGTTCGATTTGAGCATATTCCTGGGTAGTGGTTGCAGAACGGATCAGAGGATGGCCGCCAATGCCGTCAACTGCGGCAAACGCCATAACACGAAGACCACGAGTTGCATATTCCGATAACTTAGCGTTTACGAGATCTCGAGCCTTAGGGCCAAAAGGAACCTTTTGTCCGCCAGAACCAACAAGGGCATGAGTGCATCTTTCCATGACTGATTCAGGGGCTCCTTTGACCAGCAAACGGGGACTTTGTGTATCCCCCACCAACACGGACATACTCTTCCTGTCACGAGAGAACTCGAAGGTTGAGAGACGGGGGTTTCGAGATTCGTAATATCTATTAGCTTCATCGAGACGTTTCTCAACGGCCTTGTATGAGGTTTGTAGATTCAAAGCAGTATCGGGGGTGCCAATTTTCTCAACCAGAACCCGGAGAGCGCCCTCGGTGGGCTCGCCAACATTTGTGAAAGTCTGTGTTTTAGGATCATAAGAAAGTTCGGCGTCATTACAAACTGCGGCAACTTCGGCGAGCCTATGAATGGTGACCGATCGACTTGCGACAGATTCCAAGACATTTCCATATGAATTCCTGATAGCGCCAACTGGTGAGAAGCTAGTTCCGTCAATCGTAATTTCATCAAGTTCCATTTGAGATTCGCCAATGACAAAAGCCCTCGATACGCTCATCTGGTTAGTTGTCAAGGTTCCAGTCTTATCAGAGCAAATAACACTGCAGCTTCCGAGAGTCTCGACCGAAGGCAGACTCCTGACAACAGCGTTCTTTGCAGCCATCTTACGAGTCCCGAGGGCGAGACAGGTTGTGATAACCACAGCGAGACCTTCCGGAATGGCAGCGACTCCCAATGAAACGGCGATCTGTCGAAGTTTGTTAGCCTTTCGCCCTGTACATCCGTCGACTCGATGATTATTACCTTCAAGTAGTAGATAGCACCTTTCAGCCAACCACCGTGAGATTCATCGCTAAAGTTTCCGATGTTAATAAGCCAGACAATTACACAAATTACCGAGATAACCTTTGCTAGAACATCCCCAAAGTCGTTCAGCTTTTGCTTCAACGGCGTAGGTTCCGAGATTTGCGAAATGATGCTAGTGTGTATATCCCCGATAGCGGTAGAGTTACCGGTAAGAACCACGACAGCCCTAGCATGACCGACCGTAACCGCTGTTCCGGAGAAGAGCATATTGGTCTGATCCTGTTTGACAGCCATAGAGTCCTTGACAGGGCGTGTATTCTTGCTGACGCTCTCGCTCTCGCCAGTGAGGATCGCTTGGTCGACACGGAAGGTGTTGCTCATAATGGCAATTACACGGCAGTCAGCGGGTATCCGATCACCGACTGCTACGTCGACAATATCGCCGGGGACAAGTTCTTCAGCACGAATCCGGGAAACATGACCATTCCGAATAACTTTTGCTTCGTTGGCGGAATATTCCTGAAGGGCAGCAATCGCCTTTTCAGCACTGCTTTCTTGGGAGACACCCACAACCGCGTTAAGAATCAAGATAGTAAGGATCTTGACCAAACATCAGCACTTTTACCCAAAACTCCAGCCGGGAATATACAAAAAAGGATCACTCACAACAGCAGGGTCGACAAAAGCTGTCAGGCCGGCACCCTCCTCGAGAAAAGCTAATACAAATGACACCGCCGCAGAGGCCAGTAATATTATCACCAGCTGATCCTTGAATTGCTCCAAGACAAGCTGCCATAATGGGGTCGGAGGTTCTTCGGGGAGCGCTGATCCCCAGGTAAGGTTAGCCCAAGTTCAAACCCGTTAGACTGACACGGAGCCGTCTTACCATTTCTCCCATATCTCAAAAGTGCAGTTTCCACTCGCTGGCCGTCAAGACCAGTACGCTCATCGACGTTGAAGAACTTTAAAGTATCTTCAGTCGTCCGAGCATAAGCGCGATCCATTATCGCAAGCTGATAACTAAGTCGTTACCTTACAGTCTCTGTGTTTGTGTTTACTGAGCTGGGGGTAGGTTTCACGGTGCTGGCGGGATTCCGTCCAGGGGGAAAAGGTGCAATAAATGCAAAGATTGAAGAAGAAAATCCAAGCGAAGGAAAGAAGAGAAAGAATAAAAGAGAGTTGCGGGGGGAGTTCTTCAGTGAGTGAATAATATGGGTGGTGATTACTCTAGCAGAGGCAAAGTTGAAAGGTGGTCTCTTCCCCGAAAAGAGCTGCGACCCAGAAGCCCCCACGCAAATGATGGGAGCAGCGGCTCTTTGCTCTTCCATGCCAAGAGAGAACCCCTTTTCCCCTGGGCCAGACAGAACCCCATTCTCCGGGAACCGCCACCCAGAAAAAAATAAAAAAATAAAAAAATAATAATGGAAAATAATGAGGTTCATGACAGGGTATGATAGCCCGCCTGCCCCAGGGTAATACAAGCAGGCAAATAGAAGATTCATGAAGACAACAAAATGCAGCGAATCAGCGAATTGACAGCCAATCCCATTGATAAAAATTTTACCATAATTTGGGCACCACTCCGGCCTCTCCCAGCGCACCTGGTTGTAACGGTGGAAGTGAAAAACCGAGTGAGCGGAGGTGGAGCAGCACCTGCCACACCAGTTTACTAATAATATGATATCATACAAGCCAAGAGTTTTTCCGGCGTGGCTCCATACCCTACAGTACCGGTATTTAGGAGGATTTTTTTGAAATCACTCCCGAGAGCTGATAAAACATAGGATTTCCTTATCAATCATGTTTTTAACTTGCCCCGTCCTGGTCACCCCGCCATAATCCCAGGCTCGGTTACCCGGCCTTGTTGCCTAGTTGTTCGGTTGGGCCCTTTGGTTGCCTCCAATGTCCCATTTGCACCTCGTAGAGATCGGCTTGCCCAGCAAAGCGCCCACCATGGAATCCTCTTCACCGGAAAAAAAGCAACCGAAGCCTAAGATGATGTTTAAGAAACGGACTTTCGATAAGAAGGCGGAAAATGGGGAAGTCAGACCAGTTGGACCGACGGACGATATCAGCTTCTTCAGTCGCTCCAGAGAATCCTTCGTCAGCGCGGCGGAAATACGTCAACGAGATCTAGCTAGGAGAGAAAAAGAGAAGGCTGAGAAACCTCGCTCACCGCCTTTGATCACCAACAAGGGTTCTCCTAAGGGAAAGAAGAAGAGAAGCAGTGAGGAGCTTTCGGAAGATGATATTAAGTTGGGAAGATCTACAAATAAACGGAGTCTATCCCTACACAGCCGGTAACTAAACATGTGCCCACTGGGTCTTCTGTAGTTTGCTAATGTCTAACTTTCTAGCTATAAAAATGCGAAAATAATTCTTGACGATTCCGACGACGAGATTTCACCCTCTGTGCAGCAGAAAAGAGACCGCGAGATTGAACTCACACCACCTCCGTTCCTCTATTCTGAACATGACTTACCTCGACCTATTCCCAAGCCCAACTTTCAGTCACCGGTAATCTCACTTTCAGATAGCGAACCCGAGGTTATGGCCACTAGCAGTGCACCAGTCACAACAACCGACCACGCTGATGACGATGAACCGCAAGAGCAGAATCCCGCCTTGGCTGCGATAGAGAAGAAAGCTAGGGAGAGAGCTGCACGCATGCGCGCGACTCAATCCCCGTCGGTTGAATCTCAGGGCGCTTCCCTTGGACCGTGTGTCTCCATACTTGTTACATCTGACATTCCGAAAACCAATCCGTTGATATGCAAACGCCGTGTAGGACAAACCTTAAAGGAAGTCAGATTGGCGTGGTGTCAACGTCAAGGTTTTAATGAGGATCTGACCAGCGATATTTTCCTTACCTGGAAGGGTAACAAGATATTCGACGTTAATACTTGCAACGGCATGGGTATCAGCCCTGATGAAGAGGGGAACTTTGAAGAAAGCACTGAAGGGGTGAAGGACAAACACCTCCACTTTGAGGCAATGACAGCGGAGATTTTCGCTGAAAGGGAGAGAAGTCGCGAGGCACAGTACAATGGTATTGAAGAAGAGCCGGAGGAGACACCGGAGGAATCTATCGGAATTATCCTTAAGAGCAAAGGATATGATAATTTCCCTGCTAAAGTTAAACCGGTAAGTGATTCCCTCTCTATCACGGTGCTAAGAACATCGCATGCTTACCTATGTCTACTAGAGCACCAAAATATCAGAGCTCATCGACTCGTTCAGGGCTGCCAGAGCCATCGATCCTTCTAAGACGATAATCCTCGATTTCGACGGCGACCGCCTAGACCCGGATGGAGAGATTCGTGACACAGAGCTTGAAGATATGTTCACAGTTGATGTCTACATCAACTAAAAGGGAATATATACCATACTTGGATTCTTGCATTTTTCCTTTCCGTTACCTTACCTCCTTTCAATTCTTTCTGGCCCTTTTGGTGCCTTTGATAAAGTATACCATTGCCATATCATAATTACCCATTAGCTTACAAGCTTTTATTCACAGCACAAATGGCGCGAGCAAATCATTTCTACCATACATTGAGGATCCGAGCGGTTTTTTTCTTCACTAATCGATCCCCTCTGTTCAGTAAAAGTTCCTAGCTTTTCCTTGTTTCCACATCTCTGGTGTTAGGGTATATTCATGGGTTGTGTTATGGAGTATTTGTTTTATATTCCCGCTTGTTCATTCATCCACCATATCGTGGGATTGGTGCTTTCTTCTTCTTTTCTTCTTCTTTTTAATTGTCTCATACGTAAGGTTGTTTTTCGAAGGGAACAATTGTATTCTCGACCAGATAGCTCTAGAACCCGGCGTCCAGCATGTATTGGAATATCCAAAGGCTACGGGATGGATCCAAGAATAGAATTATACCAGCACAGTACAACGAATGACGTACATATAATATATGGCCCATAACTGGTGGGTGGGAAGCGTGTAACTCCCCTTGTCGCAGTGACTCGTGTGCAGATATTGAATCCACCACTGTTCTAAACTCCAAATCAATTTAGGTTTTTTGAGTGATTATGACTTGATATCATACTAAATATGTACAGTAGCTGGAATCCTATATTCTACCAGTCTAGAAGTTAACCTTTACAAACTCCGGAATTGTAGTAGGGTTTTCAGCATGAGTGTGGTAAACCTTGGAGGGGATCAAGCCTGGAATTCCTCTGGCGAGTGAGAATATGTGAGCCAACATTCTTCATGGCCCTATCCTTCATAGCTGAACGACATTCCTAAAACAGCTAATAGTATTTTCAGAAAAGTGTCACCAGTTTCTCGGGAGGATTTCGGTGGGGCATGATATTTCTAGACAGTAGCCTGCCTATGAGGCTAGGAGTGGGTAATGCGAGCAGTGAATCTCCGGTGCGTTAGTCATCGGTGGGGGGATTGAGGCCCTAAGTCTTGGCATAGCACTGACCCACAACCACCGACACCCTGTGATGATACGCGTGGTTCATTCCCCACTCCTATCATAGCTATCTATCAAACCCCGCAGCTTCCATCATCCGCCCATCCCTTGAGTTTTTTGTTTTTTTAGAAATTTATCCCTTTACAAACACTCATAATGGTATCTGCATCCACCCCATAACCCCCGTCATGAAGCCCCCTCCCTCCACCAGGCCCGAGCTTTTTGTATGCTAACTCTGCCGGTAGAGCAATCCGTTCGATATAAACGGCGGCGCTGTCGTAGCAATGTACGGAATCCTTCGTTTCCAACCTTACAAAGCTTAGTTACTGATAGGGGTTGATGGAATTAGGGCTGGGAAGGATTGTGTCGCTATTGCCTGTGATCTGAGACTGGGAATGCAGGCCCTTACCGTATCCAATGATTTCCCCAAGATTTTCAACTACGGCGATGTCTATCTAGGCCTGACAGGTTTGGCGACGGACGTTACATCCGTGTTTGCCCCCCTCTTCTCACCACTGGTCTATTTCGTTTCCGGATACTGACCACACCTCTGGACAAGTTTTGCTGATGAATGGATACACAGCTCGGAGCTCTTCCGCTATAAAGTGAACATGTACCGCCTACGAGAGGAGCGCGATATCGAGCCCCAGACTATGGCGAATCTAGTCTCATCGTCTCTATATGAGAAACGATTTGGACCATACTTTGTTTCGCCTGTCATCGCCGGAATTAACCCGCATAGCGGCAAGCCGTTTATTTGCGGGTTTGACTCGATTGGGTGTATCAACTTTGCTGAAGACTTTATTGTGTCGGGAACGGCATCTGACCAGCTCTTCGGTACTTGTGAAGGATTGTGGGAGCCCGATTTGGTACGACCTGTTTGCTATGAAGGATGGATGGAGCAAGAGAGCTATTCGCTGATATGCTGGTGTTCTGCAGGAGCCGGAAGACTTGTTCGAAACCATCTCTCAGGCACTACTTAACTCTGTCGACCGTGATGCCCTATCCGGTGGGATTCTTGCACGTCCTGAAGATGATTTTTCATAGTTGCTGATTGGGGGCATAGGTTGGGGTGCGCATGTTTATCTTGTAACCAAGGATAAGGTCGTCAAGAGGCTTCTCAAGGGTAGACTCCTCCCCCACTCGTCATCCTTTCATCCTGATTATTTTCAGTGGTGGCGCGGTAGCTGACAAGGGCTTTCCCGGACGAACAGGAAGACAAGACTAAAGCAACAAAAAAAAGGATGGAGAGGACTTCCGCGAAAGCCGTAATGGGGCCTGGCTGTGTCTGTATTTATACTCATCATAAATCATCACGTCGTCTCAATTTCTAGAGCTGTGGATAGCTGCGAATAAATACCCTTACCCGTCTATATAACTCTTGTATGGAATTGTAAATCGGACGCTGGATTCCGTAGGTCAGTATATGTCGCAATGCCAGCAACTAAACCGGGGGGGGGGGGCAGCTGCGGGTAGTCTGCTAACGGGAAATTTGCGGGAAATGATCGGATTTCCTCCTTTGTAATATCTTGGAATCTACCCCCACCATGGTCTCCCTGCGGGCGACCCTGGTCCAATGTTCACAAAACGAGTGGGGTTTATGTTGATCCTGCGGTGAATACGATTTATTGGCAGCTTTTAGCTCCTTGGTGCTGGGTTTGGAGATGAAAAGAGAGACTAGTGCTAGCACTCGGAAATTAAACAAGTACGAGTACATTGAGAGTCCTGGCCTGGTGCGGCTTTTGTGGGGATCAGTAGTGGCGATCCTATAAGTAGATTCGCAAGAGTAGCTTTGTCTTCACTCAAGTCTAAGCCTTCGCAAAGGTCTTATTCGAGGAGTGGAAGCAGGACCGGTACGCCTCGATCTGGCGAACACCCTGGATCTATGGAACATGTTGTAATAAGACAGGTAACCTACAAGTAGCTAGTAATAGAAAGCTATCATTTGGTATCGCGACGATAACTCATTAGTTCGAGAGTTGGAAGGTGGGCTATTCATGCTGGTCTCTACCAACCCATGGAGCTACAGGCGGGGAAGGGTAGCTGTCAGCTTATTTCCTCCGTCAAAATTACTGGTTAGCGTGTCATACCGAGTTAACAAGAAAGCTACAAACCGTGGAGGTATTATATGTATCATACTGGTATTTCTAATGAATCCTCGAGAGGCTTCTGGGCTTTTTTGGTGGCTGGTCCGGTGGCACCCCGGGACCGAAGTTTATAAACGCCACCCAGGCAACCATAACCTATGAAAATAGTATTTCTCGGGAGCTCATGACGAACGAGCCGCAACACCCCTCCATCCCCCCGACCTCCGTATCCATTTTTCTGCAACCATAGTCACCTACAAACCACCATTGGAAACACTTCATAGCTAGCATCGAGAATGTCTTCCGCAACTGTGGTCGTCATCTATAGCGGCCGGAGGGCAGCCGTCAAAGCTCCTCCGACCAGGTTTCTGAGCGAAATCCACACAGAAGCTTGCACAAAGTTGGGAGTTAATCCCCAGGACTTTGCTCTCAAGTATGATACTACCACTGCACACACCCACGCACACACACATATAGAGCATGGGGAATAATTCAACAAACTGACTCTATTCTAACCATTACAGAAAAGGGAACACAATCCTCGACCTCTCGCTCCAAATACGCTTGACAAACCTTAGTCCCGGAGCAAAACTCGACCTAGTCCCCGCCAAGAACCGCGACGCCCCGATAACGATAGTCCTCAGGGCACAGGAGGCCGACGATGGGCCGACCCAGGAATCCACAGGCACGTTCACTGCTTCGAGTACAATATGGGAGATCATGCGGAAGCTGGAAGCCAAGGGCTCCCTCACAAACGGCGCCACCACCAACATCACCGAACGCGCAGCCCCCTCTGGAACTTCCGGGAGTGGGCGTCTGCACTATGTTATGCCCGTGGTACGAGTCATGAACAGGGAGGCCTCCGGGTTCCGTGAACTGCAGCAGACCTTGAGTGATTTCGGAATTAGGAATGGGAGGCAGTTGGTTACACTTAGGTATAAAGAGACGAATATTCCGTTTGAGGTTGCCTTGGAGGAAATTGCTGGATTTTCGCCTCCGAAGAAGGCCGCCGAGGCGGGGATGCCAGGTGGTGGGGAGTCTTCGAAGGGTGCGGAAGGGGAGAAAAAGGAGGCAGATGAGGATTTGATGTTTGATGCTCCGGAGGAGACAGCTAAGCAGGACGGTACGGGCGAGAATAACGCGATGGAGGTTGATAAGCCGATGGAGGGATCAGTCGATGCGCTTGAGAATGAGGGTGGTCCTTCTGAGCCTTCGGATTCTAATAAGCCTATGGTCTCGGTTTTTAGACCTCCACAGTCTAATACACTTGCGGCGGCTCAGAGTAAGGATTACTGGAGTCCGTTTTGATAATCGGAGGGTATGGTGCTAATGCCCCTGCAGTCAATGTTCCGGACAAAGCATACGAGATTGGAATCACTGAAGCCAAACTTATCCAAGCAAACATCAAGAAGGAGACTATTGGGAAGCGCTTGCCTTCTGATAGAGAGATTGAAGAGAAGAAAGCCGCCATCCTTGCGGAGGCAGAGAAAGTCGAGAGGGTATGTGCAATACCTTGGTGAGAGGCTGGAGCCAGAGTCACTCATAAGTGCCATATATAGGTCGTTATCAAAGTCCGTTTCCCGGATGGATACACCTCCGAACAGAACTTTCTCAAGATTCACACTTGTGCGTGTGAACTCCAGTTATTCAACACTCATTATCTGGTAGACTAATGGCTTTTTCAATCTGCAGCTCAGGATCTCTACGATGCCGTCAGAGCTACCCTCCGCCACCCCAACGAGCCTTTCCTTCTGAGTAAGCCACAGTAGTGACACCCCAGGTTTGATCAATTTCTAACATTCATTCCAGGAATTCCTCCTAGAGAAACTCTCCCCCAAGCACCAAAACGACTCACCACTGACCTCAAATTGCGAACTGGCGCCACCGTGCATCTAGTTTGGGGGGCCGACGTCTCTGCCGGGGTCAAGGAAGAACCGGCTCTTAGAGACGAATTTATCAAAAACTCAAAGGCACTCCCGATGCCCAAAGAACCAGAAGGGCCAGAAGGTGAGTCGGATTCCGACGACAAGTCTGGGGAAGGCTCGAAGAAGGGGAAAGGAAAGAGCTCCAGAGGAGGCGATCGTGCTTCAAAGGAGAATAAACTCATGGGTATTCTGAGTCGTGGGTTCGGGAAGAAGAAGTGATCTACATGCGTCATCAGACCTTCCTTCCTTCCTACTTTCTCTAAAGGGTGCGGTGTGCTTTTTCTATTGTCAGTTTTGTATCCGGCGAAGTGGCTCCCGCCCCATTCAGTTATTTCTGTTTCCCTGGACAGAGCCCCAAACAAAAAACTGGCAATGTGCGTAGACGTTTTCTCTTCTTTTCTCTCAAGTATTACTCTCTTTCTAGTGCACATGGCTTCGCTTCTTTTTTTCTTTTTTCTTTTTTCTTTTTCTAATGGTGTGGTAAATGTGTCTACCGGGGTGTTTATTCGGTTTAGAGGATTGGGACGTAGCAGTAGTAAGGTAATCACTCGCGCCGTATTGGTATTGCGAACATATCGTAGCCCTAAAGGTTTGACCAACCCCACCCCGCCTGCATCCTCCCATCACGTCGCATCCTGAGAAATATACAGCACTATCCACTCCCTCCCCTCACATTAGCCCTCTCCCCTCCCCTCCCCCGCCCCCTATCTAGGGACCAAACTCACCGTTATTCCCGCGAATAAACACATCTCCATACTTATTCCTCTCCTGGCCCCCAACGTACTCCACCGTCTTCTCCAACGCAATGTTCATGTACCCGTCCACCGACGACAATTCACCTCGTAAGCCACCAACACTGTCAGCTTCACGAACGTGTGTCTCCCGAGTAGTGGAATGTCCCGCCGCTCAAGGAGGGAACGGGTATACCTTTGTATTCAACGCCGGAGTTTAGCTTAACGGTGATGGGGGCACCGATTATCTCGCTGAGGAAGGTGGAGGGGTCGGAGGTTTCATGGGGGTCTGACATTTTTTGGGTTGATTGATTGTTTTTTTTGCTCGGCTTAGTTTAGTTGTAGTTTGTGTGGCTTGTGGTGGTGGTGAATGTAGGAGATGGGGAGGAAGAAGGTAAGGCAGGTATCACCGGTAGGTTTTGGTGGTTGGATGGCTTGGCGCTGTTGGGCTCATCATGTGGTTATGGGATCTGATTTATAGTAAATTTATAGTAGAACTGCGTATTATTGTAGCGCCAGTGGTCCAGTGGTAGGATTATTGCCTTCCAAGCAATCGGCAGGGGTTCGATTCCCTTCTGGCGCATTTTTTGTTGTAGCGCTCGTTTGTTGGATTTTTTTACCTAGATGTGGGTCGGGAATGCCTCAATCCCTCGGTAAAGAAGATATTGTGGAGACCCCCCGTCCCTGAGCAAATCTAAGTGGTTCCTTGATGGGCTGTATGTAGAGTGACGCATGGTGATTAATCGATTTATATCATACCAGAAAAGATAGGAAGAAGATTGCGCTCCGTTAGTGATGTTTTCTGTGCATAAGGTATTGGACAGGAGGGAAATGGACCAGCCAGGGAAGTAATTAGTTACCGTAGGATTCACCAAAAAGAAAATAGCAGGAATCTAGAAATCTCAAATGAGAATGAGGCACAACCCCAAGAAGAGGAACCTCCGAAGGGCCGGAGATATTTCTGATAGCACATCATGGTAGATTTTCCCATCCTCAGGCCGAATTCCCAGGCTTTCTTCCACCTTGTCGAACCTTCCGCAGAGATCGATCCCCGCAAAAGCCCACGGACAGCCCGACCCACTTCTATTCCCAACCAACCCACTTCCCTGTCCAATCCATTATATCACGCAGAACCTCTTTTCCAGCTCTCCCCCCCATTGCGAGCGAGCCGCCAGGTGCCAACTGCCCCATCCGGGCCGTGGAATCAAAGAAGGAGCTCTCCCGGGTGAGGTAAGCATAATAGCTGATCCATCATACGAGAAGACGTTAGCGCGCGGTAGCGATCCCGGCAGTACTAATTAACCCATAACAAGAGAACATTGCTACGGCGGGTTCAATCTCCCCCCAACACAGTAAAAACGCCGCTCCGTACCATACTGGCCCGCCTCTACCGGTGGGGGAAATGATGGAATTACCGTATCCATTCCACCACCTCCTCCTCCTGTGTGTACGCATAGCACGATACTATACCTGACTCATCCATACTCTCTAGTGATGTATATATTAGGTATTCGGAGTTCTGAAACTCACGCTGCAATAGGAGAGCGGGGGTTTTCCTCCTACCGCCAAGGTATCATGTCAGCCCCCGATCTCATACAGCGAGACCTGGCCGTGCTGCTTACTTATTCATTTATTTATTTTCCCCATTCGGGTTGTTTTTATCGATAGGCGATATATCCCTGGTCAAACCCGGCTGCTGCTCTACTTGTAGTTGAGTTGAGTTGAATTTGCTTTTTTTTTCCCCTTCCAAATTTATCCCCTCAGTCAGGTCGTGACCGCGACCCATGGTCGAGTGATACCCTATGCGAGCGCACCTTGCCGCTATCCCGGATGTCCGAAATTCGGGCTTTTAGTCTAGAACAGTGAGGAGCCTCGTTACTTGAGCAAAAATGGGTTCTGTCTAGCGGTGTTTTTATTGGTTGAGAGTTTGAACGGTCTGGACTTCACTCCAGAACGTCGTACCCGGGTGGTTTCTCAACGAGAGTGTTTCTCTCTCACCCAGCGCCCGTCACTAGGCACAAGGCGACACCCATGTTGCTGTGCCGAGCCAATTTCAAAGATACCACCTATATAATATTACTTTTTATGAATTATCCTTCCAACTCGCGTTCTCCAGTGGGATAAGCCCTACAAGAAAAGCAGACACAGGGCATAATACAAGTACTGATATTCTGCCGTTCAACAAGCGAGCGTTTTGCACGAGGACTCCTTGACGGAAAGAAAGAAAGAAGAGTAATACCACTAGTAAAAGAGGATAAGAACATTTTATTTAGATTATCCTATTCCCCCCCACACACGATCTCGCCCATCTCAACTCCCACCTGTTCTGATCCTCCCTTTGCCTCCACAAGGCCTAGACCCACCATCTTTAGGATGTCATGTCTATGCATGAAATCCCTGGTAACCTTCCCCCAAATGTCTACATATATATCCCATTAGTACCCGCGAGCCAAGAGAGAGGGAAAGGGAGTGAGGCATACACATAGGTAGAGCAAGAGCGCAAACCGCTACCTGGATGGAAGCAACATAGATGAACATGCGCTTAGTCCCTGCTTGGCCTAGCCAGTTGAAAGCTTCCCAAGTCAGCCCAAAGCAGAAGAAATTTTTAAACAGCAGCAAGCAAGTGAAGCTCTCTATGGCAATGTTTGGGTATGCGTCGACAAGGTAGAGCGCTGATGCTATAGCGCCCATTGTCATACCCATCAGCCTGTGGCCGTTAGCTTTCCCTCCTCTCAATTGATATTATGCGGAGAGCAATGCGAAGGGAAGGATGGGACAGGCAACGAACTCGAGCGCAAAGAAAAAGTCTGGCCAGAACCAGCCGTACTTCGTAGTATTGGAAGCGGTGATCCCAAACATGTAGAGCCCTATTCACACATCCGCCGTTAGAATGATTTTTTGAATAGCGAAAACCAAAGGGCGTGAGGGAACAGACCAAGACAGCCAGTAATCATTTGCGGGATCACTAGGAATAGGCGAAACTCTGGCTCATAGATTCCCTTGTTGATTCTAGCGAGGTACTTGGCAGACCAATCCGCTGATGGACCAGTAATGCTCAGACCAACCAAAGCGCCAATAAAAGCGCCGGTATACATATAGCCAGTTTCAACCTCACTGAACGAAAGAGGAGGGAGCATAAACTACTAGAGTTAGTCTCTAGAGCAAAAACCTGAAGGTAGGTAAGTAGGGCACGTACCACAGCAGCAAGGACAACCCCAATCATGACGGTCCATCCGATCATTACCCCTTGTGTGAGCATGCCCCACATCACAGCTGGATGAAAGAGAAGCACAATCGGGCGGAGGAAGAGCTTTAAGGGTGATTCTAAAGTCTTCCGGCCACTAAACAAGGACATTCGCTGTAGAAAGGAGCGCCGCGGGCCAGCAGCTGCACATTCGAAACTGTCTGAATATATTTTGCCAGTATCAGCTCGCTGCCTCCCAATTGATTCAATATATCTCGTAGTTGGAGGTTATTTCCCTTGAATTTGGCTTCAAGTATTGCTTACCTTGGTTGGACAATGGAGTGCTACGATGTACTGGACGGTTGTAGGAAGTTTCCGGGACCCATAACACTACCTAATATCCCAACTCATCAGCTCGAGCTCCTACATATCTGTCAGGCGCAGGAATACTAACCGCAGGTAGCATGGCCCCAGTGAATATTGCGACAAGGAAAAACGGCCACCGCCACCCCAACTCCTTAGTAATCTTGCCCACGATAACCGGTGTCAAAAAGGCACCCCCAAAGAGCGAAAAGTTTGCCAAGGCCATACGCTTCCCAAGTTGCTATACATACATACACACAATTGGTTAGTTGGCTGCTAGTCCTACCTACAGTCCCCTCCCCCGCCTAGCCTGCCAAAAAGGAACTTACATGCACACAATACATCTCACCAACGGTAATGTTGACCAAAGTCTCAAATGGACAAACTGCCACACCTTGGAAAATCCTCGCCCAAAGAAAGGATTCGTAATTCGAGGCTAAACCACCCCAAACGGAAGACACAATCAACAATACCGTGCCTAATAGGTACAAGTGCCGCTTTCCATAGACTCTCGCAGACGCAACAAACGACAGCCCAGCAACACCAACACCACAGAGGTGATAGCCCGTCAAAAGGGCAATCTCAGTGAAGCTACGCTGGAAGTGTTGTGCGAAAAGAAAAGTACTCGGGGCAAGAATAGGACCGAGCCTTATAAGCTATTAGCATTCTCTCATACCCCAAACACCAATAGCTTACAATATGACTTACGTAGCGGCCATGATCTACACAGTTATCAGTTAGCATCGCCATAGCATGGTATTAGTAGACCAAACCTCAGTACTAGGACTGGGCGTAGTATAAGAAAGCTAACTCGAGTAGAGAGCAAACTTACAGAAACCAAGCAAAGAATAAACGTGATCAAGTCCCTCTCCCACAACGGCCAATTCTACTCAATCTCCATCAGCATTCCCAACACACTCACTCTAGCTACCGCCAAATCCATTGATCAAACGGAAACTCACCAACGGGTCGTTCGGATCATCAGAAGGCTGAGGAACAAGAACTATCGGAACATCACCTGTCAAGTCATACTTCAAGCTAGGATCCAAGTCTTCGGTCACAGTCGTCACACTATCCACAACCCCTCCAGCGCCGATGAACGCGGTGCCTAAATCCTCGTTAGCATCCCCCACACACGCGCGCCCTCGTGGATATAACAGTAAGGCCTACCGGGAACGTGATCATCGCTCTCCCCCTTCTTCGGTTCTATGATCCAGAGGCCCATGGTTTTCGTCTTATTCTCCTCCTTCTTTTGTTCCTAGAGTGGCCAGGATATCGGTAAGGCAAGATCATACTAGGGAAAGGGGAAAAAAGCAAAATAGAGCAGGGCAGAAAAAGGGTAGGGAGCGAACCGTACGCGTGTGCGTGAGATAGCAAACTTCCTGTGTTCTGAAGTGGACGTGTTGGTTGTGGTTAGTGTCAGACAGTTTGGTTTGTTGTGATTTGTTAAAAAAAGGAACTCACCTACAAACGCTGAACACGAGTTTTTGGCACAGTTGGCAGCAAAATTACTATGCTCTTAGGGCGAAGACATACCGGTAATATTATATATTTGTCTTTGCCCTACCGTAAGGGTACCCTAGGGCACTGGGCAGAGCTCTGCAAGGTAAGAATCAGCACAATGCTCCTCTCCAGACATAAATAAAAAGCGGAGAGCATTGGGACGCCAGCATTAAACATCCCAAATGAAGTCACCTCTCACATGATTACCGGTAGTAGCTTCAAACCCGATCTCATGGTCTTTGTCCATATATCGAGAACCTAAGCCCAAGTAACGAACGGTCGTTTCTACGTGTAATACGCGGCTATACCGAGCCTAGCCTACCGCATTTATTGATCACACAAGTACCGTGCCGTAAGAAACTGGTAAAAGAGATGCAATTCCGCGAAGATTCTTGAAAGGCATTCACCCCTGGCATTAAAGAGCATTCATGCAAGTTTGAAATAGACATTGGAGTGTGTAAGATCCCTTCTTTTTTTGGAGGGACAAGACCAACACAAGACTTGGCACACAAAAAGTGCTCCTCAGATCCCCGGGCGGAATGCCTCTTTTTATTCGCCAGAATGAATATCTCATGTGATAATTAAGTGGATACACGGATGATCCCTTCCTCAGGGGTGCTTCTCCCGAAACTAGAAAGCTCCCCTGTGTCCTACTCGGGTACCGTACTGTACTCTACTCGTACAGGTACTGTACTCAAACAAGTCCCTTAAAGGACCCTTGTGATCCGCCATCTCCTGCAGGCCTCTTCTCTTTGGATCAAAAGGCAAAAGCTCCTCGGAAAGATGGGAGCTTTCCTGGCGTGGTATGACCAAAGCCCTCTACTGTAGACTACGGTACTCGAGCACAACATGTTGGATCTCATCAACTACCGGCAGCACTCGCAATTCTACCGTATTACTCAAGTAATCTGTCAAACTAAACTTATCCGGGCTGATGCGGCGATTTCCGTAGATAAGCTGATATCGCACTGAATTTCAAGAGTTCTTTCGGTATCCCGACACAAAACACGCGCCGGCACGAGCACAGCACACCTGCTATCCCGGATCTTGATAATCCGAATGCCTTGCTGTCCTGTGGGAATCCCTGTAAGTTTCAAATTTCCCACCAAACCCTGGCCTGTTGTCCCGGATCGCTCGCTGCGGCAGACTGATTCTTTGGATTTTGGACATCTGGAATGAGGGGAATGCAGTGCAATCCACACCCAAATCATGCACCAGCTTGACGTATCGTACGGCACGGTACCGGTACCCGAGTATGTCGTGAGAAACCTCGGTAAGCTGCCGGTACCTTCGAGAGTAGAAACAGAGCTACCTGTCCCCTGTGGTTTGGTCCCACTATGATGGTGGTCGAAAGCACTCATTGAATGAAGGATTACAAGGTCCAACAGGGAGTCGTGGAGAAATCACTCAAGGTTAATCGGCCAAATATTTCCCTACCCATTCCGGTTAAGGTCAATTGGTCCTCACGCTTGTGGAAGTTAACAGCTTTAGAGCTCCGCTTCAAAATCAAGCACCGCTCCTTCTAGATGAAACATTCAGAGAGGAAAGCTGCCATTTGTCATAGATAGCCCGTGGTCACTCTAAACAAACAACTCAGGGCCCAATATGACAAAACCTCTCCTTATTCCAAAAGCGAAACCACAGCCCAAGCAGTGCCTAGAGAGACCCCGTCACATATTCCCAAGTCGCCCTAAAGCAGTTTAATACAATTGTGGCCGCAGTTACTTAGATTCTGACACTATGCCTCATCTACACACTGTTGACAAGATCTTCAAAACTGGTGAGGTGCAATGCAGTCCCCAACGTGGGACACTGCAAATACCGGCAGGTGGCAAACAGGGAATGGCCCTGTTCGTCTACCGCCGATTCTCGCCGTCCCCGTTGAACACTATCTGTGATCCGAAGATCTTGAGGTCTGGAATGAGAGAAAGGAAGAAACCGTTACAGCACTCGGGGGGGGGGGGGGGGGGGTCATTAAAAAAACAAAACCAAATACCTTGTCTATG
>Ga0307517_10000196_pt1 | contig 102384 bp, 98 predicted proteins | sample 23_EM_MG_FD_194515 | JGI IMG/M metagenome (GOLD analysis project Ga0307517, IMG submission 194515) | Populus trichocarpa ectomycorrhiza microbial communities from riparian zone in the Pacific Northwest, United States - 23_EM | ecosystem: Host-associated > Plants > Roots > Unclassified | place... | reverse complement strand
GCCGCGGCGGTACCGTCATCGGCTTGCCGTCCGGCCGCTTGAAGATCGCCAGCGTCGGTAAGGCGCCGATATCGTCCTTGATCAGGTCGGCGCCGGTATAGATCGCTTCCACGCCCGGCAGCTCAGCAGCGGCCTTGGTATCGATCGAGACGATCCTGGCGTGGGCATGGGGCGAGCGCAGCACGTGCAACCACAGCGCACCCTCCTCCGGCCTGTCGTCGATGAACTGCCCCTTCCCGGTCAGCAGCCTTTGATCTTCCAAACGCTTGACCGGCTTGCCCGCACCAAAACGCATATTGCCGGGAAGAATGTTCATCAGTGGGTCCTTCGATTTTCTTCGCAAAAAGTTGGGTGGGTTCTAGCCGATAGATAGGGTGTCAGCCAACCCTATGGAAGCGCCCAAGAAATGATCATTGTTCTTGCTCGGTGTCGGCCCGGTAGCTGTCATCACCCGCGAAGGCGGGTGATCCAGTACGCCGCGCCTTTTCGGTTCTATGATTGACGTCTCTGGAATACTGGGTCACCCGCCTTCGCGGGTGACGACAGTTGGAGGTGTGACACACCCTCGGCAATCTCGCGGCCTGATCTGCCCGAGCTTCCCGCCCTCTTCAAATAGGGGACGCAGGGAATGCCGGATGCGCGCTGCACGATATCGCGGCCGGCTTCAGGCGTTTCCGTTCCGCGCTGAAGTCCGGTATTCCGACGGCGAAAGGCCCGTTTCCTTTTTGAACGCGGCGTTGAACGTCGAACGAGAATTGAATCCGACTTGCTCGCTGACCTCGATAATCGAGATTTCCTGCTTCTGGAGCAGGATGCGGGCATCCCTGATCCGCCAATGATTGATGAATTCGTAGAAGTTTTTTCCGATGTATTCATTGAGCGCCTGCGACAGATAATTCTCGGGAACATGGGTATGGTTCGCGAGGTGGCGCAGCGTAACACCTTGCTTTCGGTAGAGCTGATCGTCCCTCATCGCCCTTTCGATCTTGGCGGCGATCCGCAGACCCCGCTCTTCGTCGAGCGCCGAGCGCTGGTATTTCGGGGCGCTGCCGTCTGCGTCCTTTTCCTCCGCCCCGGATTGATTCCGGTATCGATGGGGCTTGAAGATCGCCTGCTGCCACAACACCATGAAGGACAGGGTATAGACCCATGCCGCCTCGATCGCCGCCTGCACCGCGGGCGGAACTTGCAGCGTATCGCTGCCTTCGCCGAGGATCAGGATGATATTCGCGCCCCAGATGACCGCCGATATCCCGATCATCCATTCGAACCAGGTCAAGCTCCGTCCTTCGACGGACGCAAAGTAGTCGAACTTGGTCCGCCGATATCGCAACAACAAGCGGAGCGTCTTGCCGACATAGAAGCTGGTGACCACGAGGAAGATCGCGAGCAGGGCAAGGGTCGCCGCAATATTGAACGACAAGAACCGCCCTTGGGCTGAAAAAAGCGTCGCGGATTCGAGACGACCGCCGTTTAGCCAAAACATCGCGCAGACGATGACGAGAGCTGTAAACGATGGCAGCAAATGGCTGACTTCCCTGGCCTGCAGCCTTAGGGGATCAGGACTGACGAGCGCCCGGCCATAAAAAAAGAAGGCCGGACCGAGGATCATGACAGGCGGCATCGCAAACAAGGCGAGCGGCTGGTCCGGGGGCTCGGGATGGAAAAATCCAAAGAGGTCCGGGAGGCTGGTTGTCATGTTCGCAAGAAAGAAGACCGCCATTGCGACCGAATGGTCCTTGCGATCCTCCCGCCGTGCCAGGAGGAGCAACACCACGAAAATCTGGTGAAGGACCAGACAGCCAATCAGCATTTGACCAAGAAGCATCATCTTTATCGAGGGTATGCCGGTAGTTCGAGCCCAAGTCGACCAGCCATCTGGCGGAAACAGAGCAAAATCATCCGAGCCGGTCGGCTCGGACATGTTTTTGGCCGCACAAACCGGCTTGGGCGACGTGGAGCCCGGAAGCCCGCCATGTAGGGCGCTGGCCCCGACCGGTTTTACCCCGCGGCGGGGCCTGCAAGAGCCTGCAGCATCCTTTCGAAAAGAAGATGAAAATGATCAAAATAAGCTTTGTCGTGCTTGCGACCTCACTCCTGCTGTTGCCTACCGCCAGCGGGGCTGCCGATTCCACCGCCATACCTCGCAAATCGAGCTACACCCCGATCGAAGCCAAGGTCAGGGATTGGTCGGGAGCGTATTTCGGCATCCATGGCGGTTTGGATGCCAGCGGGTATCGAAGCCGATCGACGTCGGTCCTGGCACCGCTGAACTTCTCCGGCAACCAGAACACGCTTAACGTTGGCGGCGGCGACCTCGGTGTCCAGGTCGGCTACAATCTGCAATTCGGCAATGTCGTAACCGGTGTCGAAGCTGAAAGCTCTTTGCTGCTGATGCACCGGGAGACATCAGCGACGAACCTGGTCGCCCGGACAAACAGCCTTCACGTGATCAAGGGCAAGGTGGGCTACTCCTTCGGCGCAACCATGCTGTATGGCGTCACCGGATTTGCCATCGCGCCAATGCGTATCACCAGCCCGGCGAACGGCGGCTCACTCGAAACGTCACGGACCGCGACCTATGTCGGCCCGATGATCGGCTTCGGAGTCGAGCACATGCTGACAGACCGCGTCAGCGTCAAGGGCGAGGCCAATTATGCCATGTTGGGCACGCACACCTTGATCCTGCCGGCCGGAACGACGAAGGTCGATGCTGCGGAACTCTCGTTGAAAGCCGGGCTCAATTTCCGGTTCTGATCGGATGGCTCGCCGTGACCGGCCGACTGATCGGTCACGGCGGATCCAATCATGCCACTTCCCGCAGCGCCGCTTCGACCGCCTTCCGCTGGTCAGCAGTCAAAGCCGCCTGCGGCGGCACGGGATCGCCGACGGCGTAGCCCTGGATTTCCAGCCCGGCCTTGATGCACGCCGCGAGGTTGAAGCGAGCGAAGGCTTCGTTGATCCGCCAGAGCCTCCTCTGAAGCGTCAGCGCTTCGTCCCAACGCTTGGCCTGGCAGAGGTTGTAGAGCTCGACGCTTTGGCGCGGAATGATGCAGGCCGGGCCCGCCATCCAGCCCAAGCCGCCGATCAGCATCACCGCAGCTGGAATATGCGCCGAGGCCGAGAACACTTTGATGCTGTCGCCGCAGCGGTTCATGATCGACAGCAGCCGGCCGGTATTGGTCGAGGCGTCCTTGATGTAGCCGATGCGCGGATGGGCGGCGAGCCGCTCGATGACGTCGAGCGTGAGATCGGAGCGCTGGAATTGCGGGTTGGTGTAGATCACGACGGGGATGTCGACCGCATCCGCAATGGCGCGGAAATAGGATTCGACCTGCGCGTCCGAAATCGGAAAATACGCCTCCAGGATCGCGAGGATGCCGTCGGCGCCGAGCTGCTGGTAGGCTCTTGCCTGCGCGACCGCATCCGCCGTCGAGGTCGAGGCGACACCGGCAATCACGGGCACGCGGCTTTTGGCGGCCTCGATCGTGGTCTGCACCACGGCCGTGCGTTGCACCTGGTTGAGATAGGCGAACTCGCCGGTCGATCCGAGCGGCGTCAGGCCATGCACGCCTGATGTGATGAGATCGTCGCACAGCCGGCCCAGCACCTCGGTGCGGATTTGGCCGGAGGGGTCGATCGGTGAGACCAGGTAAGGAAAGACGCCGTGGAGATCAGCCATGGTGGGAGCGTGCCTTGAAGCGTGGAAATTGCTTTCACCATGGCTAGCCGGATTGCCTGACCAAGGCAATGTCAGCTATTTCCGCGCCTTGATCCAGGCATCGACCGCCGGCAGCGCGCGCGCCTTGAGGTCGGCTGATATCGCGATGGTTTCCAGCGCCCTCGCCGTCATCACGCGGCCGCCGGAGGTGGCCTGCACCGGCGCAAACGCCGCGAGTTCGGCGGCATGGGCCTCGTCGCTGAAATTGGTCATGAAGTTGGCGACGAACTGATCGCGGAACGAAGGCCCCTGCCGCGCCAGCAGCGCATCGAAATTCTCTCGCAGAAAATCCCAGGCGAGATCAGGCTGCTCGCCGGAGCCGGCGACCGTGCCGATCACGCCGCTGACGACCGTACTCGGCATCTCGTCGGTCAGGGTCAGTGCCAATGTGCTACGGGCCAGTGTGGCATCCCGCGCGCTGGCGGCCGCGAAATAATAACGCAGGCGCTCGTTGGTCACGGTGCTCTTGCGGGCCAGTGCCAGCAGCGTGTCGTAGGTCGCGCGATCGGCCGCGATGCCGACCAGATGGGTGACGGAATCACGCAGCGCGTTCGGCAGCGATTTCGGATCTTGCAGGAATGCCGCGAAGCGCCGTTTCGCTTCAGCGACGACCTCCTCATCCCCGAGTTCACCGAGCGTCGAGATCAGGCTGCTGCGAAGCAAGGTGGTGTCGTCATCACCGGAGCCGCTGCCGTCCCAACCGAGCTTGTCGAGCACCGGACGCAACCGCGCTCGGACATAGGCCTGCAACGCCGGCCGCTCGACGCGGCCGCGCGACAGGCGGTTGAGCGCGTTCATGGTACCGATCACCTGATCCCACACCGGGCGACGATCATCGGCGCCGAGCGTCTCGATCAGCGCGAGGTACGATGGCGGCTCGGCGCGGCCGGCCTGCACCATCGCCCAGCTGTCGGCGAGGAAATTGACGCGGTCTTCCGGCGCCAGCGTCACCAGCGATTTTGCCAGCGCGGCCCGGCTCACAGGGCCGTATTCGACCCGGTAATAGCCGATGTCGCCGAGATTGACCTTGATCGCCTCGCCGCAGGCCCCCGCCGCGATCTCGGTGCCGCCCTGAAGCAGCACGACCTCAGGCGATTTCGCGCGCGGCGGCCCGAACGTAGTCGGAATCTGCCAATCGCGCGGCGGCAACGGCGCCGCCTTCAGCGGCGCGATCACGAAGCGGTCCTGCCGCAGCGCCAGACGCTGCGCATCGCCGTTGCAGGATGTCTCGGCTGATATCAGCGGCACGCCATCCTGCTCGGTAAAAGAGGCGGCGATGCCGGTCACCGGCTTGTGCGCCACGCTCTCCAGCGCCTGCCAGAGATTGGCGGTGGTCGTATTGCCATAGGCGTGGTCAGCCATGTATTTGCGAATGCCGTCGCGAAACACGCTCTCGCCGAGATAATTCTCCAGCATGCGGATCAGCGCCTGGCCCTTGTTGTAGGTGATGGCGTCGAACGCCACCATCGCCTCGCTCTCGTTGACGACCGGTTGCTGGATCGGATGCGAGGTGCGCCGCGCATCGAGCGCCAGCGCGAACTGCTTCTGGCCGTAGCCGTTCAGCCAGCTCTGCCATTGCGGATAAAACTGCTCGGACGCCTTGGTCGCCATCCAGGTGGCAAAGCCCTCGTTGAGCCAGAGATTGTCCCACCAGGCCATGGTGACGAGATCGCCGAACCACATATGCGCCATTTCATGCGCGATGATGTTGAAGATCGGCCGCCGCGCCGTATCCGCGTTGGTGGCGGGATCGAACAGCAGCCGGCTCTCGAAGAAGGTGATGCCGCCCCAGTTCTCCATCGCGCCGCCGAAGCCGCCAGGCACCGCAATCAGATCGAGTTTTGGCAGCGGATATTTGACGCCGAAATAATCGTTGAACCAGGCCAGCAGCTTGACGGCGCTGTCGAGCGCGAATTGGCCTTTCGCGGCTTTGCCGATGGTGGCGACAACGCCGATCGTGACGCCATCGATTTCGGCCGTAATCCGTTCGAGTTCACCGACCGTCAGCACAAACAGATAGGTCGACATTTTCGGTGTCGGCGCGAAGGTAACGCGCTTCAGGTCCGGCTCGACCATCTCTTCACGGACGGCCGGCATATTGCCGACCGCCATGAATTGGCGCGCCACCGTCACGTTAAGGGCAAAGCTCGCCTTGAAGGCGGGCTCGTCCCAGCACGGGAAGATCCGCCGCGCGTCCGACGGTTCGAGCTTGCTCGACAGCATCCGCTTGGTGCCGCTATCGGTCGGATAGTCGATGAAAAAGAAACCGCGGTCGAACTTGTTGATGCGTGAGGTGAAGCCGATGCGGAGCCGATGCCGGCCAGCGGCGACGGGTTGCGCAAAAGTAAAGGTAGCGGTCTCGGCGGCGGCATCTTGCGTCACCTCGGCGCGCTGTGCATCGCCGTCGATGGTGACGGCGTCGAAGGTGGTGCCTACCGCATTCAGCACGATCCGCGCCGTGGCCTCGCGTACTTCGATATCCACGACCTCATTGCCTGATAGCGTGAGGCCGACCATGTCCGGCTTCAGTTCGATGGCATAGTGAACCGGCACGACATTCTTCGGCAGTTTGCCGGGGGTGGTGTCGAACGAAAACACCTGCTCGGCCAACGCCGCGCCTGACATGACAAGCATCAGCGCGAGCGTTGCGGCGAGCCGGCGCATGGTCAAAATGCCTTTCAATTTAGAAAGCCTCTTCAGTTTAAAAAGCTTTGGCTATCGCGGCCCTGGCGTCATCCTGGATTTTGCCGAGATGATCCTTGTCGCGAAAACTCTCGGCGTAGATCTTGTAGACGTCCTCGGTGCCGGATGGCCGCGCGGCGAACCAGCCTTGAGCGGTCTCGACCTTGATGCCGCCAAAGGATTGATCATTGCCGGGCGCTTTGGTCCGGATCGCCGTTACGGGTTCGCCGGCCAGCTCCTTCAGTCCGAGTTGATCCGGCCCGAGCGCCTTGAGCGCGTTCTTCTGTTTCGGCGTCGCGGGCACATCGATCCGCGCATAGACGGGCGTGCCGAGTTCGGCGGTCAGGCCTGCGAACAACTGGCTGGGATCGCGGCCGGTTTTGGCGAGGATCTCGGCTGCGAGAAGCCCCATCACGACGCCGTCCTTGTCGGTGGTCCACACCGTTCCGTCCCGTTTCAGGAACGAAGCGCCGGCGCTTTCCTCGCCGGCAAAGCCGAAGCCGCCGGAGCCAAGACCCTCGACGAACCATTTGAAGCCGACGGGGGTTTCGACCAGCTTGCGGTTCAATTTTTTCGCAACCCGGTCGATGATCGAACTGGAGACGATGGTCTTGCCGATCGCGGCATCCTTGCCCCATTGCGGCCGGTGCTCGAACAGATAGGCGATCGCGGTGGCGAGGTAATGGTTCGGATTCATCAGGCCGCCGGTGCGGGTCACGATGCCATGGCGATCGGCATCGGTGTCGTTGGCAAAGGCGACGTCGAATTTGTCGCGCATCTGGATCAGGCTCGCCATCGCATAAGGCGAAGAGCAATCCATCCGGATCTTGCCGTCCCAATCCGCGGTCATGAAACGGAAAGTGGGGTCGACGACGTCGTTCACGATCGTGGCGTTGATGCCGTAGTGCTCGAAGATCGGCTCCCAATAATGCACGGCGGCGCCGCCGAGCGGATCGACGCCGATTTTCACGCCGGATGATTTGATCAGCGCCAGATCCACGGTATTGCCGAGATCGGCGACGTAGGGACGGATATAATCATGGAGATGCGTCGTCGGCGCCTTGCGGGCGCGCTCGTACGGCATCCGCGCCACACCCTTCATGTCCGCCGCCATAAAAGCGTTCGCGGCTTTTTCGACCCTGGCCGTCACATCGGTATCGGCCGGGCCGCCATGCGGCGGGTTATATTTATAGCCGCCATCCTCGGGCGGATTGTGCGACGGCGTGATGACGACGCCATCGGCGAGGCCGTTGGTCCTGCCCTTGTTGTAGCTCAGGATCGCGTGCGAGATGACAGGCGTCGGCGTATAGCCGCCGCGCTCGTCGATCATGATGTCGACGCCGTTGGCGGCGAATACTTCGACCGCGCTTACCAGCGCCGGCTCCGCCAGCGCGTGGGTGTCGATGCCGATGAACAGCGGGCCGGTCAGGCCCATTTCGCGGCGGTAGTCGCAGATCGCCTGCGTCGTCGCCAAAATATGATTCTCGTTGAAGGAGTTTTTCAGCGACGTGCCGCGATGACCCGAGGTGCCGAAGGCCACGCGCTGAGTGGGATCGGCCGGGTCGGGCTTCCCGGCAAAATAGGCCGTCACCAGGCGCGGAACATTGATGAGATCAGCGGAATCGACCGGTTTACCCGCGGCAGGATTGGATGCAGTCACATGGCCTCACAGAACGGATGGTGTAAACGCTATGGAGATATACGCGAAAGCGCGTCCGGCGGCAAAAGCGCTTTCGGCCGCTGACGGTGCGCGAAATGCGAGCAGGAACCGGCTGTGGCGATGCCGTGATCGTCAGAGGCGCGGAATTTCTGCCTTCTTGATCACATCAGCCCACTTTGCGATTTGGGACTGAATCAGGGCGCGCATCTCCTCCGGCGTGCTGGCTTGCACATCGCCGCCGATCGAGGTCTCCAGCGCCGATTTGGTTTCGGGATCGGCGAGGGTTTCGCGCACGGCCGCATTGAGCCGCTTGATGATCGCCGGCGGCGTGCCCTTCGGCGCCAACAGGCCGGCCCAGGTCCGCACATCGAAACCCCTGACGCCGGCTTCATCGGCGGTGGGAACGTTGGGAAGCAGCGGCGTGCGGGTTGGCGACGTCACGGCAAGCCCGCGAATGGCGCCGCTCGCGATTTGCGGCGCCAAAAGAACGGTCGTTCCCACGATCACGGGAACCTCCCCGCCGAGAAGCGCGGTGACGGTCAGGGCGTCGCCGCGATAGGGAACGTGCACCATCTTGATGTCAGCCGTGGTTTCCAGGAGCGCGCCGGCCAGATGGTGCGTGCTGCCAAATCCAACGGAGGCGTAACTGAGATCGCCCGGCATTGCCTTGGCGAGCGCGATCAATTCCTTCAGCGATTTCGCCTCGTAATCGGACCTGACGGCGATAACGAGCCCGTAGTAGACGGCGGTCGAGATCATCTCAAAACTGTCGACCGAATCGTAAGGAAGCGACTTGTAGAGCGCGCCCGATATGCCGTGCGCGCCGGTGACGAGGCCGATGGTGTAACCATCGGGCTCAGCCTTGGCGATCGCGGCCGCGGCGAGATTGCCGCCCGACCCCGGCTTGGCCTCGATCACGATCGGCTGGCCCAGCCGTTTCGAGATCCCGTTCGCCAGGATGCGCGACAGCGTGTCGGCAGCGCCCCCGGCGGCGAAACCGTGCAGCAGCCGGATCGGCCGTGTCGGATAATCCTGCGCGCTGGCAGAGCCGATCGAGCCCACGATGAACGCCATCGCGAACAACCACCGGAAAGGATGGCGACGAACTGAATGACACGCGGATCCCGCCATTTTCCGTTTCTCCCAATCGCTGTTTTTGTTATTCGTGGAAATCGCTCACTTCCCGCCGCGCATCTTCGGCGAAAATTCGGCCGCCTCCGGCGAAGGGCCAACGCCCCAGATGTCGCGCGGCAACCCGCTCCAGATCTTCGGACGCTGCGGCCGATCGCGATGCCAGGGCCGCGGCTCGTAATAGCCGAGCTCTTCGTCGACCATTCGGTCCATGTCGTAGAACAGCTCGATCAGGTAGCCATCGGGATTGCGATGATAGGTCGCGATGTTGTGGCCGGGGCCGTGACGCACCGGACCCCACAGCAACGGAATCTTTCTGCGCCCGAGCAGGTCGCAGGCTTGCTGCATGTGGGATGCGTCCCGCAGTTCGAACGCCATATGATGCAGGCGCGCATCGGTGCCGCGCGCGAAATTGATGGCGTGATGCTCGAACCCGCAGCGCATGAAGACGAAGTTTTCCTCGATCCGGTCCGAATCGCGAAAACCCACAACGTCGGAGTAGAATTTGGCGGTGCGATCCGGATCGGGCGCGTAGAGCGCCATATGGCCGAGCTTATTGACGACGATCCCCCGCACCTGTTCGCTCGGCGGGGTGAACTGCCATTGCGCGAACAGCTCGATCTGCCGGCCGTCGGCGTCGCTGAAAACCAGCGTCCGCGGTATTCCCGGCAGATCGTCGGAGCGGAGTTCGGATTTGATGCCGAGACCTTTGAGCTGCTTGCCGACGTCGCCGAGTTCAACGTGGGGGCTGATCTCGAACGCCATCGCCTTGCAGCCGGCCGCCGCACCCTGCTCGAGAACAAGCGTCAGCTCGCCGGATTCGGACGCGAACAGCGCGCGACCGGTCCCTCTCTCGACAATGCCGAGCCCGATGATCCCTTGATAATATTCGATCTGCTGTTCGATATGATCAGTCGCGAACGTCGCGTGCCTGATGCGTTTGACTTCTATCATCGCACTCATCCCCGTCAGTCGCGCGTCATGATGATCTTGCCGAGCGCCTGGCCCGAATCCAGCAATTCGTGAGCCCGGCGCACCTCGGACAGTTTGAAGCGGGCGAACACCGCAGGCTTGATGGTTCCATCCGCCAGATGGCCGATCATGCGCTTCATGATGGCGCGGCGGCCTTCCCGGTCATGATCGTAGATGTGAAACGAAAAGCAGCGGATGGCGGGACACACGTCCAGATGCTTGCGCATCTCCTCCATCATGTTCTGCGTCGGCAGACCGTCGAAAGCGTTGTAGGAGACCACCGTTCCCCATTTATCCAGCGCGCGCAGATGGCTGAAGAAATCCGGACCTCCGACATGGTCGAGCACGAGATCGACGCCGCGCCCGCCGGTCAGCTCGCGGACGCGCGCAACGACGTCCTCGGTGCGGTAGTAGATGATGCCATCGGCGCCCATGGCGCGGGCAAAGGCGGCCTTCTCCTCCGAGCTGACGGTCCCGATCACATTCATGCCCGCAAGCTTCGCCAGTTGCACCAGCGATGAGCCGACGCCACCGGCCGCGCCAACCACCAGGACCGATTTCGGCGGACGCGCTGCGCCGCATTCATTCAGCAGCGCCCACGCGACCTGATAATTGGCAAGGCAAACCGCGGCTTCGAGATCGACCTGTTCGGGCAACAAATGGATGGCGTCGGCGGGGGCAGCGACCATCTCGGCATAGCAGCCGCCGCGCTGCGCCAGATCGCGGGCGCTGAGCAACACCTTTTGCCCGACCCTGATATCGCGAACGCCGCTGCCGACGGCCTCGATCCGGCCCGCAACGTCATTGCCGGGGTTGGCCGGCAGCGGCGGCATCCATTTGTAGACGCCGCTGCGGATCAGCTTGTCCGGCTGCCCGACCCCGAAGGTTTCAGCCCGGATCAGCACGTCGGTTTCGCCGAGTTCAGGCTGCGGGATGTCGAGATATTGCAGGGCTTCCGGCCCCCCGGGGCGGTGTACCAAGACAGCCTTCATGTGCGCTCCGCCCTTCCTGAAGCCATATTTTCGAAAATACTACCGCTTACGAAAATTATTGCAACAGCATTCTGGCCCCGATAGTCTCGGCAGGCCATCGGAGAGCGATTCCATGAACGTGACGGCCTTCAAGCGCCGAAAGGAATTCGGAAAGACGCTCGCGTCCGATATCGCGCATCGGATGCGCAACGAGATCGTGACCTGCCGGCTCAAGCCCGGCGAGATGCTCAAGTTCGATACCTTGCGCCTGGCCTATGGCGCGAGCTTCACGACGCTGCGCGAGGCGCTGACGAGCCTTGCCGCCGAGGGGCTCGTGGTGGCCGAGGAGCAGCGCGGCTTCAAGGTGGCCCCGATCAGCCTTGCGGATTTGGTCGATCTGACCCACGCGCGCATCCTGATCGAGGTCGACCTGTTCCGCCGCTCGATCGAAAATGGCGATGATGACTGGGAAATTGCAGTCATTTCGTCGATTCACCGGCTTGGAATCATCGAGGGCCGCGCCGTGGAAGATTACGCCGACAATCCCGACTGGAAGGTGGCGCACCGGGAATTTCACGAATCCCTGGTGGCTGCATGCAGCTCGCCGACGCTGCTCGGGATCCGGCAATCGCTGTTCGAACGTGCCGAGCGTTATCGCAATATTTCGGCACGGCTTCGGCCGCGGCCGCGCGACAAGGCCGGCGAGCATCGCGCGCTGATGAAAGCCGCCGTCGGCCGCGACGCCGACCGTGCCTGCGAGCTGATCGCAAGGCACATCCAGAGCACCACCGACAACGTCATCAAATACGCATCCGAATTGATCGGCGACGGCTAGGCTGGCCGCGGGCGACTGGCCGCCCAAAAGGGCGCGTTTGCACCCGCGAACAGGATTTCGCTTGTATCATTTTCGAAAATAGTATTTTTTACGTAAATCGAAATCTTGAGTCAGGGATCGCCACCGATGAAGTTCATCTCCTTCCTGCGGCAACAGACGGAAACATGGGGCGCCGTGCGCGGCGAAGAGGTTGTCGACCTCGGCAAGGTGCTGGGCGGGTCGCTGGCGGACTTCGTCGGGAGCGCTAAATTCGCCGACCGGGAGCAGATCGCTGCGGCCCACAAGCCGGACCTGAAGCTGAGTGAGATCAATTTTCTGCCCGTGATCCCGCGGCCGGAAAAGATCGTCTGCGCCGTACGTAATTACATGGACCACCACAACGAGGCGGTGGCGTTCGGCATGAAGCGCGAAATCACCGAGTTTCCGCCGATCTTCCTGCGCATCTGGCGATCGCAGGTCGCGCACAACGCGCCGGTGATCCGGCCCAGGGTTTCCGACAATCTGGATTGGGAAGGCGAACTCGCCGTCGTGATCGGCAAGGGCGGCCGTCACATCAGCCAGGCCGATGCCTGGAATCATGTCGCCGGCTATTCGATCTACAACGACGTCAGCGTCCGCGACTGGCAACGGCACGCGCAACAGATCGCGTCAGGCAAGAATTTTGTCGGCACCGGCCCGTTCGGTCCATGGCTGATCACACCTGATGAACTCGGCGATCCCACCAATCTCAAGCTCGAAACCCGCGTCAATGGCGAGACGGTGCAATCGAGCAATACGTCGATGCTCATTTTCTCGATCCCGCGGCTGATCGAATATTCCTCGACCATTTTCGACCTCGTGCCGGGCGACGTCATCGCCACCGGCACACCGGCCGGCGTCGGCTTCACGCGCAAGCCGCCGATCTTCCTCAAGGCCGGCGACGTCGTCGAGGTCGAGATCGAGAAGATCGGCGTCCTCCGCAATCCCGTCATCGACGAGTGAGGACGAAACTTTCGGCCCCGTCCTGCGGCGCGGAATTCCGCGCCCGATGGCTCAGCCGCCCTGCAGACCCGTTGCCTTGATCGGGGGCGCCATAGTTCTGGGCGCCGTTCAATCTCGACACCGCCCTTAACTCAACCGCCCCAGATCTTATCCTCGCTCCAGCCGAGCTCTACAAATTCGTTTGCGCGCAAGGGCGCCTCCTCCGCAACGAAGAACTCGTCGAGTTGCGGTGGACGAATATCGGTGGCACTCAGCATCGCATGCGCCTGGCCCCGATGATGGACCTGATGCTGGAACAAATGCAGCAACAGCCGATCCATCCGCTCGTGTTGAATGCGATTGCCGCGGTGTACGTTGACGACACGATCGAGATCGGCGTTGCCGAGGCGCTCGACGAAGGCAATCAACCGCCGGTCCATCTCGCCTTGCGCATCCCGCAGCAAGCTCACTGTCTCGCACGGCTCCCGATTGGCCCAGGCAGCCGGGCCAAGCGTGCCGCCTTCCAGGGCGTCGATGTAAAAGCGGTCGACGATCAGGACGTGGTTGAGGGTTGAGCGCAGGCTTGGAAAGAAGCCCGTGCGGGGCGCGGTGAATTCAGCCTGCGAAAGCGCGGCGCAGGCCGTCAGCAGGCGATGATTGGCCCAGCCATTATTGTAGGCCATCGCCCGATATGGAAGCACGGCATCCATGGCATCTCCTGCTGTCGGTCGTATCAGACCTTGATGAGGCGCACCCGGGTGCCCCAGGGGTCGGCAGCCTCAAGGCCATCGACAATAGCTGCCACCGCGACGCCGGCCTGACGCAGGCGTTCCTCCTTTGCCGCGAACAAATCCGGCTTCTCGATCTCCAGCGAAAACCAGGCAAGGCCGGTGGCCGCCTCGTCGCGACGGCCGGCGCCGGCACTTTGCCAGACATTGAGACCGAGGTGGTGATGGTAGCGGCCCGAGGACAGGAACGCGGCCCCGTTGCGCGCCCGTGTCGGATCGAAGCCGAGGGTTTCGCGGTAGAAGCCGTTGGCCTTGGCAAGATCGCCGACGCGCAGGTGCACGTGCCCGATGCGCAAGCCATCGGGCGCCTTCCCGTAGTCGCTGACGCGGGTATCGGTCAGCGAGACGAGGTTGTCGATGTCGAGCTGGTCGGTCGCCATCGCCACCGAACCGGCGCTCCATTGCCAGAGCGAGGGATCGCGATCGGCATAGACCTCGATGCCATTACCCTCGGGGTCGTCGAGATAGACCGACTCGCTGACAAGGTGATCGGCAAAGCCCGCCATCGGCACGCGATGGATCGCGGCATTCACCAGCCAGCGCGCGAGATCCTTGCGCGTCGGCATCAGGAACGCGGTGTGATAGAGCCCGGCCGCGGTGCGAGCTTCATTCGTAGCATCAGGGCGCGCTTCGAGCGCCAACAACTTGACCCCGCCGGCGCCGAGCACAGCGGCGGTGGCGGAACGCTCCATCACGGAGAGGCCGAGCACGTCGCGATAGTAGTCCGCCACGAGGTCGAGCTTGCGGACCCGGATCGTCACCATGCCGATCCGCATCGGTGTGCGGTTGGCGAAGGTCGGCCCTCCCCCACTGCCGCCTTCCTCGGCACGCGCCGCCGCCGCAGCTGCCGCCGCGAATGAGGAGGCTCCGGCGAGATGCAACAGAGTGCGGCGGGTCAGTTCGAGGTTCATGGTGAGCATGCTGCCTGGGGTTCAGTTGCGATGATGGCGGTCTATCATATTTTCGGCTCGGCGCAGCGTGCCAGGGCACCCATTTTGATCACATGTGCGTCGGTTCAACTACGGTCATACCGCAGATTTGCCGAGCACTTTCTAGGCTCCAATCGCGTGATAAATCCCGCGCTCGAATTGCCGGTAGGCCACCAGCGCCTGTTTGTCGACGAAGGGCAGAATCTGCATCATGATCACGCCCGCGACCCGTTTTTTCGGGTCGATCCAATAATAGGTGTTGAACAGGCCGGCCCAGGTGAGGCTGCCCGCCGCCCGGCCGTCCCGGACCGGATCGACATTGATCATATGGCCCAGCCCCCAGCGCAGATGCACGCCCGGGAAGAAATCCACGTCATTTGAAAGCGCTGGGTTCGCGGTCCTGAGGATTCCCGCCTCGATGTTGCCGATCTGGTTGGTCGACATCATTGCCACGGTATCCGGCCGCAGGATGCTCGCGCGGCGAAGGCTTCCGCCATTCAGCAGCGCCTGCAGCAGCACCAGATAATCCGGCGCGGTCGAATAGATCCCGCCGCCACCGGAAAAGACGGTGGGCGGAGCAAGCTTCTCGAACGGCTTCGGGACCAGCTTTCCGCCGGCATCGCGCACATGCAGGCTGGCCTGACGCGCACGCTGCTGCTCGGTGATGACAAAGCCGGTATCGTTCATGCCGAGCGGGCCGGTGATGTGTTCGCTGAAGTAACGGTCGAGGCTTTGCCCACTGGCGATTTCGACGAGCTGCCCGACATTGTCGATGCTGCCGCCATAGGCCCATTTCGTCCCCGGCTCGAACATCAGCGGCCGGCGCGGCAAGGCCGGATCGCCGCGTGCGGCTTTCATGTAGCGAACGACGTTCGGATCCCAGAGCGGATAGCTGAAGCCGGATGTGTGCGTCAGCAGGTTTCGCAGCGTAATCGGCCTGTGCGCCGGCCGCAGTTGCGGAACGCCCTTGGCATCGAAACCCGCAAGCACTTGCGGCGCGGCGAGCGTCGGATCGATGTTGGCCGCAGGCTCGTCCAGTTTCAGCCTGCCGCGCTCGACCAGCTGCAGCGCGGCCACCGAGGTCAGCAGTTTGACCATCGAGGCGACGCGGAAGATCGTATCGGATGACATCGGCGTTGCGGCCGCGATGTTGCGCGCACCGAACGCGCCCTGATAGACGACCGAAGCTTCATTCGCGGCCATCGCGACCACGCCGGGGATTTCCCTGGCGCTGATCTTCGCCTGCAACGCGGCGTCGATCGTCTCGCCTTGAACCGGCTTGCGGAGAGGCGCGGCAAAGCCGGCGGCAGGAAGCAGGCTCGCCGCCGCAAGCCCCGCACTCCCGAGCAATGCATCACGCCGACTGAGCAACCCTGCCATTCGCGGTTCCGAATCCCGTTGGCGAGATTCGGATAGTCTAGACGCTTCGGAACCGATTGGCACCGGTGCTGTACCCGCCGGCGCAGCGATGCTGCGCCGGTCCGGTTCCTTCCGCCCTGCCCTACTTCCACTTCGCCAGATAAAAGCGCGGCAGTTCGTCCGAATACGGGGTGAACTCGAGCTGCTTGGAATAGCCGTAGGTCGTCACATAGGTGTGCAGCGGCGCGAAATAGGCCTGTTGCGTGATCCGCTGGATCACGGCCGAATAGGCCTTGTTGCGGACGTCAGGGTCGATGGACGATCCACCTTCGATCAGCCATTTCTGCACGTCCGGATCGCGCGCATAGTCGTCGGCGCCGCCGTCAAGGAAGTTCGGCATGAAGGCCGACACGTCGTTGATCGAGAAGCTGCCCCAGCTGCCGATATAGGCGCGAAGTTCGCCGGCCTTCGCCCGCTGGATCAGTGCCGCCGTCTGCAGCTGGTTGAGCTTGGCGCGGATACCGACCGCGATCAGATAGTTCTGAACGGCCGAGCCCCATTGCGGCAACACGTAGCTCGCCAGATCGAGATCGAAGCCATCGGGATAGCCGGCTTCCGCGAGCAGCTGCTTTGCCTTGGCAGGATTGTATTCGTACAGCGTCGCGGCTTCGCCGTTGCAGCCGAATTGCGTCGGGAAGCACGGCGCGCCGGGAACACGGCTGCCGCCGGTGACGAGCTTGTCGGCCATCGCCTGCCGGTCGATCGCGTGCCAGATCGCCTGGCGCACCTTGAGCTTGGTGAGCGGATTGTCAGCGCCGGTGCGGCCGGCGGCGTCGAGCGAGAGATAGCCGACCCGCATCGATTCCTTGCGCACGGCCGTAATGTGCGGAAGCTTGTTCACATTTTCGAACTGGTCGGGATTCATGTTCCAGATCCAGTCCGCACGGCTGGCAAGCAACTCCGTCATTTCCGTCGTCGCGTCCGGCACGAAGCGCACGCTCAACTTCTTGATCGCCGGCTTGGCCTTGGGGCTGCCGGCCCAGTAATCCTCGAACCGCTCGAAGTCGATGGAGACCCCCGGCTCGACCTTGGTGATCTTGTAGGGGCCAGCGCCGACCGGCGCCTTGGAATAGCCTTCCGCGCCAACCTTCTCGCGGTAGGCCTTGGGATAGATCGGCAGCACCATGGCGAAATATTCCAGCGCCGCCGGCGTCGGCCGCTTCAACTTGACGCGTACCGACAGATCGCCGGTCTTCTCCGCCTTTTCGATCCAGTTGTAGTTCGCGGGCGTCGACACCTTGCTCGCGGGATCGGACGCCAGATTGAGCGTGTAGACGACGTCATCGGCGCTGAACGCACTGCCGTCGTGGAATTTCACGCCGGGCCGCAGCGTGAAATCGATCGTGGTCGAATCCGGCAGCTTCCACTCGGTGGCGAGCAGCGGCTCGACCTTGAAGGTTTCAGGATTGCGGTAAACCAACCCGTCCCAGCCCTGGTGGTGCATCACCACGCCGGTGCGCAGATTGTTATAGTAGGGATCCACATTCGGCAGCGCGTCGCGCATCGTGATCCGCAAGGTGTCGGCGGATTTCTGCGCCGCTACCGGCGCCGCACCGGCGAGCAGAACCGTGGCGAGGATTGCAGTGCCGAGCTTGATTTGCAAACGCATGTCGCTCTCCGTCTTTTTCGTGTTTACCGAACCACTGTGAAGCATGCCCTATGCCAGATGGCACTCTACCATTCCGCGGGGCGCGCGGACCATGGGCGTTGGCGCCACACCGCGGCAGCGTTCGACCGCAATGCCGCAGCGCGGATTGAACCGGCAGCCCGGCGGAATATTGGCCGGATCCGGCATGGCCTCGCCGAGGCCGATATCGGGCACGCCCAAGCCCGGTTCCGGCGTCAGCACGCTTTGCAGCAACGCCTGCGTGTAGGGATGGCCCGGCGCTCGAAACAGCGCGTCGGTTTCGTTGCGCTCGACGATACGGCCGAGATACATCACCGCGACTTCGCTCGCGACGTGCTCCACGACCGCGAGATTGTGGCTGATGAAAAGATAGGTCAATCCGAGATCGCGGCGCAGATCGGACAGCAGATTGAGAATTTGCGCCTGCACCGAAACGTCGAGCGCACTGGTTGGTTCATCGCAGATCACGATGCGCGGCTCCAGCACCAGCGCACGCGCAATCGCCGCGCGCTGGCGCTGCCCGCCGGAGAGCTGCGACGGCATCCGCTCCCCCATCGCGGCCGAAAGCCCGACGCGTTCGAGAATTTGCGCCACCCGGCGCTCGATTTCCGCGCGAGAGAACGTGCCCTGGGCGGTCAATGGCAACGCGACGATGTCCTTGATGCGGTGGCGCGGATTGAGCGAGGCGAACGGATCCTGGAACACCGGCTGGATCAGCCGGGCGCGCGCCTTGCGGTCGAGGTCGAACAGGCGTTTGCCGTCGACCAGCACGGTTCCCGCCGTCGGCTTGAGCAATCCAAGAATCAACCGCGCCAGCGTGGATTTTCCGCACCCGGATTCTCCGACGATACCGAGCACGCTGCCTGACGGCACGCTGAAGGTGACGTCGTCGACCGCGATCACGCGCTTTTCCGCCGCGAACCATCCGGCGTTGACCCGGAACTCGCACCGCAAATTCTGGACTTCGATCGCGACGCTCATGCGGGCTGCGGCTCCGAGAATTCCGGTGCGAGCCGGCAAAGATAGTCGTGGGCGCTACCTGCCTGCCGGCGCGGGATCTCGCGTTCGCAAGTTGCGTCCGCATGGGAACAGCGCGAACGAAACGCACAGCCCGCAAAGCCCGGCCCAATCGCCGGCACCACGCCCGGGATCGATCCGAGCGGCCGGTCGCGTTGCACCCGGCCCGGCACCGGCACGCAGGTCAACAGGCCCCGCGTATAGGGATGTTGGGGGCTGCGGAACAATTCGGCGGTCGGCGCCCGCTCGACCACCTCGCCCGCATACATCACCGAGACGCGGTCGGCGACGCGCGCGACGATGCCGAGGTCGTGGGTGATCAAGAGGATCGCAAGGCCGAATTCGCGCTTCAGCGTCGCCAGCAGCCGCAGGATCTGCGCCTGCACGGTGACGTCGAGTGCTGTGGTCGGCTCGTCGGCGACCAGCAATTCGGGCTCGCACATCAGCGCCATCGCAATCATGACGCGCTGTCGCAAGCCGCCCGAGAGCTGATGCGGGAACTGGCCGAGTCGCATCTCCGGCGCGGTGATGCCGACACGGCCCATCAGTTCGACCGCCCGCTCGAGTGCCGCGGTGCGCGAGCCGCCCTTGTGGCGGGTCAGCACCTCTGCCATTTGCGAGCCCACCGTGAAGGCCGGGTTGAGGCTGGTCATCGGCTCCTGGAAGATCATCGAGATGCGATTGCCGCGAAGCCGCGCCATCTCGCGGTCCGACAACGACAATAAATCCGTGCCGGCAAAGCTCATTCGCGCGGCGGAGCGCTGGCCGCCACGCGCGAGCAGGTTCATGATCGCAAGCGCGGTCACCGACTTGCCGCAACCGGATTCGCCGACCAGGCAATGGGTCTCGCCCTTCTCGACCTGGAACGAGGCGCCGCGCACCGCCGCGCTGCGGCCGCCGAAAACCACCCTGAGATCCTCGATTTCCAAGAGCGCGCTCATCGCAACCGCTCCGAGCCGAGCAAATTGCGCAGGCCGTCGCCGACCAGATTGATGCCCAGCACCAGAACGAACAGCGCGACGCCGGGCACCATGATCACCCAGGGCGAGAAGAACATGTAGTCCTTGCCCTCGGCGATCATCAGGCCCCAGGACGGCAGCGGCGGCGGCACGCCGAGGCCGAGGAACGACAACGCCGCCTCGAGCAGGATCGCGAGCGCCATCTCCAGCGTCGCCACCACGGCCAGGTGGCTGGCGATGTTCGGCAATATCTCCCTAACCAGCAAATGTAGCGTCGAAGCGCCGGCGCAGCGGGCGGCGTTGACATAGTCGAGGCCGCGGATCTGCATCGTGGTCGCGCGCGCGACGACGGCGAAACGGTCCCATAACAGCAGCCCAAGCGTCGCCACCACCAGCCCGAGGCCCGACCCCATCAATCCCACCACCGCGAGCGCAACCAGCACGACGGGTATAGACAGCCGCGTCGTGATCGCGAACAGCACGAAATCGTCGACGCGTCCGCCGAAGAAGCCGCCGAGCACGCCGAGCGTGATGCCGATCAATCCCGACGTGATCACGGTCATGATGCCGATCAGCAGCGAAATGCGTGCGCCATAGGCGAGCCGCGCCAGATAATCGCGGCCGAGTTGGTCGGTGCCGAGCAGATGCCCGGACTGGCTGCCCTCCATCCAGAACGGCGGCTTGAGGCGATTGCCGAGATCCTGGGTGAACGGATCATGCGGCACGAACTGATTGCCTGTTATCGCGACCACCGCGATGATTCCGACGATGATGATCCCGATCGCGAAACCCGTCATACCGACGCGCGACGTCAACGGTGCATGAATGGCAATCGGCTCGCTCATCCGGTCCGAAGCCTCGGGTCAAGCAGCGCATTGAGGATGTCGGAAAGCAGCGTGAGGCCGATATAGATCGCGGCCAGCACCAACACCACCGCCTGCACCACCGGAAAATCGTTCTTGGCGATGCTCTCCCAGCCGAGATAGCCGACGCCATGCAGCGCGAACACCGTCTCGATGACGATGGAGCCGCCCAGCATGAAACCGAGCTGCACCGCGGCGATCGACACGACCGGGATCGCGGCATTGCGTAGCGCGTGCTTGAAGATGATGCGCGCCCGCGACAGCCCCTTGGCGCGCGCGGTGCGGATATAGTCGGACGCCATCGCCTCGATCATGCCGGAACGCGTGAGCCGCGTCAGGGCCGGGATCGCCGTAAAGGCGAGCACAATGTCCGGCATCACGAAGTGCTGCCAGGTTCCGGTGCCTGAGATCGGCAGGATGCCGAGGTTGAGGCCGAGCACGATCATCAGGATCAGCGCGAGCCAGAAGCTCGGGATCGCCTGCCCCACCATCGTGAAGATGGTGACACCGCGGTCGAGCCAGGTGTTCTCGCGGACCGCGGCCAGGATGCCGAGCGGGATCGAGATAACAAGAGCGAGGCTCAGCCCCACCAGGCCCAGCGTCAGCGTGATCGGCAGGCGCCGCGCGATCAGGTTTGAAACGCTGTCCTTGAAGAAATAGCTCTGGCCGAAATCGCCGACCATGGCGCGGCCGACCCAGCTGAAGAACTGCACATAAAGCGGGCGATCGAGGCCATAGGCCTTGCGAATGATCTCGACGTCAGCCTGCGTCGCGGAAGGACCGGCGATGGAGATCGCAAGGTCGCCGGACAGCCGCGTCAGCATGAATGCAAGCGTCATCACGGTAAGCGCGACCAGCAGGCCGATAGCAAGACGCCGTGCGATCAGAAGCAGCATCAACAAAAGTCCAATACCGAAGCAACACGCGTTTTCAGACCGGCGACCACCCGAAAGTGGCCGCAAGGTGTCATCAAACCATCCCTTTACGCAAGGGTTGCCCATGCAAGAGCCGCGCCGCGCGTGGGTCTTGGGGTGCAAGGCCTCGCCGAAGGGTAGATTTAAGCGTTACGCACGGCCGCGCGACAATCTCGGCTTGCTTCCGAACTTCAGGCGACCTCCGGGCTCAGCAATGTCTCCAGCTTCGTCTTGAAGACCGCGCCGTCGGCGCACTGGCGCAGCGGCGGACGGACCCTCAGCCAACCGGCGTCACCGGTCTGCGCGGCGATGATGGCCTTCAACGTCGATGGGAACGACGGCCCGCTGGCCACGACATCGATGGCCGCCTGCATGCGCGCTTCCGCGCCCGGGCCTTTGATCATGGCCTGAACCAGGCCGGGCGCGACGTTACCCATTCCGCAGATGGTGCCGGCGCCGCCGGCTGCGATGGCGCGAGCGATATCGGCTTCGTTGCCGACCGTGATCGCCAGCTCAGGCGCGGCGGCGCGAAACGCCTGGAATTGCCTGAAGTCGGCGCTTGAGTCCTTGAGGCCGGCGACGAGCGCGCCGTAGCGCTTGCGCAGATTGGCCGCCACTGAGACTGGCACAGCGACGCCCGACACCTGCGGGATATGATAGAGCGTGGCGCGAAGGCGATCATCAGCCACGGCATCGAAAATCGCGGCGAACGCGTCCTCGATTCCGTCGGGCGTGACGCCGCGGTCGAAATAGGGCGGCAGGATCAGCACGTGGTTCAAGCCCAGGCTCAGCACCGAACGTGTCAGCGCGATGCTGTCGGTGATGGCGGGAAAGCCGCCGCCAAGCCCCATGCGCGACGCCGCCACACCGGCCTTGAGCAACGCCTCAACGGTCGCGATCCGCTCGGCAACATTGAATGAAGTGCCTTCGCCGGTGGTGCCGAACAGCACAACGCCGTCGATGCCTTGCTTGAACAGGTTGAGGGCGTGACCCGCGAGTTTGGCGTGATCCACGGTCCCCTCGGCCGTCAGTGGCGTCGGTACGGCGACCCAAAAGCCGCGAATTGCTCCCGTCATGACTTCTCCCATTGCATTTGGACGCCCAATGGACGCCCCCAAGTGACCTTCTTGACTTCTCTTGTACCTTACATACAAGAAGACCTCAACTCGGTATTGAGCAGGCCGCGCTGCCAAAAACGCATGGACGCGCGACAGACCAACAGAGGCCCCGCATGGATGCGATGACGCGCCCCGAACAACCGATGGAACTGCTCGGCGCCTTGCGGCTTCGACTCGGCCCGCAGGCCGTGCTTGTTGGCGCCGACATTCCCGCCCGCAATTGCAACGACTGGAGCACGAGCCTGCCGCAGACCCCGATCGCGGTGGTTCGGCCGCTGGATGCGGCCGGTGTATCGGAGACCATCGCGACCTGCCGCAAGGCCCGGCTCCCGTTCGTGCCGCAAGGCGGATTGACCGGCCTGTGCGGCGGCGCCGCGCCGGAGCCGGGCTGGGTCGCCATTTCGCTGGAGCGAATGGTCGGCATCGAAGAAATCGATCGCGCCAGCGCCACCATGACCGTCAAGGCCGGCACGCCGCTGGAGACGATACAGAAAGCCGCTGATGAAGCCGGGTTTTTCTTCCCGCTCGATCTGGGATCGCGCGGCTCCTGCGCGATCGGTGGCAATCTTTCCACCAATGCCGGCGGCAACCGCGTCATCCGCTATGGCATGACGCGCGAACTGGTGCTGGGCCTCGAAGTGGTGCTGCCGGACGGCACCATCGTCACCAACCTCAACAAGCTCCTGAAGAACAATGCCGGCTACGATCTGAAGCATCTTTTCATCGGTTCTGAAGGCACGCTCGGCATCATCACGCGCGTCGTGTTGCGGCTGTTTCCAAAACCGCGCTCGACCATGGCCGCCCTCTGCGCGCTGGCGGACTATGCTGCGGTGCTGGAGTTGCTCGACGCCGCGCGCAGCGGGCTCGGGCCGCTGCTGTCGGCGTTCGAAGTGATGTGGCCGGACTATTGGGAAGTGATCACGACGCGCGCCGGCGTCCGCTCGCCGGTCGGCACCGGTCATGGCCTCTATGTCCTCGTCGAGGCGCAAGGCACCGACGAGAGCGTCGATGCGCCGCGGTTCGAGGCCTGGCTCGAAGGCCTGATGGCGCGCGGGCTGCTGGTCGACGCCGCCGTCTCGCAATCGGTGGCGCAGACCAAGGCGTTCTGGGCGGTGCGCGACATCTGCGCGGAATTCGGCCAGGTGCTCGGCCCCCACGTCTCCTACGATATCGGGCTTGCGGTGGCGCGGATGGATGAATTCGCCGGCCGCTGCAAGGCCGCGCTGATCGCAGGCATTCCCGGATGCGAGAGCGTCTATTACGGCCACATCGGCGACGGCAATTTGCATCTGGTGTCATGGGTCGCGGGCCTGCCGGTCGGGCGCCAGCCCAAGGAAGAAATGGACACGATCATCTACGGCCTGGTGCGCGACATGGGAGGCAGCGTCTCCGCCGAACACGGCATCGGCACGATGAAGAAGAAATGGCTCGGCCATGCGCGCAGCGAAGCGGAGATCGCGCTGATGCGCACGCTGAAGACAGCGCTTGATCCCGATCACCTGCTCAATCCCGGCAAGGTGATCTGATCGAGCCAGAGGCAAGAGGGAAAATGAAGTCGCTCAAGCTCGATACGCCGAAGTCGCTGTCGCAGCGGGTCGTGCTGCGGCTGCGTCAAGCCATCATCGATGGCGAATTCGAACTGGGTGCAGTCATTTCCGAAGAGATGATCGCGCAATCGTTCGGCGTCAGCCGGACGCCGGTCCGGGAAGCGATGGGTCTGCTGCAATCGCAGGGGCTCGTGGTGATCCGGCCGCAGGTCGGCAGCTTTGTCTTTACCCCCAGCGCCGCCGACATCACGGCACTTTGCGAATTTCGGATCATCATCGAGCCCAAGGCCGCCGAACTCGCCTATCGTCATGACCGCGCCAGCGTTGTCGCGGCGATGCGATCGGCGATATCAGAGATGGAGCAGGCGCTGGCTGCAAAAGACAACGTCGCCTATGGGCGAGCGGACACCGCGCTGCATGAGGCTTTCTTCGCGCATTGCGGCAACCGCTATCTCGTTGAATCCTATCAGCTGGTATCGGGGCGGGTCGCCGCGCTGCGCACCAATTTGAGTGCGCCGATCGATGTCCAGACACCGGCCTCGTTCGATGAGCACCGCAAGCTGTTGCGGTTGTTCGAGCGCGGCGAGTTCGCGGCGTTCGAGACGTTGATGACGTCCCACATCGCCAATTCAGGACTGACCTACGCACGGGCGCTGGAAGTCGCATAGGGCGTGATGAAATTAGGTTGAATAGGCCGCGAAGGGACTGCGCTCCCTCTCCCGCTTGCGGGGGAGGGCTGGGGTGGGGGTGGTGCCACGAGTCACACTCTTGGTGAGGAGAGAGCCCCCACCCGGCGCTTACGCGCCGACCTAAGAGCGAGCTTCGCTCGTCTCGACCCCGCAAGCGGGAGAGGTGCACTGAGTTCGCGGCCAGACCGATTCAATCCAATCTCATCACGCTCCAGGCAAGTTCCTCAAGCAATCGGCGGACGCGCTGAGGCCCATGGCCGTGCGGCTTCAAAAGCTGCAGACATCTGCAGCACCCCGAGATCGTCGCAGCGCCGGCCGACGATCTGCAGTCCGACCGGCAGGCCTGATGCGGTGAAGCCGCAGGGAATTGACGCCGCCGGATTCTGCGCCAGATTGAACGGGTAGGAAAACTCCGCCCATGACATCCAGTCCCACGGATGCTGCGGCCAATGGTCGGGTTGCAGCTGCGTGGCGGGGAATGCCGCCACCGACACCGAAGGCGTCAGGAGAAAATCCCAGTCCTCGAAGAAATGATGGATCTCCGCGCAATAGGCCAGTTTCACGACCTTCATTTTCAGGTAGTCGGCGAGCGTGATGTGCAGCCCTGCCTCGAAGCAAGCGACAAAGCCTGGATCCATCCGGTCACGAAATTCGGCGACGCGGTCGGCGTAGCGGCTGAAATGCGCCGGCCAGAAGAAGCGCGCCAGCTCGGGGCCTTTCGGTCCCCACGGCGTTTCGACCTGTTCGACGCGCCAGCCGAGGTCGGTTTCGAACGCCTCCACAGCCTTGCGCACCAACGCCGCCACATCGGGGTCGACGCGGGCATGACCGAGGTCCGGACTGAATGCGATGCGCGGCGCGCGCGGCCGGTTCGCAAGCTGTCCCGGATAGTCGGCCGGCGGCGCTTCAAGGCTCGATTGATCGTCGGGATGGCGGCCGGCCATCACCTTGAGCATCAGCGCGGCGTCGGCGACCGTGCGCGTCAACGGCCCAAGATGCACGGTGTTATCGCTCGGCGTCATCGGCGATTGCGGCACGCGACCGTAGGTCGGCTTGATTCCGAAAACGCCGCAGAAATGCGCGGGCATGCGGATCGAGCCCGCGCCGTCGCTGCCCTGATGCAGCGGACCGTAACCCGCCGCCGCACCGACGCCTGCGCCGGAGGACGACGCGCCGGCGTTCAGGCCGAGCTTCCACGGATTATGCGTCACGCCGGTCAGCGGGCTGTGGCTGACGCCCTTCCAGCCGAATTCGGGCGTGGTGGTCTTGCCGAGGATAATGGCGCCGGCATCGCGGAGCCGCGCGACCGCGACATTGTCGGCGGGCGCGACATCGCCGCGAAACAAATATGTCCCGCGTTCGAACGGCATGCCGCGCACCGGTTCGAGATCCTTGATGCTCACGGGAATGCCGTGCAGCGGCCCGATGGAATCTCCCCTGGCGAGCGCGCTGTCGGCTGCTGCCGCGGCGCCCATCGCTTCCTCCGCAGCCAGATACGCAAAACCGTTCAGCTTGGGCTCAAGAGCTGCGATGCGCTCCAGCACCGTCGATGTGATTTCGACGGAGGATAATTCCTTCGCGCGGATCGCCTCCACCAACTCCGTTGCCGGCGTGAAGCAGAGATCGACTTTGTCCATCGCTCAGCTTCCGCGTTTCACAGCCACCGGTGGATCGTAGGCCTGGATCGGCGGCAGATTGCCGGTAAAACGTTCGACCTCCGCAGTCGTCAGTTGCCCGGTGCAGCCCTGCGCCAAAGACGACGTGCCGACGTCCCGCGTCAGGACGTTCGGGTTGCCGTGCACACAAAGCGAAGCTTCTTCCTGGGGATCGGCGGGGTCGTACCAGGCGCCGGTGGCGAGCTGAATTACGCCCTGCCGGATGTCGTCGGTGACACGTACGCCGGCAAGGCATGCTCCGCGCTCGTTGAACAAACGAATGATGTCGCCGTCGCTGATCCCGCGCGCGGCGGCGTCAGCCGGATGCATGCGCGCGACCTCGCGTCCGCGGTGCTTCGAGGCGGCGCTGTGTCCACCGAAATCGAGTTGGCTGTGCAACCGCGTCGCCGGCTGGTTGGCGACAAGGATCAGCGGCGCCGATGGCGCCGGCACCTGCACCCGCGCGAGCCACGCCGGATGACCGGGACAATCCGCCTCCCCAAAACCCGCGATGGTCTCCGAGAATATCTCGAGCTTGCCGCTGGGCGTCGGCAGCTTCGCTCCATCAGGATCGTCGCGGAAACGGCGCAGCTGCCCGCCATCGTCAGGCTGTTGCGGCATGATCAGGCCATCGCTCGTCCAGAATTCATCGAAGCTCGGCGCCGGCAAATCACGCTCCACGAGTCCCTTCCGTGTGGGCTCATAGAGATGCTCCAACCATTGGCGGACGTTGCGGCCTTCGGTGAAGGCTTCGCGCGCGCCGAGGCGTTCGGCCAGATCGGCAAAAATTTCGTAATCGTCCCGCGCTTCGCCAAAAGGCGGCGCGATCCGCTGCATCGGCACCAGCAAGGGATCGTTGGCGTTGGCGCCGATATCCTCGCGCTCCAGCGTCATGGTCGCGGGCAGAACGAAATCGGCGTGCCGCGCCGTCGCGGTCCAGCCCAGTTCATGCACCACCAGCGTATCGACCTGCGCAAAGGCTTTCCGCAGGCGATTGAGATCCTGATGATGATGGAAGGGATTGCCGCCGGCCCAATAGACCAGGCGGATGTCGGGATAGGTCTTGGTCTTGCCGTTATAGCGGTAGGTGCCGCCGGGATTGAGCAGCATGTCGGCGATGCGGGCGACCGGGATGAATTCCGTAACGCCGTTGCGTCCCTGCGACAGCGTCGGCGTCGGCACCGCGTTATAGCGCCGTCCGTAATACGCGATGGCGCCGAGCGCGTAGGCATAGCCGCCGCCCGGCAAACCGATCTGCCCGAGTGCAGCGGCAAGAACCGCCCCCATCCAGACCGGCTGCTCGCCATGTTCGGCGCGTTGCAGCGAGTGCGAGACCACGATCAGTGCGCGGCGGCCGTGGAGCTTTCGGGCGAGCGCCACGATGGTGTCCGCCGAAACATCGGCGATGGCGGCGGCCCATGCCGCGTCCTTGGGCTGGCCATCCGTCTCGCCCAGAAGGTAGCGCTCGAACACCGGCCAGCCGACCGTATAGCGGTCGAGGAATTCACGATCATGCAGGCCTTCGACGACCAGCGTATGCACCAGCGCCAGCATCAAGGCGGTGTCGGTGCCGGGGATATTGCTGACCCATTGCGAGCGGGCTTCATCCGGCAGGTCAGCCCGCAGCGGGCTCACATGCACGAACTGGCAGCCGCGTGCCGCTGCGCGCGCCATGGCGCCACGCTCAACATGCTTGCTGGTGCCGCCACCGGCCACCATGCTGTTCTTCAACGCCATGCCGCCGAAGGCGAGCACGACATCGCTATGCTGGACGATCTGTTCCCAGGATACGTTGCGCTTGGTCAAATCCTCGTAGTCGCCGATGATGTGCGGCACCACAACGGTGGCGGCGCCGGAACTATAGGAGTTGACGGATTTGACGTAACCGCCCATCGCGATGTTCAGGAAGCGATGGACCTGGCTTTGCGCATGGTGAAAGCGGCCCGCGCTCGACCAGCCATAGGAGCCGCCGAACACCGCGCCCGGACCATAATTGTCGCGCACCCGGGCGAGCTCGGCGCCGAGCAGATCCAGCGCGGCGTCCCATGACATCGGAACGAACTCGTCGCGGCCGCGGCGCGCGTCAGGCCCGCGCTTTCCTTCCAGCCAGCCACGGCGCACCATCGGCTGCGCGACGCGCGCGCGATGCCGCAAGGCGCCGGGAAAATTGTCGATGATCTGGTTTGGATCGGGATCGCCCGGATGCGGACGAACCTCGAGTTCATCGCCCTGCCAGCGTGCCGAAAACACGCCCCAATGGGAAGAATGCGGGCGGAAGGGTTCGTCGGTTGCGGGATCGGGGGGAGCTTTTTCAGTCAGTTCGGTCATTCGGAATCTCTCATCGCCCGTTGGGTCCGCGGGCGCAACCTTGCTACCGGCAGCATAAACCTATCAGGCACCGTGAGTATTGCGTATTTCGAGAGAGAGGCCTGCTCCAGCCGGCCTCTCTCCCAACTAAAATATCGAAAACAACCCCATGCAAAGTAACAGGGGGCCGCCGGCACGGATGCCGCCCCCCCGAAAAACACTTTGACACGTCGGGCAAATCACAGGCACATCCATATCATCGCGCAATTTGTTCCGCCCATGGCCCCGCCCATCGGCGTCGAAAATCGGCGCGGCGGCGAACGCCAGCGCAGTCCCCCCGTCAGCCCGGTCGGCGGGGCAGCTGCATGACCGCTGTGCCCTCCAGCAGGGTCTTACCCTCCACGAGGCAGTCCGTTTGCAGAACAATTTTCGCGGTGGCGGGGTCGAGTTCCATCACAGTCACACGCGCAACCAACGTGTCTCCCACATGCACATCCCCGCAAAACTGGACCGATTGCGACAGAAAGACCGACGAATGTCCCGGCAACTGGGAGCCCAGGACGCCTGACAGAAGGCTCACATAGAGCATGCCGTGGACGCTCGGCTCGGGAAGCCTGAATTTCGCGGCATAATCCTTATCGACAAGGGTTGGATTTGTCGTCACCAGAGAAGGCAGCGAATTGTTTCACCATCTCTTCGGTAATCAGCGTCGCGCGCTCGGCCCGGTCACCGACTTTCAAACCCTCAAAATATCTTGCTCGATCCGTCATCGTTTCTCTCTCGCTCAGTCGCAGGCTCATTGCAAATGCAGGAGGCGGATACGCGAACGATTTCCGAGGCCGGAAATCGAGCCCTGCACCGATATCGCCGAGCCGAGGCGTATTGCCGAAAGTCAACTTCTAGAGCATGGGATTGGCGCCGAACAGGCTCTTGGTGCTACTAGACGTGCGCGAGGCACAAGGCACGGCGAGGTTTGAATGGCCCGGATTGCAGTGATCTATTTTTCGGCGACGGGGACCACGGCCAGCCTCGCCAAGGCAGTCCATGCCGGCGCGAACGAGATAGCCGAATCCACAATTTGCGAGATCGCCGGGGGCGATATTCTGTCCGGGCGGTTTCAGAACCAGGCCATTCTCGAAATCGCGGATGCCGCTGACGGCATCATTTTTGGCTGTCCGACATACATGGGCGGCCCTGCAGCGCAATTCAAAGCATTCGCCGATGCGACGAGCGACCGATGGTCTGCTCAACAATGGTCGAACAAGGTGGCAGCAGGTTTCACCACAGGTTCATGCGCCAATAGCGATCAGGCGAACACGATAGCTTACTTCACCATCCTGTCCGCTCAGCATGGCATGCTGTGGTGCAGCCTTGATATTCCGGGTGATGGCGATCAGCGCGGCCTGAATCGACTTGGCAATCAGCTTGGTCTGGTGACCCAGACCGTTGGCGGCAGGCTGCACAAAGCCGATCTCGATACCGGGGCTTACCTTGGCAAACGGTTGGCAACGATCGCAACTCGAATTGCCAAAAGCGCCGATTCGACGAAAGGATAGCCGTCTTTTTTGCGCATCACAGCGTGTTTCGCGCCCAAGCCGAATCAAACCCAAACAACTTCGCCGGATTGGTCACCAGAATTTTCCGTAGCTCCGCCTCGTCGGGTGCGTAGCGATAGAGCAGTTCCAGCAGATCCGCGTCGTTGGGCGGCTGCACGACCGAAACCGGATGCGGCCAGTCGCTGGCCCATACGCAGCGGTCGGGCGCGGCCTCGACATAGGCGCGGGCGATCGGGATCACGTCGTCCCAGGGCGGGCCGGCCTTCGAGGTCTTTTCGCCGAGCGACAGCATCACCCAGAAATTGCCCTTCGAGAGCAGGTCGAGCACCGCGCGCAAATTCGGGTCGTCCTTGCCGCGCTCGGGATCCGGCCGGCCCATGTGATCGATCAGGACCGGCACGTCGAGCGCGCGGATCTTGTCGAGGTTGCCGATGATGCCGTCCTTCTCGGGCTGGAACTTCGCATACCAGCCAAGTTCGCGTATGCGCGCGATGGCGCGCGCGAAGTCCTTGTCCGACAGCACCGCGCCGAGTTCTTTTCGGAAACTGAAGCGCGCCCCGCCGACACCTGCGGCATCGAGCTTGGCAAGATAGGCGTCATCGGCTTCGGCAAAGACGAGGGCGTTGGCGCAGGCGCGATAATTCGGCCCCATCGCAGCCAACCCGTCGAGCACCACGGAATGATCGGCGCCATAGGTCGTCGTCTGCACGATGATGCCGCGCTCGATGCCGAGCGCCTTGTGGACGCGCAACGCCGCTTCCCAGGTCGCTGATGGCATCTGGTAAGCGGCGCCAGCCCGTATCGGATATTTCTCCACCGGCCCCAGCACGTGAAACTGGCTGTCGATGCTCTTCGGCGGCGGCAATCTCGAAGGACGGCGCGGGTTCGGATCGAACGGAAGATAGCTCGGCATGGCGCGTCTCTCTTTTCAGGTTCAATCGATCACGGCGGTGAAATCGCACTGCACCAGCGCGCCGCCATCCATGTTCATCTGCTGCGTATGGCGGGCGGGGCGCGAGTGCTCATCCGGAAACATCTTCAGCCATTCGACGTTCACCGGCGCACGCTGGGTGCGATCCTGCAGCCACACCGTCATCTTGATGATGTCGTCGGTGGTACCGCCGCCGGCTTCCACGATCGCCTTCATGTGGGCGAACATGTTGGCGCACTGGTCCTCGATCCGTTCAGGCATGACGCCGGTTGCGGAATCGCGACCGAGGATGACGCCCGACATCATGAAATTGCCGATCCGGGACGCATTCGGAATTGGATTGGCATGCTTGAACTCGCCGATATGGATGCTCTTGCGTCGTGCCATTTGCAGACCTCGTTTCGATAGGTATTTGCTCAGACGAATTGGCAGGAGACCGATCCGAACGGACCGTAATCGGCATGAAACGTATCGCCCTTGCTGATGTCGACCGGGCGCGTAAAGGACCCCGCCAATACCACTTCGCCTGCGGCCAGATGCTCGTCATGGACAGCCAGCCGGTTGGCGAGCCACGCCACGCCATTGGCCGGGTGGTTGAGGACGCCGGCCGCGATGCCGGTTTCTTCGATCTGCCCGTTGCGAAACAGCAATGCGCCGATCCAGCGCAGATCGGCCTCCAGCGGCCGGAACGGCCGGCCGCCGATGACCAGCGCGGCGTTCGCCGCATTGTCGGAGATCGTATCCGTGACCTTGCGCGGCGCCTTTGTCTTGGGGTCGACACGGTGCATGCGCGTTTCGAGAATTTCGAGCGCCGGCGTGACGTAGTCGGTGGCATTGAGCACGTCGAACAGCGTGCAGTCCGGCCCCTTCAGCGGCGCCTTCAGGACGAAAGCCAGTTCGACCTCGATGCGCGGGGCGTGAAAGCGATCGAACGGAATGGTGCCGGCATCCGAATAGAACATGTCCGCGAACAGCACGCCGAAATCCGGCTCGGAGATGCCCACCGCGTTCTGCATCGCCTTCGACGTCAGGCCGATCTTGTGGCCCTTGATGATCCGGCCGCGCGAAAGCTGCAGCCTGGTCCACGCCCGCTGGATCGCATAGGCGTCCTCGATCGTCAGGTCCGGATATTCGGACGTGAACGCAGGGATCAGCGATTTGCTGCGTTCGGCCTCGTCGAGACGCTGCGCCAGGCGGTCGATGGTTTGCGGGTCGAGCATGGTCTAGGCTTCCTCCGCAACGACGTTGCGAAGGACGCCGATGCGGGAGGATTCCACCTCGACCACGTCGCCGGGCTTCAGCCAGCGGGGCGGATCGAACCGCGCGCCCGCGCCGGTCGGGGTGCCGGTGGCGATCATGTCGCCCGGCTTCAAGGTCGCGAAGGTGGAAAGATAGGCGATCAGGAAGTCGAACGGAAACATCAGCCGCTCAGTGGAATCGTTCTGGCGCACCTCGCCGTTGACGCGGGTGACGATATCGTGCGGCCCGCGCGGATCGCATTCGTCGGAACTGACGATCCATGGCCCGACGCTGCCGGAGCGATCGAAATTCTTGCCTTGCGTGACGTTGAACTTGCCGTGGTGCAGCCAGTCGCGCACGCTGCCTTCGTTGCATAACGTCATGCCGAAGATGTGGTCGAAGGCCCGCTCGCGCGGGATATGGCGGCCCGGCTTGCCGATCACGATGACGAGTTCGCCCTCATAGTCCAGTTGCTCGGATATTTTCGGCTTCTCGATCGGCTGACCGGAGCCGACCACCGAGGACGGACTGCGGACGAACAGGCTCGGATATTTCGGCAGGTCTGAATTGTCTTTATATTCGGCGTTGCGATCCCGGTAGTTGACGCCGATGCACCACAGCTTTTCCGGTGCGGGAATCGGCGGCAGCAGCGTGAGATCGTCGAGTGCATGATCCGGCTTTTGTCCGGCAATGGCTGCGCGTGCTTGCTCCAGTCCGTTGCCGGCGATCAGGGCCTGCAAATCGGGGAATTTGGACCCGATCCGTCCCGTCAAATCGACGACCCCGCCGGCAACGGCGGCGCCAAAGCGCGGCTGCCCGTTCGCAACATAACTAACAAGACGCATACGATCAGGACTCCGCCTTCGAGGTTTGGAAAACCGGCTTCAGGGTAACGATCTCGCCGAGCCGCGCGTAACGCGGGCCGCCGATGCGCGCGATCGGATCGAGCGCCTCGGTCTCGATCTTGCCGTTCTGCAACAGCCCGTCGCGGATGTGGAACGCCAGCACTTCGCCGACAATCAGCCGGCTGCGGGTCTCGCCGAATTCGAGGCATTGTCGAAAGCGACACTCCATCGCGATCGGTGCAGCGGCAAGACGCGGCACCTTGATGCGTTCGCTCGGCAGCGTCTCGAGCTGCAGCTCCTCGACCTCGCTGACATCGGGCGGATGCTCGGTGGAACTCTCATGCACCGCCGTCATCAAACTCGAATCCGCGATGTGGACGACGTACTCCTCGTTGTTGAGGATGTTGTGCGCGGTGTCCTTGTAGATTCCGGCCTTGCGGCCAACGCTGATCGCCAGCATCGGCGGCTTCGGCGAGACAAAGGTAAAAGCGCTGAATGGCGCCAAATTGACGGTGCCGCCGCCCGACAGGCTGGTAACCCAGGCGATCGGACGCGGCACCACGATGCCGGTGATCAGCCGGTAGGCCTTCTCGGCATCAAGATCTGACGGATCGATCCGCATCGCAGGTCCCTCAATCGGTCTTGATATTCGCCTTGCGGACGACGGGAATCCATTTGCCGTCCTCGGCCTCGAGGTAGCTTCTGAAAGCCGCCGGCGTCATTGTGACGGCCTCAGCGCCGAGCGCATTGAACTTTTCGACGATCGCGGGATCCTTGAGAATTGCCGCCATCGTATCGTGGAGCCTGGTCACGATCTCGGCCGGCGTGCCGGCCGGCGCGAACAGACCGGTAAAGGTCTGGCCGTCGAATTCCTTGTAGCCGAGCTCGGCGAAAGTCGGCACGTCAGGTATCCACGAGGCGCGATGGCTGCCGGTGACGGCCAGCGCGCGCACCATGCCGTTCTTGATGAAAGGCAATCCGACCGAAATCTGGTCGAGGGCGAATTGCACCTGGCCGCCGATCAGATCGTTGATGGCGGGCGCGTTGCCGCGGTAATGCGCCGTCACCCATTGCAAGCCGAGCGTCGACTGCACGAGTTCGCTGAGCAGATGATTGGTAGTGCCAGCGCCAGGCGAGGCCATCGTCAGCTTGCCGGGCTCACGGCGGGCGAGATCGAAGAATTCCTTCAGGTCCTTTGCCGCGACCGACGGATGCACTTCGAGCACCAAGGGCGTCATCGAGATCGAGGTAATGGGGAGGAAGTCCCGTTTCCAGCTGTAAGCGTCGCGTTTGGCGATCTCGGGCGCGAACAGCACCGGTCCGTTAGCGCCGACGAACAGGGTGTAGCCGTCGGGAGTGGATTTCGCGAACGCCTCGCCTGCAATCAGACCGCCGGCACCGGCTTTGTTTTCCACGATGAAGGGCTGACCCAGCATCGTTTGAAGCTTGTCGGCGATGATACGCGCGGCGCCGTCGACATTGCCGCCGGCCGGATAAGGCACGATCAGCTTCACCGATCGTGCCGGCCATTGCTGGGCCGCGACCGGAGCGCTCGGCAGCGCCGTGAGCCATGCCGTGACCATGACGCCTGCGATAGCGAACAATCTCATTGCATCCTCCCGAAAGCCGAGCAGCTGGAGCAATCCGCTACTCTTGTTGTTCTGGCACGAGCCGCGCCCCGCCCGGCGATACGTGCTTGGCGCCAGTAACCGATCATGCCTTCCGGCCTTCCCTTGTCGATGGAATTGTGATGTTTTTGTCCATATTATGGACATCTGACGAACCAAATGACGGATGGCCGGCGAAGCAACGGACAGGAGCCGCAGCAGGGCGGGCAGGCGATCCGCCGCGCGCTGACGGTGTTGCGGATTCTCGCAGCCGGCCGGGAAACCGGCGTGCCGTTGTCGGAGGTCGTTCGGGCGACGTCCCTCACCCGCCCCACCGTCCACCGGATCGCGCAGGTGCTGATCGAGGAAGGCCTTGTCGAGCGCAGCGCGCAGACCGGACGCTACGCGATCGGCCGCCAGGTGCCTGAACTGGCGCTGGCGCGACAATCGCGCACGCCGCTATTGGTCGCGGCCGAGCCTTATCTTGCGCAGGCCTCCGCGCAGCTCGGCGATACCATGTTCCTGACGGTGCGCACCGGGCTCGATACCCTGTGCGTGGCGCGGCGCATCGGCTCATACCCGATCCAGGTATTGTCGATCGAAGTCGGCGCGCGGCGGCCGCTGGGGGTCAGCAGCGCGGGCGTGGCGATTCTCGCCGCGATGCCCGCACCGGAGGCACGCAAGATCGTCCTCGCCAATGAGGCAAGGCTCATGGCCTATCGCACCGATCTGCCGACGGTAACGGGCCAGATACGGCTGGCGCGGCGACGGGGCTACAATCTGCGCGACACAGGTCTCGTGCAGGGAACGAAATCGCTCTCGGCCTGGATCAGGAATCCGGACGGTCAGCCCGTGGCGGCGATCACCCTGTCTGCGGTAAGGAACCGGCTCAGTCCGCGCCGCGCCATCGAGGTGTCTGATGTCCTGATCGCCGCCGCACAAAGGATCGAACAGACGATACCGAATTCGTCAGGCGGCTAGTTTAAAAGCAGATCACGGGCTTGATCACCCGTCCCGCCTCCGTGTCCTCGATCGCCTGGTTGATTTCCTCGAAGTCGTAGAAACGAACGAGGCGATCGAATGGAAACTTTCCCTGCAAATGAAGATCGATCAGTTGGGGAATGAAGATCTCGGGGATGGCATCACCCTCGACAATGCCCTGGATGCTTCGGCCGGCAGTCATCAGGTGCATCGCGTCGAGCGCAATTTCGGTACCCGGATTGGACGCTCCAACGATCCCGCACGCACCGCGGTGCGCGAGGACGTCCATCGCCTGACGGATGACCTTGGCGACGCCGGTGCTGTCGAAACTGAAGTTGACGCCGCGCCCGGTGATCTTCATCACCGCCGCGACCGAATCCTCGCGTGCGGCGTTGATGACATGGGTCGCCCCAAGTTCGGAGGCCAACGCCAACCGGTTGTCGTGGACATCGATGCCGATGATGGTTGCCGCCCCGACCAGCCGGGCCGCCATTACGGCACTCAGACCAACGGTGCCCAATCCAAAGACCGCGAGGGTCCGCCCCGGTCCGACTTTCAGGGAATTGATGATCGCACCGGCGCCGGTTTGAATGCCGCAGGCGAGCGGGCCGAGCAGCTTCAGGGGAACGTCCTGGCGGACCTTGACCACGTTGCGTTGATGGCAGATCGCATGAGTCGCAAACGACGACTGCCCGAAGAAATTGCCGTGCACTTTCTCACCGCCGCACGACAACGGACTGCTGCCATCCTCGCGTGCGCCCGCGAAATTGTGATCGAAGTAGCTTTCGCAATAGTGCGGCTGATGCTCCCGGCAATTCGGGCAGCGTTCACAAAAGTTGAAACTCATGACGACGTGATCGCCCGGAACGACTTTCGTGACGGAGCGGCCTACTTTCTCGACAACGCCCGCGCCCTCGTGTCCGAGGACAATCGGTTGCGGCACCGGGTAGGTCTGGTCGCGCATCGCTATATCGGTATGGCAAATTCCGGTGGCAACCACGCGCACCAGGATTTCAGTATCGCGCGGCTCTTCGATCGCCAGCGTCTCCAACGACAACGGCGCGCCAACGGCTCTCGCAACAGCGGCTTTGATCTGCATGTCCTTACAGTCCTTCAAGATGAAACATGGCCGTCCTTTCGAAGGTCCGCGCTCGGCGCGCGGCCACCAGGCGCGACCGTTACGTGATCGCGCCCGTCAGAACGGATAGTGCATGGGCTTGGTTTCGATGGTGACCCAGCGGAGATCCGTAAATTCGGCGATCGCCGCCTTGCCGCCGAACCTGCCATATCCGCTCGCCTTCATGCCGCCAAACGGCATCTGGGCTTCGTCCTGAACGGTCGGGCCGTTGATATGGAACGAGCCCGATGCAATTCTCGGCACCAACGTCAGCGCCTTGGCGATGTCCCTGGTGAAGACGGCGGCGGCCAGGCCATATTCAGTGTCGTTCGCGACCGCGACGGCCGCGTCGATGTCGGCGACCCTCACGACGCAGACCACCGGTCCGAAGGTCTCCTCATGATAGATCTCCATGTCTGATGTGACGTGGTCGATGACGGTGGGTTGCATGATGACGCCCTCGGCCGTTCCGCCGCACCGGACCTTCGCACCCTTGGCGACGGCATCCTTGATCAGGCGTCCGATACGCTCGACCGGCTCTCGCGCGATCAGGCAGCCGACGGCGACGTCACCCTTCCGCGAATCGCCAACCGATAGCGATTTTGTCTTCGCCACCAGCTTGTCGACGAAATTGTCAGCAACGGCGTGCTGAACGACCAGCCGTTCGGTGGACATGCAGATCTGTCCCTGATTCATGAAAGCACCAAATGCGGCCGCGTTTACCGCCTCGCCGATATCGGCATCTTCCAGCACGATCAACGGCGCCTTGCCGCCGAGTTCGAGCAGTACCGGCTTTAGCACCCGGGCCGCGGTCTCGGCGATGATGCGGCCAACCCGGGTGGATCCAGTGAAATTGATCCGCCTGATCGACGGATGCTCGATCAGGAGCTTGACCACTTCCGGCGCCTCGTCGGGCGTGTTCGTCACGACCGTCACGACGTCCTTGCCGAGCGCTTCCTGCATGACCTGGCCGATGAGGGAATGCGTTTTCGGACAAAGTTCGGAAGCCTTGAGCACGACGGTGTTGCCGCACGCCAGCGGCATCGCCACCGCGCGTACGCCCAGAATCAACGGCGCATTCCACGGCGCGATCCCAAGACACACGCCGGCCGGCTGGCGCATCGCCATTGCGAGGCGGTCAGGCCGGTCCGAGGGGATGACCTCGCCGCCGATCTGGGTGGTCATGGCCGCCGCTTCCCGCAACATACCCGTCGCGAGATGCACGTTGAAACCCGCCCACGCCCGCGTCGCCCCGATCTCTTCGGACATTGCCGCCACGAAATCATCTGCGCGCGAGGCCAGAAGATCGGCCGCGCGGGACAGGCGCTGGCGGCGATCATTGGGGCCGAGCGCGGACCAGGCCGGAAATGCAGCGGCCGCAGCATTGGCGGCTACAATGGCCGAAACGTCGGCGCCATCCGTCTTCGATCTTGCAAGCATCACTTTTTCTCCCTCTCTGCCATTTTTCTCAAACGTTCCGAAGCCGGTCCGGGTGCGATGTTCAGGTGCGCCACGCCAGCGCACGCCTTTCGATCAGCAGGATCGTGCCATTCGCCAGAAAGCCGATCACGCCGATGATCATGACGCCCGAAAACAAATCGGCGCTCCTGAAGTTTCGGCTCGCCAGCAAAATCTGGGTGCCGATCCCTCCGCTCAGGCTGATCATTTCAGCGACGACGCACAAGATCAGCGCGAGCGAGAGGCCCAGCCGCAATCCAGACACGATGTCCGGCAGCGCGCTCGGCAACGCGAATTTGAAGAAGAAACTGACGGGGCTGAATTCCAGAGCTGAAGCGACCTCGCGTAAACGCCGGTCGACGGCGCGCATGCCCGAGATGGTGTTGAGCAGCACCGGCCACAGCGATCCGAACGCGATGACGGCAATGATCATGCGGTCGGTGAGCCCCAGCGCCATCACGAAGACCGGAACGACAGCCGAGGCCGGAAGCGGCCGCATGAATTCCAGCGTCGGAGAAAGCACGCTATCCATTTTTGGATTGAGGCCGACCAGAGCCCCGAGGCCGATGCCCAGCAGCGATGCGACGCACCAACCAGCCACCATTCGCCAAAGCGTCGCGCCGATGGTCGGGTAGAGTTCGCCATCCGAAGCAAGGTCGATAAGCGACCGGACCACGTCCTGTGGCGGAGGCAAGAACAGACGCGAGACCAAACCGCTGTCGGTGACGGCATACCAGGCCAGCCCCACGGCGGCCGGCACGATAAAGGGTTCGATGAACCGGAATACGGACTTCGCGCTGACCATGGCCTACCGCTCCATCTGGTGCCACGAGAACAGGCGCTTTTCGATGAAGTCGAGAAATGCGCTGACACTCCAGCCGACCAGGCCGACCCAGAACAGAAAGGCGAACACCTTGTCGGGCCGCAGGCCGACCTGGGCGAGCACGAGCTGATAGCCGAGCCCGCGCGGGTTCACCACGATCTCGACGGTCACGGCGACCACGAAGGCGACACCGATTCCAATCTTGAGCGCGACGAATATTTCACGTTGAACCGATGGCAGCAGGAACTTGACCAGCCGGTCGAACGGGCGAAATTCGAGCGCGGTCGCGACTTCGAGAATCTGCGGGTCGATATTCCGGATTGCCCCCCTCATGATGATCATCACGGGCCAGAACACGGCAAAAGCGACAACGCTGATCTCCATCAGCGAGCCAAATCCGAACAGGAGCAGCGCCAGCGGCAACAGCGCCACGGCCGGTACGGGTCTCAGGAACTCGACAATGCCGCTCGTCAAGCGCTCCGCGCTGTACCACAAGCCAACTGCGATACCAGCCAGCCCACCGAGCGCAGCTCCCAGGAGCAGCCCCAATCCTCCGCTGATCAACGTATCGAGCGTCGTCACGGCGATCGTGCCATCAGCGATCAGCCTGGTCAGGGCCGAGAGAATGGCGAACGGATTTGACACGGTGTCCGTCGGAAACGCCGGCGATGCTGACGCCGCCTGCCAGATTGCGATCAGCAACAGCGGCAGCAGCAGACCGAACAGGCGATATCTGGCTTCTGACATCATCGCCCGAGACCGGTGATCAGTTGGTAGAGGTGATGGCGATATTGCAGGAACCGCGGATTCTCGCGCGTCGTCAGTTGGTTTCGCTCGCGCGGCAGGTCGATATCGATCTCTTCCGCGATACATCCGGGATTGGCGGAGAGCGCGATGACACGGTCGCCGAGATAGATCGCCTCCTCGATATCGTGCGTCACGAACACCACCGTGATGCCACGTTCCCGCGACAGGCGAAGCAGCTCGTCCTGGAGGGACTGGCGCGTCATCGCGTCCAGTGCCCCGAACGGCTCGTCCATCAAAAGCACCTCAGGCTCCTGCGCGAGCGCGCGGGCAATTTGCGTCCGCTGCTGCATGCCGCCGGATAACTGCCGCGGGTAGCTTTGCGCCGCGTGCGACAAGCCAACCTGGTCGAGAAGCTTGTCTACCGTCGCTGTTTTCTCGGATTGCGGAGCGCCTCGCGCCTCGAGCGCGAGTTCAATATTGGCGCGTACCGTCCGCCATGGCAGAAGGGCGCGACCATAGTCCTGGAACACGAAAGCAAGGCGCCGGTTTGGGCCAATCAGAGGCCTTTCGTCGTTGAAGACCGCGCCCTCCGAGGGGCGCGCCAATCCGCCGAGTAGCCGCAGCAGCGTGGTCTTGCCGGAACCCGAAGGTCCGATCAAACAGACGAACGAGCCGGCCGCAATGTCGAGGTCGATCTCCGAAAGAATTGTTCGCGCGCTGAACCGGATTCCCACCTTTCGGGCGGAAAGAGCCGGCACGCTGGTCGAATAACCCGGCTCCGCAGGAGGCCGGGCTGAGTCCCAGACAACGGCGACGTGCGCCATCACGCCTCTCCCATCAGGCTTTCGATCGATATCTCACGCCGGATCAGGCCCTGGCTCTTGGCCACCTTGATCCAGAACTCCACCTGCTCGCGGTCGATGCGACTGCGCAGAATCGGAGCCGGCATCGCCGCGACTATTTTCTCGTCGAGCTGGAGATAACGCGCGATGCTTTCGCCGGCCGCCTTCGGATTGCTCTGGGCGAACACGTGCCCCTCCTCGATCGCCGCCTTGAAGGAGAGCATGGCCGCACGGTTCTTCTTGGCGAAGTCCACCGTCGTCGAATAGTTGCCGGACAGCGCGTTATCCATGACGGCGGTCAAGATGTTACCGACGCGTTCGCCGACCCCGCCGTTGAGAATACGGCTGAGCACGGGCTCACTCGCAACCAGGGCATCGACCTGGCCGCCGCGCAGCATATCGAACATCTGCGTGAAGGGTGTCTCGACGAACGAAACGGTTTTCAGATCAACCCCGCCCTTGGACAGCCATTCCTTGACGACGATGTGGAACAGCGCGTTCAGCGCCGAAACGCCGACGCGCTTGCCGCGAAAATCCTCCGCCTTGGTAAAGCCGCTGCCGACCTTGGCGACCAGGGAGATGCTGGGCTTGGCAGCCGAGAACACGCCGGCACCGCAGATCAGTTGCAGCGGCAACCCGCCCTCGAGCGCCTGCAGAATGGTTGAAACGGACGGCGTGCCGAGTTGAATGCTGTTTCCGACCAATGCGGGCGGGATCGTCGCGTTGTTCTGGATCAGTGTCGGCTCGACATCGAGGCCTCGCCGCTCGAAGAAGCCCTGATCCTTGGCGACGAACAATCCAGTGTATTCGTTGATCGGTGAAAACCCGACCTTGAGCTTGACCGGCGCTTGAGCCTGCGCGGGAAGCATCAGCGCCGCAGAAGAAGCCGCGCCCAAAACCGTCGCAAGTGCTTGTCGTCTCGAAATCCCTGCTACCACGTCCACCTCCCTTGAAGCGGCGTCTGCGCGCCGCTGTTTGTTGATTTTCGACAAATGCTTGGGCCATATCTCAGGCCGATGAGCGGATTTATCCGGCGGCGCCCGGCGGCGACGCGACGGTCTGCAGCCACTGCCGCCCTTCCCCGTACAGCTTCTCGACTTCCGCGCCCGTGAGACCCGGCATGTCACGCTTGACGCGATAGCCGATCTCTTCCTGGATGTAGGCGAGATGCCTGTAACCTGCGGGGAGCTGCTTGAGCTTGGCCTGGTCCAGCTTCAGATCCGCGGTCGGATCGACCGGGTCCAGACGGTCCTTTTCATAGATCGGCTGGCGGCGGACGACGCCCCATTTTCCCCCACGCTTCTCGAGAAAGTCGAAAAACCGGCCGGTGCAGACGACGTCGCATTCGACGCCGTGCACGGGACCGCGCTGGGAGATCGTCATTTTGGTCTGCGCCACGGCACGATCGCCGGCCAGATCGATGCTGGTGCCGCCAAGGAAGTGCAAAATGCTGACGCCCTTGGCCCAGCCTTCTTTGGTGACCTTGATGAAATCGGTCGCCGACCCCTGAAACCAGGTCGCCGACATCCATCCGTCATCGTGCCATACGGTCGCAAACCGATCCCAGTCGCCGGCATCACGCCAGACCGCCCAGTTTTCGATGAGATCGCGAATCGCGATCCGATCTAGGAGTTTCGAGTCGATCATGATGTATTCACCTTCCAGACGAAGCCCTGTATAAGAAGCTCCGCAGCGCTGGTTCACATATAGAAACTGGTCTTATATATGAAACTTAAGACTGAAGCGTCTGTCAAGTCGGCGGATCGCGCTTTCGACATTCTCGAATACGTCGCCGATGCTCCGGAACCGCCGTCGTTCTCGAGCATGATGGCGGAGCTCGGCATTCCCAGAAGCAGTTTGTTTCATCTGCTCAATAACTTGCTGGCGCGAAAATACCTGGCGCAGGATCCGGCGACCGAGCGTTATCGCCTTGGCGAACGCGTGCGGGAGCTCGCGAAAAAATTTTCCGGACCGTCGCTCTCCGCAGTCATTTCACCCTATTTGAGGGACTTGACTGGCGAATTGAACGAGACCTCCGGCTTTTATGTGCAGGTCCACGATGCCGTCGAAGCCATCGCGTCCGTCACCAGCAGCCAGGCGCTGGCCTATACGATGAAGGTCGGCGAGCGCGCTCCGCTCTACGCGGTTTCCGGCGGCAAGATCGCGCTGACGAAAATGCCGGCCGACAGGCTCGATGACTATCTGCGCCAGGTGAAGTTTGAGGTCTTCACGCCGAACACGATAAGTTCGAAACGGCAATTACGCGAGGAACTGACGGCCATCCGCAAAATCGGTTTTGCCTATGCGCACGAAGAGTTCACGTCGGGGATCATCGGCATCGCGACCTCCGTCGAGCACGGCGAACACTTCTTCGGATCGCTCAATCTGGCGGTCCCGACCGCTCGTTTCACGCGGGAACGGGAGATCATATTCCGCCGCGCGTTGAAGTCCTTTGCCGCGTCGATCGGTCAAGCCATCGCCTCGCGCGCCTGACGCTTCGCTTCCCCGTCGCGGCGAGGTCGTTGCGTTATCGCGGGTGACCACTCGACGCCGTGCGCGCCTTGTCGAGATTCTTTTCGATTTGAACCAATGAGCGCCGCAGTCGCCGCAAATCATCCTTTGGCATACCGACCAACGCGGCCTCCAGGATACGCATAGCCGGCACGAGGGCCTTCTGGAATATGTCACGACCCGAGCGCTGCAGGCGGATGACCGCCGATCGCCGGTCCGCGGCAACAGTCACCCGTGAGATCCAGCCGCGCCGCTCCATCTTGGCCAGCGCCCGCGACAGCGTCGACGCTTCCGTTACGGTTGCTTCCGACAGGGCCAGAATGCTGAGGCCGTCATTTTCGTGCAGGAACGCCAATACCCGCCATTGCGTGAAGGTCAGGCCGAACGATTCCAGATCGAGTTGGAAGTCGATGTTGAGCTTCAGCACGACCCGGTTGAGGAGATACGGAAGGAAATGGCCTTGGCCCGGATATCCCGCCTCTTTGATCTCCGCCATCGCGTGTCCTATCTCCCTCTCACGACGAGCCCATCGAAAGTATCAAGCTTCCGCTGAATAGCACCCCGATATCCGGGATAGCAATCAACGTCGCTTGCATCCTCCACAGCCGCTTCGGGTGCCGTGTCAGCCTCTTGCCTTATTGACTTTGCTCGCTCGCGTTCATCGTGGCTGCGTCATAAGCACTCGGCGGCCGCACGGCATGCTCCGCACGCATCACCTGCTCGATGTGCGCGTTGAGGTTCTCGATGAGAGAACGCCGGTACTCGGCAAGGTCGATATCGCTCCAGTCGTAAAATCCGCGCCCGGTCTTGAGGCCCAACCGTCCCTCGCGAACGTGGCGAACGACAATCTCGGGGGCAGCAAAGCGATCCGCGGACAAAGCGCCGGCCAGGTAGTCGCTGGCATAGTTCAGGATGTCGCAACCGCCGAAATCGATGAATTCGACGACGCCCATGCTGGCGTAGCGCACTCCGAAACCCACGCGTATCGCCTTGTCGATGTCGTGCGGCGCAGCGACGCCCTCCTGCACCATCCGCGCGGCCTCATTCATGACGAGCGCCTGCAGTCGTGGCACGATGTAACCGGCGGACGGGGCGCACATCACCGGAACCTTGCCATGCGCCTTGAGAAACGCCACGAAACGCGCGACGATTTCCGGATCAGTGTCGTTGTGAGGAGATACTTCGACGAGCGGCATCAGATAGGCCGGATTAAGCCAGTGCGCATTCAAACAACGCCGCGGCTCCGGTACGAGGCCGGCGATATCCGTCGATAGAAACGTCGACGAGGTCGACGCGACGATCGTTTCGCGCGGCAGGAAATCGGCAATGGCGGCAAAGGCCAGACGCTTGGCCTCGAGAGTCTCGGGCACCGCCTCGAACAGGATTTCGGCCGAGGCCAGTGCGGCATCCGCCTCGGCGCGCGATAGCAATTCGATGCGAGAACAGATTGCCTCGGAGCCAGCAGACGCGGCGCCATCCGCACCAGCCAATGTGAGGGCCGTCAGCTCGATTTCCTGCCCGGCTTCGGATCGCAAGGTTTCGAATTCCGCAGGCGAGCGCGGCTTGATATCGAGCAGCACGCTTGAAACGCCACGTGCGGCGAACGAAAGTGCGATGCCCCGGCCCATGCGGCCAGCGCCGAGGATAGCGACAGAGGCCGCACTCATGCGCCGGCTCCCGTCATCAGCATCTTACTCATCTGCGCGGGAGAAAGCCGCTGCAAGCCGAGCGAGGTCATCGTACGGGGCCCATCGGTGAGATCTCGCGAGCAAATCGCCGATGCAATGGCGAGAAGACCCGTCGCGGTCGGTGCGGGAGTTCCGATCCAGTTCGCGACCGACACCAGAAAGCTCAAGCCGTAGTGAACATCCTCGGTCATGTACCGGTGTTCGGTGAGGTTGATCTTCTCGCGCCAGTCGCCACTGTCCACGAGCACCTTGTGGGTATCGCCGTACATCCAACGATCGCTGCTATAGGTATCGCGCAACGGATAATGATATGGCCGATAGCCCAGGGCCTTGCGAACGGCGATCCGCTCCTCGTCGAGCGCGTCGGTCACTCGCCGCACCGAGGGCTGGGTGCCTTCATTGTGAATATCGTAGCTTTCCTGGAATTCGAGCGGGCCCGCGTTCATCAGGATCAACGGCGGATGAATGATAGGACCGCCGTTCATCAATGCGGCCGAGAGCGCATCCTCAATGAGATGGACCGACGGGAACGCCCTCGATAGCACCGACAGCCCGCGCTCGCTGTGGCGAGCCGGGAAAAACCCGGTCGGCAGCCGAACCGCGCGAACCGTGATGGCGACTTCGGTCGGGCCATGCTTGCGTGTCAGATAAGGCAGGGTTCCGGTCTCGGCAAAGATAACATCAGCTGTACAGCCACTGGCCCTCAGCTGCTGCATCATCGCAAAACTTCCGAACGTGCCGGGCGGCAGAAAGATCACCTGGCCATCACGGAGATGCGCTCCGATAAGCTGAGCGATCGAATGCTGGGAGAAGGCCGGCGTGGGGATCACAATCAGTTCTGCGCCGCTTACCGCCTCGCCGATATCGGCGGTAACGCAAGCGATCGGCACCTCTCGCGTGCCCGCTCCGTCTCTCAAGCGCAGCGACTTCTTTGCAAGCAGGGGCCCAAGGGCCGCACCGTCACGCCGCCAAAATCGGATGTCGTGGCCTTGCTCCGAAAGATCGGCGGCCGCCGCATACGATCCATTCCCGCCACCGAGCACCGCGATCTGCATCTGGCCAATCCTCAGTTAATTGCTTGCACACGCAAGTAACTCATGGAAGGATGACGAAGTAAAGGCGGTTTTGTGCCCGATGCCAATATTTGCCCGCGGAACTCGATCGAAACTGTCCAGAATCGCGATCGCTCGCTTCGAATTTCAGGGCGACGCCAGCCGTGCGGGGAAAGGCCCGCTGCCCGAAGGCAGCGGGTTCATCCGGGCATCTCAGCGAGAGACGTAGCCCGCTGCGAGGGGCTTGAAGCGGTAGATCAGGTACGGCGTCTTGTTCTCGGCCTTGCCGCCATTGAACATGGCCGCTGCGGAGATTTGCGAGGCGGACACATACATATATCCGTCGGGAGAAGCGGTGATGCCATCAGGCCAAACCATCTCTGGATCGCTCAAGTAAGTGCGGTACTTGCGATCGGCGCCGACGACGCCAATGGATTTGGTCTCGACCGCAGTCAGATAAAGGTTGCCGGCATAATCGATCGAGAGTCCTCCATTGTTGGGCTTGTCCGAATAGCGCTCGACCTTGGCGCTCAGTTCCGCCGGCGCGAGCTTCTCATCATTTAGATCGGCAACCCGGATACGATAAAGCGAACGACCGCTAAGCGGTGCGAAGTAAACCCATTCGGACCCGACATCCATGGTGATGCCATCGCAGCCGACCTTGATGATCGTTGGCTTGCCGTCCTTGCCCGGAACAGTCAGATCCATGCCATCCACGGTGATCGGCACGTTTTCCGGAACGGTCGACTTGTCTCCGTCAAGGACACGCCGGGCGCGTCCGGTATCCATGTCGATGACGATGATCGCGGCATGAGAGCCGTCGCCACCCGGGCCGATGTCCTCGTCGGCGATATAGAACTTCCGGTTCTTCTGGTCGATGACGATATCCTGCGGCTGCGATCCACTTCGCGTAATCGGTTCGGGCATGTAGTAGATGCGCTCGAGCTTGTCGGTGCGCGTATTCCATCCGACGAGCTTGGGTGTGATCTTGGTGCGAAATCCCATGTCGATGATCCAGACGATGCCGTTTTCGTCCGATCGAAGGCCGAGGACATTGTCGAGGTAGTGGTCGTTCCCTTTCCGCGGCGTGTTCCAATCGGCATTCGGGAATGGCTGGAACGTCGTTGACGACGTGAGCTTCGCGACCCGAACGTCGGGACTGAAGAAGGGATGGTGGCTGAAGATGATCTGGTTGTCCGGCGTGATCGCCATGTTGCCGACCGACTGAGGCAACCGGGCAACAATCTCGGCCCGGACGGGCCCCTCCTGCGCAGACGCGACCGACACCAGCATTCCCGCGGCCATTGCGGCAATTGGCAGAATCTTGCTTTTCACGTGGTCTCCTCCAATGTGTTCTTGCATGGGTTCTTGCATCCATCCTTCCAGTCGTTCCGATCTGCGCCGGCGACGACCGAGGAATTTCCAGCCGGACCAGCGGTCACCGGGTACGGCAACTTTTGCGAGGTTCGGCTTTGCAGGAGCAACGTTGCGCGCTAACTTCGGCGCTGACAATTACGCACAGAGATGTCCGGTAGTATCATGGAGTGAACTATGAAGAGGCTTGACACAAAGAGCTATGATTGCGCGGCAGGCTGTCCCGTCGAAGCGACGCTCGATTTGATCGACGGCAAGTGGAAAGCCGTTATCCTCTATCATCTCCTCGGAGACACCATCCGCTTCAATGAGCTCGGGCGGCGGCTATCGCGGATTACACAGCGCATGCTCACGCGGCAGCTTCGCGAGCTCGAAGCCGCCGGCCTCATTCATCGCGAGGTCTATGCGGAGATGCCGCCACGCGTCGAGTACTCGCTGACGGCGCTCGGACGCTCGCTTGAGCCTGTGATCCGTTCGCTGTGGACCTGGGGCAACGGCTATCTGGAAGTTCGCAGAACCGCGCCTCGTTCTCTCAACGGCGTCTCGGCGCCGGCGCAACGCATAAACTAGGCGATGCTGCCCATGCGCTGCCGACCTCGTCACGTCGGCAAACCGCGCTTCAAGTCTGCGTTTCGATGAACATGCTGTTTCCGTTGTCTCGGAAGGCGATCCGCGCAACAGGGGACTTGATACTGCACACTGCCCAGCACCAGCGTGTTGTCACGATCTCAAACGTGGCACCCCGCCTCTCGGAGGCTTGCCCGAATTCAAGAATAAGATTTGGAATTTCGATATGTTGCAGGGAAGATTGGCGCTCCCTAGGGGAATTGAACCCCTGTTTCAGCCTTGAGAGGGCCGCGTCCTAACCGCTAGACGAAGGGAGCGTTGGCTGGAGGGAATAGCCGTGAAATCGGCCTGCCGCAAGATGGCTTGTGGGGGTCATGCCAGGCGACGCAAAAGCCCGCATTGGGCCCCGAAACGGCGCCTACGGTTCGCTGACGAATTTCAGGCTGCCGGCCGGCTTCAGCGTCTTTGCATCAAATGTGCGGATTTCGGTTGCACCGCCGATATCAAGAGTCACGACCAGTCGATCGCCGGCGACGCCGGTCGAGACGATACGAGCGCCCTTCGGCAGCGTCGCCGTGATATCGGTTAACGCGACAGGGCTTCCCTCGCCGCGGTAAAGGCGGTACCCGACGGCGGTCAGGACCACAGCGACCGCGAGCGCCGAGGTCAGGCCTGCGATCAGCATCATCCGCCGCACCCGCGCAAACAGCACGGCCTGCTCGGGGGTCGGTTCGGGCGCAACGGTATCAGTCATGCAAAGGCTCTTCTTTGGAACAAGGCAAGTCTTCGAGTAGCACTTCGAATAGCGGTCCGGACAACGGGCAGAGACTGGAGGTTACCGTCGGCGGCGACGAGGGATCGACACGTCTCGACCGCGTGCTCGCGGTGCTCCGCCCGGAACTGTCGCGCTCGCGGCTAAAGGCGCTGATCCTGGCCGGTTCCGTCACCGCCAGGGGCACCCCCATCCGCGACCCCGCTTATCATGTCGCGAAAGGCGATACGATCAGAATCGACGTCCCGGAGGCTATCCCGCCGGAGCCGAAGGGCGAGGATATCGCGCTCGATATCGTGTTCGAGGATGACGACATTATCGTCATCGACAAGCCGAAAGGCCTGGTCGTGCATCCCGCCGCCGGCCACGAGACCGGCACGCTGGTCAACGCGCTGATCGCCCATTGCGGCGCCAGCCTTTCCGGCATCGGCGGCGTCCGCCGTCCAGGGATCGTGCACCGGCTCGACAAGGACACGACGGGATTGATGGTCGTCGCCAAGAACGACCGCGCGCATCAATCGCTGACCGCGCAATTCGCCGACCATGGCCGCACCGGGCCGATGCGGCGTGGCTATATGGCCTTCATCTGGGGCGTGCCGAACCGCCAGCGCGGCACCGTCGATGCGCCGATCGACCGGCATCCGTTCGCGCGCGAGAAAATGGCGGTGCGCGACAGCGGCCGCGAAGCCATCACCCATTGGGAGCTGCAGGCGACTTTTAACGGCCGGGACGGCAAACCGGTCGCCTCGCTGCTGGCCTGCCAGCTCGAAACCGGGCGGACCCATCAGATCCGGGTGCATCTGACCCATATCGGCCACCCCCTGATGGGCGATTCCGTTTACGGCCCGCACTTCAAGACCAAGGCCGGGCAGCTCCGGCCCGGAGGCCAGACCGCCTTGGCCGCCCTCGGCCGGCAGGCCCTGCACGCGTACCTGCTTACCTTGGAACACCCAAGGACCGGAGAGCTTTTGCACTGGGAGGCGACCCTGCCGGAGGATTTGCTTCTCTTGCGGGGGGCCCTCGAAGCGGCGCTATGACGCAGCTCGTTTAGGAAATCCTTGCTATGCCAATAGGTTATGGCTGGCACACGGGGACGTGACGTCAGCAATCCTTCCCTATTGGCCCCCATTTGGTGTATGTTGCACCTGCGTTGAATATCCAACGCGGAACATCGCAGCCCGGCTGGCTTTAACACAGCGGCCGTCTGCCGGGCCCGCCGCTATCGGGGGCCTGAACCACTGGAGGGCGCTAAATGGCCCGTACAGCTACGTTACCGGTTCTCAACGGAGAATCCGGTCTTTCACGGTACCTCGCCGAGATCCGCAAATTCCCGATGCTGGAACCCCAGCAGGAATACATGTTCGCCAAGCGTTGGCGTGAACATGACGATCGCGACGCGGCACATCACCTTGTCACCAGCCATCTCCGGCTCGTCGCCAAGATCGCCATGGGCTATCGCGGCTACGGCCTGCCTATTTCCGAGGTCGTCTCGGAGGGCAATGTCGGCCTGATGCAGGCGGTCAAGCGGTTCGAACCCGAAAAGGGCTTCCGACTCGCTACCTACGCCATGTGGTGGATCAAGGCGTCAATACAAGAGTACATCCTGCGTTCGTGGTCGCTCGTGAAGATGGGCACCACCGCGAACCAGAAGAAGCTGTTCTTCAACCTGCGCAAGGCGAAGAGCAAGATCTCCGCGCTGGACGAGGGCGATCTCCGCCCCGACCAGGTGGCGATCATTGCCAAGCGCCTCGGTGTGACGAATCAGGACGTGATCGACATGAACCGCCGCCTCGGTGGCGACGCGTCGCTCAACGCGCCGATCCGTGACGACGGTGAAGCCGGCGAATGGCAGGACTGGCTGGTCGATAACTCGCCCAACCAGGAAGCCATTATGGCCGAACACGAGGAGTTCGATCACCGCCGGCAGGCGTTGAACGGCGCCATCGGTGTGCTCAACCCGCGCGAACGCCGCATCTTCGAGGCGCGGCGTCTGGCGGAAGAGCCGATGACGCTGGAAGACCTCGCCACCGAATTCGGCGTGTCGCGCGAACGCGTGCGGCAGATCGAGGTCCGTGCTTTCGAGAAGGTGCAGTCGGCCGTCAAAGGCACGATCGCCAAGCAGGAAGCCGCAGTTCTGGAAGCCGCGCACTAATCGCGCGGCCAAGGTAACGAACGACGAAAGCCGGCGGCAACGCCGGCTTTTTGTTTTTCGGGGTGGTTCAACACGACGGATGTCGTCCCGGCCTTGAGCCGGGACCCATAGCCACCGATCTTGATTGTCTTGAAGAGTTATCAACTCCGACCGCTCAAAATCGAGAAGCCGCGGAGTATGGGTCCCGGCTCAAGGCCGGGACGACGAAATCATCAAGCCGGGCGATGACCGCCGGGCTCAATAATCCGTCCGCAAATAATCCGCGCGCCGAGACTGCTTGAACCGGCACAAGCGAAGCCGATTTCAGAATCTACTCGCCCCACTCGCGCGCGAGGTTTGCCAGCGCACAGCCTTCGCAATAGCGGGCGTCCTTGTAGTCGATCCAGTTGTGCGCATAGACCCGCTCGAGCGGGATGCCGTAACGCGCGCGCAATACCTTGACCAGGATGCGCCACGCCGCGACCTGCGCCTGGGTGGGCCCTTGCGTCACGTCAGGAAAATTGCCGGCGAATTCCACGCCGACCGAATTGCTGCCGACCACCTGACGAAAGGTCGGGCGGTTGTCGATGTATTTGTTGTCGTTGCGGTTGCCGCCGTCGCCATGGATCGGCACCAGATTTTCCGCCACCGCCCAGTACACGGTGCCGTCGGTTTCGACCCAGACCATGACGCCGCGCCGCGTCGGATTCTTCGACTGTGCCTGCGCGCCGCCTCGGGCCGAGCCGGCGGGGCCTTCGGTCTGGTGCACGATGATGTTGCGCCAGGGATGGGACTTGGCAATTTCGCCCCAGGGCGCCAGCCAGACCATCTTCAAGCCGGGGATATCGGGCGTGCCGGACGATCGCGCGATGGCGGCGAGATCAGGCGTTTGGGCAGATGCGGGAAGAGCGAACGCGATGGCGCAAAGCGCGATCGCAAGACGGCGGAGGTTCATACGCGGGGATCCAGTGACGTCCCCCTGCGTAACATGTTCAGGCGTGCTTGCGCAGGGTCACATCCGCCATCGTGGATATTTCGATCCCGGGCGCCAGCGGCGGCGCGGGCTCGTAGGTGGCAAAGCAGTTACGGCCGTCCTTCTTGGCGTCGTAGAGCGCATGGTCGGCCGCCGCGATCAGGCGGTCGGGGAATGCGCCCATCTCACGGGTCCATTGCGCGACGCCGATCGAGACCGAGATCGGAATATCGCTGCCCATGCATTGTTCGGCGTCGGCGCGGCATACTTCCAGTATCCGGCGCGCGATCATCGCGCCCTCGCGCATGGTCGAGGATGGCAGCACGATGCAGAATTCGTCGCCGCCGGACCGGGCCAGCATGTCGCCGGGCCGCAGGCGGGTTTGTGCCATCAGGGTAAAGTGCTGCAGGCAGGCGTCGCCGGCGGCGTGGCCGTGGGTGTCGTTGACGCCCTTGAAGCCGTCGAGGTCGATCACCAGCAGCGCGAAGGGCTGGTTGCTGCGCTCCGACCGGGCGCATTCCTCGGTCAGGCGCTGCAGCAGATGGCGGCGGTTGCCGACGCCGGTGAGGTCGTCGAGCAGCGCCAGATCGGCGACTTCGCTGCGCAGATGATCGATCGCCATCAGCAGGAAGCCGAAGTTCAGTGCCATCGACAGAAACACCAGCACCAGGATCACGACAGACTGCACCGGGCTGAATTCCATGTAGGAAAAGCCGCCGGCAATGCCGCCGACCAGCCGGATGCCGTAAATGGCGATGATGAGGCTGGCGACGACGGCGGCCAGCCGGGCGCCCGGATTGACGCGGCCCTCATGCGGGGTCAGCAAAAGTTTGACGCTCAGCGCCAGTGGAAGCACCTGGGCGATCGTAAAAATAGTGAGGCGGGCCGACGCGCTGTCATAGCCGAACATGAAAAAGGAAAGGCCGGCAAAGCTCAGCCCCATGATCAGCCAGGTGGCGCGCCACGAAACCGGCTTGCCGAAGAACTTCTGGATACCCATCGCGGCGAGGCACAGGGCGAAAATCATCGCGGTGCCGGCGCCGAGCAGCGGCACCAGCGAATCCGTCACCACCCGCAGCATCGCGACGGCCGCGCCTGCGGCGGCGACAAAGGACGAGCCGGTCCAGAACTGCGCGGCATGGAACGACGGATAGCTACGGGCCACGTAGGCCCAGATCAGGCCCAGCGCGAGAAAGTTGATGACGAACACCGTCCACAGCGTCGGAACGCTCAGCATTGCGAACCCGGGACGCTTACGGTCCCGTCTCCCCTGTTAGATCGCCCAGAGCTTTCGCTCCCGGGGCGTTTCCCCGATCGACAATCCCCGTTGTCTTACGGATAAGGTGCGCCCGCGGCGCTTAACGGACTCTCACCGCCGTCGGCTAATCCACACCGTGGTTTTAAATTGATGAAGAGCGCGCGCGTTCGGGCATCGTTAAGCATGACGCGCGGGACGCAATTGGTGTTGCGAATGGCGTTTTGGTGAAAAAACGTATCAAAATGCAAGACAACTGTGGATAACGTGATGACGGCGACGTGACAGCACGCGGCAGCGCGCCGCGAATCTGTTGCAATTGCTGTCGAGGATGTTGTGAGGTTGGCCCTCCGCCAAGCATGCCTCGGAGTCGCGTTTCAATCCATTAAAACCTTGAGAGGATTTACTATGGCTAAGAAAGCGAAGAAGGCGAAAAAGGCGAAGAAGGCGAAGAAGGCCAAGAAGTCGAAGAAGTGAATTTTGGCCCGGGTGGGGCGCTCAGTTCCGCCCGGGCTTCCAATTTCAAGCGATCAGTTTCGAAAACGGCGGGCTCCAGGCCCGCTTTTTTGTGACTGGAGGGCGCGGTGAGCCCACCTGTCATTGCGAGCCAAGGCTACCGCTCCGCAAATGCCAGCTTCGCGCCGAGCGCGGCGAAGCCCGCCGCAAAACTGCGGCGCAGCCAGGCCATGACCCTGGGCCGGGTGATGACGCGGTCGCGGACGCCGGCCGCGAACAGGCCGTAGACGGCGAACACCGCAAAGGTCATCGCCATGAAGACCCCGCTCAATTCCAGCATCCGCGCCAAGGGATAGGCCTCGTCGACGGCGATGAACTGCGGCAGGAACGCCAGGAAGAAGATCGACAGTTTCGGATTGAGGATGTTGATCAAAATCGCCGTCACGATCACCTTCCGGCTCGATCGCCCGGCCGCCGGCCTTGCATCGGTCTTTGCATCGATCGCAAGCGCGCCCGTCTCACGCAGCGCCTGCCAGGCCATATAGAGCAAATAGAGCACGCCGCACCATTTCAACACCGCGAACGCCAATGCGCTGGTGTGCAGCACGGCCGCGAGCCCAAGCATCGCGGCGATCATCTGCGGCAATATCCCGAGCGTGCAGCCGAACGCGGCGGCGATCGAGGCGCGGCCGCCTTGCGTCAGCGCCACCGCCAGCGTGTACAGCACGCCGGTGCCGGGGGATGCGACCACGATCAGCGTGGTCAGCAGGAAGGACCATGTCATTGCGCGCTATCCCCACTTTACCTTGACGGCCGGCCATATCACGGCGCGGAAGCAGCGCGCACTCAAGGGCTCGAAGCAAATTTTCGTCATGCCCGGCCTCGCCGAAGCGTACGCGAAGGCGGCAAGCCCAGCCATGACGAAATTAACACCCCCGCTACGCCTCGCCCATCCTGCTCCAGGCCATCGACATCTTTTCCGCCTCGCGGATTACATCCAGCGGTGCCCAGGGCTTGGTCCAGAAAATCGCGCCGTCCGGCAGTTCCTGCCGAAGCGGAATACCCGAGGTGACGATCACATCCATGTCCGGATTGAATTTCTTGGCGACATGGGCGAGCTCGACGCCATTCTTGTGGCCGGCGAGTTGGACGTCGGTCATCATCAGGACCAGACTGGCCCCCGCCTCCTCCAGGACAAGTTCGGCGGCCTCCGCGCTTTCGCACTCGATCACGTCCATGTCGCTCTCTTCCAGCAACAGGCAGATCATTTCCCGCTGCATCGGATCATCTTCGACAACAAGTGCGGTCGCGCGGAATGGCTTTGATTGTCCCATAAGTCGCCTCCCTGAATGGGCATTCATCAATCTAACAGGGGTTAAGACCGGAAATCGCTTTATGTTCGGTTCCAATTTGCGAAAGATGCGGGAACCCGGTACGTGCCGGCCTGCCCTTTTTTCATCTATCGGATTTTTCATCTGTTGGAGCTGAACTCATATGACCGCAATCAATGGATCGGCGGCCGCCGTCACCGGGGTTGCGAGCGGCATCGGCCGCGCGCTGGCGCTGGTATTGGCCGAGCGCGGCTGCGATCTGGCGCTGGCCGATCGTGACGAGGCCGGCCTGCAATCGGTCGCCGCCGAGATCGCGAAGACGACGCAGCGCAAGGTCAGCACGCACCGCGTCGATGTCGGCGAGCCCGGCCAGATCCAGGAATTTGCAGCGGCGGCCAGCGTCGCGCATCCCGGGCTGAACATCCTGATCAACAATGCCGGCGTCGCCCTGCTCGGCAATTTCCACGAGGTCGATCAGGCGCAGATGGACTGGCTGTTCGACATCAACTTCTGGGGCGTGGTGCACGGCACGCGCGCCTTCCTGCCGATTTTGGCGAAGCAGCGCGAGGCGCATATCGTCAACCTGTCCTCGATCTTCGGCATCATCGCCCCGCCCGGCCAGACCGCCTATTGCGCCGCGAAATTCGCGGTGCGTGGATTCTCGGAAAGCCTGCGGCATGAACTGGCGATGGCGAACAGTCCGGTGCGATTGTCGGTCGTCCATCCCGGCGGCATCGCCACCAACATCGTGCGCAACTCCCGCTCCGGCACCGGCATCACCGACAACGCTCGCCGCGCCGAATCGATCGACCGCTTCGAGGCGATGGCCACGAAGTCGCCGGCGGCAGCGGCGCACCGCATCATCACCGGTATCGAGAAGAACCAGCCGCGCATCCTGATCGGCAGCGACGCGCGCTTCATGGATCTGCTGCAGCGTTTCCGCCCGGCGACGTACTGGGCGGTGCTGGCAAGGCGGCTCCAGAAGATGGTGAATGCGGAGAAGGGCTCGTAGGGGGCGCCATCGTCTCGGGTCTTGCTCGGTGTCGTCCCGGCCTTGCGCCGGGACCCATACGCCGTGGCGCTCGTGTTGCAGAAGGTCTCAAACGCCGCTGTTCACCGATAGGCCGCGGCGTATGGGTCCCGGCCTTCGCCGGGACGACGAAAACATCTACCGCCCCACCAATTGATCCGCGAAATACCCGATCGTCTTGCGATAGATCGTCGCCCTGTTCCACTCGCGCATCGCTTCGAAATTCGCGGTGCCTTCGCTATAGGGCGCGCCGTTCTTGAAGCCGGAGACGTGCAACAAATTGGCGGTGGAGGCGAGCACGTCGGGGACGCTGTGGCGCAGATCGACGTGGCCGTTGCCGTCGAAATCGACGCCGTATTTGATGTAGGACGACGGCAAAAATTGCGTCTGTCCGATTTCGCCGGCGAAGGCGCCGATCAGGTCGCTGAGCGGCAGGTCGCCGCGTTGCACGATTTTCAGCGCCGCCAGCAGTTCGCCCTGGAACAATTCGGTGCGGCGGCAATCATGCGCCATGGTGGCGAGGGTGCGAACAACAGGCATCTTGCCGACGTCGCCCTTGCCGAAATCGGATTCCAGCCCCCAGATCGCGACGATGATCTGCGGCGGGACGCCGAACTGCTTCTCGATCCGTGACAGCAAGGACGCGTGCCTCTGCAGCATCTGCCGCCCCATATTGATCCGCCCGGGACCGACGCGAGTCGAGACATATTGCTCGAAGGTCTTGTTGAAGGTGCCGCGCTGGCGCCGGTCGAACGCCAGCACCTTCGGATCCTGCGTCACGCCTGATAGCGCCTGGCTGATCACGGCCTGCGAAACGCCGGCGGCCGCGGCCTCCTGCGACATGACAGCCACGAAGCTGTTGAAATCGCCGCCGCAGCGCGCGGCATGAGCGGGGGTGACGGCGACGATGCCGAACAGGATGGCGAAACAGAATCTGCGCATGCGAATCCCTTGTAACGTCCAGGTTGTGTTGATCATGCCATGAGAAGAAGGCGTGGAGGAGATATCTTGTTGTCGTCCCGGCCTAGTGCGCAATTGCGCACGGGGGCCGGGACCCATACGCCGCGGCAGTCATTGTTGGAAAAGGAAGATAACGACTAGCGAATGAAAAAACTACGGCCGGTGGTTATGGGTCCCGGCTCAAGGCCGGGACGACAGCGTCGTTCGGCGGTATACCGGCGACTTTACTGGGACGACAGTTTCATTGGCGCCATACCGCTCGCCCCTCACTCGCCCCCATCAATCTGACGCCCCATCAGCGCAATCGCTTTTTGATACACCCCTGCCGCGTTCCAGGCCTGGATGGCCGCGAAGTTCGGTTCGCCCGGCTGGTAGCCGGCGCCGGGGCGCCAGCCATGGGCTTTGAGGAAATTCGCGGCCGAGCTTAGCGCGTTGGCGGCGACTTCGAGATTGCCGGTGCCGTAGGCCAGGATGGCCTTGGGCATGAACTGGGTCTGGCCGACTTCGCCATGCATGGAGCCGTGCTGACCCGGCGAGAGCACGCCGCGATCGATCAATTGCAGCGCCGCGTAAAGGTGCTCGGTGAAATAGGCGGTCCGCCGACAGTCATAGGCCAGCGTCGTGATCGACGACAGCATGTTCTGCTTGCCGCGCACGGCGCCAAAGCCGGTCTCCATCCCCCAGATCGCGAGCAACGGGCCCGGCGGCACGCCGTAGCGCTGCTGGATCGAGGAGAACAACGCGGCCTGCGAATTCTTCAACTGGCGCCCCTTGGCGACAATCGTCGTGGCGCCGCGCTTGGCGAGAAACTGTTCGAGCGAAAGACTAAAACTGCGCTGGCCGCGATCGGCGTTGATGGTGGCTTGCGCGTAATTCGTCGCCATCATGGCCTGGATGGTCGAAGCGCCAATGCCCTTGGCCCGCGCTTCGCCGGCGAACGACTGCTTCCAGGCGTCGAAGCCGGCCGCGGAGTTGCCGCATTGCGCGGCATCGGCTGGCGAGGACAGGGATGCGAAGAGAATTGCCAGAACAAGGCAGGGGGCAAAGGCATGGCGGAAGAAGTGCATGGGGAAACCATCTTTGGGGTGTGCGCCGGAATATCAGCTCTGCTTCTAGCACGTCCGCCGGATCGCTTCGAGCGTTGCGGCAAAGCGACTTGGCCGATATCTTTCCTTGAAATCACCGAGATTTTCCGAATGCCCCTCGCGATCATCAAGCCGCTCCTCCTCCTGCTCACCCTTTCACTATTCGCACCGGCCGCAGCCTCTGCGCAGACCCGCGACGTCGCGGGCTCAAAGGATTTTCCCGGCATCGGCCGCTTCGCCGGCAGCGTGATCTCGGGCCATCAAGTGAAGAATTTCGATACCGCGCGGATGCAGGCGGCCCCCTTCAGGGATGGCAAACCATCCGATACGCCGCGGTTGGAGGGCCGTATCACCCGCATCGCCTATCGCACGGGTCCCGGTCCCTCGATCGTGGAAGTGTCCCGCAATTTCGAGACGCAACTGACAAAGGCCGGATTCGAGCCGCTGCTCGCTTGCGAGACCGAAGCCTGCGGCGGCATTGCCTTCACCGAGGCGGTCGAGGCACTGCCGATCCCGCAGATGTGGGTGGACGGCTTCAACTATCACTACTATGCGGCGCGCAAGAGCGAGGGCGGACGCGAGACCTATGTCAGCGTTGTCGTCAGCGAGAACAACCGCGATATCTACGCGCAGCTCACGGTCGCCGAACTCGGCGCCATCGAGAACAAGATGCTGGATGCGGATGCGATGGCAAAGGGCCTGCGCGAGGTCGGCCGCATCGCGCTCTACGGCATCTACTTCGACACCGACAAGGCGGTGATCAGACCCGAAAGCCGCCCCACCCTCGAACAGATCGCGAAACTGTTGGCCTCCCAGGTGGCGCTCTCTGTCTTCATCGTCGGCCACACCGACAGCCAGGGGCCCTACACCTACAATCTCGATTTGTCGCGCCGTCGCGCCGAGGCAATCGCCGCCGAGCTGGTCAAGACCTATCACATCGGCGCGCCGCGGCTGCAGACGGCGGGCCTCGCGCATCTGGCGCCGGTGGGGTCGAATGCGAGCGAGGTTGGGCGGGCGTTGAATAGAAGGGTGGAGTTGGTGGCGCCGTAGGGGTGGATGCCGAAATCAAGCCTTAACGGGCGTACCTACTTCTGGGCTATCGGACACCAGTTGCTTCGTTTTTTCGCTTCCAGTCGGCACCGGAGGGAAAACGACAATTTCGCCTGCAGCCAAGAAAATCGCTTCACGACAACTTTTTGCGTACCCAGCATCCGAGGAATTTTCCTGAAGATACTTCGCCGGAAAAAATAGATCGGGGGTGCGAATTAAAGCCGCGCCGATGCGCCTCGATGCCGACAAACACTTCGCCGTAAAAAACTCGCCTCGGTCACCAACAGGAAGGAGACGAAATGCATTGCCAAACAAGATACCCTTGGCGTATTCGGCCACCTCATCCCGCGCAAAATCTTCCTGCAAATTTCGTTCAAGCTGGCTGAATTTCTCAATATTGATGGCCTTATTGTCCCTTCCCTCAGCCTCACCGAGACAGCGGCCTTCCGGGCTAACAAATATCCCGTCGAATTCAGACTCTCCGTCAATAAATGACGTTCCATCAAATCCTAGAATTCTCATGGCCTCAAGAATAGCATCCTCAAGAGGTCGTCCCTGTTCGAACAAAAGCCGCCGCAATCCGCCAGCATGCGCGAGCTCGCCCTCTAGCTGCTCCTTCTTGGCCACCAATGATTGCACGTCCGCCGCATATTTTAGAATCGACGCTTCCAATGTCGCCTCGGCGGCAATGCGATACTCCGATTGCATGCTCCAGGTTGGAGGAGGGGTTGCTTGACCTAAAACCTTGAGACCATCAGCCAACGCCACTAACGCAGAAACCAACCGTTTTCCAAATTTGATCGCATCGTCAGTCCAATACGTCTCAGATTGATCCTCGTCTTCCTCCGCTTCTCTTTCAAAAGCATCTTCGTCATATTGAAGCGGCGGCAAGAAAAATAATGTGCCTAATTCTCCACGAGAGACGGCGCCAACGATACGGTCGCCTGCGGCCGAACGTAGGAGAACACCGTCAAACTTACCTTCGATTTCGACTTTATACGGGGAACAATCCGCAAACTCCTTCCAATACGGTGCAAGGTAAGCACCTTCTTTGCTCAGTTTGATTGACGTACCAGACTTCGGTGTAACCTTGGACAAAATTGGAACCGAGTCATAGGACGAAATCCGCGCGACAATTGATGTCGACGAACGAGATTTCCCGGTTCCGGAATAATTTACTTTGCCCGTATACCTATATCGCTCAATCGGCACTGCCAGATATACAATTACCAACTTGCCGGCATTTAATGCCGCGACAATTTCCGAACGCCAATGATCAATCTGTTTTTTAGCAGCAAAGGACGAATGCTCCGTCAGACTCGGAAGACCTTCAAAGAGGGCTGACCCACCGTTTCGAAAGTCCCGCTCCTCCACGATTGGACCAAGTGTTGGCTCGAACAGAACGATGTCTGCGTCAAGAAGAGTCTGATCAGATTCGAAGTCGATATATTCGAATTCGTCCCCAGGCAAACTAAAGCCGACGCTAAAGATTCGTTTTCGTGCCAACGCGTCCCTCCGGCGTATGCGCCAAGCAAGTGGATTAATTATCCATAAGCACTGCAGCTACCTCGGTCGCGACGAATGCTTCAGCTTCCGCAACGCCTTCGCATCGGTCTGCCTGATGCGTTAGTGCATCACCGAGAACTGCTGACTTTTCCAACGTGTGGTCGGCGTTGATGCCGATGCCGAGGGAGCAGTAATGATAAAACTACCACCCGGTATCGCGCGACGTCAACCGGACGAAGCGAAGGCGTCAGGCGGATGCCTTTATAGTCGTGTCTGCCGAGCCGGCCGGGCGCACATCGACCTTCCTTCGATCGCCACTCATCACGCGCGGCGCATTGATCAAACTCACCAGCGTGTAGCTGATGATCAGCAGCAGAAACCAGGAGCCGAGCTTGTCGATGGAGACCACCGACCAGCCGTGCCGTTGCGACGGATAGAGCCAGGTCTTCGTGAACGTCCCGATGTTCTCCGAAAGCCAGATGAAGGCGGACACCAGGACCAGGCCGAGCAGCAGCGGCATCGCGCGGCGTTCGTGCCAAACCCTAAAATGGACCGTGGTGCGGCGGAACAGCCACGCAGCGGCGGCGAACAGCAGCCAGCGCAGGTCGACCATGAAATGATGGGTGAAGAAGTTGAGATAGATCGCAACGCTGAGCGCGATCAGGCTGCGCCGCCGCGGATGGTTCGAAAAGGCAAAATCAAACAGGCGCCAGGCGCGGCAGAGATAGCTGCCGATGCAGGAATACATGAAGCCGGTGAACAGCGGCACGCCGCCGATGCGGAAGAAATTCGGCTCCGGGTAAATCCAGGAGCCGACCGAAGTCTTGAATATCTCCATCACGGTGCCGACCAGATGGTAGATCAGGATGATCTTTGCCTCATCTGATGTCTCCAGCCGGCCCGCAAGCAGCGCGGCCTGGACGGCGATCATGCAGAGCAGCAGGAAGTCGTAACGCGGAAGGGCTGCGTTCGCGGGATAGTAGCGCCAAGTGGCGATCATCAGCGCCACTGCGATGCCACCGAACAGGCAGGCCCAGCCCTGCTTCAGGCCGAAGCGCAGGAATTCGTAAAGCCATGCCGTCCACCGCCGCCGCGCCATCAAGCGGCCAAGGCGCCGTTCGCCCGAGATGAAGGGGCGAAGCGGCGGCCAGATCGCAGCGGCGCTCGGCTCGGATGTGGGGATGTCGGGCGCTCGATCAGGGGGGCGATGCATGCCGCCGACGGTGGCGATGGAACACGGTGCAAAATTGGCGGATATTTGCAGATTTCGCTCAGTTTGCGCCGTGTTTACGCTCCGCTATTTTCTTTGACAGCGGCTCGCTTATCGAAGAAAAGCCCGCATGGCCAAGAAACCCGGGACCAATCCCAAAGGCGAGTTTGCCTTCTTCAATGTCGTCTATGAGGACGACTCGCAGAAATCCAACCGGCGCGTGCCTGCCGAACTGCTCGGCGGGCTCGACGGCGACGAGCCGGCGCGTGGCTTTATCCTCGAGCAGGACCGCGAAATCGCCGAGAAATCCGGCCGCACGCCGCTGGCGATCAAGAGCATCAGCCGGGTTGGGGCGAAGAAGAAATAGCGGCTTCAGAAAGAAGTTGGGCTCGCTTTACGCGACAGCGCGACTCGCGGAGACACCCCCACCCCGCCCTAAGAGCGAGCTTCGCTCGTCTCGACCCCCGCAAGCGGGAGAGGGAGTGCACCGTCGCTTTGGACGCAGCGAACCTACCAATGGCCCTTGCGCCTGTTCCACGCGAACAGGACATCCGCAAAACGATCATAGGCGAACCGCGTCAGCGGCAATGCGACCGGGTTGCCGAACAGCGAGGCCAGCCAGCCCTCGCCTTTGGTCAGGCGCCAGATCGCGATCGCCACATCCGCGCCGACGATCAGGCGGCCGGCTTCGTCCGTTGCATGCAGCCGACGGCGCACGTCGTCGAGCGAGACGCTGTGGCTTGCGAGCGCGTCGGGTTGTTCGTTGATATCCCTGAATTCAATGCCGCCGGCGCGGACGGCGGCCAGGAGCTTGTTGCGTTGCCAGTCGATGCCGGCATCGCAGACCGGGCAGCGCGTGTTGTACCAGACGACGAGGCGCGGCCCGCTCATCGCGGCGCGCAGCTTAACGCAAAGCGCGTGCGGGCGTGGACGAAGCCCTGGGTGTTGACCTTGTTCTCTTCGATGGCATCCAGCACCGCCAGCGCCAGTTTTCCGCATTCTTCCCGCGGGGACGGCGGCTGCGCGGACGGCATCCCGGCGGGGCCGCAGGTCTGAGTGAGGCCGTCATAGGCATGGCGATAATCCGCCGTGTTGTCTTCCTTCGCATCGAGCATGGACATGATCGAGAGCGCCGCCTGACGGCAGGGACCGGCGCCGCTGCGCTTGGCCGGCTGGGCTGTGGCGGACACCAGCCCGGCGAATACGAAAATGGCGGCCACGAGGGCCGCCATTGTAATGCTGAGATACCGGGATTGCGCCATTAGCACACCGCCGATTCCTTGTTTTGACGCGTTTTCTTCACGCGAACCGGTGTCCACTTCGCTCGAAAACGCTTAGTTATCCAGGAAGCTCCGCAGCTTCCGCGACCGCGACGGATGCTTCAGCTTGCGCAGCGCCTTCGCCTCGATCTGACGGATACGCTCTCTGGTCACCGAGAACTGCTGGCCGACTTCTTCCAGCGTGTGGTCGGTGTTCATGCCGATGCCGAAGCGCATGCGGAGCACGCGTTCTTCGCGCGGCGTGAGCGAGGCCAGCACGCGGGTGGTGGTTTCGCGCAGGTTCGACTGGATCGCTGCATCGATGGGCAGGATCGCGTTCTTGTCCTCGATGAAATCGCCGAGATGTGAATCTTCCTCGTCACCGACGGGGGTTTCGAGCGAGAGCGGCTCTTTCGCGATCTTCAGGACCTTGCGGACCTTCTCCAAGGGCATGCCGAGCTTTTCGGCGAGCTCTTCCGGGGTCGGTTCACGGCCGATTTCGTTCAGCATCTGGCGCGAGGTGCGCACGATCTTGTTGATGGTCTCGATCATGTGCACGGGAATGCGGATGGTGCGCGCCTGGTCGGCGATCGAGCGCGTGATCGCCTGCCGGATCCACCACGTCGCATAGGTCGAAAACTTGTAACCGCGGCGATACTCGAACTTATCGACCGCCTTCATCAGGCCGATATTGCCTTCCTGGATCAGGTCGAGGAATTGCAGGCCGCGGTTGGTGTATTTCTTGGCGATCGAAATCACGAGACGCAGATTCGCCTCGACCATTTCCTTCTTGGCCTGGCGGGCTTCGCGCTCGCCCTTCTGCACGCCGTGCACGATCTTGCGGAATTCGCCGATCTCAAGACCGGTGAGCGCGGCCAGCGACTGGATCTCGTGGCGCAGATCCTTGATGCGGTCCTTTTCGTGATGGACGAAATTCTTCCAACCCTTGGCGGAGAGTTTCGAGACACGGTTGAGCCAGCGCGGATCGAGCTCCGAGCCCTGATAGTTGCGCAGGAAATCCTCGCGCGCGACGCCGTGGCTGTCACCGAGGCGCAGCAGGCGGCCTTCGAACGAGACCAGCTTCTTGTTGATGTCGTAGAGCTGCTCGACCAGTGAATCGATACGGGCCTGGTTCAGCCGCAGCGACTTCACCTCGACGATGATTTCGTCCTTGAGCTTCCTGTATTTGCGCTCCTGCGAGGGCGACAGCGACGGCCCCTGCGAGCTGCTTTCGAGCTGATTCTGGATATCCTGCTCTTGCAGCTTGCGCAGCTTCTTGTACTCGGATGCGATCTTGTCGAAGGTCTCGACGACCTTCGGCTTCAGCTCGGCCTCGATGGCCGCAAGCGACATCTGGTTTTCGAACTCGTCGTCGTCCATGTCGCCTTCGGCGGCGGACTCGGCGGGATCTTTCTCCGCGGTGTCGCCACCGGGTGCTGCCGCGGGCGCGGCGCGGAACGGGGTCGGCGACGGCGGGGCGGCGGGCGGCGCGACATGCGACGGCGCGCCGTTGGCGGCCGCAACCGGCTGGCCGTCGGGACCGACGGGGGCCGCCAGCATCGCCGGGTTCATGTTGTTCTTGGCGTCGGGGCCGGCGTAGGTCGCTTCGAGATCGATGATGTCGCGAAGGAAGATCTTTCCTTCGTTGAGCTCGTCGCGCCAGATGATGATGGCCTGGAACGTCAGCGGGCTTTCGCACAGGCCTGCGATCATCGCCTCGCGGCCGGCCTCGATGCGTTTGGCAATCGCGATTTCGCCCTCGCGCGACAGCAGCTCGACGGTGCCCATCTCGCGCAGATACATGCGGACGGGATCGTCGGTGCGCTCGCCGGGCTCGGATTTCTTGACCTCGGTGACGGCCTTCTGCGTGACCTCGACGAGTTCGTTATCGGTCTCGTCGTCGGCCTCTTCCTTCTCGTCCTCGCTATCGGCTTCTTCGGCTTCGGACACGTTGATGCCCATGTCCGAGAGCATCGACATGATGTCTTCGATCTGTTCGGGCGAGGTGGTGTCGGAAGGCAAAACTTCGTTGAGCTGATCGAAGGTCACGAAGCCGCGCTTCTTGGCCTGCTTGATCATCTTCTTGACCGCGGCATCCGAAAGATCGAGCAACGGCGACGGCGCGTCCGGAGAGTCCTTCTCGGGGGCGTCCGCTGCCTTGTCGTCTTTTTCCTTGTCTTTAACCTGCAGCGTCTTTGCCTTGGTGGCCATTCATCAAGCTCCCGAAACGCGCTCATGCAGGATGCGGCCGCCGCACCTGCAAAGAATACGAAAGTAAGTCACGACGCGGAAAGGGCGGCGCAGATTGTCGCCACCCCGAAATCCCGTTTCGCCGGTTATGTTCTACTAGCCGTAAGGCTCTTAAGCTTCGCTTAACCCTGTTTTTGCAGCCAAACCATGGGTTTGGCGAGTCTTTTAACGGCCTTCGCGAGCGCCGTCCGCATCATTTTTTTCATCAAACACTACGCCGGAACCGGCCTGAAAGTTCGCCAAAACCCTCAATCAGGGCCTCGGTGCCGTCCAGCGACTCCAGCCGGGCGCTGACGTCCTTCAGCCAAGCCAGATTGGCCTCGCTGGGTTCCTCACCGAGCGCCAGCTCGGCATCCTTCTTTTCCCTAAGTAAGGCGTGTGTTTTCTGATGCAAGGCAACGAGTTGCTGCCAGGTGGAAAGAACGTCCTCACGGGCGGCGCCGATCTGGACGCCCCACACCGCCTGGGTCGTGATCGCTGCGCCAACCCTTTGAAGAACTTGGGAAAATCCGCGCGCTTCGAGATCGGCGCGCATTTTCTCGGCCTGTTCTTCCACGTCCGGCGAATGGTGATGGTCGCTGGCAAAGGCCGCAATAATGCCGGCGCGGAGCTTATTGGCCTCCGGATGGGCCAGTTCCAGGGCCGCCACCTCCTCCAGATGGTCGTGCAATAACCAGGGGTGATTGATCAGGGACTGCAGAATCAGCGCCTCGCGACGGGACATCGCGCTGCGCTGGCCACGCATGATCGGGCTGTTGGCCAATTGAGGACTGGCCGCCTGATAGGGGCCGCGGTTGATGGTCTGGCTGGCTGACCCCGCCTGCCCGCGGCCGCCATAGGGGGCGACCCGGCCCGCCGGGCCCGGGGTGAAGGACGCCCGGGGCGCAAAACGGCGGCCTGATTCGCCGCCTCTTCCGCCGCCGAAATTGCCGCGGCCATAGCCGCCGCGGCCGCCTTCGGGGGCAAAAGTGTTTCGAAGCCGCTCGGCGAGATCCTGGCGATAATAACGGCGCACGACTTCGTCGCGGATGCCGTTAGAGAGTTCGCCGATCCGCGCTTCCAGCGCCGCGCGCCGTTCGGGCGTCGCAAAAGTGCCGCCCTCGATCTCGCGCGACCAGATGATATCGGCGAGCCCGCGTGCGGCCCCGATCACTTCCTCGATCGCCGCGCGGCCGCCGGAGCGCGCGAGGTCGTCAGGGTCCTGGCCCTCGGGCAGCAGCGCAAAGCGCAGACTCTTTCCCGGCTTGAGATGCGGCAGCGCGAGATCAGCGGCGCGCCACGCCGCCTTCTTGCCGGCCTTGTCGCCGTCGAAACAGAGGATCGGCTCGTCCGCCATCTTCCACAACAGCATGAGCTGGTTTTCGGTGAGTGCCGTACCGAGCGGCGCGACGCTGGCGGGAAAGCCGGTCGTCACCATCGCGATGACGTCGACATAGCCTTCGACCACGATCAGCGCGCTGCCATTATGCGTGGCCTGCCGCGCGGTGGCGAGGTTGTAGAGATTGTCGCCCTTGTGAAACAACGGGGTTTCCGGCGAATTCATGTATTTGGCGGGGACGTCTTTTTCGAGCGCCCGGCCGCCGAAGGCGATCACGCGATTGCGCACGTCGGTGATCGGAAACATCACGCGGTCGCGAAATTTGTCATACGGCACCGGGATCTCGTCGCCGCCGTTCAGAAGCCCCGCCTCGACCATGTCCTCGGTCGGGATGCCCTGCGCGCCCAGATATTCCTTCAGCGCAAAGCGCTCACCCGGCGCATAGCCGATGCGAAACTGCAGCTGCGTCGCCGGCGAGATCGCGCGATCGGCGAGATAGCCGCGCGCTTTCGCGCCGTTACGCGAAGCCAGCGTGTCGGCGAAGAATTTTGCGGCAAGCTCCATCACGTCATAGAGCGTCTTGCGGCGCTGCTCGTGTTTGGCCGCATCGGGCGTTACCGCCGGGAGAGCCATGCCGGCCATCGACGCCAGCCGCTCGACGGCTTCCGTAAAACCGACGCCCTCGGTCTCCATCAAAAACGAGATGATGTCGCCGTGCTTGCCGGAGGAGAAGTCGTGGTAAAATCCCTTCTGGTCGTTGACCGTGAACGACGGCGACTTCTCCTGCTGGAACGGCGACAGCCCCTTCCACTCCCGCCCCGCTTTCTTCAACTTGACGCGCCGGCCCACGACTTCCGAAACCGGAAGCCGGGCGCGCAGTTCTTCGAGGAATTGGGGCGTAAAGCGCATGGGGTGATTTGGGCCTTCGAGTCGTTTGGCCAAATTCTAGCACGTTGGCCAACCGGCCATGGATATAGGGAGGCGGTGCGGAAATACGGAGCTAATTGAGCTTCTCGCCGCTATTCACAGCCTCTCGTCATTCCGGGGCGTCCGAAGGACAAACCCGGAATCTCGAGATTCCGGGTTCACGCTGCGCGTGCCCCGGAATGACGGCAAATGACTTGCTCCCCACGCGGTTCCACGCTTCCATAGGCTTATGTTCACAACCTTCAGAGGCGGGCAAAGCGGGGCCTGGCAGGTGGTATCGCAGGCCGCGGTCAGGGGTGCCGGGCTGTTGTCGACGCCGGCGCTGTCGGTCGTCCATTCCGCCTCGGTCGCGCTGCCGATCCTGCCCTCGCAGACCTCCTGGCGCCTCGCCGGGGTGGCGAGCCATGTGCGCTATGCCGAGCGCGCGGAGAAAACCCAGCTGGTGGCGGTGCAGGCCGGGCTCGGCCGTCCCGAGGCGACCCGCGCGGCGCTGATCCCGATCAAGAAAAATGCCGCCTGGTGGGACCTGACGCAGGAGGAGCGGCGCAGGATTTTCGAGGACAAGTCGCAGCACATCGCGGCCAGCATGAAGTATCTGCCCGCCATCGCCCGCCAACTCTACCACTGCCGCGACTTGGGGGAGCCCTTCGATTTCCTGACCTGGTTCGAATATGACCCCGCGAATGCCGCGTTGTTCGAGGAGTTGGTCGCGATGCTGCGCGCCACCGAGGAATGGACCTATGTCGAGCGCGAGGTGGATGTGCGGCTCGAGCAGGAGCGGCTGGACGCCAGTTAATTTTCGAGGAAGCGCCCCGAGGCGATGCGCGGCAGGCCGGTGACGGGCCAGTTGTAGACGTAGGTCCACGCTTCGCTCGCGGTGCCGTCATCGAGCGTGACGCTCAGCATCTGCCGCAGATATTCAGTCGGCGCCTGAAAGCCCGGGCCGCAGGCCTCGTACATGTCGAACTCGCCGAGCAATTCGTCGCGCGCGCGGAGGCGATACAATTCGCCGAACACGATGTCGGCAGGCTCATCGGACAACACCAGCCCCGGATAATGCTTGATGAGATAAAGCCGGCCGCGGCATGTGGCCTCGCCGATGAAGTCGGCGCTGCGCGACAGCAGCTTCGCCATCGGATGGTCGAAGCCGCGCATCAGGGTGCCGTAGACGAACAGACGATCTGAAATCATGGCTCTTCTATACCCGTCATTCCGGGGCGATGCGAAGCATCGAACCCGGAATCTCGATATTCCGGGTTCGCTTCGCGCCCCGGAATGACGACGGCGCTGACAACTACGCCGCCACCACCTCGTCGCTGACGACAACGAACTTCACGAGATCCATCCGCCCAAAACTCGTGGTCAGCGCCACGTCAGCGGCGTCGCGGCCGGTGCCCATCAGGATGCGGCCGATGCGGGGGTGATTGTGCCGGGCGTCGAAGGTGTACCACTGGCCGGACAGATAGACCTGAAACCAGCCGGAGAAATCCATCGGCGCCGGATCCGGCGGAATTCCAATGTCGCCCATATATCCCGTGCAATAGCGCGCCGGGATGTTCATGCAGCGGCAAAAGGTCAACGCCAGATGCGCGAAATCGCGGCAGACCCCGGCACCCTGCTCGTAGACGTCATGCGCCGACTTCATGTGATGCGCATGCTCGTAGCCGAAGGTGACATGGTGATGGACGAACTCGACGATCGCTCGCACCCGCGCCCACCCCAAGGGCGTATTGGAGAACAGCGACCAGGCGATATCGGTGAGCTTGTCGGTCTCGCAATAGCGGCTCGGCATCAGATATTGCAGCACGTCATCCGGCAATTGGTCGATCGGCAGCTGCTGCGCCGTCGGCATCGCGATGTCGGGCAGGCCGGAATCGCGTACCAGCGCGCTGCCGCGCAGGGTCACGCCGCCGGCTGGCGCCACCAGGCGCCCGCAGACATTGCCAAAGCCGTCGCGATAAAAGCCGATCGGCACGTCAGGCTCGGCGACGATGCGTTCGGTGCCGACGATGTCGGAGAAGCGCGACGGATGGATCGAGAGCATGATCACCATCGGCGTCGGCTGCACCGCCGCATAGATGATCTCGAATCCGACCTTGATCTCCATGCTCAGACCATCTCCGCCTGCCGTTCGTCGCCGACCGAGACGACGTTGATGCTGACTTCCATGCCGACGAAGGCGTCCGCCGAGCCGAGATAGGCGCCGTGCAGCGGGATCGCCTGGCGCGGGTCGCGCGCCACCGCTACGCGAATGAGATCGCGGGTGCCGATGATGCCGTTGGTCGGATCGAACTCGATCCAGCCGGCGCTCGGCAGATAGACCTGCACCCAGGCATGGGTCGAGCCGCCGCCGACATAGCGGTCGAAGTTTCCTTGCGCGCTGTCGCCGGGAATGAAGAGATAGCCGGAGACGAAACGCGCGGCGATGCCGAGGCGCCGCAGCGCCTCGATCATGAACAGCGCATAATCGCGGCAGGTGCCCGACTTCGTCTGCAGCGTATCGAGCGGATGCTGCGTGCCCTGCTCGTGACGCTTGCGATAGGTAAAGGCCTCGCGAATGCCGTGGGTCATGCCGCTGAGAATGTTGTAGCTCCGGGTCGGCCCGTCGGATTCGAGAAATCCCCGCGCCCAAAACGACAGCTCGCCATTGGGATCGCCATATTGCGGCGTGATGAACTGCACCAGATCTGGAAACTCTTCGTCGTCGTACAGGAACGGATAGAAATAGGCGGGATCGTCTGGCGTCAGCGCGAACTCTTCGGCCGGATTATGCTCGACCGTCGCGGTGGAGGTGAATGACAGCGTTTGCGCGCGCTCGTCAAAGGTCGCGATCGCGACGCTGTTGCCAAACACGTCATGAATCCAGCGCAGCTGCATCGGCTGCGGCTCGATCGTAAGGTTGCCGGATAGCACGCGCAGATCATGGCCGTCGCGCGGACGCAGCATGATGCGGTGTTCGCCGAACGCCACCGGGTGCGTGTAGCGATATACGGTCTTGTGGAGAATCGTGAGTAACGGCATCGTCAAACAATCATCGTGATTTTGGGTCGGCTAATCTATACAAAAACCTGCTCATTTGTAGGCCGATATGCCGTTTCGATAGGCAATACGTAAGGAAAAAAGGCTTTGAACGACGCTGGCGACACATCATTACTCCTGGGCCCTGCCGATGTTCCTCCGGTCCATGAATATAATGCCGAAGGACGTTCACCGTTTCTGCTCACTTGTGACCATTACGGCCGCCTGATTCCCGGCGTGCTCGGCGATCTCGGACTGCCGGAGAGCGAGCTTGAGCGGCACATCGCCTGGGACATCGGCATCGCCGGTGTCGCCGAAATGCTCTCGCAACATCTCAGCGCCCATCTGATCGTGCAGCGCTATTCGCGGCTAGTGATCGACTGCAACCGCCCGCCGCATGTCGCAAGCGCGATCCCCATCATCAGCGAAGCCACGACCGTCCCCGGCAATGAAGGCATCACGCGGGAAGCCGCAGAATTGCGCCGCGCGCAGATCTTCGATCCCTATCATCAGCGCATCGATGGGATCATCGATCAACGCGGGCAGAAGAACATGCCGACGATACTGGTCTCGCTGCATAGTTTCACGCCTGTTTATGCCGGCATCGCGCGGCCATGGCACATCGGCACGCTCTATCAGCGCGACAAGATGTTACCGCCGCTGCTGCTGCAATTGCTGCGCGCGGAGCCTGATCTCGTCGTCGGCGACAACGAGCCCTATGCGGTCAGCGACGAGACCGACTACACGATCCCCGTTCATGCCGAGGCGCGCGGCCTGATGAACACAGGCATCGAAATCCGTCAGGATCTGATTTCGGATCAGGCCGGCGAGAAAGCGTGGGCCGACCGGCTGGCGCGGATTTTTGGTGAAATCGAAACGACGTTTCGAGCGCGGAAGATATTGCCGGCCTAACCGTGCACCGCCGTGTAATAGCTGAGCCCCGCAAACCCGAGCACCAGCAGCCACAGGAACCACACGAAGGGCGTGCCGGGGTTAAGCGTCGCTTCCGACGGATTGGCGGGATTGACCCAGACCTGGACGATGGCGCCGTCCTGATAGGGCGGCGTGAGCATTCGCGTTAGCCAGTCCGAGCTCGACGCGACGTTGGTCGCGAGGGTCGCGTGCGTGCCGGTGTAGGAATTGCCGTTGTAATCGTAAGTGAACAGCACTTTGCGCTGATACATCGTTTGCCCGCGCCGCCCGTCGTCGGTTGGCGCAGCCCGGTATTGTTCGAGACCTGACAGCTTGATGGTGCCGGATACGACCGGCCATTGCTTAGCCAGCCGCGCCTGCTTCTGCATGACGAGCGCAAACAGTGCAATCACGGCGCCGAACGCGCCGAAGGCGATCACCAGCGGCGACAGTTTGGGATCGACCAGTCGCGTGGAGATGAATTCGCTCAGTTTGTTGAACCCGATCGCCGAACCGAACACGATCGCGAGCGTGATCGCGGTGGCGATGCCGAGACAGCCCCACAGACCTTTGGGCAGGTCGCGCTCCAGCACCGCTTCCTTGGGATGCCGCGGATTGTAGTAGACGGTGACGACGGCGCCGACCGGATATTTGGCGATGGTCTCGGCGACCTGGAAATTACCGAGGTCCTCGCCGATGCTGACGCGGTCGTTGCGCAGCTTTTGGCCGGCGACGGAATATTCGTAGACGATATTGGCGAAGTTGCGCTGCTCGGTGCGGTAGCCGCCTTCGCGGTCGCTATCGAGCACCCGGGTCTCGCGCACCTGGGCTTGCGAGGTCACCACCTTGCCGGCAGCCGACGGCCATTCACGGGCGGCACGCACCTGCAAGCTCTTGTAAACAGCGGCGCCGAGCAGCAGCCCGAGCGGGGCAAGCAGCATCAGATAGACAAACCAGGGCAGATCAGGCACGGCATTTCCCCCACAGACGGCGCTGGGATTAGACGCGCCGTCGCCGCCCGCGGTTCAAATGCGCCGAGCAACTAGCGGGCTCTCGTCAACGCCAGCCAGATACCGCCGCCGATCATGAACCCGCCCGAGATCCGCGACAACAGCCGGGTCCGCTGCGCCGAAAAGAACAGCCGGGCGCGGCCGGCCAATATCGCATAGACCGAATCGGTAACGGCGCCCGTAATCATGAAGGTGAACCCGAGCAGCGCGACCTGCGAGAAATGATCCTTGCTCATGTCCATGAACTGCGGAATGAACGCGCCAAAGAACACCAGCACCTTCGGGTTCGACAGCAACACCAGAAAACCCTGCAGGAAGAACCCGCCGCGCGGCGGCGGTGGCGGCTCGTCTGACTTGACGCCCTCCACGGGCGAGCGAACCAGCTTGATGCCGAGCCAGACCAGATAGGCGGCGCCCGCAAATCGCACCCAGTCGAACCAGTAGCCCATGGTCGCCATCAGCGTGGTCAATCCGACCGCGACGATGCCGATCACGATCGTCAGCCCCGCCTGAACGCCGGCGATGTTGGTCAGCGCCGCGCGGGTGCCATATCGAAGACCGTTGGCGATCACCAGCGTCACAACCGGCCCCGGTATCAGCGCCAGCGCAATGCAGGCGACGACAAAGGCGAGATAGGCTTGAAGAGACATGGGAGACTCGGGGTGGGAGGATTCACGCTATTAATGCACGTGAGAGCGGGAGATGGAAGCGGCCCTTTTTCCCAATTGAAGAAGTAACCCTGAGCATCGGACGCTTCTGAGCATGCCTCATCAACGGCGCTGGCTAAGCGGCTGGAACACCCGTTCACAACACTGTTATTGCGACCTGTCGCGCTCTTCGCCTCCCTCAACTGGGCCTCCCGCGCTTGTTGTTGTAATCTCGGCGGAGCAACTGCACGGTCGCAGGAGGAATTTACATGTCCACCGTCGTATTCAACCGCCGCAGCCTCCTCGCCGCTGGCGGGTCCATCCTGGCAGCCGGGGTCTCCGGGCTGCTGTTGCCCGCCCGCGCGGAAGGCCTCGCACCGACCCCTTCGATGTCGGGCGGGGCCAACAACTACCGCAAGGGCGCGCCGACCGTGGAACGGATCGGCAAGGGTGGCTTCTGGATGAGTGGCACCGTGCGCCGCGCAGGCGACGGGGCTCCGCTTGCCGGGCAGCGCATCCAAATCTGGGCGCACACGACCGAAGGGCAGGAGCACGAGCCGCAGAGTCATGGGGCCACGCTCACCGACAAGAACGGGGCGTTCCGTCTCGAGATGCCGCAGATCATTCCCATCTTCGGCCAGCCGCATGGTCACCTCGCCTATGACAGCGGTGAATTCAAAACCGTCTTTCTCCGTCCCGTGATGCGGAGCGCAAAGGAGACCAGCCTGGAGGCGCACTTCATCCTTCAGCCGGTCTGAGCGAGTTGCGAACGAAGGGATGGAGATTGGCCCGGGTGACCCTGATCTGGGTCGCGCTTGCAGCCGCAATTTGCGTGCCGATCGCCGCTGCAGCAGCGAGCCCGCTGCTGGCATGGCGCGGTCCGGTCTACATACTGGCCGGATTTGCAGGGATTGTCGCACTCGGCGTCATGCTGTTTCAGCCTCTGCTGATTGGCGGGTACTTACCGGGAGTCTCGGGACGGATTGGGCGGCGTGTCCATCACTGGACCGGAGGCGCGCTGGTGGTGGCGGTGGTGATCCACGTCGGGGGCCTTTGGATCACCAGTCCGCCGGACATGGTTGACGCCCTGCTCTTCTCATCGCCGACGCCGTTCTCCCCCTGGGGTGTGATCGCCATGTGGGCCATCTTCGCCGTCGCGCTCTTGGCTGCACTCCGCCGGCGATTGGGACTTCGACTGCGAACGTGGCGCATCGCCCATACGCTCCTCGCGATTGTCATCGTCGCAGGAAGTGTGGTCCATGGCATCCTGATCGAGGGGGCGATGGAGACGGTCACGAAGGCAGCGCTGTGCGCGCTGGTCCTCGCGGCGACCATCAAAGTCATGGCTGACCTGCGGGTGTGGAGAAAGCGCGGGACGGTGCGCGGCGAGAGCATTGCGCGACGGTAAACGAAGCGGAATTGACAGAGATAGGGATATTCGGAAACGTTCCGAGTTAAGAAGACCTCCTGCCGCAGGCAGACCTCGGATGAACCGATGATACGGCATGATGAAACGACTGGGGAGAAGTTTGTGATGCGAGTTTCTTTCGTGATTGCCGTCGTTGCCACGATATCTGTGCCATCGACTACGCGTGCCCAAGAAATACTCCCTACGGACCCCTGTACTTATATCGTCGATCGCATCCGCGAATTGGACCATGCGGGGGAAGATGTCACGAAGGTGCGCCAACTTTTTTTCATGTGCATCGCGGCGTTAAGGGATCAGCAGACTTCTGCAGCGCAGGGTCCGATCAAGCGGTATAATGACGCCTTAGACCGTCGCAAAGGCGATAAGATCTAAGGTTCTTGGAGCCCTTGTTCGCGTCACCTTCCATTCATCGCGGCATTCATCCAGCGCGTCATGTCGGGCGAGGCGAGATGTTCCAGCGCCGCACGTCGAACCTCTCCTGCCGCGCCCCTGCCCTGCGCCACCGCGACGATGAGATCGCAGCGGCGGGACACCGCGATGCCGACGGCGGTGCGCTGCGAGCCATCGGACATGTTGAGATCGTAGCCGCGGATGCGCCCCTGCATGTCGGCGATGCGGATCACATGGCCTGGTTCGCGCGGGACGAAGCGCTCGCTCATCAGATCGAGATCGGCGACACGATCGACCTCGTCGTCATCGGCGACACCGGAATCGCAATTGCAGAAGCCGGCCTTTGGCCGCACATAGACCTCGACCTCGCCGCCGCACGCGGCGGCGGCATGGCAACGGAAAGCCCGGCCCGCGGGCCAGCCGTCGCGCGGAAACGGCCAGGCGATTTCCCGCCAGTCCGCGCGCGGCACGGCGCGCTCATACGCCGCGACGCCCGACAATGCGCCGAGGGCAAGCAACGCAACCGAGATGGCCATCCGGCTGCGCATCACCAACTCACGGCAGGCCGGCGACGGCGCGTGCAGCGCCCGTCAGCTCCAGAATGTGCATACCAGTATTGGCGCGATCGACGATGTAGACATAACCGCGTTCGTCGGTTTCGACATTGTTGGTCTGGATGGCAACCTTGCAACGCTCCTTGCCGTCCACGGTGACGCAGCGCTTGTCGGTCGCCTTGGTGATCGATGGAATGAAGTGGCCGACCTCGACCGGATGGTAGGGATCGCGGATGTCGAGCGCGCGGACGCCGGCATTGAAGAAGGCGATGAACACCATCTTCTTGTAATAGACCGGCGCCATGCTTTCGTTCGAGGAATGCGAGCCGAAACGCCCGCCCCGCTGGCAGAAATTGCCGCTCGCTTCCGGCACCGTGTAGCTCGAGATCATCATCGGACGGTTTTCGACCGTGATGTCGGCGAACCAGACCATCTGCCGCGGCTCGGCGCACTCATTGAGGATCGCCTCGTCCACCACCATCATGATGTCGCGCGACTTGCCGTCCTTGTCCCTGGCAAATTCGGCGATCGGCATTTTCAGCATCGGAAACGTGGTGTGGGCGCCGTTGAACGACGACATCGCCAATCGGGAGACCTCCGGAAGGCGAAGGTTTTCCGCCGTCGGCTCCGCCGGCCCCTTCAGCAGCTTTTCGCGGTCGACGATCTGGATGAAGCCGCCCTTGTTGGTGCCGTAGCCGAAATAGACGCGGTTGCCATCGGGGCCGGTCGAGATCGGCCCGTGCAGTTCGGTCGGCACGGCGCCGGTAGAACCAGGCTCCTGACCGGGAAGACCGAAATCACGAATCTTCCTTGGATTGGCGGGATCGCTGAGATCGTAAACTTGCGTCATCCGGCGCGTGCGCCAGTCCGCTGCGCCCGACACCAGAAAGGCAATGCCGGTGTCGCATTCCCACCAGTTCTTGTGCGTATCCTTCAGCCCGCCGGTGATCCGGCTGACCAGCACCGGCTTTTCGGGCGTGGCGACGTTCCAGATTTCATGCCCTTCGCCGCCGAAGGTGCGCAGCATGTAGACCGCATTGGGATCGCCTTTCGGCAGCCCCTTGCCGTCGCAGACACGAACCATCTGCGCGCCGCCGCCCTCATATTTTCCTTCCTGGCCGGGAATGTGGGTCAGATATTTCGGCTTGGCCGGATCGGTGACATCGACGACCGAGGTGCCGTTCGGCTCGGCGCGTTCGGTCAAGGGATTGACGGGCGCCGGAATCTCGTCGGTGCCGCCGTGATGACCGATATAGGCGATCCAGCGATCGCCCTGATGATGGATGGTCGGCTGATAGGCGCTGCGCGCCTGCAGGTCGCTGGTTCCCACCAGCTTCATGTTCGAGGCTTCCGGCGGTGCGCCGATCACCTGGCTCTGTGCGTAAACAACGCCCGCGCAGGCGAAATATGAAATCGACAAACAGACGGCGAGTTTGGCGCGATCGCTCATGCTTTCCATCCCACTGTTCAAAACCAATCTTCGTTGGCTGCCGGTACGATAGCACAGCAGCACGTCCCGCCAAACACACGCTCTTGACATGCAACCATCTGGTTGCCTATTATAGCCAGCCATGGATGAGGTCTTCAGAGCGCTTGCCGATGCGTCGCGACGTGCGCTGCTGGACCGGCTTCACGGCAAAAACGGCCAGACACTGAACGAATTGTGCGAGGGCCTTGCGATGACGCGACAAGCCGTCACGAAGCACCTCGGAATTCTCGAAGAGGCGAATCTCGTCACCACGCTCAGGCACGGCCGCGAGAAGCTGCATTATCTCAACCCGGTTCCGATCCATCAGATCGGCGAGCGGTGGATCAAAAAATTCGAGCGCGGGAAACTTGCCGCGCTCAGCGAGTTGAAACGGCAACTGGAGAAGCGTGATGAGTAAACCGGAATTCGTCGCCTCCCTCAATATCGAGTGCGTGCCATGAACATCGAAAAATTCAAGCCCGCGATCGTCTACACGATCTACATCGCCGCGAGCCCGGAGAAGGTGTGGCAGGCGCTGACGACGGCCGAGTTCAGCCGTCAGTATTTTTCCGGCTTTGCGATCGAGGCCGACCTGAAAGTCGGTGGCGCCTTCATCGCCCGCGCGCCTGACGGTTCGGTGCATATCGGCGGCGAGGTGATCGAATGCGATCCACCGAAGAAGTTGACCGTGACCTGGAACGTCAACTGGCCGGCACTGGTGGAAAAACTCGGGCCGACGCTCGTGAGCTACGAGATCGAGCCTGCGGGCGAGGCGGTGAAGCTGACGATGCTGCAATCGCACGACCGCACCATCAGCGATGATATCCTCTCCGGCGGCCGCCAGGGCTGGCCCGCGATCCTCTCCAGCCTCAAGAGCGTGCTGGAGACCGGAAATCCGCTCGCGATCAAGATGGCGCCGCCGCAGCGGATGCTGGACGCGCTGAAGGCGATGGGGATCGGGACGCCGTAGTGCAGGTACATTGTCGTCGTCTCGGCGAACGCCGGACCCATACTCCGCGGCGGTTGTTGCTGGAAAAGAAGTGGACAACTACCCGCGAGCCAAACAACTTCCGTTGGTGGCTATGGGTCCCGGCGTTCGCCGGGACGACGGTGGAGTTTGGCGCTATCATACGCCTTCCCCCATCACGCGTCCTGATTGCGATAGACGAGTAGATTTTGTAGGCTCGGTTCGAGCCTATTCTCGTACGTAGTCATTTCAAACTGCCGCAGAAAATTGCCGCATTGGGCGTTTCTGTTCGACCTCTGCGGACCGATCCCACGCCAGGGCCGCGCACGATAATAAAAATGCCTGATTCAAGGCACGGAATAACCAACCGATGAGCCTGCGCACCCGGCTACTGATACTTGTGATCGCGGCCATGCTGGTGCCGGCCATCCTCGTGGGACTGCGCTTCGCCCAAAACCGCACCAGCGAAATCAGGGCGGCTCTGGCCAATCTGTCTGCGACATCGGACGATATTTCAAGGGACCTGGACGAGAAGATTCAAGGCACGGCCCAGCTTCACTATGGTCTGGCCCGCGCCCGCGACCTCGACACGTCGGACAAGGCGGCCTGCTCGGCCTTCCTCTCCGCGGTGCGCGAGGAATACCCGCAGTACACCGGGATCCTGACCATCACCCCGGACGGCGGCCTGTTCTGCGATTCGCTGCGGACCAACCGTACGCTCGATCTGAGGGACCGCGCCTATTTCAAGCAGGCCCTGACCGCAAACGGCGTCGTCACGCTGGAGTCGGTATTCGGCCGGCTGACGGGGACATCCGTGCTGCAGATCGCATATCCCGCGCGCTCGGAATCCGGTGACCTGAAATTCATCCTGCTGGCGTCGTTCAACTTGCGCAAATTCGCCGAGTACGACAAGCGCCTCCTGAACGGCAAGGAAGTGTTGCTCGTCGACAGGAAAGGCACCGTCCTTGTTGCCCCGCAGAGCAAGGCATGGACCGCGCCCGCCGGCGCATCGATCGCGGACTCGGGCCTGTTCCGGTTTGCGTCCGCAGCGGACCGAGAGCCCTTCTATGAGATGAAAAATCCTGACGGCCGGACACATGTATGGGCCGTCGCGCGCTCGGCTTCGATCCGGGATGCCGGCCTTTATATCATGGTGGGACTACCCAAGGACGGCCTGGTTGCCGCCGCCAACCGCCGCCTCTACGAGGATCTGGCGATGCTGGCGGTGGCCTCGCTGTTGCTGCTCGCCGGCGTGTGGCTGCTGGCGACATTGGGTGTCGGCCGCCAGGTCGGACGGCTCGCCGCGATGGCGCGGAGGCTCGGACTTGGCGATTTGAGCGCACGAATTCCCGCACCCCATCCGCGCGGCGAACTGGGCGGGCTGATGACGCTGCTCAACGGCACCGCCGAGTCGCTCGAGCGCCAGCGCGCCGCCATCGACGAGCTCAATCAGAAACTCAGCCAATCCCAGAAAATGGAGGCGATGGGTCAGCTCACCGGCGGCGTCGCACACGATTTCAACAATCTGTTGACCGTCATCCTCGGCAACGCGGAATACCTCGCCGAGAAACTGGCGGCCAACCGGGAGCTGCACAAGATCGCCGACAGCATCGCCACCGCCGCCGAGCGCGGCTCGGATCTTACAAGGAGCCTCCTGGCCTTCGCGCGCAAGCAGCCATTGATGCCACAGGACATCGACATCGGCCAGAAGATCCTCGGCATGGAGCAATTGCTGCGGCGGACCCTGGGCGAGCATATCGAATGCGAATTCCCGCTCGATCGGAATCTATGGCTGACCAGCATCGACCCCGGTCAATTGACGTCGGCGCTGCTCAATCTGGTGCTCAACGCACGCGACGCGATGCCCCAGGGCGGCAGGCTGATGGTCGAGGTCCGCAATATTTCGCTGGGTGAATCCGACATCGACGTCAATGGCGAAGCCAGGCCCGGCGATTATGTCATGGTTGCCGTGACGGATACCGGCAGCGGCATGATTGCCGAGGTCGCCAGCCGCGCCTTCGAACCGTTCTTCACCACCAAGGAGGTGGGCAAGGGCACCGGGCTTGGCCTCAGCATGGTCTACGGGTTTGCAAAACAATCCGGCGGCACAATGCAAATTCGGTCCGAGCCCGGACACGGCACCGTGGTGAAACTGTTCTTCCCGCGGGTCGGCGTGCCGCAGGGCAATGACGCGCCGCCGATCAATCGGATCGCCTCGCCCGCCGGCGGTGAGACCATTCTCGTCGTCGAGGATAACGATCTGGTGCGCGCCTATGTCGAAAAGGAATTGAAGGAGCTCGGCTACCGCGTGATCGCGACACGCGACGGGCCCGAGGCGCTTACGATCTTGCGCCAGCCCCGGGAGATAGATCTCCTATTCACCGACGTCGTGATGCCCGGCGGCATGTTCGGGCCCGAGCTTGCCCGGGAAGCATCGCGGCTGCGGCCCGAACTCAAGGTGCTATTCACCTCCGGCTACACCGAACGGCCGGTCCAGGCGCTCGACGGTGAAGCGCAAATCTTGAACAAGCCCTACCGGCGCAACGATCTGGCGTTGATGCTGCGGAAGGTGCTGAAGGCGAAGTGAGCGGCATAGGCCATTCGTCATACGCGGGGCTCGACCCGCGTGCAGCGGTTGCTCGCCGACCGCGTTGGCAGTGCGCCCGTAATATTACGGTTTGTCCGCACGGATTTCACTCCTGGGTAACCCTTCGTTAAAAAAACAGGGTTGCGCGCGACGCGGGCTTCTCGCAATTTAGGAATGAATTAGCCGCATCATGCCAGTCTGGCGCTTCGCACGGATCTCCATGACCCGGCGGCATTGGACAGGGGAATGCAATAGATGCGGACCCACTAGTCATAATTTATTTTTGCTTTACCCGACCAGGGTGCGCAATGACTTTGTTGAATGGCAGTTCCTATCGGTTGCTCAGGCTTATTTCGCCTTTCATCGCGGTTGTCCTTTTTCAGGCCTGTATAGCCGTTGTAAGCCTCGAGGTTCTTTCGTCCGTCCGGGCCTATGTTGCCGGCGAATCCATCTGGTCCCGGGCTCAAAAAAACGCGGTCTATTCCCTGAACCTGTATCTGCATTCGGGGCACCGGGTATTCTTCGATCAGTACAGGGAATCGCTCGCGATACCGCTCGGCGATCAGTTCGCGCGGATCGCGCTGCAACAGAGCGTTCCGGACATCGAGGCGGCGCGCGGCGGATTTTTGCAAGGCGGAAATCACCCTGACGACATTTCCGGCATGATATGGCTGTTCCGCTATTTCGGCGAGGTCAGTTATTTGAAGGCCGCAATCCGGCAGTGGGAGGCAACCGATTCCCTGCTTCTCCAGCTCGCCGTGTTCGGAGATGCCATCAAATCCGAGATGAACGACGGATTACTTCAGGACAAGTCGCGTCTGCAGTTTCTTTCATCCGAGCTCTACAAGCTCAACGGCGCGACGACGATGCGGGCCAACGCATTTTCGGAAGTGCTCGGAGAAGGCTCTCGTGCGATAAAGACCATTCTCACGCTCGCAAACGTTGTCACGGTCGCAGCGCTGATCCTGCTTGTCGTCTGGCATACGCGACGGCTTGTTTCGCAACGCGAAGCGTTCGAGGCGGCCCTGAACGACGAGAAGAAGCGACTCGCCTGGCAAGCCACGCATGACCCTCTGACCGATCTGGCCAACAGGCGGGAGTTCGAAGCCAGGCTGGCGCAGGAACTCGAGCGATTTCGGGCCGGCGATCTGCCGCACGCGCTCGTCTTTCTTGATCTCGACCAGTTCAAGATTGTAAACGACACGTGCGGTCATCTCGCGGGCGACGAACTACTTCGTCAGGTTTCACAAATATTGAAGGGAGGGATGCGGCCGGACGACGTGCTTGCGCGATTGGGCGGGGACGAATTCGGCCTTCTATTGCCGCATTGCGAGCCTCGACAGGCCGAGGGAATTGCCGAACGCTTGAGAGCGGACATCGAGAAGCTGAACCTGGTTTGGGAGGGGCGCACTTTCAATGTAACCGCCAGCATCGGCATTGCGAGCATTTCCGAAGCAGGCTTTTCCATTGAAGACGCGCTCAGTCATGCCGACATCGCGTGCTATGGCGCAAAGGAAAAGGGCCGAAACCGACTGCAGATGTATCATTCCGGCGACGCCGAGCTGCGGCAGCGCGTCGAACAGATGACCTGGGTGCACAAGATCCAGGAGGCGCTCGAAAATCAGCGATTCTGCCTGTACGCGCAGGAAATAATGCCCTTGCGGAAAGAATACGCAGCAGCAGGGCGGCATTTCGAACTGTTGCTGCGGCTGAAGGATCAGGAAGGCAAAATCATATCGCCGGCCGAATTCATTCCACCAGCGGAGCGTTATGGTCTGATGCCCCTGATCGATCGCTGGGTGGTGCGAAACGCGTTCAAGCTGCTGGCCGCCGAGCTGGCTCAACCGGAATGTGTTCGAATTGCCAGATGCTGCATAAACCTCTGCGGCCAGACATTCGGCGATGAAAGCTTTGTAGAATTTGTCCGGGAGCAACTGGAGGTCTTCGAGATTCCGGGCGACATCGTTTGCTTCGAGATAACCGAGACCAGCGCGATCTCGAATCTGGACGACGCCAAGCGATTTATTTCGTCCCTGCGAGGCGTTGGCTGCCAGTTTGCACTGGACGATTTTGGGAGCGGAATGTCGTCGTTCGCGTACCTGAAGAACCTGCCGGTCGACTACATCAAGATCGACGGGGCGTTCGTCAAGGATATGCTGAACAACGAGGTCGATCGTGCGATCGTCGAGATGATAGACCGGATTGCAAAGGTCCTGGGGATCAGGACGGTCGCAGAGTTCGTCGCAAGCCATTCCATTCTGGAGGCCCTTCGCAAGATCGGCGTCGACTACGCGCAAGGATTTGCCATAGGCGAGCCACGTCCACTTCAGGACAACTTTTTCAAGTCCAGAGAAGAACTGGCTCGATCGCGCGAGGTCGCTTAGTCCTGGTCAACGGGACACGAGCAGGAAAACCACGACAAGATTTGCCACGAACAGCGTCGCATCGATGACAAAGACGCGGAGCATCGGGCCCTTCAACACGGGCCAGTATGCCACCCCGACGCGGCCGCCGCGCATCAGGACCGGAAGGTTATAGGCGAACTGACTGAAGTGACACGCGGCAAAGAACAGGAACAACGCAAGCTGCGCGTCGTCAGCCCCAAAGAAAGGTGGCCGGTACGCCAGAAGATACAGCGACAGCAGCCCGATCGGCAGATTGATGCCGCCCAGAAACGCCACGCTGGCCGACAAGGTCGGCGCGATCGGATTTCCACGCTCCTCCCGCGGCACCAGTATCTTCAGCGTATTGCCTTGGGCAATGCTGAACTGGACGAAGGCGCCGCAGAACCAGAGTGTGTTGAGGAGCAGAACCAAATCTGAAAATCGCATGGCTACTTTCCGTAGAAGGCCTCGCTACGCACCACACGGCCGACACCGTCGAAGTCCATGAACTCGCTGGCGCGCGTATCGCCCAGTTGCCACCACACCGTCAGGCGCGCGATGGTGTCGTCCCAGCTCCAGTTCAGGATTTTCAGGTCTGCACTCGCGATGCCGCCGTAAGCCTTCCGCCAGTAGGCGCGAATGTTCTCGGGCCCGGCGACCACAGGCGAACCCGTCAGTTTGAGCGCCAACGGGGCACGCATCTCCCCGTTTTCGGCAAAGTGCGAGACGACAGCGTCGATATCGACCTTGCACCAGTTTGCGCGCCATGCCTCGACAAAGCGTCCGGCGGCTGCCCGGTCCATCGTCTGTTCTCGCATGCTCTCGCCCTCCTCCGGGTCCAACTGCCGGGAAGAGTGGCATGGCGCGATTGTCACGTCAACTATATTGACTTCAGTTCGTCCACGCGGAGGAGGCCTACCCGAGCGCCCGTAACTCGCGCCGCAACACCTTGCCTGTTGCCGTCATCGGCAGCGTCTCCACAAATTGCACGAAGCGCGGGTATTCATGGGCGGCGAGTTGCACCTTCACGAACTCCTGGATCTCGCGCGCCAGCCCATCGTTGGGCGCAAAGCCCGGGCGCAGCACGATCCAGGCCTTGATCGATTCGGTGCGAACCGGATCGGGAATCCCGACGACCGCCGACATCGCCACCGCCGGATGCTTCATCAGTGTGTGCTCGATCTCCGAGGGCCCGACGCGATAGCCGGCCGTGGTGATGACGTCGTCCTCGCGGCTGACATACCAGAAGTAACCGTCGTCATCCTGTACGCCGAGATCGCCGGTCAGCAGAAACTCGCCGGCATATTTTTTCTGTGTGGCTTCCGGATAGCGCCAATACTCGATCATGGTGCAGGGACATGGCTGCCGCACGCCGATGACACCGCGGGTACCGCGCGGCAGTTCCTCGCCGTGATCGTCGACGATGCGCACGTCAAAGCCGGGCGTTGCCCGGCCCATCGAGCCGGGCTTGATCGGAAACAGTTTCGAATTGCTGCCAATCACGAGATTGCATTCGGTCTGGCCGAACACTTCGTGGGCATCGACGCCGAAGGTCGCGCGCACCCAGTCGAGCAGTTCGCCACCGAGCGATTCACCGCCGGTGAAGATGCTGCGCAACTTGACGCCGGGATGTTTGACATCAGCGATCCGCATCAGCTTTAGCGCCGTCGGCGGCAGAAACACGTTACGGATGCCGTAATCGGCCATCATTTGCATCGCCGCCTGCGGCTCGAATTTGCGTGCGCGGTGCCCGACCAGCGGCACGCCGTGATACCAGAACGCGAACAGGGCGTTGATCAGCCCGCCGATCCAGGCCCAGTCCGCCGGCGTCCACATCAGGTCGCCGGGTTTGGGAATGAAATCGTGACACATCTCGACATTCGGCAGATGGCCGAGCACGACACGATGCGCATGCAGCGCGCCTTTTGGATTTCCTGTGGTGCCCGAGGTGTAGATGATCAGGCCGGGATCATCTGCCGAAGTATCGACGGTCGTAAAATCCGGTGATGCCGCCTTCAAGGACGACCAAAACGACTTGGTGCCCGCGGGCGTGCGCTCGCCGATGACATAGATGTTCTTCAGATCAGGCAAACGGTCGCGGATTTTGGCCAACTTCTCCCATCCGGCCGCGTCGGTGACGATGGCCTTGGCCACGGAATTGGAGAGACGAAACTCCAGCGCGTCCTCGCCGAACAGCGCGAACAGGGGAATCGAGATCATGCCGGAGCGAAACGCGGCCAGATGCGCGATCGGCAATTCCAGCGATTGCGACAGGAACACCGCGACGCGGTCGCCGCGGATGAGCCCATCAGCGTCAAGCACATTGGCGAAACGGCGCGACATGTCCGCGACCTCGTCGAACGAGGTCCGCGTCGCGGTGCCGTCCTCGTCGATATAGATCAGCGCAAGACGGTTGGTGCCGTCCGCATGACGGTCGCAGCACGCGGTAGCGATATTGAAGCGCGCCGGAATGTCCCAGCGGAAATTGCGATAGAGCTCGTCATAGGTGGCGGCTTCGATGAGCATGGGTGCCAGATTAGACTATTGCCGTTGCGGCACAAACCCCTCCGTACGGACCCAGTACGGGAACGGTCAGTGCGCCGCCTTCTCCATCTCAACTTCCGCCTGCAGGCTTGCGACGTCGCGATAGATCGAGGTAACCGCGAGCACCCGCCCGGCGCTTTTGTAGCGCAGCAGGCAGTCCTTGGCGGCGATATTGCCGTCCACGGCGATTTCGTCCCACTTCTCGGCGTGGCCGACATAGTTGATCGGTACGTCGTAGTGCTGGCTCCAGAAGAACGGCGCTGCGTCGAAGATTTCGCGTTGCCCCAGCATGTTGCGCGCGGCGGTCTGGCCTTGGCGTTGCGCCACCACCCAGTGCTCGACGCGAATGTTCTCGCCGGAATGCGGATCGGGCCAGCGTGCAATGTCGCCGGCCGCAAAGATGCCTGCGACACTGGTTTCGAGATAGGCATTCACCGTGACGCCGCGATCGATTGCAAGCCCGCAGTTCTCGGCCAAAGCAAGACGCGGCCGCACGCCGACACCCACCACCACGACATCGGCCTCCAGTACGCCGCCGCTTTTCAGCGTCGCGCGCTTGCCGTCGACCACGGTCACGGTATCGCCGAGGTGGAAGATGACGCCGTGCTCTTCGTGCAGGCTGCGGACGAAATCGCCCATCGCAGGTCCCAGCACACGTTCCATCGGCCGCTGCTCGAGACCAACGACGTGGACCTCGATGTCCCTGGCGCGCAACGACGCCGCCACCTCGAGCCCGATGAAACTCGCGCCGATCACGAGCGCACGGCCCGCGCCGGTGGCGGAAGCAATGATCGCGCGGCAGTCCGCCAGCGAGCGCAGCACATGGACATGAGGCTGGTCCGCACCCGGGATCGGCAGACGCACCGGCTCGGCGCCGGTTGCCAGCAACAGCCGGTCGTAGGCAATGGCCTCGCCGCCGGCGAGAACGACCTGGCGGTCCCTGGTATTGATCGAGGCGACCTCGGTCTCGAGCCGCAGATCAATCGCGGCCTCCTCGTAAAAATCGTCCGGCCGCAACGGGAGCCAGTCCTCCGGCGCGCTGCCTGCGAGATAGTCCTTTGACAGGTTCGGGCGATCGACCGGCGGCGCCGCCTCGTTGCTCAGCATTACGATGCTGCCGGAAAAGTCCTGCCGCCGCAGCATCTCGGCGGCGGCAAATCCCGCAGCACCCGCGCCGACGATCACGATGTGGCCTGGTGCCTCGACAACTCCCTTCACGTGGGGCTTTGGCTGCTCACGCTTCTCGCGGACGAAGATACGGCCACCTTCATGCTCGACCTTCCATATCGCGATCGGATTGAGCGCGGGCGCGCGCACGGCCTCACCAGTGCGGAGGTCGAAACAAGCGTGATGCCAGGGGCAACGGATGTTCTCGCCGATCACGAGCCCTTCCGCGAGCGGGCCATGGTAATGGCTGCAATGCGGGTCGATCGCGAAAACTTCGGAGCCCGCACGCACCAGCAGTACGTCCTCATCACCGACGTGGCCGAGCAGTGTCGGGCCGGAGAGTTCGGAGAGCGCGATGCCTTTTGATAAATCGGGACCGGCGGGCGAGGCTTGTTGGTCGGCCATGTTGTCCTCCGCTGCGTGACGCTTATCAATCCGCAGCCCGGCCCGTCAGTTCCAACGCGCGACTCACCCGGCGAGCGCGGCCTTCACCAAACCGCTGGCCTTGCCGAAATCCATCTGGCCGGCGTATTTCGCCTTCAGCGCTGATATCACCTTGCCCATGTCCTTGATCCCGGCGGCGTTGGTCTCGGCGATGATGGACGCGATCACGGCCTTCACTTCATCCTCCGACATCTGCTTTGGCAGATAGGCGGAAATGATCGCGATCTCCTCGCGCTCCTGCGCAGCGAGTTCGGCGCGGCCGCCCTTGTCGTAGAGTTCGACGGATTCCTGGCGCTGCTTGATCATCTTCTGGAACACGCCGAGCAGGTCGGCGTCGCTGAGCGGCGGCTTGCCCTCGCCGCGTGCGGCGATGTCGGCGTTCTTGATGGTCGAATTGACCATGCGCAGCGTCGAGAGCTTGCGCTCGTCCTTGGCCCGCATCGCGTCCTTGACCGCATTGTTGATGTCGTCGCGCAGCATCGCTCTCACCTTTCGAAATCCAGAGGCCCTGATCTAGGCCGTTCGCGCTGTCAGAACAATCAGTTCCTCAGCCATTCCGTCAGCGCGTCGGCGGTCGCCTGCGGCTGTTCCACCTGCGGCAGGTGACCGCAATTCGGCAGCACCACCAGCTTGGCGCCGGGAATGCCGCTCGCCATCTCCATCGAGAGCGAATTCGGGATGGTACGGTCCTGATCGCCGGTCAGCACCAGCGTCGGACATCTGATCCAGGCCAGCGTGGGGCGCGAATCCGGCCGGCCGATCATGGCCGTCTGCTGGCGGATGAAGGCCTCCGGCCCGACATCGTCGCCCATGTCGTAGGCAAGCTGGCGCAAGGCGGCATCGCCCTGCCGCGACGGGTGCACGAAGGCGGGGAAAAGCTCGTCGAGCACGGCGCGGTATTCGCCTTTTCCGGCGCGGGTGATCATACCCTGGCGGCGGGTGGTTGCTTCGGCGGTGTCGGGGCGGGCCTGGGTGCTGATCAGCGCCAGCTTCGCCACCCGCTCCGGCGCCTGCCGCATGATCTCGAAAGCGATATAGCCGCCCATCGAATGCCCCGCGAGCGCGAAACGCGGCGGCGCCTCGGCCAGGATCCGCCGGGCGATCGCGCCCATATTGTCGTCGCGGATGTGGTTGGCGACCGTCACCGGCCCCAATCGCCACAGGGCCGGCAGGACGGGTTGGAAAATCCGGGGCGATGACGCCAGGCCGGGGACGAGCAGGATCGGCATCGTATCGTCCATCCACGGCTCCTGATTGGGCGGTTTTGGGTGGAAAATCAGTTGAAATCGGGAACCCAGCTTAAGACAGCGCCACGGCCTGTCAAATATGCAGGGAAACCCGTGTGAATCTGCGTTTTTTGGGGTTCACGCGGCCGGATACGGCGACTATGTAATGCGCTCATGACAATACCTGAAAACTCGTCAGCCTGGCCGGACCTCAAACCGACCGCGCTCCTCGTGCTCGCCGATGGCACCGTGCTGGAAGGCTTTGGCCTCGGCGCGGAAGGCCAGGCGGTCGGCGAAGTCTGCTTCAACACCGCGATGACCGGCTATGAGGAGATCCTCACCGATCCCTCCTATGCCGGGCAGCTCATCACCTTCACCTTCCCGCATATCGGCAATGTCGGCACCAACGACGAGGATATCGAGACGGTGAACATGGCGGCGACGCCGGGCGCGCGCGGCGTGATCCTGCGCTCCGCCATCACCGATCCCTCGAACTACCGCTCGGCCAAGCATCTCGACGGATGGCTGAAGGCGCGCGGCATCATCGGCCTTTCCGGCATCGACACCCGCGCACTGACCGCGCTGATCCGCTCCAAGGGCATGCCCAATGCCGTGATCGCGCACGCCAAGGACGGCAAGTTCGACCTCCACGGCCTCAAGGAAGAAGCGCGCGAATGGCCCGGCCTCGAAGGCATGGATCTGGTGCCGATGGTCACGTCAGCCCAGCGCTTTACCTGGGACGAGACGCCATGGGCCTGGGAAAAGGGTTTTGGCCGCCAGACCGCGCCCGAGTTCAACGTGGTCGCGATCGACTACGGCATCAAGCGCAACATCCTGCGCCTGCTCGCCGGCGAAGGCTGCAAGATCACGGTGGTGCCGGCGACGACATCGGCCGAAGACATCCTGGCGATGAGGCCGGACGGCGTGTTTCTCTCTAACGGCCCCGGCGATCCTGCCGCGACCGGCAAATACGCGGTGCCCGTCATCAAGAAGGTGATCGATTCGGGGACGCCGACCTTCGGCATCTGCCTCGGCCACCAGATGCTGGGCCTCGCCGTCGGCGCCAAAACCAGGAAGATGCACCAGGGCCATCACGGCGCCAATCATCCGGTCAAGGACGAGACCACCGGCAAGGTGGAAATCACCTCGATGAACCACGGCTTTGCGGTGGACGAAAAGACCCTGCCTGATGGCGCCACCCAGACCCACATCTCGCTGTTCGACGGCTCCAATTGCGGCATCCAGCTCGACGGCAAGCCGGTGTTCTCGGTGCAGTACCACCCGGAAGCTTCCCCCGGGCCGCGCGACTCGCATTACCTGTTCAAGCGGTTCGCGGATTTGATGCGGGCGAACAAGCGGGCGTAACGGCCGCTACCGCCGTCATTGCGAGCGAAGCGAAGCAATCCATCTTGGTCTAGAAGAATGGATTGCTTCGTCGCTTCGCTCCTCACAATGACGAGTAACCCGACTACCAACCACTCCAGAGCATTGCGGCCGGGCTTGCCCGAAAAAGGCCATTCATGACCGGATCGACGCCGGGGCGTGACGAGATATCAGCCGGGGCATGACGAGATATCATGTGACGAAAGCCCTGTTGCCGCGCTATCTGCTATAGTATGATGCCTGACATCTAAGAACAGGAACGAGCCATGGACACCGCAGCCGCCCCCAAGGTCGAATATGGTGTGACGCCGACGAGCGTCATGGCGTCGATGACGGGTCTCGAATTCGTCCGCGCCATCTTCGAGGGCAAATTGCCGGCGCCGCCGATCATGGAGAATGTCGAGCCGTTCGATTCCACGGCCGAGAACGGCGTCGTGACGTTCTACAGCGTGCCGGGTTTTCGGCATTACAACCCGATCGGTTCGGTGCATGGCGGCTACGCCGCGATCCTGCTGGATTCCGCGATGGGCCTCGCCGTCCACACCACGCTGCCGGCCGGCACCGGCTACACCACGCTGGAATTCAAGATCTCCTTCATCAAGGGCATGACCAAGGATACGGGACCTGTGAAGTCGGAAGGCCGCACGCTCAGCGTCGGCCGCCGCGCCGCGACCGCGGAGGCGCGCATCACCGATTCCAAGGGCCGCCTGCTCGCACACGCCACCACGACCTGCCTGGTGTTCGAAATCCCCCAGGGATAACCGCAGGGAACGCGAGGCGCTGACGGCGGTTGATTCTCCCCGTAAGATTTCCGCGTGGGAGAACGACCATGTCCGTCGTCAGCGAACAACTTCAGCCGCTTGCCTTCGACTTCGTCGATGACGGCCTGGTGCCGAACAGCAAGATGCCGTTCCTGGTCTACAAGCGCGCGGTCGACGTCGATAACGGTCACCCCGAGAAAACCATCGAAGGCTTGTTCGGCGCCAATGGCTGGGGCGCGATGTGGCGCAACGGCGTCTATGATTATCTGCACTACCACGCCACCGTGCACGAAGTGCTCGGGGTCGCGCGCGGCAACGCCATCGTGCGGTTCGGCGGCGACAACGGCACCGAGCTTGCGATCGCCGCCGGCGACGTCGCCATCCTGCCCGCCGGCACCGGGCATCAATGCCTTTCGTCGAGCGATGATTTTTCCGTCGTCGGCGCCTATCCGCCCGGCCCGCCGGTCGAGATCACGCGCGCGACGCTGGAAAACCACGCGAAGGCGTTGAAGACGATTCCGGAAGTGAAGCTGCCGAAGACCGATCCGGTGCTGGGCGCGGACGGGCCGCTCATCAAACTATGGAAGTGTGGCTGACAATTCTGCGCATTGAGCCGCCAGGACGAGCGATTAGAGATAGGCCGTATACGAACTAACCCACACCAGGATCGAGGCGAGAAGACCGATCACGCCGGCGTTGCCGGCAAAGGCGGTGGCGCTGCCGGACATCCCCAGACGAAGCGAGTCACGGCTCATCCCGTCAGGGATCGAAATCTCCGCCGGAAACAACGTCGCGCCGCCGAGCGCATTGGTGCGCGCGAGCGTTCCCGACACGGCAATCTGCCCCTGGCCGATGCCCTTCGCAATTGCGGTGATCTTGGCGTGATAGATGCGCCCTGGGGCGTTGTCGAAAACGATATCGACCGGCACCCCTTCCTTGATTGCCTGAAAACCATTCTGCGAAAACATCCCAACCAGCGTGATGTCGTTCTCGACAATGAACGACATCGCCGAGCGCGCTTGCAGTGCCCGGTCGCCAACCGACAATGCCACGAGCGTCACAAAGCCGTCGCCGGGCGCGCGCACGGCGGTCTGCAACAATTCCCAGTTGGCGTTATCGAGTTGCGCCTGAAGCTGCGCGACCGTGGTGTTGATGCCGCCGATCTCGGAATCCATGGCAAGCTTGGCGCTCTGCTGTGCGGCCTTGGCCGCGCCAAGCTGCGCCGACACGGTCTCGTACTGGACCTGCTTGTCTTGCGCCTGAAACTGCGAATTGGCATCATCCGCGGCGAGTGTCTGGATATCGTCGAGCCGCTTCTTGTTGTAGGCGACCTGCGCGGTGAGCCCGCTGACATTCGCCGTCGCCTGCTCGTAGTTCGATTTCAGGATTTCAGTCTGCTGCTTTGCTGCAGCGAGCGACGCCTGCAACTGCGTGACCTTGTACTGAAACGGCGCCGGGTCGATCTGAAACAGCACTTCGTTGGCCTTTACCGGCACGTTCGGCCTGACCGGGATTGCAACAATCTGTCCAGTCACATTCGGCGTCACTTCCACCACACGGCCGGTCACCGTCACGCGTCCCGACGGCGTGAGATAATTAAAAAGCGCGAGAAATGTCGCGAGAATAAATATTCCAACAGCGATCGAGACGGCCCCGGACAACCAGCCCCATCGCACCAGTTTGAATTTCGAGAACACGGCCCATAGCGCGACGAGGTAGAGGCACAAAATAATTACCATGACTGGCCCTCATTGTTCATCCGTGCTAGCGCTGCTCGCGGAGGTAGCTGAAGACGCGCTTCGATCGTTAGCTTTCTTGCTCCTATTTTTCCAGCACTTGTTTCGATCCCCTCATACGCGATCTCTTCAACACCCAGTCTCTCGCTCCGGTCCTGCCACGTTTGCGCGCCGCTTCCACCGCACGGCTATTTGGCACAAAGTGCATAGTCGGCACGGCGATCATCTGAAAAGCGCGAGAAATGTTGCGAGAATAAATCCATCGCTGGCCATCAATTTCCATGCATGGTAACATGCCGTACATAAGAGCCGCTAACAGGCAGCCGAAGCGGCGCTTCAAGCGACATCCGCAAGCGACATTTTAAGTCAGCCGAATCGAATCTACTTTTATCGATCCTGTTCTGAGTCTGCATACGCCCTGCGGCGTTTTATGCAGCAGGCGTTGCACGTTCTCTTGCAGGCAGTACGCGACCTCGCGGGCAGCGAGGTTGCTTCTGGTTTCATTCGACCCGATCTCCCGGAGGAAGATTCCAAAGATCACGACAGATGGACCACTGACGCGCGCAAACACACTCAGAGATTGCACACCTCAGAGAGGGAGGATTCCAAAATGCTTCGAGGAATTCTGACGCTGACATTGTCTCTCTGCCTTGGCTCGGCCGCTGAAAGTTGACGGCACGCGACGCTTCGGCGCCGGTGTGCGAATGGCGAACACAAACATCCCTGAAGAGGAGCCAGCACCATGTTGACGAAACGCGATCTCCTTCGTTCCGCAGCGCTTGCTGCATTGACAATTGCGACCACAGTGCCTGTCCCAGCGAGCGCGCAGGCCAAAGCAGAATGGCCTGACATCCGTGAGGCCAAGGCCATCGCCGAGGAAGGCTTCATCTACGGCCTACCCATCGTGATGAACTACGCCGTCATGTACGAATACTCCGTTGACAAGAATTCGGGGCAGTACAAGGCGCCGTTCAATCAGATCCATAACGAGGCGCGGGTCTTCACCTACAAAGACACGGCGGTCGTAACGCCAAACAGCGACACACCGTATTCGATACTATGGCTTGATCTGCGCGCCGAACCGATCGTTCTTTCCGTGCCGGCCGTGGATAAGGCCCGCTATTTCTCAGTGATGCTCTGCGACGGCAACACGTTCAATTACGGATATATCGGTAGCCGAGCGACCGGCAGCGAGGCTGGGGACTATCTGGTTGTTGGGCCGAACTGGCAGGGTGCCATGCCGCCCGGTATCAAGAAGGTATTTCAGTCCTCGACGCAATTTTCTGCCGTCGCCTACCGCACGCAGCTTTTTAATGCTGCAGACATGCCGAATGTTGAGAAGGTCCAGGCCGGTTACAAGGCGCAGCCGCTGTCGGCCTATTTGAAGCAACCGGCCACGGTTGCCGCAGCTGGCATCGACTTCCCCAAGGCCAATGCAGAGCTGGTCAAGAAGAACTTCTTCGAATACCTCGACTTCGCTCTCCAGTTCGCACCGACCGGACCGGAGGAAAAGGAAATCCGCGCCAAGCTCGCCCGTATCGGCGTCGGCGCCGGAAAGACTTTCGACTTCAAGGATCTTCCTCTGACGCACAAACTTGAAGTCGGACTGGGGATGAAGAACGGCGAAGACAAGGTTGAAAAGTATCTTGCCAGCGGACAGAAAGACGTCAATGGATGGAAAATCGGATCGCTGTTCGGAGACCGGCAATTCTACAGCGGCGACTGGCTGAAGCGCGCCGCCGCCGCCAAGGGCGGCATCTACGGCAACGATGCGGTCGAGGCCGTCTATCCAATGGCAAAGGCGCTTGCCGATGGCGAGGTTCTCGACGGCTCCAAGCACGAATACACACTCACCTTCCCCGCGGGACAATCCCCGCCTGTGAGCGCGTTCTGGTCGGTGACCATGTACGACGGCAAGACGCAATTGCTGATCGAAAACCCGATCAATCGATATCTGATCAATTCGCCGATGCTGCCAGGCATGAAAACGAACGCCGACGGTTCGTTGACGCTGTACATCCAGAATAAATCGCCGGGCGCCGACAAGGAAGCCAATTGGCTACCTGCCCCAAACGGCCCGATCTATCTCGTCATGCGCCTGTACTGGCCGAAGGTCGAAGCGCCATCGGTCCTGCCACCGGGCACAGGCACCTGGCAGCCGCCCAGCATAAAGAAGGTTTGATAGACCCGCTGCGATTTCAGCAAGTTCGACACGAACGAAATCAAAGGTCCAGCATCATGAAAACCGTCACACGAAGAAGTTTTGTCGGCGGGATTGGCTTGCTCCCGGCACTGCATTTCTCAGCAGCCCACGCTCAAACCGGCGTCAGCCCCGCAGAGGCGAGCGCCATCGCTAAGGAAGCCTACGTCTACGGCTTCCCGATCGTGGACAACTACCGAGTCCAGCACGCCTATTGGATGGATAAAACGAACCCGGAGTATAAGGGGCCCTTTAACCAGATATGGAACGCCACACAACTCTTCTCGCCCGCGGACAAGGCGATCCAGACACCCAACTCCGACACGCTCTACTCGTTCGTCGGCGCGGACCTGCGTTCCGAACCTCTCGTGCTCACGGTGCCGGCGATCGAGAAGGAGCGCTATTTCTCCATCCAGCTCATCGACTATTATACCTTCAACTTCGACTACATCGGTACACGCACGACCGGAAATGGAGGCGGCAGCTTCCTGCTTGCCGGGCCGGGATGGAACGGCGCAACGCCCAAGGGCATCAAGAAGGTCTTTCGCTGCGAAACCGAATTGGCGTTTCCCGCGTATCGCACGCAGCTCTTCAACCCCGGCGACATCGACAACGTGAAGAAGGTTCAGGCCGGCTATAAAGTGCAGCCGCTCTCCGCGTTTCTCGGTCAGCCAGCACCCAAGGCCGCACCGGCCATTGATTTCATCAAGCCGCTGTCGCCCGCGGAAGAGAAAACCTCGCCGCAGTTCTTCAACATCCTGAACTTCGTCCTGCAATTCTGCCCGACGGTGCCGTCCGAGAAAGACCTCATGGCGCGTTTTGCCAAGCTCGGCATCGGCGCCGGCAAGACCTTTGACGCGAGCAAGCTCTCGCCCGAAATGAAGACGGCAATCGAGCAAGGCATGGCCGACGCTTGGGCCGCCCTTGCTGGCTTCAAGAAAGAACTTGAAGAGGGAAAGGTGTCCCCCGGCGACGCTTTCGGTACGCGGGCATACCTGAAGGAGAATTATCTCTACCGCATGGGGGCCGCCGTTCTTGGAATTTACGGCAATTCGAAGCAGGAGGCGATGTATCCGGCTTATTACGTGGATGTTACGAAGCAGAAGCTGGACGGCGCCAACCGTTACACCGTGCATTTTGCGCCGGGCCAATTGCCTCCGGTCAACGCGTTCTGGTCGCTGACCATGTATGACGAGCCGCAGAGCCTGCTGGTGGCCAATCCACTCAACCGCTACCTGATCAATTCACCGATGCTGCCACAGCTCAAGCGCGATGCCGACGGCGGGCTAACGCTGATGATCCAGAACGAATCCCCGGGCACGGACAAGGAAGCCAACTGGCTGCCTGCGCCAAAGGGGCCATTCTCCATGATCATGCGCCTCTACTGGCCGAAAGAAGCAGCAATGGATGGCAAGTGGAAGCAGCCGCCACTGCAGCGGGTGACCTAGGAGAGCGGAGTGCTCTGATCGTCGGCGAGAACGCCGACGGCTTTATCATGGGGACAAGCAGATGACACACAACATTCCTCAACGACATTCCAACCCTTGGCGCACGTGCCGCGGCATCGGCGTCGCGTTGCTGATGTTCGGATCAATGTCCGGGGCTGCCTACGCCGACGAGACCGGTGTTTCGTACTGGCTTCCAGGCCGGTTCAGCAGCCTTGCGGCGACGCCTCAGGTGCCGGGCTGGTCGATGGCCGCGGTGTATTATCACACCGCGGTCGAAGCATCGGGTGCGGTTGCCGCGGCCAGGCAGATCCAGATCGGCCGATTCCCGGCCAACGTGAACGTCAACTTCAATGCGAATCTGAACGCGCAGGCCGATCTCGTTCTGCTCAATCCCACCTATACGTTCGGCACACCGGTGCTTGGCGGACAATTGGCGATCGGCGTCACCGGCATCTTCGGCCGGGCCAACACGAGCATCGACGGAACGCTCACCAGCGTACTCGGACCGCTGGTGACGACCCGCACGGGAATCATCTCGGATTCGCTCACGTCGGTCGGCGACCTCTATCCGCAGGCCACGCTGAAGTGGAACGCCGGCGTGCACAACTTCATGACCTACCTGACCGGTGACATTCCGGTGGGCGCTTACGATCCCACGCGCCTCTCCAACCTCGGCCTCGGGCACGCCGCGATCGACTCCGGCGGCGGCTACACCTACTTCAATCCGGCGACCGGGCACGAATTCTCTGCCGTTGCGGGCTTCACCTACAATTTTAAGAACCACGACACGCAATACCAGAACGGTATCGACTTCCACATCGATTGGGGGATGTCGCAATTCCTCTCCAAGCAGGTCTTCGTCGGTCTGGTCGGATACGGCTATCAGCAGATCACCGACGACTTTGGCCAGCATCCCCTGCTCGGCGGATTCCGGTCACGCGTCTTCGGCATCGGCCCGCAGGTCGGGTTTCTGTTTCCGGTCGGCGACATGCAGGGATACCTCAATCTGAAAGGCTATGGCGAGTTTGAGGCGCAGAACCGGCCATCGGGCTGGAACACCTGGCTGACGCTCTCGATCTCGCCCATGGCTCCCACCAGCACGGTGACGCCGACACGGCGGATCGTGACGAAGTAAAGGAGTATCGTCCGGCACCCTGACCGGTGCCACAAGATCCGTTTCTCACCACGCAACACGAGGTAAATCCGCCACCGCACCAAAATGTATCAGCACAAGGAAGAGGAAATCCGATGAGCAAGCATCGTCTTCTCATGACTGCGATTGTTGCACTTCCGTTGGCATTCAGCGGTACGGCATCCGCACAGACTGCGGCCAGGAAACCCAATATCGTCGTCATCATGGCTGACGACGTCGGCGTCTGGAATATCAGCGCCTACCATCGCGGGATGATGGGTGGAAGCACGCCCAATATCGACCGCATCGCCAAGGAAGGCGCGCTGTTCACCGACTATTACGCGCAGCAATCCTGCACCGCAGGACGCGCCGCCTTCATCCTGGGACAAACACCTTTCCGCACTGGTCTGCTGAAAGTCGGCATGCCGGCCGCCAAGCAGGGGCTTCAGGACAAGGACCCGACAATCGCCGAATTGCTCAAGCCCTACGGTTACGCGACGGCGCAGATCGGCAAAAATCATCTTGGTGACCGCAACGAATACCTGCCCACGGTGCATGGCTTCGACGAATTCTACGGCATCCTCTACCATCTCAATGCGATGGAAGAACCCTACGACCCGCAATATCCGAAGGGTCCGCAATTTCTCGCCAATTTCGGGCCGCGCAACGTCGTCGATACCAAAGCGACCACAGTAGACGATCCGACCACCGATCCGCGCTGGGGCAAGGTCGGCAAGCAAACCATCGTCGATGGCGGTCCGCTGCCACCGCATCCGAACATGGATTCGAAATCCAAATTCAATATGGAAGACGTCGATGACGAGCTGGTTCGCCGGTCCGTCGATTTCATCGATCGTTCGGCCAAGGCCAACAAGCCGTTCTTCCTCTGGCACAACACGACGCGCACGCATGTGTGGACCCATCTCGGGCCAAAGTGGAAGAACAAGAGCGGTTACGGCCTCTATGCCGACGCCATCATGGAGCTGGACGCGGCGGTTGGCAGCATCATGAAGAAGCTGGACGACGCCGGCATTGCCGACAACACCATCGTCGTGTTCACCAGCGATAACGGCGCCGAGACCTTTTCCTGGCCGGATGGTGGCAACTCTCCGTTCCGTGGCGAGAAAGGCACGACTTACGAAGGCGGTTTTCGTGTGCCTATGGTCGCGAAATGGCCCGGCACGATCAAGCCCGGCGGCATCGTCAACGACATCATCGCGGGCGAAGACTTTTTACCGACCTTGCTGGCAGCAGCCGGTGAACCCGACGTGAAGGGCAAACTCCTCAACGGCATGAAGGTCGGCGACAAGACCTTCAAGACACACCTCGACGGCTACAATTTCCTGCCTTTCTTCAAAGGCGAAGTCGCCGAAGGGCCGCGCAAGGAGTTCTTCTACTTCACGGACAATGGCGATCTCACAGCCGTTCGCTACGCCGACTGGAAGCTCAGCTTCAAGACCATCAAGGGAAATCTGTTCACCGGCACCGAAGAATCCACCAACGTTCCCCTGGTGACCAACCTGCGGCAGGACCCGTGGGAGCGTTATCAAACCGAGGGCATGCTGTATGGCCGCTGGTGGGGCGAAAAGCTCTGGACGATGGTGCCTGCGGTCACTCTCGTCGGTGGCTTCCTCCAGACCTTCAAGGAATATCCGCCGAGCCAGGTGGGTGGCTCGCTGAGCATCGAGAAGGCGCTGCAGATGGTCGAGCGAGGCGCCAGCGGCGGCGGCAAGTAATGCACAAAATGGCAACGGACTGGTATCCCGCCGGTCCGTTGCCACCTGCAAACATCCGAGAGCGCTCTCGTCAGCCCCCTGCGCAAGGAATCGCAACGTGAGTACGGTTCAGTTCGACGACGAGCCGGTTGGCACCAAGGCCGGCGAAAATGCCCGTCATCCAGGGATGGTTCTGATTCCCGGCGGCACCTTCCGCATGGGATCGGACAAGCATTATCCGGAAGAGACTCCTGTCCATCGCGTCACGGTTGATTCATTCTTCATCGACCGCACGCCGGTCACGAACCGGCAGTTCAAGGAATTCGTCAAGGCGACCGGGCACGTCACATATGCGCAGATCCCTCCCGATCCGAAAGATTATCCCGGCGCGCTGCCGCACATGCTCTACGCGGGTTCGCTGGTGTTCGCACCGCCCTCGCGCCCGGTCGACCTGCGCAATTGGGGAGAATGGTGGACGTTTCTGAAGGGCGCCGACTGGCGCCATCCCTATGGGCCGAAGAGCAACATCAACAATCTCGACCATCATCCGGTGGTGCACGTGTCATTCGCGGATGCGCTGGCCTATGCGCGCTGGGCCGGCAAGGATTTGCCGACGGAAGCCGAATGGGAATTCGCCGCGCGTGGCGGGCTCGAAGGCGCCGAGTATGCCTGGGGCAATGAATTCACGCCCGGCGGCAAGCACCAGGCCAATACCTGGCAAGGCGAATTTCCGCGGCAGAATCTGAACGACGACGGTTTTGAGCGCACCTCGCCGGTGACCGCCTTCGCGCCGAACGGATATGGCATTCACGACATGATCGGCAATGTCTGGGAATGGACCACCGACTGGTACACTCAACAGCACCCAGCCGATGCACCGAAAGCCTGCTGCATTCCCGAAAACCCGCGCGGCGGCGCTGAAACCGGAAGTTACGATCCCCGCCAGCCGAATATCAAAATCCCCCGCAAGGTGATCAAGGGCGGCTCGCACCTCTGCGCGCCGAACTATTGCCGGCGCTACCGTCCCGCCGCTCGCCACGCCGAGGCGGTCGACACCTCCACCAGTCATGTCGGAATTCGTTGCATCATCCGAAACAGAGAATGAAGGGATCGGCCCATGATGACATCGCGTGACGCGATCTTCAAAATAGGCCGCCGTGCGATACTGCCCGTTCTTGCGGCATTCCCGATGCTTCTTGCCCTCCCGGCTCTGGCACAAACCGGAGCGCCCGATCCGTTGCTGTCATGGAACGACACGGAGACCAAGACGACCATAGTCACCTTCGTCGAGCGCGTGACCAAGCCTGGTTCGCCCGATCTGGTGCTGCCGGCCGAAAGGATTGCCACCTTCGACAATGACGGCACGCTGTGGGCCGAGCAGCCGATCTATTTCCAACTGGCCTTCGCCCTCGACCGCGTCAAGGCGCTGGCGCCAATGCATCCGGAATGGAAGGACGAGGAACCGTTTGCCTCGTTGCTCAAGGGCGACCTAAAAGGCGCGCTCGCCGGCGGCGAGGCTGCCATTTTCGAGATCATGACCGTCACGCATTCCGGCATGACGACGGATGAGTTCGAGAAGATCGTGCGCGACTGGATAGCCACCGCGAAGCATCCCGTCACGGGGCGGTTCTATGCGGAAATGGTCTATCAGCCGATGCTCGAGTTGCTGGCCTATCTGCGCGGCAATGGCTTCAAGACCTTCATCGTCTCTGGCGGCGGCATCGATTTCATGCGGGTCTTTGCCGAGCGGGTCTACGGCATCCCGCCCGAGCAGATCGTGGGCAGCAGCGGCAAGCTGAAGTTCGAGCTGCAGGACGGCCGGTCGATTCTCATAAAACTGCCTGAGCTCAATTTCAACGATGACAAGACCGGAAAACCCGTCGGCATCCAGATGCACATCGGCCGCCGCCCGATCGCCGCGTTCGGCAATTCCGACGGCGACCTGCAGATGCTCGAATGGGCCAGGGGAGGCGGCGGCGTCCGCTTTGCTCTCATCGTGCACCACACCGACGCTGAGCGGGAATGGGCTTACGACCGCGCGTCTTCTATCGGCAAACTCGACAAGGCGCTCGATGTGGCGAAGGCCGAGGGCTGGACCGTGGTCGATATGAAGAATGATTGGAAAACCATCTTCCCGTTCGGGAGCAAGTGAAGCGAAATGCAAATGGAGGAGACTAAAATGAAGCTTTCGATCGCACTATCGGCGCTGCTAATAACTGGCTTCGTGGCTGCAAGCGCTGAGCAGGCCCATGCCGTGGTATACTGTCAATACGTGGCATACCCGGTCGGGTGTGTCGCAAGACCTGGCGCTGTGCTGGTGGCGCGACCGGTCGCACGAGCCGTGGTGACCCCCGGGGTCGGCGCCCGGGGGGTGGGTGTGCGGCCTGGAACACCCATGAATCGTGGTGGCCCGGTCAACCGCGTCGGCAGGCGCTGAAAGGCGCATTGGGCATCGCCAAGGCTCGCCGCAGGCATCAACCGACGCGCGCGACGAGCTTATCGAAGGCGCAAACTCACACCAGGCTGGGGGCGACTGAAGCATGGACGTAGTTCCCGACACATCGCTGGTGTTGGTTTCTCAGGCACACCCAAAGGCCGGATCTTAATGATCTCCGACACGCCGTCCGTCAGTCAACTATCGAATGTCATCTCGCAGGCCGCCGCGCCGGCATTCCTGCTCGGCGCGCTGGCGGCGTTCATTGCCCTCCTGATCGGCCGCCTGAACAGAATCGTCGATCGGACGGTCCTCCTGAACGGAATCCCTGATGAAGATGCGGTCCGCAATCGGCTCAAGGCCGATCTTCCGCGCCTGATGCGACGCGCAGCCATGATGAACCGCGCCATCTTCTGGGCAGTGCTCGCCAGCATTTCGGTGACGCTTCTCGTCATCGTAGCGTTCATTACTGCCTTCTTTGAACTGCAGCATGAGCGCGGGGTCGCCGTCTTCTTCATGATTTCGCTGGGCGCGTTCACGGTCTCGCTGATCGATTTTGCGCGCGAGGTCCGGATAGCGCTGAGCGAATTCGATCACCACGGCTGACGCGAACCGTCGCGTCACTCGCCTGGGACCCGGCAGTGGAAAAACGTCAGGCGGCTATCGCGCCCACTGGCCCATCTGGAGGCACGTCTGCAGGCTGACATAACTTGGCGTGCCGCCAATGCTCTCCTGCGAGACACAACTTGCCCGGCTCGACGCAGGGAATTTGGACCACTGGCTCGCGAGCTGCTGACGCGCCTTCTGTTCGTCGCTGATGCAGCTCTTGAGCGACTGATCGACGGTGAGGCCGGCGGTGGCGGCGACGTCCAGCGTGCAGCTTCGCGTGACGTCGAACTTCGGCACTCCGTCAGCGACGGGCATCACCAGCTGCGAACCCAACAAGATCATCGAGACGGACATAGGCATTTCCGACCTCCTGCTACTCTGGTTCGCCAGTATCGTAGCGAAAGCTTGCCGGACCGCCACTTATATTTGGCCGCTACCGTGCAGGTTTGTGCGAAGGTCGGAGGCGCAGGGTGGCAAATCGGGATAGGGGGGAGCCTCGCGGCTCCTCCCCTCCCACACCACCGTACGTACGGGTCCGTATACGGCGGTTCGATAGGTTAAGCAGTTTTAGGTACCGTGACAGTTGCAATTCCAAGTGAGGTGA
>Ga0307517_10000195_pt1 | contig 102391 bp, 96 predicted proteins | sample 23_EM_MG_FD_194515 | JGI IMG/M metagenome (GOLD analysis project Ga0307517, IMG submission 194515) | Populus trichocarpa ectomycorrhiza microbial communities from riparian zone in the Pacific Northwest, United States - 23_EM | ecosystem: Host-associated > Plants > Roots > Unclassified | place... | reverse complement strand
AATTTATGGCGGGTATTATATCGTTGTTGGTTTCGCTTCCTTGGCTCCCCCCCCCCCCGTTCGTACTTTCGGTCGGCCATTGGATCGCGGCTTATTGGAAAAATCGACTCGAGCTAACTAGCACACCCCACCACCACCACCACCATCATCGCCATCGTAGCCACTGCACCGTAAGCTAACGTCCGATGGTGAAGTGCGGAGTGAAGTTGGCCTTAGCTCCTGCGCGTGTATCAGAATTTCTCTCTTCCCCCCCCTCCTCTCTCCCTCTCTAGTCGAGTCCGCTCCATCCGATTCAATTCGGTGTCAGTTCAGTTCAGCTGGTTTTCGTCGGGTTCTTGCTCGCTCTTGTCTTGTCTTTTAATGAGGCCCGACGGGCACGTGTCACTCAGTTCATTTGCTTCGCTCACTCACCTCAACTTGGCTTGTTGATCATATGCTTGGTAGTAGTTTTACCCCCCTTGCCCCCACGGGAATTTTATTTTATTTACTGTAATATACCATAAGAACGCACGTAGGTTAGAAGAGGAAAGAAAAATCTAAAACAAATCCCCCTTCCTATCACAATTCATCACTCAATTATTCGAGGAAACACCCCCATGTTTGAACCGAACTGCTCGGAGCTTGGCTAGGAAGCCTATAGGTCGAGGAATCCGGAGTCAATCACGTTTCTTTTCCGTTCATCAGATCATTTCCAAATACGGAGTTTATGTTCGAGGGAGAAAGGAAGGGGAGAGAAAGGAAAAGAAAAAAGGACTCAGGCATCTTCACAATCAAGAAATCGATATATATACATCGTCGAGGACGGGAGGAGGCGAGAGTTAAAGGAAAAAGGAAAGAAGAAAAAAAGAGCGTTGATTATTATTCGTTTTCCGTTCACTTGTGATCAGCTGAATTACCGGGCTGTGATACTTGAGATTAACCTACGATGGTGGAGACGGGTGGGGTGCTGTGATGAGGGGTGGGGGGGCGATATAGTGGATCTACGAGTAAAGCGGAAAATAGATAAATTAAAACTCAATTCATGATGAGTTATCCTTTTTTTCTTCCCCTTCCCTCTTCCCTCTTCCCTTCCCTCTCTCTCTTGTCTCCTTTCATTTTTGCCTTTCCACCTATTCCGGATCACGGTTGGCCGAGAGGGCTTGATGTCAAGATATCTGTTGGTCACGGGGAACATGATAATGGCAAAGGAGGATAAAAAAAGATGAAAAAAATAAAATAAAAAACAACACACACACGCACACGCACACATTTTTTATTCATTCACTTGATTTCTATCCAACTCAAAGTCCATGCATCATCACAATTTCACCTCCCCGATGTACCTCCCGATGTAGGGTATGTGGGTGAGTTAGAGCGCAGCACGCACAGTATACATCATGACGAAACAAGTAAAATCGTAGAGCAGTGTAATATTTCGACCTCAACGTACGGTAGGTGGGCAGGCGATACCAAGAAGGTGGGGCAGCGGGCAAACAAGCAAGCTGCGCAATGAGGTAAAGGAAGGAGAAAAAGGGGGGGAGGCAATCGAGCTTGATTCGCTTCATTGGTTTGATGACGATAGGCTCCAAGCGCAGTGCATATCGCAGCGGGAAAATAAGAAATATGAAAAGATAAATAAAGCTTCAGCCAAATCTCGGCAATCGTAATAATTTCGGGAAAGGCACATACATATCGACCGTACGAGTAGATAGGCGAGATTTCAACCACTCCACTCCATCCATCCACCACCACCCCCATTCCCCATTCCTCATAAATGACTGGCGAGAGGTTAGAGCGACACGGAGAAATCCGGAGTGGAGTGATGTATTGGAGGAAGGAAGGGGATAAACAAAAATAGACAAGAAAAAACGACGAAATCCAATTGAAGCGGCCTTGAACCTTTTCTTTTCTTTTCTTCTTTCATCCTTTCCCCAGTTTCCGTTGTCTGTGGGGAAGAGGGAAAAAGAAAACATGTGCTTGGGGGAGTCATTAACAATCTGAAAACATAAACCTTGTCTCCGTAGATAATTAGTACTCGTATGGGATCGGCAGCGATAGTTCTCCGATTTATACTGACCCCCCGAGTGGTTGCCGTGGGGAGTTGAATTGGGCTCAGCTGGTTTTTGCGCTTGGTGATTTCCCTCAGGCACGGCAGCCCCCTCCATAGCCGCTTAGCAGACCGATACGGTAGACCAACTAGAGGCAATGCCCGCCATCCACTAAGGACGAGCACTTCCTTTTTGGCCTTCGTTTTCCCGCGGTGTACTAGTATTGCGTTGAGCGAGAGCGAGCGAATAGCAATTGGAGAACCAGAATGATCGCCGACCCACAGCGGCTCCATTTGGTGTCTCTGTTTGCTTTTTTTGATTTATTTCATTTTTGATATACCCTCCTTCCCCTCCATCTACGGTAGCCATCGGGCCAGCAGGCAAGCCAACCCGGCATGACTTGACAATTGGTACGGTATTTTGGCTTAGCTTATCAGGCTTTAAGTCGACCTGGCCTTAGCTTTCCTGAACATGGTAATATCGCTATTATACTTATGACACCTATCCCTTTTCCCAGCAATTTACTGTGCAGGGCTCGAACGCATCCTATCCCTGGTTACCTTTGACCCGAGCCCTTTTTTCACTCTTGAATCCTTTACCAGTGGGCACCAGTGCTGTATGTACTCCTAGCTTACTGGGGCTCTACGAGTACAGTAACGTATATTTTACTTTTAGCTTCTGAAAGGTCAATGCTTTGGGGAATTGCTTTTTTTCCCTTTTGCTTTCTTCTTTTCTTTTTCAATCAAACTCTCTTCCGATTTTGATCAAGTTTTGCTTTTTCCCTTTCCTTTTCTTCTCTTCTCTCTTTTTTTTTTTTTTTTTGCTTTCTTTTTTGGTTGCCATCATCGGAATTGCGGCGCCTTGGCTTCATCAAACCTCAAACCGCTGCGGGTTTGATACAAACCGGTATCTAAGTTTGTGAAATCGATTACTGAGTTACTGTGCCAGTATGATACTCTCCCTCTCACCCTTTCAACCGTTTTTTTTTTTCGTAATAGGGGAGGAAGGGAGGTTTAAGGTCAGCTCGGTTGGTTTGGTTTGGTGGCTCCGGTTCTTAAAATAAACATTGGACTCAGTTGAACCTTTTGCCCCCTTTGCCCCCCCTGTCCCTTCTCCCAATGAGGGGGGGGCAACTACCGCATTTTCTGGCGAGAACCGGCAGGCACTTTTTTACGTTGAAATAAGAAGCGGCTGGGGTGAAACTTACAATTGCGTCAAAATCTGGACCCTGAAGGGTTTAGTCTTGGCTATATAGGGTTAGGATATAGGGTTTCATTGCAGCTCCGAGATAGAACGAGAGTAAAAATTTTGCTTGAACGTGCTAACGCCTGACGGGCTCCCTCACCAGATGATGCGGTATTGTAGCCGTCCAGAAATTATTATTTCCTTTGGTTGGTTGACTAGAGTACTTGCGCGGTAGCGGGTTCCCATATCTACAGTCTACTGCCTAGATCCGAGCAGAAAAGGGCCAAATTTTGGTGGTGTGCAGCCCTTCGATATTGTGAGCGCTTGAATCTATCTATTTATCTATCTATCTGCCCATCTATCACAGGTGTAGTTTCCATCCTCCCGGAATAGTTTTCGGCATTGATCGGGAAGTGGGGGAATGGGATAGTGATGATATTAGAGGTCATAATCGAGCTGTCTTCCCGTTAAACTGGAAAGGGGGTGGGTTTCGCGATAGGTTGGTTTACCGTCACTTGAAAGGGGAGCTGCAGCGAGCGGCAGAGGGTGAATCTTGGAACGGGGTTGCCCCAATAGCGTAGATCGCCTTGTTCCATTCCCGTAGTTTGCTCTGTACTCTACTGTTCTTGCTTTAAAGTTAGAGCTGTATACATATGTGGAGCGGAATGTTACTTTAATTGGTGGGGGTTGCTGTATCGTTATATCGGTGCCATAGAGGGAATCGTTGGTGCCGGTGGCTGCTGTCGGCTGTGGTGGTACCACTATCAGAAGGGAATTTTTCGTTACCCAAAAATAAAGATGCTCTAGACAAACAAACAAACAAGCTACACAAGGAGGTATTTCCTCCTTGTACTTCTCCTACTGAATACCGGTACCCCTAATCGTGGGAGCCTTTTTACCTCCTTTCGATAACGGTGCCCCCTGTCCCTCTTTTCCTCTTTCGCTTACTCTCTTCCTCTCCCTCCTTGATCCCTAGGTACTCGAGTAGACTGTTAATCATCGAATATGTGCCTTCCCGTGTTCAACCAACCCCCTCCCCTCCAGGGGAGAAAAAAAAAAAGGGAAAATACGAAGTGGGAATGTTTTTTTTCGGGAGATTTATTTTCTTGTCCTTGCATCGTGCAAGTGAGTGAGTCGGGCTAGGTGAAGTGAAGTCACATAAGTGGTCTATGGTACGACCAAGAAATACCGGTATGGTATACTAATAAAACTTATGCCAATCATACACGGCTTGATAACTAGGTTTGCTTTTCCACTTCTCCCATTTTTTTTTTCTCTCCTTCTTTCTTAAGCTTTGACTGACCTGAGTGAGACATGCTATTACATGTACATGGTATATGCTACGAGTGAGTCTCGAGCCCTACTGTCTGGTATTTTGTAACTATCATACATACCACTCTGCCTGTCCTGCTTGTGGTGCGGGGCGGAGGAGAGCACTGGTATGTGCTGCGGCCTGGCTACCGACTGTCTTGCCTTGCCTTGTCTTGTATTGTCTTAAAAACGCTGCACAGTAGTTTACTGTGTTGCTGGTCAAAAATATGGGTCTTTTACCATGAACTGCTCCTCCCTCCTTCCCCTCCCTACCTCACTCCCCACACCACCAGCACCAATACCAGAAACTACCTGAGCCAACCCACCTGACGTTCACCACCTGAAAACACCTAGGGAGATCCTGACACTATTAAACCGGAAGGTACTATCACCCCCTTTCTCCCCCCTCCAAAAAAAACAAATCAGAAAACAGCTACACGTAAAACATACTGAAACAAGGCCTCACTCACAGAAAATCATTCCCCACTAATGAACGATTGTTTTCACTTTTTTCCTGCTATAATATTATTATTATAGCTAGAGCTCTATAAGATTCCATATTAGAAATCACACGCATGGCCTCGGCTGGGGGGGGGGTTTCTCCCTTTTTTCTTTTTTGCTCATAAATGCATAACCTCTCACTACCTACCTACTGTGACGGTGTGTATAGTCTCCCCTCCTTCCAATCGAGTCACTTCTGAGGGGAATACAGTCTCGGCCGAGATAGTGAACGTGGCAGTTAGACAATTCAGTTCAGTCTAGTTCAGTTCGATTGAAGGAGAAGGACAAATCCTGCTCTAGTTTCATTCTTCTGCTCCACCCCCCTGCTTTAATCGTATTGTAGGGGTTGGGCCGGGCAAGCTAGTTTGGCTAGCTTGTTGGCTATCTATCGCAGTTGGCCGATCCCTAGGCAGACAGACAGACAATTCACGAACAGATATACAATTAGACAGGTATACGAGACATTCAATACAGGGATATACCATCGGACAACCTGCCAACCAGCCATACAAATACACATGCACACACACATACGTCCGGACTAACAGACGAAAAGACAGCTCATCAACTTCACGAACATGGAATAGCATATCATAACATAACAGACAACGGCCACTATCCTGTCTGTCTGTCATTTAACCTCCTGTCAGAGGAAGACACACATACCCATCCATACACACCCACAGACCCCCCCTCTCGCTCGCTAAAACAAGGTCGGAAATAGACGAGAGACAGACGGACGGATGGGCCGGAGGATAGACGTATCATGCTATGATTGTGGTTGTGGTAGTTGATGGGGTCATTAAGTATCACTCGGGCTGTGATCCGAGGTATGTCAACTCACCTCTAGCTCCTGTTTCACAATTTACGTATTGGCTACTTTTGGAAAATATTAGTTCCGCTAGTCTCTCATCGTACTTGTACAGCAACCGTCCTGAAAGGGGGTGTAGGGAGAGGGAAAGGGAAAAGAAAAAACGAAAAAGAAAAAAAAAACGGCCCAGTCGTTATGGCTTGTCTTATAGTGAGTTAATTTCTAACCTGCTCCCTTCTTGAAATGCATATGTATGTCTGTGTATTTGTATGTCTATGTGTATGAGTAGGATATGTATGCGGGAAAGGCTACTTGGATCCGGAGATGTGTGGGAGGTTGGAGGTGCGCGAATGAATGAATGTGCGCAGTCTTTGGCAACTGGCTGAAGGAGATCTAGCTAATTAACTAACTAGCCAGTCAGCAAGCCAGCCAGCCAACCAGGTTTTGAACGGCCGATAGCACACTACACATTATCTATAAAGCAGAGAAGTCTAGACACACGAGTGGCGGAGGCGTATGACCGGGACAGAGACAAATAGGCAGCAATAGTAGATACCACCAATGGGCGCTACTACCTCCTCCTCCTCCTCCTCCTCCTCCTCCTCCTCCTCCTCTCCCAGCAAGCACGATTTGTGAGTTACATTTGAAGCGGGAAACAAAAAAACAAAAAAACAAGACCCCGGGTCAACGGCGCCAGCAGTGAGGGTGTGCCGATCAGTTCTGGACCTTTTTATTTTATTTTTTTATCTTGAAAACTATCAGAACCCTACTTACCGTACTTACATACCCCCCTCTCCCCCGGACTCGTATAGGGTGCACACCGTCGCCCACCCACCCTCACGTCTCTTCACTGATATTGCAGGGATTAATTAGGGGGGGTGTAAGGATGGCGGGGAAGGTAGGGGACGAGCATTGGGAGAGGGAGAGAGCTGATTTGTTCGCTCGTCCGCCTGTCCCCCCCGTTCGTTCGTCTTACGGTGCATAGTGCATTTCCGCTACCCCCTCCCCCCCGCAATATAAAAGACTGCTCGGCAATCACATAGTATCACTCGCTAGTCCTGTTGTTAACGACGATCAATTGAACCGTGTAGGTTGTGTTCTGGATGTGTATGTTTCAGTTGGCGAGGGTGCTCGTTTCCCCTACACAGTCTTTCTGACTCGCTCGCTCTATCCTGTGCCTCAATATGTCTCCCCCCCCCCCTTTCCCTCTTTGAGATATTTTTTCGGGTGTGTGGGATGGTGATCTGGGTGAAAACCTCCAATGGTGGCTATGTGTGTCAGTTAGTGTGTGTGAACGTGATAGTTTTTTCTTTCCCTTTCTTTCTTTTTTCTTCCTTTCTTCAGTTTGGTTTGGTTTGGTTTGGAGGGGGGGGTTTTTTTTTTTTGGTCGGTGATGTGCTAGTAATAATATGACATTTCTTGGGAGGGGGGCGCGGGGAAGGGGGAGGGGGAGGGGGGGAGGTTTCTTTTCCATTTATTGTTTTTTAATTTATGCCACACGAGGATGTGTGAGTATACTAGAGTAGAGGGGAGTAGGAGTGCTTTCTGAATCGAATGTTTTTGGTTCGATGGCGCAACGCCCCGGGCTCATTTATACAGGACGGATAAGCCGCCACGAAACAGATAATATACAGAAGAGGATTAGGAGAAGGAGGAGAAGGAGGGGAAGTACAGTATATGGTACAGCCATGGGACGAGAAATTGAAGAAACCACCTGTATAAATTGTATAGGGGGTATTGAGCTTGTTGACCCGTGTCCTTTTTTTCTGCAAGGCGTTTTTGTGGGATCACGGAAGAACACTTGAGGAGGAGAGGAGGTTTGAGGTGCAAGAGAAGTGTGAAGGAGCGGGCGGGGCGAGTAGCGTAAACTGGCGAGAGTGAGGGAGTGAGTATCTGCTCCTACCCGGGAGTTACGTTTCGAGCTCCTGATATGAGATGTGATAGGGCATCGGTCCCGGTGATCTAATACGATGAGGGATCGGGAATGGCGGGTGTTGCACTGGGTGTTTGAAACTCCCACATCGGGGAAGCGGACGTGAAGTAATGGCTACGGTAACGTACCAGTCTCCATCGATGCTCCCTTCATCCCCCGGCGCGCGGGGCAACAGCAACCGGTGCACTGGTTTCAGTGCCTTCCTATGGGAACCGCGAAACAGGTTTTATTCACCCTCAGGTTAGGCACACTTCTCGATTCGTTTACGCGGAGGTTGAGGGGGGCCGTCTGATAGGGTTATCGAACAACTTGATATGGTATACCCCCTCTATTTAGAATACAAACTGCTCGAACGTCTATCTATGCCCACGTAGCCTGAGTTGGGCTCGTTACGTGTACCAATCTCTTCAACTTAATATTTGCTATATCTAGGTATCGGAGCGGCTCATAGGACGGGGAGCGCTAAGATTGTAGGCTGGTTTGTCACGGGCGTTCCTCTGATCTACCAACAACCTATTACCCCATTGGTACGGTGCTTGGTGGGATTGTTAACGAGATAGGCAGGTTGGACGGAATGTGAATTCCGATGGGACCGGAGGAATGGTTCGCAGACATCGTCAGGTAGAGTATCCTTGTCAGCCAGTGACTCTCGGTAGCAAAGGGGTAAGGTACTAGCTAACTGCCGGATCCTCCCTAACCGGCTGACTTCAGCTTGCGGGGAGATTGGGATTTGATATTGGGCAATACGAGGGTGTTCATAAATTGGTCACTCGAACTACCCCGGGCGGGGGTGTGGGTGAGCTGGTGGTTAGTGTTCATAGATCGTTTCTCATTGCTTCTTACTAGCTGGGATAGTATTTCTCGTCATAAAACACTGATAGGGAGACTTGACGGTGATGGCTAGTGTGATGGTTCGAGATGACCATTGGTGGAAAACAAGGTAGTGTTATTAAACTTGAGGGTGAGGAAGGGCATTTCCGGACTAACGACTACAATCAGGAGTTGATATCGTGAGAAGCCTAGATAAATGAGTGATGGCACATGTCAGAGCGCGGGATTCACCTGTGACTCATGTGGGCCGCTGCTTCCATAGCTGAGCTTTCGCAGAGTACTTAGGTGCTGGGCTGGTTTTGTGAGAAAAAAATGCATTTTGAATCGCGTTGGGAATCGACAACATAGATGAAGGAGTCGGGAACCTTGTATCATCTTTACCGGCCAAGAATTGGAGATGGTTGAGTGGTTTGATTATGAGATATTCGGCACAGGGGTGCAGGAAACGATGTTAAAATGTAGATGAATTCGGGGATCGAGGTATCGATCCCGCATTCCAGTTGGTGGTTTATGCGATGAAGGCCATCACTACGGTTTGCCCCCAAATACCCCTCTCACAAGGCGCCTAGCACATACTAATCTGGAAGGACGAAGTTTTGCCTAACTCGAGTGGGCCACCCCCATAGTCGCTAGTGCTCGCCGACGCAACAGATCCAACCTCTCGCCTTTATTCGGAATTCCTGACTGGCTGAGTTTCTGCATCTTTTCCGCTCATCGATTCGGTGCAGCTGCGGTTTCAGGATAAACACTGGCGGATAGTTGGTTAGGATGCATATGGGGGTTCCGCAATGCGATTTGCAGGTGCAAGGTTTACTGATTCCGCTGAGTGCTTATAGGCCAACTTTATCCTCACAAGTGCTAAGAGCCTAGTAATAATGCAGTAGCCAGTATCGGGGCTATCGATTGACTCTAGGTAGATGCGCTACCAATCATCATTGGATCGCTAATCCGATGTTAGACTTGCATACAGCGTTCGGGATACGTTGTGGTACCGCGATGTTCATTTAATGAGGGTTATTCACAATCCGTATTCTCTTCCGTTGAGTAATAATGATATCGAGCGCCCAACCATGGGCCCAGGCCCCAAGGGAACGATTTCAAACTGAAAACATGCGCAGAAGCCTATTGGATTTTGTTGAGGTTTGTGGGGAATCCTAAACACACTGGTGTCTGATACTAGCTCATCCTTCGGCATGCGTCACCATAACAATCTTGTTGTCGCTTTGACGGCATCCATCAATCGGAAGCGGGAGCTAGTGCCCCGCAATTCCTCTATGTAGCCTAATATGGGTTCCCCGACCCGGGTGATAATGCATGATGGGCAGTAGTTGGCTCAGTAGAGGGGCGTAAGGGAGTCATGGGGTTACTTTGGTTAGAATGGCTATCGAGTTGTCGTGTATGGGACTTCCAGGCTCTTTCATTGATCTACTATGAGGCCTCTCGAGGCGAACCACGTACCGATTCTTATCTCCTTGGAGCGGGACTCTTTCCACTTAAACCCCCATTGGACTCAGTCTGAATGCTGGGGGGCTATTGACACTAGCTCTTATTTTAGCTTTATCGTTACCCCATCCAATTAGTGGGTCTATATCTTTGGCCTCAGGTTAGTTGGCTAAATATACATTGTCAGAGCTGGAGATATCCAGCGAACCCCAAGAGCTTTGGTATGCGGGGAGCCAATTCTGGCTGTGAATTAGGTATCAATATATGGTCACTAAAAAGGGAATGCGTGGCCGTGAGGAATGTTTAACTTAGCTGGTTGGCAACGGAAGGGATCCTATAACTACTCGTAATATAGAAGCTTTTTTTTGATTTTTTGAAAGGAACTGCTATTGCATACCCCCAGATCCACAAGAGGGGGTCAATTTTTTGGGGTACGCGGAGGTGGTCCTTTTTTGGGAACTCTTCGGGGTTGCGAGTATACTGCAAATGAGCTGTGCGGGGTATTTCGTGGTAATTACCAATAACCGGCCTCCAGCATGTTTTGAAGTTCGCTTTCTTATGAACTTATCGTATTCGGAACTGTCAGAGCAGGTCTTTGTGCAGGGAGCTACAATAGTTGTGCTAGGAAGGTAAATTTTCTGCAATGTATTTCTTATAGGGACCAATATGACTGCCTCGCTACTATCAAACGCTTCGCCGCTAAAACCCTTAGCACAAAAGATCCCCTCTGAGCACCTCTATGCTGTAGAATGAACCAAAACTAAAGCTACACGTAGCATTTCCCTCTCCAAACAATAACAACTTAGAATATCTATTTCCAACCTCGCCCCTTGGCCCCAGCATAAAAGATCTGTCTATCTTTATATACATTTGTTAGCAACAATCAAACATTGTAAAGCTCTATCACAAGTGCGTTGTCGAATACTTACCCAGCATATATGATGGCCCTAAATATATTTATTGCCAATGTCTTCATGAGATATCACTCGTAGGCTCTCATAGTCCAGTATCGAAGTTTGGGTCTGGAGTATCCTCCCTTGCACCTGTTCTGCCCCGCTATGGGTTCGGAAGTATGACTCTTGGGTGTTAGTGTACCGCCCCAACCATCGGCCAGCCATAATGTGCTCGGAGTTGTGCTATTTTGGAGTGGTTGTTTTCTTGTTCATTTAACTCCATGTATAATTTATTCTCCGGGATGTACTAACTGTGCCCATTTTTTCCTGTTCACCCAAACCTGGATGGTCCCTTTGCAGAAACGGCCCTCCTGGCTTCGGGAATCTGAGCCGAATAAGCTAAGTACCGACGAATGGGCGTGTGCAACGTCTCAGAGGCTGTGGGCGGATAATCGCAGGCGCTTTGAGAGCCGCCCGCACTGCTGGATGTATAGGACCTTATACATTATCTATCACTCGTGCTAGTGTCTGGTGCACTGTTGGAGACCGTGTCCGGATAGTCCTTCGTACTAGATTCTTCCAGTGATAGTTTTGGATGTATGAATCTTGCCTAAAAAGAGCACGGTTTTGGCTGTATCTGCTCACTCTCCCTGTGTATTTAGCATCGTGATGTTCTGCGACCTTCGCTTTCCCACGCTACTTATGGCTCTGGTGTTAGCTGTCTCTTTAGCATTCATCGAGGACTCTCTTCTCATCTTTCTTATCCCGTAATCATAGGATTGACCTGAAGCTCGATACTTGATAGAAGGTTTTCTCTTGCAATGGTAAAGGTCTTGGTTTTTTTTGGGTGGTTTTAGATCGAGTGATAGTTTGTGTAATACCTGTCGTGTTGTTTATGATAGCTACATCCTAACTTAGCTTACTCGTGAGGGCTGGGCGGTAAGTATGTATAGATGGTATAGTGTTGGAGAAATAGTGCTATGTTAAGCTGGGGGGGAGGAAGAGGAGAGGGGGTCGTGGCATGGGCCAGATGAAGTATAGGACAAGGGGGAGGGGAGAGAGGAGAAAAAGACATCCGACTTTCGGGTGATCTACATGAATTCCGGGGGATAGAATCTGTGGGTGCTAGGAAATGATTCAATCTCTGATGCCCCCCCTTTTTTTGCCTGGCCAGCCGGGCGCAGTGGCACTACTAATGCTGACATCATGGCATTTGGCAAAACGGAAGGGTCTTGAATATGCATTAATTGAATCGGCCAAGTGCGGGTGTGATTTTACTCGAAGTTTGGCGGCGCTGGTAGAGGATAAGGGGATGAGGAAAACAAGGTATGTAGCAGTACTTTTGGGGATGATGTCAAGATGGAGAGATATTAGAAGGAAAGTAAGCAGGCTCAGATCCCGACCGTTGCTGGCATGACACATAATATGATAGGGAATTACAAGTATTATTTGTTTGAACCAGGGTTGCTTCCTGTCCTCTCACCGGGGGGCCGCGGGGGGGAGAGGGGGCTTTTATTCGATGATACTACAAAAAACAAAGGGTATGTAATGAAGCCTCTGATTTGACAGGATAAAGATGAATAGCACATGTGTTGAGGCCAACAATGAGGAAAAACAGTCTGTGGGGGTGAAGAAAGAAAGAGAGAAAGGTTATGATACAATGCTGTGATGATAAATTTTGATGGCTGCGGAAATCAATGAAAAAACCAGCAGCACTATTTCATCCCATATCACTCGCCCCGCCTACAGGGCACGATTGGTGTCTGTGGAAAATTGTCTCTCCGCTTTTCTAGTGGGATGACAGTACTGTAAGTAGACTAACAGGAGAAGAGAGATCGGGAAGAAAAGGCGAAAAGAGATGTGGGGGGTATTAGGGAAACAAGAGAAGGGGGGCAAAGAGATGGAGGTCGCGTAGTAGGAGTGTTAAAGGGCTAAGCTACCGCCTGCCTGCCTAGGGTTGATTAGATAGAAGTTCGAAGAATAGGGAGGTGTGCCGAGCTTTCACCTTGAACATCAAAACCTGCAGATTCTTTTGGGGTGGCCCTGGTCTGGGCCTGATCGCCAGGGTGGGGAAGGTGTTGTAGCTCCGTTACCATCTAACTGGGGAATGAAATTTCTGTGTTTGGATAGTAATTTTGCAATGGCATAATGTTCATAATCCAGTGCTTGCGAAAGTGCGGTTTCGCCGGCGAGATTTGTCATGTCGGTGTTAACGTCCGCTCGTTCCAAGAGGATCTTCACGACTCTCTCATGTCCTTTCTGGGCGGCTATGGAGAGTGGAGTTTGGCCACGTTCATCAGCGGTGTTGGGGTCGACATCGTTTCGCTCCAGTAGCACCTTCACGACCCCTTCATGTCCCTCGTAGGCGGCTATAAAGAGCGGGGTTAGGCCATTTCCATTCGCAGTGTTGGGTTTAACATCCCCTTCTTGGAGTAGCATCTTCACGACCCCTTCGTGTCCCTCGTGGGCGGCTATGAAGAGCGGGGTTAGGCCATTTCCATTCGGAGTGTTGGGTTTGATATCCTCTCTTTGTAATAGCATCTTCACGGCTCCCTCGTGTCCTCCTAAGGCGGCTATGGAGAGCGGAGTTTGGCCATCTTCATCAACGGGATTGAGGTTGACATCCGCGCGTTCCAGCAGCATCTTCACCAATCTCTCATGTCCTCTACAAGCGGCTTGAGTGAGTGGCGTTTGGCCACGATTGTCTGTGGTGTTGACGTTGACATCTGCTCGTTCCAACAGCATCTTCAAGACTCCCTCATCTCCTTTCCAGGCGGCTCCTGAGAGTGGTGTTTGGCCACATTGGTCCGTGGTGTTGGGGTTGATATCCACTCGTTCAAGCAGCATCTTCACGACTTCCTCATGTCCTTCCCAGGCGGCTTTGGAGAGCGGCGTTTTGCCACTTTCATCCGCGGTGTTGGGGTTGACATCCTCTCGGTCTAGGAGCACCTTCACGACTCTTTCAAGCCCTCTCCAGGCCGCTATGCAGAGCGGCGTGTCACGATGTCCATCCGCGGTGTTGGGGTTGACATCCACTCGTTTTAGTAACATCTTCACGACTTCTTCATGTCCTTCCCAGGCGGCTTGGGAGAGTGGTGTATGGCCACGTTCATCAGCGATGTTGGGGTTGATATCCACTCGGTCTAACAGAATCTTCACGACTCGCTCAAGCCCTTTATCAGCAGCTATGGAAAGCGCCGTTTGACCAATTCGATCCCCAATATTGGGGTTGACATCCACTCGTTCTAGTAACATCTTCACAACTTCCTCATACCCTCTCCTGGCAGCTACCAATAGTGGGGTTTGGCCATGGTGGTCTGCTGTGTTGGGATTGATATCCGCTCGTTCTAGGAGCATTTTCATGACTTCCTCATGCCCTCTCCAGGCGGCTACCCAAAGTGGGGTTTGGCCATGGTGGTCCGCAGTGCTGGGGTTGATATCCTCTCGCTCTAGGAGCATCTTGATGGCCCAATCAATTCCTTCCCAGGCGGCTCTAAAGAGTGGAGTTTGGCCATAAGCGTTGGTAGTATTGGGATTGACATCAGTTCGTTCAAGTAGCAGCTTCAGGACTCCTTCATGTCCCCCGCGAGCTGCAGGGAAGAGTGGCGCTTCGCCAAAATCATTGGCAGTGTTGGGGTTGACATCTTTGCGTCCCAGCAGCATCTTCACAACTCCTTCGAACCTTTTCCAGGCGGCTATAGATAGTGGCGTTCGGCCATGCATATCCGCGGCGTTGGGGTTGGTATCGTCCCGCTCTAGCAGCATCTTAACAATTGCTTCATGCCCACCCTCGACAGCCCATGAAAGGGGTGTTGGGCCAATCCTCCTGTCTGGGATAGCATCCGGTAGTTCTAGTACCATATTCTGGATGGTGAAAGAACGAATATCAGGTCTCTAGGTGAAACAGCGAGGAAATTTAACAAATGGTGTTGTAAAGGGGAAAAACAATAATTCGTATTGGTTTTGTGTGGAAGGTTCACAATAAGAGCCTATAGGCACGAGTTCGTAGTGGTTCACCGTCCCACAAGGAAGAACAAAAGAGGAAGGAATTCAAAGCAATTGGTTCTTGTTGTGTTCGTCCCTTCTCGTGTAGGGGGGGGGGGTGTGTCGTTATCGTTCTAATGGCCTCTGTCGTTTCTATTTAAGTGGTTTGTGGAGGAAAGCCGCACTCTGAAAAAATTTTCCCCCACAAACTCTCAGAATGGCAGTCATTCACACAAGCCCTATAGAATGCGGGCTGCAACTACTTGCACACAATTTAGGTTGTGATGTTAATTGGTGAAAAGAACAGAATCTAGGGCTCGTTGCACGATAGCATAGCTTGAGGGCAAGTTTGAGGCAGAGAACTTCAAACCTGTATCATACTAAGTCGGTTGATCCTGTAATGCCTCTATTTGTGCAGGTGAAGGTTTACAAATTAGGAAAACATGTTTCAAAGGTCTTATATATTCAATTTCTGGCTTCTTATTATATAAGTTTTCTTTTATATATATTTTTCAAATATACCGTAAGGGTTTCTAGTCTTGTCCATTGTCCGTTAACAAAATCAACCGTAAACAAACGATTCATGGCAACCCAACTCTCCTCACCACCCCGCATCTTCGGCACCACCTAAAGATATTACTCTGGATTAAATATTAATTCTTACTATGTATTCTACTATGTATTCTACTATGTATTCTACTATGTATTCTACTATGTATTCTACTATGTATTCTACTATGTATTCTACTATGTATTCTACTATGTATTCTACTATGTATTCTACTATGTGCAGTGTTCCCAAGCGGCCAGTCCGGTCATGATTTTGAAAAGCCTGGGTCAGTCTCGCTTAGGTTACCGAAGGCTGCTAAAGCCTGCAGGCGCCTAGGCAGCCCCCGGGTCGAGAGGATAGGCGACCTAGGCTAACGCCCACAGATGCCCAGGCAAAGCCAGATACGTTGGCAACGAGTGCTGCTCGCGTAAAACTCGACACTGATTGACTAAGCTTTTCGCATATGACATATTTTAAATTTAACTACAGAAATTCAGCGACAAATACCCAGGCCGTTCATAGATATTTGCGAAAGCCATCAGGCTATTGATTGCTCTCACCTAGATTAGAACAATAAATGCTACACGGTGTGTGTGCTTCTAGATCATCTTAAAGTCAATCAATGTCGCTAGCTTATCCATATATCTAATATCTAGTTCTTGTGTTCGCGTGTTTGACTGTTGCTCATTTGGTCGGTCACTCCGCGATAGCCCCCCCTCTCCCGCAAAGTTTTACTCCGGAAGTAAAGTTTCAAGCCGAGTGATCACAACACGTTGAAACACTGGCGGTCACGTGTATCAACCCTGACCTTAATCTGTAGAAATTGGCTTCTGCGCATTAAGATTAGGGTTAAAAACCTGATGCCTGCAGGTCACCCAGGCAGGGCCCGGCTTTGGTTTTGGGGAGCCGGTTTCCCGCAGTCAGGCCCAGCCGTCTCTGAAAAAGCCGTACCCAAATCCGGACGGACTGGCCGGTTGGGAACGCTGGAGCTAGTTAGAGCTAGAGGGAGTTATGGGAATGCTTGCAGGGGGAATGGGGAGAAAAGGTTGTCTTGATTTTTCAGAAAGAGGAGTTTTTAATAGGCAGTGTAATGCATATCCTTCTGTGGAGCTATAGACTGGCTTGGCTTACTCATGAAGGCGAGATGGCCATGTAGGATATGGTACAGTCACTGTATTAGGGCAATAGTGCTAGTTGGGGTAGGAGAGAAAGAAAGGGGAAAGTTGTGTCACGAACTGGCTGGAGTATTGGGTTGGGAAGGAAGGGGAGAAAGCAGAAGAGATATCTTGCGAGCTATCTACATAAATTTCGAGAGCTAGAATCTATGGGTGTTGAGAAATGATTCAATCTCCGATGTTTCTTTTATTTTTTTATTTTTGCGTGGGCGGCCGAGCGCAGTGGCACTACTGACGTTATGGCATTTGGCAAAACAAAGAACGGTCTTGAGTGTGCATTAATTGAATCCGCCAAGTGCGGGTTTGGCTTCCTCGAAGCTAAGCCGTGCTGGCAGGGGATAAGGAGACGAGGACGACAAGGTAAGTTATGCACTGTATCATGCGGTGTTTTTCAAGGTGGAGGGGATGTCGTATCATGTTATTCTCACTTAGCCTTTGCTGACTCAGCTTTCACCCAAGACTTTTGTCTAGTGACTGTACTATGATGGAGAGATATGAGGAGGAGGAAAGTAGACAGGCCTAGATTCCGACCGCTGCTGACATGATACATATGTTAGGGAATTACAAACACTATTTATTTGGGTTAGGATTGCTTCTTGTCTTCTCACTGGGGACCTGCGAGAAAGAGGGGAGAGGGTTTCCATTTGATGATACTAAAAATACAAGGGCATGTAAAAAAAAGCCTCTGATTTGAAAGGAGAAATTTGAATAACACATGTGTTGGGGCTAACGATAAGGAAAAACAGTCCGTAGGGGAGAAGAAAGAAAGGGGGAAAAGCTATGATACAATTCAGTAACGATAAAGTGCGAAATAACACATGTGTTGAAGCTAACGATAAGGAAAAACAGTGCGTAGGGGAGAAGAAAGAAAGGGATAAACGCTATGATACAATCCAGTAATGATAGATTTTGATGGCTGCGGAAGCCAATGAAACAGTCGGCAGCACTATTTCATCGCTGTCACTCGCCCCGCCTTCGGAGCACGATTGGTGTCTGTGGAAAATTGTCTCTCCGCTTTTCTAGTGGGATGACAGCACCGTAAGTAGACTAACAGGAGAAGAAAGATCGGGAAGAAAAGGCGAAAAGAGATGTGGGGGGTATTAGGGAAACGAGAGAAGGGGGGAAAAGAGATGGAGGTCGCGTGGTAGGAGTGCTAAAGGGCTAAGCTACCGCCTGCCTAGAGTTGATTAGATAGAAGTTCGAAGGATGGGGAAGTGCGCCGGGCTTTCACCTTGAGCATCGGATCTGCGGATTCTTTTGGAGGGGCGCTGATCTGGATCAGACTGCTCGGGTGGGGTACCATCTGACTGGTGAATGAAATTTCTATGTTCGGATAGTAATTCCACAATCGCATCATGTCCACCATCCAGAGCTTGCGAAAGTGCGGTTTTGCCGGCAAGATCTGTCATATCGGTATTGACGTCCACTCGTTCCAGGAGGGTCTTCACGACTCTCTCATGTCCTTTCTGGGAGGCTATACAGAGTGGCGTTTGGCCGTGGTTGTTCGTAATGTTGAGATTGAGGTCATTCCTTTCTAGTAACATCTTGACGAGTCCCTCATGCCCTTCCCCGGCGGCCCAGAGGAGTGGTGTTTCTCCATCATTGTTCCTAGTATTGAGATCGACATCGTTACGCTCTAGCAGAATCTTCACGACGCCCTCACGTCCGTTACAGGTGGCTGCGAGGAGCGCTGTTTGACCATAGTTATCGGTAGTGTTGAGGCCGACATCGACCCTTTCTAGAAGCATCTTGATTACTCCTTCATGCCCCTCCCGGGCTGCCTCAATAAGCGGAGTTTGTCCAGAGTTATTCTCAGTGTTGGGGTTGGCATCACCTCGCTCCAGGAGCAGCTTCGCCACTTCCTCATGTCCTTTCTGAGCCGCTATGTAGATTGGCGTTTGGCGACGTTCATCCGCCGCGTTGGGGTCGACATCGTTTCGCTCCAGTAGCAGCTTCACGACCCCTTCATGTCCCTCGTAGGCGGCTATGAAGAGCGGGGTTAGGCCATTTCCATTCGCAGTGTTGGGTTTGATATCCCCTTCGTTTAATAGCATCTTAACGACTCCTTCGTGTCCTCCCCAGGCGGCGAGGGAGAGTGGGGTTTGCCCATCTTCATCAACGGGATTGAGGTCGACCGCTCGTTCCAGCAGAATCTTCACCAATCTCTCATGCCCTTTACAAGCGGCTTGTGTGAGTGGCGTTTGGCCACGATTATCTGTGGTGTTGACGTTGACATCTGCTCGTTCCAACAGCATCTTCAAGACTCCCTCATGTCCTCCCCACGCGGCTCTGGATAGTGGCGTTTTGCCACGTTTATCAGCGATGTTGGGGTTGGCATCCTCTCGGTCTAACAGAGTCTTCACCACTCGCTCAAGCCCTTTCTCAGCTGCTATAAAGAGCGCGGTTTGTCCAAGTTCATCCGCGGTGTTGGGATTGACCTGCAATCGTTCTAGTAGCATCATCGCAACTCCCTCGTGTCCCTGCTGGAGGGCTGACCGGAGTGGCCCTTCTGTCCATTCACTCATAAGGCTGAGGTTGAGATCCATTCGTTCTAGCAGCATTTTCACGACTTCCTCGTGCCCTTTCCAGGCGGCTATAAAAAGGGGTGTTTGACCAACTGCATCCACGGTGTTGGGGTTGACGTCTACTCGTTGGAGTAGAATCTTCACGATTCCCTCGTGTCCCTTCAAGGCAGCTTCTGAGAGGGGCGATTGTCCCCATTCATTCACAGTGTTGGGATTCACATCCATTCGTCCTAGTAGCATCTTCATGACTTCCTCATGCCCTCTCCAGGCGGCTACCAATAGTGGGGTTTGGCCATGGTTGTCCGCTGTGCTGGGGACGATATCCGCTCGTTCTAGGAGCAACTTCACAGCTTCATCAGGTCCTTCCCAGGCGGCTCTGAAGAGTGCCGTTTGGCCATAAGCATTGGCAGAATTAGGATTGACATCAGTTCGTTCAAGTAGCAGCCTCAGGACTCCTCTATTTCCCTCGCAGGCTGCTGGGAATAGCGGTGTTTCGCCAAAAGCATTGGCGGTGTTGGGGTTGACAGCTTTGTGTTCCAGCAGAATCTTCATAGCTCCTTCGCGCCCTCCCCAGGCGGCCATGAAAAGAGGAGTTCGGCCATGCCCATCCACGGCGTTGGGGTTGGTATCGTTCCTCTCTAGCAGCATCTTAACAATTGTCTCATGCCCACCCTTGACAGCCCATGAAAGCGGTGGTGTGCCAATTATCCTGTGTGGGTTAGCACCCGGTAGTTCTAGTGCCATATCCTGGATGGTGAGAGAACGAATATCAGGTCTTTAGGTGGAACAGAGAGCTAGTTTAACAAATGGTATTGTAAAGGGGAAAAACAATAATTCGTATTGGTTTTAAGTTCGTAGTGGTTCACCGGGGCTCCCACAAGAAAGAACAAAAGAGGAAGGAATTCAAAGCAATTGGTTCTTGTTGTGTTCGTCCCTTCTCGTGTAGGGGTGTGTGTGTGTGTGTGTCGTTATCGTTCTAATGGCCTCTGTCGTTTCTATTTAAGTGGTTTGTGGAGGAAAGCCGCACTCTGAAAAAATTTTCACCCACAAACTCTCAGAACGGCAGTCATTCACACAAGCCCTATAGAATGCGGACTGCAACTACTTGCACACAATTTAGGTTGTGATGTTAATTGGTGAAAAGAACAGAATCTAGGGCTCGTTGCACGATAGCATAGCTTGAGGGCAAGTTTGAGGCAGAGAACTTCAAACCTGTATCATACTAAGTCGGTTGATCCTGTAATGCCTCTATTTGTGCAGGTGAAGGTTTAAAAATTAGGAAAACATATTCCAAAGGTCTTATATTCAATGCCTGTCTTCCTATGATACAAGTTTTCATTTTTTCATTTTTTCATTTTTTTTTCAAGTATACCATAAGGGCTTCTGGTCTTATATATCGTATAAGATTGGGGTCCAAAAGTGTTTAAATAGTCTACTTAATTATTGTACAAGTTGTTCACCTGCCTGTGGGATTTGTATTTCCTACTAACAAGATTCTCATATACAACAGAAGCGTAACCCTCGAGAGCTAGAATCTATGGGTGTTGAGAAATGATTCGATCTACTATATTTTTCTCTCTCTTTCTTTTCCCTGGGCGGCCGGGTGCAGTGCCACTACTAACACCTTGGCATTTGGTAGAATAGAAACATCTTGGCTGTGAATTAATTTAATCCGCCAGGTGTGAATGTGACATTACTCGGGGTTCAGCGATCCTGATGGAGGAGAAGAAGATGGGGGCGACAAGGCATGCAGCAGCACTCCGGGGGATGACACCACGACCGAGACACATGAGAAGGAAAGTAGGTGGGCCCAGGTCCCGAACGTTGCTGGTGTGATATATATGCTAGTGAATTATCAGCACTATTTATTTGGACTAGGGTTGCTTCCAGTCCTCTCAGTGTTCCGAACCGTCCAAGGGCCACACAGGGACGGCGGGGATAATGCCAAGAAGACGGGACGGGACTGTTAGACGTGGTCCTGTGTAGGGCAAATTACTCGGATGACCGGGCTAGGCTGGGATCGCCGGGCCCTAGATGCTGGCCTTTATTAATCTAGCGAGACAAACGGGAAAGCGGCTGCTTAGGCAGATGGCAGGGGGGATGGCAGGAGGACCGGGATTGCGCGGGGCTATAGGGGGTATCAGAAGATTGTACGAATACAGTAATGTGTGGGTAAGGACTGGAGGGTGTAGGTAAGAACTGTGGGGGGAGTCCACAGACGGCAGGTTTTAGGAATGACGGCCGGGCACATGTGGAAAAAAAGTGAGGGGGACTGCGGGGGATGGCTGGGGGCTGTAGATAAACTATGAGTGATATATTATACTCGTAGTGATGTTATGTAATTGACATAACGAACAATATGCTTGTAAGAAAGAGAAGAAGAAGGTTAAATAGATTATTAAGGGCTCTAGGTATTAATATAACTTAAGGCTGAACCAATCATTCGGCTATGAGGTTTATTTTCTCTTTAATACTTGCATAAGTCTTTTGCTTTAACTAAAGTCGCGGTGGTGATGTCGCAACAAATTCAAACACTCTGATACAACCGAGGTTGACTCGTAGCACATTGCCTGGGATTTTCCAGAGGGGTTGGACTACCGGGAAACTCAATTGACCCTCTCGGATCCGAATATCTGCAACCAATATCGGAACCTTCCGGCGGCGATAGTGATAGTGCCCTCGGCGGTAAGGGTATGCTTGCTCCCTTTCAGATTCGTGCAGATGGTTTTTGAGTTCTAATTTGGAAAACACTTTTGGCTTTTTTATTTCTTAAAGATGTATTCCTCCTCGCTTATAAGTTTACTCATATGGCACATGATTTGCCTGTTCATAAACTATGAGCGAGATCAAATTATGAGCTTGAAGCTTCTGAGCATACCAGCCAAAGAGATGTAACAGAAAAACATCACGGGGCCCTACCGGGCCCGGCAGGGCGTCCGGTGCTACCTCCAAGACCGACGGACTGGGCTGTTCGGAACACTGGGTTCTCTCACCGGGGGTCCACAGGAAAGGGGGAAGGGGGGTCTTCTATTCGATGGCACTAAAAACACAAAGGGTATGTAATAAAGCCTCTGATTTGACAGGAGAAATTTGAATAACACATGTGTTAAGGCTAACGATAAGGAAAACCAGTCCATAGGGAAGGAAAGAAAGAGATAAAATCTATGATACAATGCTGATGTTGTGATAATAAACTTTGTTGGCTGAGGAAATCGATGAAACAACCAGCAGCACTAGGTCCCCAGTGACCCGCCCCGCCTACAGGGTACGGTTAGTGTCTGTGGAGGCTGTCCCCCCGCTTTCCTAGTGGGATGGCGGGGCCGCAAATAGACTAATAGGAGAAGAGGTCGGAGAGAGAGGGGGAAAAAATGGAAAGAGTTTTGGGTTATATTGAGAAACAAACAGACGAAGCAAGGAGGTGGAGGTCGCGTGATTGAAGGGCTAAAGGGCTAGCTACCGCCTGCCTGCCTAGGGTTGATCGGATGGAAGTTCTAAGAATAGGGAGTTGTGCTGAGTTTGGGCCTTGAACATCAAAACCTGCGGAACCTTTTGGAGTGGCGCTGATCTGGATCGGAGGGCTCGAGTGAAGAAAGTGTTGGAAGTTCATCCCTATCCAGCGGAGGAGCGAAGTTTCTATGTTCGGATAGTGATTCCACAATGGCATCATGTCCACCATCCAGAGTTTGCGAAAGTGCGGTTTGGCCGGCGAGATTTGCCATATTGGTGCTGACACCCACTCGCTCCAGCAGTATCTTCACGACTTCTTCGTGTCCTTTCTGGGCGGCTATGGAGAGTGGCGTTTGGCCATATTTATTCGCAGTGTTGGCGTTGAGGTCATTCCGTTCTAGTAACATCTTCACGAGTCCCCCATGTCCTTCCCGGGCGGCCCAGAGGAGTGGTGTTTCTCCATCATTATTCCCAGTATTGAGATCGACATCGTTACGCTCCAGCAGAATCTTCACGACGCCCTCACGTAGCTTCCAGGTAGCTATGAAGAGTGGCGTTTGGCCATAGTTATCGGTAGTGTTGAGGTCGACATCGGCCCTTTCTAGAAGCATCTTGATTACTCCTTCATGCCCCCCCCAGGCTGCTCCAATGAGTGGTGTTTGGCCATATTTGTTCGCAGTGTTGGGGTTGACATCCCTTCGCTTCAGCAGCATCTTAACGACTCCTTCATGGCCATCCCAGGAGGCACCGAAGAGCGGAGTCCGACCATATCCATCCGCAGCGTTAGGGTCGACATCCACCCTGCCCAGAAGCATTTTCCCGACACTTTCATAGCCCTCGCAAGCTGCTATGAAGAGTGGTGTTTCGCCATCAACATCTGCAGCATTGGGATTGATGTCACTCAGTTCTAGTAGCATCTTAACGACTCCCTCATGTCCTCTTAAGGAGGCTCCGTAGAGCGGTGTTCTGCCAACTCTATCTTCAGCGTTTGGGTTAACATCCCCTCGCTCCAGCAACATCTTCACTAGCCCCTCATGTCCTTTCCAGGAGGCTATAAGGAGAGGGGTTTGGCTATGTTCATCCGGAGTGTTGGGGTTGACATCCCCTCGCCCCAGCAACATCTTCACGGCTCCTTCACGTCCCTCCCAGGCCGCTCCAATGAGTGGCGTTTGGCTGTAGTGATTCGGAGTATTGGGGTTGACATCTTCTCGCTCTAGCAGAATCTTCACTACCCCTTCATGTCCCTCGCAGGCTGCTACGAAGAGTGGTGTTTCGTTATTATCATTCGTAATATTGGGGTTGACATCGTCCCGCTCCAAGAACATCTTTACCACTCCCTCACGTCCTTTCCAGGCAGCATGGAAGAGCGGCGTGTCGCCATATCTATTGACAGTGTTGGGGCTGACATCGTCCCGCTCTAGCAGCATCTTAACGACTGCCCCATGCCCACCCTTGGCAGCCCATGAAAGGGGTGTTGAGCCTTCCCTCGTATCGAGACCAGAGTCTTCTGGCTCTACCTCCATCTTGGTAGTACTGAAAGAACGAGTATCCGCCTAGACGCCAAAAGAAGAGCCAATATCAGGCCTCTAGGGGGGGTAGAGAGGTAAGTTGCTAGATGGTATCGTAAAGGACCAAAACAATAATTCGGGTTGGTTTTTGTGTCAGACGTCCACAATGGGAGCCTTTAGGCACAGGTTTGGAGCGGTCCACCGGTACTCCTACAAGAAAGAAAAAAAGTAGGAGTTAAAAGCAATTGGTTCTCGTTGTGTCCGCCCTCTCACGTCCAGAAGGGTGTCGTTGTCGTTTCCGTGGCCTCTGTCGTTTCTATTTAAGTGGTCTGTGGAGGAAAGCCGCACTTTGAAAACCTTTTCTCCCACAAACTCCTTCAACGACAGTCACTTACACAAGCCCTATAGAATGGCAACTGCAACTATGATACTTGCGCACGAACTAAGTTATAGTCTAATCAGCAAATAAGAAGAAAAGACACTAAAATCTAAGGCCCGTTGCAGCATAGCTTAGTTTGGGCGTAAGTTTGAGGCAGAGAATTTCAAGTTTGTACAGTATCAAACCGATTGGTCCTGTAAGGTCTCTAATTGCACGAGCAGAGGGTAGTAAATTAGGAAACAGTATTTTAAATGTCCCATGTTCAGTTCCTATCTTCGCATAAGTTTTCTTTCTTATATTTTTCTTCAAGTATGAGAATTTCCAGCCATATGCAGTATAAACTTGTGGAACTCAAAGGCCTTCTAATAGTTTGGCTAATTATTGTTAGTAGTAATTTCATCCACCTGTTGGATTTATATTTCTTATCATACTAACAAGTGTCTCATATACATCTAAAGCACAAATAATATTGCTATAATATGCCTTTATGATACTGTCAGTACATGCTCAATATTCCCAGATTTAATAGTTCAAGTTCTGAGTTCTATATTATGAAATCTAGAAATACTGATTGTTGAAAAAGGTTGAACAAGTGGCAGAATTGAACTCTAGCTCCTCAAATACAGTTTTACATATTTCTTAGACAAAGACATTTGTTATAAATTCATAATATACTGCTGAAATCTCATGAGAATAGATGAGAATATTAGTTTTTCATGTGCAGATTTTCACCCCACCCTTTTCCCATTTTGGTACTAGCTATATCTGAGTCTACAACTGCTTCCTTAGTAGTATTAATGAAAGCACACACCTGCCAATACCAAGCCTTCAAGTTGATCCCAAATAAGGTTTATAATAATACTAGTAGTAATAAGTTGTACACTTGCAACAAATTCTAGACATCCCCTTGCTAGCTGGAATCATTTCAAGCTCCATGATAGCAAGACCTCCCCTTCTATACATTACACTGGTCATGCTTGTGTGCCTATGTACTAGTATTATTATAGCTTTATATCATTTTATCTAAAGAGGCTGATATCATTGAACATAATATTATCATAGTACTATTCTGGTGCTTCAGGGTTGAACCCCAAGTATAGAAAAGCTAGTTAGAGGTGAAAGGGCTCTCAGGCATACTTATGGCTGAGAATGAGTGGGAAAAGATTTCCTCAACCTTTCAGAAGGTAGAGGGTTTGCCTTGCGACAGGAAAGATTTTATAATAACATTTTTGGGCCAGTTTTAGATCAAGTGGTAGTTTATGTAATACAGGCTAACTCAACATTCTCATAAGGGCCAGGTGGCTAGAATATACAGTGTGGTAACGTATTGGGGCAGTAGTGCTGTGTTAGAGTTAAAAAAAAATGAAATGAAAAGAAGGAGAGAAAACGTCATGTTTCATGAACAACATAGAGTATCGGGCCCGGAAGGGAGAGGGGAGAAGAAGGCCTACTGGTCATCTAGGTAAATTCTGGGAGGTATCATAGAATATATGGATGGAGAGAAATTATTTGACCTCCTATATACTCCTTTTCTTTTTTCATGCATCGGGGGTTCAGTGAAGTGCCACTACTAACATTATGACTTTGGTAAAACGGGAAGGTCCTGGCTGCGCACCGATTGAATCCCGCAAGGGTAGATATGACATTACTCGAGGCTCATCGATGCTAGTGGAAGATAAGGAGATGCGGGTGACAAGGCATGCAGCAGCGCTCTAGGGGGATGATATTATACTGGAGAGATATGAGAAGGAAAGTACGCAAGCCCAGATCCCACCCATTGCTGGCATGATACATATGTTAGGGAGTTACAAATACTGTATTTTTGGACCAGGGTTGCTTCCCGTCCTCCCACCGGAAGGCCATGGGAAAGGGGGGCGGGGGGGGGGCTTCTATTCTATGATACTGAAAAAAATCAAAGGGCATGCAAGAAAACCCCTGATTTGAAAGGAGAAATGTGAATAACATTTTAGTTGAAGCTAGCGACGAGGAAAAATAGTCCGCAGGGAAAGAATAAGGAAAGAGGAGAAAGCTATGATACAATGCCAACGCTATTATAACAAATTTTAGCGGCCACGGAAATCAATGAAACACCCAGCAGCACCAATTCACAAACGGTCACTCGCCCCGCCCACGGGGCACAATTAGTGTCTGTGGAAAGTTGTCCCTCTGCTTTTCTAGTCGGAGTACAGAGCTGCAAGCAGACTAAAGGGAGAAGATACCGGAGGGAAGGGAGAAAAGGGGGAAAGGAATGCAGGTAATGAAAATCAAAACCTGCGTATCCTCTTGGAGGGGCGCTGATCCGGATCGGAGGGCAATTTTGGAGGCTCATCCCCATCTAACGGAGGAATGAAACTTCTATGTTCGGATAGTAATTTCACAATGGCATGATGTCCATGTCCATGATTCAGAGCTTGCGAAAGTGCGGTATTCCCGGCGAGATCCATCATATCGGTGTTGACATCTTCTCGCTCCAAGAGCATCTTCACGACTCCCTCATGTCCCTTCTGGGCGGCTATGGAGAGTGGAGTTTGGCCACCTTCATTCGCTATGTTAGGGTTGACATCGTCCCGCTCTAGCAGCATCTTCACGACCCCTTCATGTCCTTTGCAGGCGGCTACGAAGAGCGGGGCTGGCCAATTTTTCCTGGCAGCGTTGGGGTTGACATCCTTTCGTTCTAGCAGCATTTTCACAACTCCTTCATGTCCTTTCCGAGCGGCTACTAAGAGTGGCGTTTGGCCATGCCCATTGGTAATGTTAGGGTTGACATCCTTTCGCTCTAGCAGCGCCTCCACGACTTTTTCATCGCCCTCGCAGGCAGCGATGGAGAGTAGTGCTTTGCCACGATGATCCCTAGCATTGGGAGCGACATCATCCCGCTTCAACAGCATTTTCACGACCCCTCCATGTCCCCTGTGGGCAGCCACAAGGAGCGGCGTTGAGCCTTTTTTCTTCGCAATGCTGGGGTCAGTATCCTTTCGTTCTAACAACATCTTCACAACTCCCTCACGTCCTTTCCGGGCGGCTGCTAGTAGTGGTGTTCGGCCAGCTTTATTGACAGTGTTGGGGTCGACATCCCCTCGCTCTAGCAGCGCCTTCACGACTTTTTCATGTCCCTCGCATGCAGCCTTAAAGAGCGGTGTTTCGCTGCCATTACCATTCGTAGTACCGGGATCGACATCCACTCGCCCCAACAGCATTCTCACGACCCCTTCATGTCCCCTGCCGGCAGCTATAAAGAGAGGCGTTAGGCCTTTCTCCGCAATGCTAGGGTTGATATCCACGCGCTTTAGCAGCATCTTTACGACTCTCTCATGTCCTTTATTGGTGGCTATGGATAGTGGTGTTCTGTCATGTTTATCCCTAGTATTGGGGTTAACATCGTTCCGCTCAAGCAGCATCTCCACGACCCCTTCATGACCCTCGCAAGCGGCTGCCGCGAGAGGCGTTAGGCGATCTTTCCCCGCAATGCTAGGGTTGATATCCACTCGCTCTAGCAGCATCTTCACAACACTCTCATGCCCTTCCTGGGCGGCTATGGAGAGTGGCGTTTGGCGACATCCACCCGCTATGTTGGGGTTGACATCGTCCCGCTCTAGCAGAATCTTCACGACCCCTTCATGGCCTTTGCAGACAGCTGTTGAGAGCGGCGTTAGGCCAGTTTTTGCCCAAGTGTTAGGTTTGATATCCACTCGCTCTAGCAGCATCTTCACGACACTCTCATGCCCTTCCTGGGCGGCTATGGAGAGTGGCGTTTGGCCATGCCCATCCAGGATATTGGGGTCGACATCTTTCTGCCCCAGCAGCATCTCCACGACCCCTTCATGGCCTTCGCAGACAGCTGTTGAGAGCGGCGTTAGCCCATTTTTTCCCCGAGTGTTAGGCTTGATATCCACTCTCTCTAGCAGCATCTTCACGATTCTCCCAAGTCCTTTCTGAGCGGCTATGGAGAGTGGCGTTTGGCCATCTTTATCCCTCGCGTTAGGGTTGACAGTAAAGTTAGTGCTCCGCTCCAATAGCATCTTCACGACTCGTTCATGTCCTTGGCAGGCGGCTCTAAATAGTGGCACTTGGCCCCAGTAATCCGCAATGTTGGGGTCGACACCCACCCGCTCTAACAGCGCCTTCACGACTCTCTCATGGCCTTTCTCGGCCGCTATGGAGAGAGGTGTTTGGCCGTGTTCATCCATAAAGTTGGGGTTAATACTGTTCCGACCCAGTAGCACCTTCACGACTCCCTCGCACCCTCTAGAGGCGGCTATGAAGAGCGGTGCTTGGCCATCCCGATTTGGAGTGTTGGGGTTGACACCTCCTCCCTTCAGCAACACCTTCACGACACCCCCATTCCCTTCCCAGGCGGACCGCAAAAGTGGTGTTAGACCGTATATATCCCTTCTGTTAGGTTTCATATCTCCCCGCTCTAAGAACATCTCTACCATACCTTCATGCCCCTCTCTAGCAGCCCAGTCAGACGCTGTATGTCCCTCGGAATCGGTTGCATTAAGATCCCATTCCTTTGTCTTCAATAAAGCACGCGCTATTTCCACTATCCCAAGGCAAGCTGCGCCATGAAGCCCTGTGAATCCCTCAAGGGCATTACCACCCTCTGGTTCGGGACGGCCCCACCCCCACTGAGGCCTATTGTGAACCAAGAGCAGTTTGGAGGATATATGTTTATCATAGCCGTCAAGAAGTTTTAATGCTAGTTCTTTCACTCTTTCGCTGAGCTCCTTTCTTGCATGTGCTCCCCAATAACAAGAGGCATACCCCACAAAAGGGGCTTCTGCAGGTGGTGAACAAAGAGTAGTCGGCAGGTTCCTGACCCACTGGAAGTTGAGGAAGGTCAAACAAACCTCGGCCATCATCGAATGGGGGCTATGGAACAGGGATGAATCATTGGACAGATGGTATTGGAGAGTAGAATGAACGAGGCTGACGGTAGATGATGATGGCTCAATCGTGACAAGCCCCAGCGAACAGCGCAGCACAGTCTCTATTGCAGGTATGTCCCCAGCATTCTGGTCCGCATCCCCCCTCTCTACCGGGTCTACCCCCAGCGCCTGACATAACTCAAGGGCCTTCAACGGACGCTCGGAATTTGATATCCACACAAGGGCCCCCATCCCAAGCCTCGATTTGTTTCCACCTTGTGACCTTATCCGTGTGAGGGTTGCCGCGTACGCATGCCTCAACCCCTTCCCTTCTATCATCTCTTCGAGCTTTTTTCTTCTCTTGCAGATCGTCACCTCTCCCAGGACTGCGTCAATACCCAGTGAAGCTAGGAGGAATCTTGTCACTAGTATTAGCAAATTACCTTTGCGTGTGCTGGGGGAGTGCCCGGTATTAGTACTCACACCTCGGAAATCATTTCAGGAATCATTCTCATAATATCACTCCTCAAATCGTCGTTCATTGCCTCAGGCTCCGTATCTCTGTCCAGTCTAACACTCAAATATGCCTTGATGTCATCGTCTGTAGGACTAACGGGTATTACAATAGCCCCAGTGAAGTATTTATTCACCTCCCCCTGAACATGAGATCTCCCGGTAAATAACATCCGCGTACTCGGCGACCCCCGACCAATGTCCTGCAGTGACTTAAGCAGCTCTTGGCGACTCTCTGGAGTGGGCTCATCCAGGGCGTCAATGCATATATAAACTGGAGGCAACAACGCGATAGTCGTCTTTAGCATTCCCACTATATCGGGTAATCGTAGACCTCGGTCGGAAAACCGCTTTCGAAAGGTTTGCCGTACATCGTCCGGCATCTCTCCTATGCTCACAAGCTGCTTTAGGATGGCGCCTAGCATGGCCATTGCCGACTGCTCTTGATGGGCAAGGTAATCGCAATATAACCAAGCGACGGCTAGATCCCCCTCCCCAGCCTGATTACACAGGCTGTCAATCATGAGGGAACTAACGTCCTCTACCTGTCAGCGACACCTGCTTTCTCTTCCCTTTGTAGAAGCGGGGTGTTGTTACCTCAGATATGTCTTTCCCACTCCAGGACCCCCCGAACAAAATAACACCCGCTCGCTGCATCCGTCCTCTCCGTTACTCCATTTCCGAAACTCACTGGTTTCTAAAATCCAATTCCCCACGCCATCGAGCCGATCGTCTCTCACGTCTTGGTGCCGCTGCTGAGGGTTTAGAGGCGATAGCCACATCCGGATCCGATCGTCCTCATCGGATATTCCCGTGCTGGCGTTTACACTATTGAGAGAGTTGACATTGTCGGTAATTCCCACGTCTGGGGGTGATTTTTGTGCCATGTTGCGATGCTTTCAGTTGGCACTGCTGGTGTGATTAAGGATGTTGTATCAAGAAGCTCGGGAGGCTCCGAGGAATTTAAAACATGGGGCGGGAATGACCGTGGGATGAGGCTTTGACCTTTCACAAGCACCAAATCACACAGCAGTCTCGGACTAACAAAATCCTACAACCCCGTAGTCTCCTAGGTCTACAACCATCTAACACACCCTTCAACACTCATGCGGCACACCAGGGCATTTGCGCGAGTCACAACCTTACTTGAATATGCTCAAAAGTGCGGCTTCTAGATACACCGATTAAGAACCAGTAAGTCGAGTATTATGGTTGTCTAATAGATATATTATACTATATATAATAGGACACCGCACCGTCCAAGAAGCTTGAACGCGACTAGATTTTCTCACCCGGCCAAAGCGGAGTAGCGCTAACTATCATCTACCTACCTGTGAGTACTATGAAAATGCTCTACTCGTGGGGTTGATAATCTAGAAAAAAGCCCAGAGTCGACAGCGCTCTAACGAGGGCCGATTAGTTTCTACACTATACAGCACAACCTCTTCGTGATAACAAATAGAAGGTCAACACTTGAGACGAAAGATTACAGACGGTGGGCTAGGGCCACTTTAGGCATATTTCCAGCAGAGAGAAAGGAGCCTGAGCTGCACGGCTGGAGGGCTATTTTACCCACTTGTATCATATGTGATTGAGTATCGGAGTAGGAATCCGACCCCTACGGTAATTTGTCGTCCCAGTACAAACACTCTACTTGTAACCTTAAACTGAGGTAGCGATACCTGCTTCCTCGTGATTTCTTCTCTTCTTTCATTCTCTTTTTTCATTCTTTTTTCATTTTTTTCCCTTTGGAAGAATAGATGGGCGTTTTGGAAACCGATTTAATAATTAGGGTAGCGATATGCCCCGCCATTCCCCCACAGCTATGATATAATACCTAACTCCCTGTGACTTTCAAGTCAACTCCTAATCCAAAGCTCTCCCCTTCCGTTTCTTACCAATTCCCTCGGATTCTTTGGCTGCGGAAGAGAAAAAAAAACTAGAATCTCCGTCTTTGGCTGGATGCTGTGTGCTGGCTTCGAAGGTTTGGTGGCCACAATGGCAAGCTCCACCAGAGCGTAAAATTCACGGCTTGCCAAAGCAAACAAACTGTAACTATAAACCACCTGCAACCTCCCGTAGTCAGCTTCTTTTGTCTCCTCCCCCTCACCACACCACCCAATCTTCAGCCTCCAGTTCCCAAAAATTACACTTTCAGGCAATAAATCATCAGGAATACTCGCCCTCCCCAGATTGGGCTTAGCAGCCCTGCTGTTGGTGCAGTGAAGTGAGTGTCTCCCATCAAACCCAAATAACACATTCAAGCTCGGATATTGAGAGCATTTGCATCTGCTATTAGGCATAGTGCAGGATCAGGAACATATGGGTTACTTAATCACACTCAACATACAACCGTAATTTTTCTATCATTGTTTAAACTCGTCACCAAATATCACTCGAAAAGCACTGGTGCTCTCTCAGTCGCCAGGAAGAAGAAAAAAATGCAACAAATCAACCCAACATCAAATCCACATTCTAATAGCTACGACACCACAAAATGACCTGCCTACTCGACCAAACTAATTATAGACAGTGCATAGACACAGAAGATCACTAAAATGCATATCCGGGACCGTCCAATTCCAAGCATAATAATAGCCAGGTTTAACTAGATATAAATATGATACTTGATTTAGTGGGCAATGATACTAACCGCATAAACACTCATGTATGATACCATAACCAATCTTTTATTCCCCTAATACAGCCAAAACATCACTTCGGCCTAATCTACACCCAAATTACACCAAAGCCATAATACCATATACCGAACTCCCTTTCAGCCCAACTATCCAACAAACACCCTATAATACCATTCCAAAATGCACAACGTGACCCGATTCAGGTTTCGTTAGACCCATTTAGGCTACGGCAACCTATACACATCCCAACGACAGACCCATCATATAAACACCAAAACTAAACCAAAAAAAACCCCCCATCACAAATAGTGAAAAAAATGATAATCTTTTTCTTTTCCCTCGAAGACTCCACCCCAACACCAAATAGCTTGCCATCTGTCGCAGTTTCGTCGAAGGGGTAACAAGTGTAAGTTTAACAGCCCAGTTTGCCTAACCACACCCAACCCTATACCCACGCAAATGATAATGCTCGACAAATAAACAAGCCGAATTATAGTAAACCGGCTCGCTAAGCTAAGCCATCATTCAATTTACCGTAAAACAAGGCTGCAAACAGATGAACAAGCAATAAAGCAATCGCGAAATCTACCTCTGCTATGCCGATTCTTAAGAATGAATGAAATAATGATAAAAGCCACCCAATTCGCCTGCAAAAGGAACCAAGGATAGAAAATACGAAAAACGAAAGAATATAGGTAAAAGATGTATACTGTCTGGGAAAGGGGGGTATTTTTCGCTTGGTAGGGACAAGGCATGCTAGGGTGATGGGTATGGCGTGGTGGCATGGTGTAATAACAGTTCTCCTAAAGTACTAAATGCAGGGTAAAAAAAACAAAGCAAGGTATCACATCACTTCATCTTCTCCTGAACCTCTTCGAGATAGATATCCCCCCCCTCACCACTAGCCCATTTTCTCCACGCTTCATGATAGGCATCTTCCAAATCGCGCACCCAGCGCTTAGTGTCGAAGAGCGCCGATTTCCACCGATGCTCAAACAGCACCTGCCTGATAGCCCCCAATTCCCCAATTCCCCTCCCTTCATCATTATCATAAACAAGATTGGACACCAGCGCCACCGCTCGGTCCTCATACCCTTCCTCACTGCCAACAATAAGACTATTAGCCATCGCCTTCCCCTCCAGGGTCTGCGGGACTGCAGCGCGGAGAATGGAAGCAGCAATGCGGGAACACATTTTGTGCTTGTGTCGTGGGAAGGTCAGTAATGGTGTTCCGGACCAAAGGACATCTGCAGCGGTAGTGTGCGCGTTGCACTCCGGTGTGTCGAGGAAGATGTCGCAGACTTGTGCGCGGGATATGTGCTGGAGCTTTGGAGCCACATCCGTAAAGATTATGCGGGAAGCGACTTCTTCCCCTGCCCAAGCTACTGCGAGGGCTTTTAGGTTGCCCTCGCCGAGGTCGGGAAAACGGAGGAGCCAGAGGATGGCCTTGGGGACGCGGGAGAGGATTCGGAGCCAGGTTCTAAAGGTTGTTGGCTCGATCTGTGGCAGTGATTAGTGGTGATATTAAATGAAAAGTGGTGATATGGGAGACGGGGCTTCATACCTTATATAGCTGGTTAAAGTTTCCAAGGATTACATTATCCGGTTTGAGTTGAGGGAAGAGCTCCTTCCTTTTAGCCCACCGGCGCGTCTGCTCTTCCTCCCAGCTTAATTGTCTTGATTTCGAATCCGGGGCACTCTGCCTATGGTCGCAGCAGAAAAAGCTGTACTTAGCAAATATAATATTCTCCGAATAAACCCATTCCCCGTCATCATTTGTCGTGTTCTCATGCCCTTCATCCTCAAGATCGACGTTTCGTCTACAGGGCCGCAGAGTTTCCGTAGGAATCGCAGTCGAGTCGGCATATAGATAATCACACCACTCAGCTCCTAAAGTGCCCGCAAATCCCATAAAGCTCATCTGAATCGGTGCTGGCCTAGCGGCGAATATCTCATTCCGGGCACCTCGTGTAAAACCATTAAGATTAATTAAAATATGGATACCGTCATTGACAATTTGCTGGACCAGGCGATCTGGGCCCCAGCTGTGGGCATCATGGAATACAGGCGATTCCCTCTCAATCTGCTTCCTATGCTCTGAGTTATCACTCGCGGTGGTAGCATAACAGTAGGCCTTGGCACGAGCTGGATCATGGAGACCAAACACGGACTGCATTAGATGGGCTAGAGGGTGATTATTGAAATCTGATGAAACGTAGCCAATCTTTAGGTAGGGTGCCGGAGGTGCTGGTGGCGGGAAAACATGAGGTGGAAGCCATGGCGCTCGTAATGTAGAACAGGATATTCGCAAACCATTCCTCTGAGAAATCATCCTGACTTGCTTGGCTGAAAGCGGACAGGTAAATGTATGGAATGGAAGAACTGTTGGAGCGCTGGGGGTTGATAGGCTTGATGGAACTGTGGGCCTGGAATATTCACTCAAGGGTTTCTCAACACCTTGGACATATTTCTCCCGATACCACCTCCAGACTGTCCTCCGAGATGCCCTCTCAATGAGCCGGATGACCTTTGCGCCCTCAAACCGTTTCCCAGCCCAACCTTCCACTCTTTTTCTTAACGAACGCCTCCTTTCCTCTGACCATCTTGCCCCGTCCGCCTTCTCAAGTTCCCTCAATAACGTGTCTCTGACCTCCGAAGCAGCCACTACGCCTTTTCCCCAATGTTCCCCATCTACCAATTGTTTCTCTACTATCTCCACAACTCTTTTCATCCACCCACTAGACTCTATTCCAACTCCCTTAGCATCTATCAATCTCCCATTGTCATCAACATGCCATCGATCTCTATTCCCCCCATCTCTCACAATACCACCTCTTCCCTTCCAATCGCAAACACTATTGAGGGCATTTGCCAATCCGCATACAGCTTCCGCAAACTCCGGGCTAGCATTCACGGCCCTTCGGTAAAACCCGATGGCATCACCAATGCGACCCTGATCCTTGACCGCATTGGCTAAGTTCGCAAGCGCAATATCGAAGGTAGGATCGCAGACAACAGCCTGTTCATACATTTTGATTGCCGCATTCAATTGGTTGATATCCTTGAGCAGACTGCCTAAATTAGTATATAAATGTGCGTGACGTGGGTCGAGGCTGAGTCCGTAGTAATAGTACTGTAATGCGAGATTGATGCCAGATCCTTGCCCAGCACCCGACGGCCGCGGAATTACAGGTGTTGGTGTTGTCGTCAACGCAGACACTTGCTGAACGCTAGCCAGCAAAATACCGACATTATTGGCCGTCGAGGGGCTTGGATGTAACGAAAGGGAAAGATAGTACAGGGCCAGGATATCTTTGACGTCGGCACCTGACTTTGGCCCCCCAGCACCTGCCCCATGTCCGGACGACATACCGTCTTGGAATATTTTTGCGAGTGAAAGCAAGGAATTACTTGCGGTGGATATGGCCGCTCGCTTGGCTGCCGCACTTGGAATATCGCGTAGTCCTGGAAGCTCTCCATTGGGCGGGAACACAAACCTGGTAGTGAAAACGGCCTTCTCCGGGGCAAGCAGGACTGGAGCTGGATCGGCCGCAGACAACTTTTCCGAGATGCAGACACTGTCGACGGCTGGTCTAAGCACAGCAAGGATCTTGTTTATTAGTCCCCTTATTCCACCACGTTGCATACCAGCACCAAGCAATACAGCATCTTCAAAAGCTTTGGCTGCGCCAGCATTATCCCCCAATGTGTAGAGCATGTTTCCCTTTGCATGTATCAATGCTAGCATACGACCGTTGTCGGAAGAAGGAATCAGGAATTCGCTGGATCCATGGTATACAATGCTTTTAGCTGAAGGGAATTTGGCATGACTTTCCTCCATGTCGTGATCAAACCTCAACTCTGGCGACGCTGAAAGGGACGTTGAAGCCGATTCATCACTAGACCCGCTACTGCTAAGGCTAGGATTTCTTCCATTCAAGCGGCTTGGGCGACGAAGTTTAGACTGGACGAAATTGATGATATCGACAGCCTCTTTTCCACGGTGCTCGCCACAAAGCAGACCAACCAAATGCTCAACTGCTTCGAAATAACTAGGGCGTTTCTTGACCGCACGAATCCAATATTGCTCTGCCTCTTCACGCCGATTTAAAGAAAGAAGTGTCGCAGCTAAATTTGATAATGCTTCCACGTGACTATGTACATGAGAGATGTCAGCATCTTTAGATGAAACGAAAATCGGACACCGTGAGAGGTTGTACCCGTGATCCACCTCTAAAATTTTGGAATACCACTCAATCGCTCTGGGCAGATCACCCAAACCCTGCTTGAAGCATTAGACTCGCCCCTTTTGTTTCTAGGGATAAAAAAAAACTCGGTGAAAGGCACAAACATATGCTAAACATCCTCCTAAAAGCATCCCGTCAAGCCAAATCCAATTACTACCCGCACATAATTCGTTTAACATATCCAGCGCTGCTACAGCCGAAGTGGTCGCAGATGATGGCCTTTGATTGATTACACCACCAAAGCCACCAAGGGGTGTGATATTGAGCATATGTGCCGCATTATTGCCAATACCACTAGAAGCTCGGTGTAATGAGCCAGCAGAGTAGCAATCCCTTGGCTGCTTCTTCTCGTAAGATTGCTCGCCACTAGGCCAAATACCATGAGCACTGTGCTCAGAGGGATTGCCGCTGCCGTCATGAAGATGTACCCCGCCAACTCCGCCAAAATTATATGCATCATTATTTTCAAATAGTGCATTTGAATGGGATGAAGATGTGCCGATTTCCGGGTTGTTTTGTTCCTGGCCTATACCAGGCCTCATCCGCTTCCTTCGGTCTGTAGCTTCTCTATCCACAATAAACCCCCCGGATATAGCATTTTGGGGCGATGGCATGGGGCTTGGGGTGGGAATGAGCTGTTGGGCGCCGGGATTATCAGACCCCCGGTTATTCGCCTGAGGCTGTAACGGAGGCCGAGGAAATAACCCAACCTTCAACTGTGTCCGCGACCTATTAGCCTCCTGAGGATTACCCTCTGATTGTCTTTGCTGCGCTTGCAGAGCAGCTAGAAGGTCAACATAAACTCCATGGGCCCATGCTAAGACTTTATCCCGAAACTGAGGGCTTGCAGTATCGTGGTGAGCGATTGGGCCTGGCCCATCAAGCTGAAGATGCTGAAGTTGGACCTCCGGAGTGTTTACCGAGGGTGAATTCAGTGGATAGGACGACGTGATGTGTGGCGGAAATGTCGATACAGAAACAGAATCTATCGCCGGAAGCTGTTGAGATGTCCACAGAGGGGCACCGTTTATTTGATGTGGCGATGGAGTATAAACCGAGTTCACATAGTACACAGGAGCTTGTGGTAGTTGCGTAGGAGTCGTGTTTCCGTTTCCCCATGCACCAAAATGGCCATACCAATTACTATCTCTTGGCACGGGATTGTAGTTGCCGCAGCCCACTAAATCGTTAAGGTCCTCGCAGGAAGCGGTTGGTGCTGTTATTGGGTTGTAGAAAGGTTGAAACCCACAAGGCCTTCCCCCCATGTAAATATTATCGGATATTGGTGGGACCATCTGATTTTGTTGAAGTAAAAATTGTCGAACATATGGGTCCAGGTTGTCGTCCAACGATGTCTGACTACTTGGCTGGGTAACCCACATGGCTGGGGCAATACTCCCCCCACCGCCTGCTATATCCGCACTTCTCAATTCCCCTCCCCCATCCCAAGGCCTTACTCCTTGGCCAATGCTATTATCCCAGGACAAATGTCTTGTAATCTGAGGATCCGAATGGACTTGTGGGCTATTTGATTGAGTCGTAGGAAGGAGAATATGTTTAGTTGGCCTCGTGGACCAACCCATCGGAGCCGCGTCATACGCAGCGGGGAGGGTCCCAGATGGCGTCTTCCGTCGAAGCAAGTTCTCCTGGTAAGTGTGCTGGGAAGGGGCAGGCACGGCTGCCGAGAAGGGCTGGGCTCGGTACATTGGTCGAGTAGGTAGGCCTCCTTGTGAAATATTCGGGGGCTGAAGATTCGGTTGGTGGTGCTGATGTTGAAAATGGTGCAGACCTGGAGTGTTAGGGTTGGAAGGATGTAAAAATTTGGACATAAGTGTAGGTGCAGCGGCAGCTCGAGCTCCCGTCTGATCACTCTGACGTCGATGGAAAGCGGGTGAAGGCAACATTCCGAGAAAGGGTATCTATAGTAAAGCTCAAGGTTGAAGAAAGTTTGCGGCGACGGTGACCGACGCTGGAGAAGCGAAATAGGGAAGGAGGTTGATGAAGGCGACACCAGGCGGCGGTCGCGGCCGCGGGATGGCGCGAGACGGTGACGGCGGTTTCGTCTTTGTCGAGGGGTCCTGCTTAGACGGTCGCTGCATTAATTAGCTGATCCGTCCGGCGGTTTGTATCTTTGCTATTCTTGTAATTTCCTTTCTTGTCTATCTGCTCGCGAATGTGGTGAAATAAAAGTGATGATAATGACGGAGATGGTGGGGGTAAAAAAAAGCTTCTAGGCCACTGGAACCACTCCCCACCTCCACTGTGGGCTTCACTGCCACAGCCTCCGTATTGTATGAAATCGGGGCTTTCCTTCTCCTCCTCCTCGGAACAGCTTCTGTAATGATGACTCTGAGTGGCTGGCAGGGCTGGGATTTTGGGGGGGACGAGGAATTTCGATGGAGACGGCAGCAGCGGAGATAGATAGCAGACATGTGAGACGGCCAACCGTCTCCCTCCTGTCAAGATCCGCTTACCTCAAGGAAGCCAGTCCAAATCCGACCCAAGCTTGTATTTTTCACACTCCTCCCTTCTTTTCTCTTTCTCCCAAAAAACCTTCTCTCACTTTTTGTCCAACCGACAGAGCTGTTCTCACCCGTACCTTTTTTTTTTCTCTCCCTCGCCCTCAGCTTCCTCACTCGGGCCCTGTGCCCTCCCTTTCAACGGCTTCTCACCCCAGCACTTAAATCTCGAGGGTCAATCTTTCTCCACCAATCCTTAAACGAGCTGGATCCAAAAATAGGCCAACCGGAAAAGAAAAAAGTGGGAAATGGCAAATAGAAATAGAGAGAAGGAGAAAACAAACAAAGGGCTTAAAACAGGAGATATGGTTAGAAAGAAATGGTTAAAAAGAAGCGATAATCGGAAGTGAAAAAGAGCGGAGCCTGCTTGAAGCAGAAAGTGATGGGATAAGAAAGAAAAAGGAATTGTCGGCGGCCTAAAGCTATCGACTAAATTATTTTTTTCCCCGTACTCCTGCTCTTTCTCTCGCTTCTCGGTCTCCTTCTCGACAACGGCCAAAAAAATTGTACGGCACTGTGTCGACGTATCAGTCCGTGGTCTTCTAAACTCCCATCACCTTCTTAGCGCTGGGCAAGCAGGGCCACTTGTGGAGCAGTCCGTTGCGCAGGGCGAACACAGCTCCCCTGCCCACTGCCTTTTCAACACAGCCGAAGCAACCACAAACGCTGGTAAATACCGGTAGAAGAGACCAACTAAAGAGACGAAGTGGAAAACTCACGCCAAGAAGAGTATCTGCTCGGCAGGCTTCTCCTGCGAGCACCGGGCCGAATGGAAATGCAACGATCCTAGAAAATATGACCACCTCACGATAAAGCTAAACGTCCGCCTGCTACCGCACACCGTTTTACGATCCAGATTTCAATCGAAGATCATCTCGCAATAAACAATCAAAACCGGAAAAATCTAAACACAAGTAAGAAGGGGGGAAGGAGGGGAGGGGGAGGTAACAGTAGAGAAAAGTCAAGTTTGATGGAGGGAGAAGAGAAGAGAGAGAGGAAGGGAAAGAGATGAATATGAAACAGTCTGAGGGGGGGACGACTTGCTAATGAAATGGCAGCTTGATGAAGCTGAGCGTCTCTGAATGAACTGTGCAAGGTCAAGAGTACTGTACAGTACGGGTGTGCAGGGGCATGCATGTATTTGGCTGCATGATGCAGGTGTGGCAGCCGCAATTATGTGGCGCGAAGGAAGGCTTGATAGACGAATAAAACGCCAGTTCAACGCCGTTACCCCCTCCCCCCCCCCACTTCTACCAATCCAACCCAATCGCCCCCAAAAGTGGAGGAAACCGACATCACATCAAATCAAAATCCTATCACTCCCTTTCAATTACCCTTACTCGAGTAGAGCAGAAAACAAAAGAAAGCCCACGCTGCCCAATTCTCATCTCATGCGCCAACCCACCGGTCTAATAACCGAAGAAGCAGGTTCCAGCAGGAAATCACCACAAAAACCGTTGCTCCTACCCGGTATTCACAAGGATCTAACCCACTACCCCAAGGGTTATCTATCGTATGTAACTCACTCGCATACCGTAGCAAGAGCAAATGGTTCGTATAAAAAAAAACTCCAGCCCGAGCGAGTGGGGTAATTGATTTTCCGTGACGCGAGCTCTTCCCTAAATAACTACCGCTCACGCTTTTCAGCCACCTCTCTCCTGCGGGAGAGGAATGGCAAAACTCTTTCTCCTTTGAGCAACTCGACCGTTGGGGGTCCGCGTCTTGGCGGAGGATTGATTGATTGATTCGCTGATTGATTGCTTATCCTCGGTTGCATGTATCATATGCGGCACAGATCACTACATTCCTGGAATGAGTTGAGGCTGCTTAAGACTGTGCAGTTATTACTCTATCATTCTGCTCCCGCCCTATCATTCTGTAAGTTATCATACTCGAGCACTGTCGCGGGTGAGCACCGGTAGCTAGACCACGATACCAGCGCCATATTTCGCTTTCCCAGAAGTACTCGTACTGGTACTTGCCATGCAGCCGAGCTCCTGAAAAACCACATTGGAGTGTCGTGGAAGGAAAGGGATTCTCCGTCTCCGCCCGTCTTACCATATCACGAGTGCAGCACCGCATCGCATGGCACAGCACCACCAGCAATAACGCTGCGCATAAAAACACATCTTGACCTCCTCCTCCTCTAAAAGTAAAAGCATTTTGTGCCCGAGACTGCCCACGCACAATAAGGGAAAAGAAAAGAATAACCTTTTCCTAGCCCGCATGATTCCATACCTGAGCTACAGTGCTCTAACTTTATCACCTTTCCCTACACCTCTCCTCGTGCAACCAACAAAAGCGCACTTTCCTTCCTCCTCCTCCTCTTCCTCGCCCTACCGTACTCCCTCTATCCCATCATTTCTATCGTACCGCATCCCCCAAAACGCCTCCTTCACAACCATTTCCATGATACCGCCCTCATAATGTCCAAGTGTTTTTTTCTTTCTTTCTTTTTTCTCCCCAAAAAAAGAAGGAAGGAAAGAAAGAAAGAAAGAAAGGGCCGCCATTGCCCACCGCCGGAATTTGACCATTTTGCTTAAATCTGGGGTGGCATGCAGGAAAAACCTAATTCCCATCCTTCCTAACAATCCAACTTATAAAAGTTCTCGCTGTAACGGCAATAGCAATTATTTTTATTTTTTATTTACCCTATCAAAAAAGAAGAAAGCGCTTCGACATCACGAGTTTGTCGCGCATTACGTACAGTGCTAAACAAGCCCGCAGATCATTTCCCCCGCTGGCCCGGGCGGGCCCCCTCCTCAGACCGCGTGCTCGAGCACGGTAGGATAAACGAATTTATCTAACCTACAATGGGGGAGTTTCACCACGCTGACCTGATCTACGGTAGGGTGTGTCCCCACGGTTCGAATGGGCTCACCGTAGAACATGGGGAGACATTTTGGTTCACGATGTCATTTCGGTGCCGGTTTGACAAAACATCCCATAGACGAGAGACTAGTGCTGCGAGGGGCAAGGTGGTGGGGCCCGTGGGGGGAAAGGGAGTTTGTTAGTCGGTGTTCCAAAGTGTGGGGCGCCGTTAGCTCGAAATTTTTTCAACACTAGTGATTGCACCATCCCTTGCTGCATTGTGCTCGAGTGTTGGGCTCGATAACCGCATTGAACTGTCTCTGAAGCACTCGATACCAAACCACCTTGATATGCAGTATTGTCGGAGGTTCTCTAACTCCCGGCGTTCTTTCGGTGGGAAATAGGAACTTCCGAAGGGAGGTAAATTCGGTTCACTTATCACGATTCCACAGCGAGATAAAAATCAAAGGGAAAAAACGATGTAGATTGATGGAAAGGGGGTGCGGTTGGTGATGCTCTCTCACTCCTTAAATACGAGCTTATCTAGTGCACACAACTACTGGATTCAACCGCATCCAAACATACAGTACTCGTAATGTCCTGACGTTTGTAGTTAGTCTAAGAATGAAAATAAGGTTACAACACAACCACTATTGCATGATGCCAAGATCAGGGTAAAAAAGCTGAATTTTGGCGGTATGCAATAGCAGCTGTGTTCACAAACGTCAGGACATTACGAGTATACGATGTTTGCTCGGTTGCTACGCAATTTTCCCTGAGTCCATCAAGAGCCCTAACAGTACTCGTACAATACTAACCGCCTCCGGGCTGGTATCATACTAGCACCGCAGCTCATTCCCCTAGTTCGCGGTTCAGAGCTACGAATCTCCTGATCGAATCGCGCCGAACCGACGTGGTGGGAACTTCCCCGCTGGCAACGGTCCGACCGACCGACAAGAATAGTAGAGGAAGAACTATTACTAATCGTTCAATCAATCAATCAGAGCGCGACCGGAGAGGAAAATAAAAATAAATGAAGCTCGGTAGAGAATGACCAAATAGAGCGAAGGTTTCCCGTTTCGAGCTGCTGCTGAAATTTTTTCTCTCTCCTTCGTAAGATCTCTTTTTCTTTTCTTTTTTCTTTTTCTTTCCTTGCTATGACGGTGGTTGGTTGGGCTCGTGCTTTGGAATGGCGCGGGTTAGGGTTTTCGTTGTGATTAGCGAACTTGAGGGGTTGCTGGATGAGGCGGGGGAAGGAGTGAAGGGGTGGTCGGGTTATGGAGGTTGGAGCCAGGCGCGGTTGAGCGAATATTCTGGAAATACCGGCTCTCGTTCAACGTTTAAAGATGGCTCCTCGGAGTGTCAAGATTGGCTGGTTTTGGCGGCGCACTCGGGGGAGGATTCACGAGGTGATTGGGCGAGATGATGGATGTTCTGAGGAGAGCTTGAGAGATTGGGCTTTTTCTTGCTTTGGGGGATACCTTGAGTCATTGTATATCACTCTACCTTTGGAATTTAACTGGCAGTGGCGGAGGTGATGAGGTGGGGGGTTTCTTGTTTTTTTTGTTTTTTTTTAATATAATAATATTATTATATGTATGGCCTGATTGTGATATCCCTACTATGCAGCAGATAATTTAGCTGGTATCGCCCGTGGGCTTTTCCCCACTCGTTTATTCCTGAGGCATCGTGGAGGGTTTTCGTGGTTGTGGGGTATCCCGTGCCGTACGTAAGTAAGCAAGCAACCAACGATTGTCGCACACCCGAAAACTGCTGTGCTACCGGTTATTCAACCACGGATTCTACCAAAGAAGCATCCAGCGAGTATCATAAGTAAAGCGCCAATCGGGCCCAGCCATCAGAGTCGGTATAATATCTCAATCTTCAAGCGTCACACGCCAAGATTGCTCGCCCGACGATCACCTCCCACAAACGATTCACCTCTCGGAATCCCTCCGAGCTCTGCTGCGGTGCAGCTGTCTGGAGCCACTGGAGCAGTGTTAAACTAAACTGCATACAAACCTACGAGCACCATAGGCTCATCATCCCGCTCAGCATTCCCCATCAAATTGACAATATTAAAGCAGCGGAACTCGCGTCCCGAGAGAATAAGAAGAGATTCCTATTGGCTTCTCCACTCTAACTAACTCCAATTCCCCACACACACACACACACACTCCGGAATAGCTGCAGCGATGATCTTGGGGAACTAATCTTCCTCTCTCCCTAGTCATCTAACTAGCTCATAAAATCTAACGCATTTCTCATCCCCGAAGACCTTAGTATTCTACTATCGAACTGTCATATTGTAGGGTTACCATGATATCAAATATTTAGAAGGTGGCCAGTCACAGCAACCACAGTATCTTGCCGAGCTAGGTGCCAACGATGTTAGCCGACCGTAATTTAATCCTGAAATGTAGACCGGAAGGAAGCACATGGGACGCTGTGGTACTATACTGCATCGAAGTGACTTGGCGCAGAATTGTATCCTTGCCAGGGATTTAAATTGGAACGACCGCAGTATGACAGGATGGATTATGTGGGTTTGGGCAGCGGTGGGGGGGGGGGTGAACAACACTTGCCGCGAACGAACCCTGCAGAGTGTCTTGGTGCCTCGGTCTCCCATAGCTCCTGTTCGCTGAGCCCTCTCACGGCCTACTCGAGCACTCATATATCACAATTCCTTTAGGATCCTTCCCGGTGATTGATGTTCCCCTGATATATAAACGTCATCTATTAGAGAGGAGGTTCATGGTTGGTCACTCGGTTAGGAAATGCATGATACTACTCGAATGTGCGTAGATGTGCGTAACGGTAAAAATGGGATCGGGATTAGTCCCAGGCAATCTCACCGTGAACTTGATTCCAAAGAAAGAAACCGAGCAGAACAATAATGGAATGTATGTATAATATAGATAGTAACAATCTCACACAACACATAAAATCCGAGCTCCTTCTCCACAACACAAATCTTCCCTACACCGCTTTTCACCTTCCTATTTAGGAAAGTGATTACGGGGTGCCAGAAGGCAACGAGCGAAATCTCGTGATCCTGCCCAACAGGGCCGGGATTGGAGCCTCATAGAACCTTATGCTGAGATAACGACACCTCGGCCAGCACCCTACTGCTACTGAACCACCACCTCCTCCCATAGTGGTATCATCGCTTCTCTACCTGTGGAAAGCAAAATAACTTCTACATTCGGCCCGGTTGACACCTCCCACCCGACCGCTTGACATAACCTCCTGCCCTGTTCTGGCCGGCTGGCACTTCCCCTCTAGGAGCCGGCAGGCCAAGACTGTGTCACCCTAGAGAGTACGAAGGCTTCTTGTCCTAAAAACCAGAATAGGGCTCACTTGTGAACCCCGGTTGGTCTACTAACAAGGCTGGGTCAATGAAAAGTTGTGACTATTCGTCGCTACAGTTTCTTTCTGGCGTCTACTGGTCTCTCATTTTGCGCCTGCCTTTTTCCTATTACGAAGAGAGGATGTGCGATTGCAGAGGGACTGCAGGATTGGAGGGCAATGGACAGGGTGGGTTGAGATATCACAAGCCAGAGGGTACGGTGGAGCTAGTAATAGCGACCCGCTAAACAAGGCAAGTAAGCCCTCTATTATCCTAACTACCGACCGACCGACTAAATCTCATGCGGGCTCGATTCCTCTACCCCTGGTCGTCCATAGTAGGATCGGAATAGTACGTGACATGGTGAATCTCGACCCAAAGAGAGATCTCGCCGTGCTCAAGTCGCGGAGCCTGCGGACTGGGCGCGCCCGGTCAAGGGGCCACCGCGGCCATGTGCGGAGCATTTCCTTGGCGTTACATTATGGTCGAACTCATGGTCAGATATAGAAAGACCGTAAACGGCATGCGCTCAGGTGATTGAACTGCTGAGATCTAGATAGGCCAGCCTGGACTCGGCTTTAGGTCGTATCCCGTATGGAGAGTAACCTGGCCGGGAGTCTGGTAAGTTCGGTAGGCTTCCTGTCTGCATAGGAGCCGAGGTATGATAAGCCGTGCTGGACGTGGTCGGCCCGCGTGGGGGGCATTGCCACTAACCTAGACGCGCACATCGGTCGAACTCTGGCAAGTTCGGTCATCCAACTGGAAGGAACTCTACACGGGGCTGGCACCCGACTCGGGGTCTTGTGGTACTTGCTTTCGGCTCAAGGAGCAAAACAACGGTCTAATTATAATGAACGTATTATACACGGCTTGGTAAAGCAGACTGAAGCCTCCCTACAAGAATCAGCATGCCGGGCGGACTGCTATCTTCGGACTTTTGCTCTGTGCATTGCCCAAGCCATGACCTCGCCCGGCCGGTAACGACATGTGGTACGGGAGAGAAGTAAGGAATGTTTCTGTGAAGCTTGATACATCCCGCGCGTCAGTGAGTTCCCTTGTGGGGAACCCTGCTGGGTTACGGAGTGTATACTTCCCCTGCACCGTTGTTCTTCCTTCGTTAGTACTTTGTGTGCCTTTTATGTCGTCATCATAAGTTGTATCGTATAGCGAGTGAGCCCTAGCCTTATGCCTAAATCAATCCAACGGATTTAACAAAAAGATCCCCCCCCCACAATATAAAGCCCATGCTTCTTCCTCTCCATTTTTCAACAACACCACACTTTTGTTTTCTCACTCCAAAACTCATCCCCACCAGAGCGTCACATCCCACGGCGAAGCTATGGACACCAAGAGCCCAGAATCCCCTCTCCCCAATACCCCCCCCACTCCCGGGAGCAGGAGTAGTAGTGGGGAATCCGATGCGGGGTCAAACAAACAAACAAACAAACGAAGACCCTAACGCCAGACTATCTTCGCATCCCCAGACCCCCAAAGGATTTCGCCACTATATCATGAAGAAACTTCTAGACCTCAATTCAGACACTTACTTCCCATCCCCTCTTGCCCCCTCCTTTTTTTCTTTTCTTTACCTTTCACGCTACATATCACCTGCCAAGGCCCATATCGTAGTTTAATATATTAACACCATCACAGCACGAAACCTTAACTAGCCCGTGCTGATGGCCTTACATTAAGGAAGCTAGGAGCCCCCCGCTCCCCGGCTAGTGATAATTCGTTTCCCCAATGCTAGAGATCAAAGAGACGCCCTCCCCCCCGAACCCTCTCTAGAAACGACTTTAGCTGTCTACAGTCATTGAGGGATTCTCGCGGAAGCATTACCACCAAAATGCGCCCCTATATGATTGCCACGAGCATCCTTTGTCCACCGCTCGATTCTCCATCGGCGTTGACGACATTAGTCACGAAACTGCGGGAGAATGTAGGGGATCTATTATTATCCGCAGGCCACCGGAGAGTACGTTACAAATGCTCTATATCCTCCAATCGCTTGTGAGTCGCGGTCCTTCCTTTTTTACAAAGGATGCCCTAACTTAGGGCCTTTCCACATGCTGAATAGAGCGCACAACTCGCCATTGGGGAAATCCATTCCGTTTACCAAGCCAGATGGTACTTGGGTCCATTGCTGGAGGCACCTTTGCGTGGGGCTATGGTGCGGCTTTCAGGCAAACTTGGGCCTTGGTAATGCTCCCATCATACGATTGATTCGGAGCACTTTTGTTAGGAAGGCTTGGGGTTCTATCGTATCTCGGATACGGCACATGACTTCATTGGCCACTTAGCGCCTGCGGAAAGGTGTAGGGTGTTTAGCTCAGGAATTTTTTAGCTTATGATACATGCAAGGGTGGGTGCTGGGAGTTACACGAGTGATATTTCATGAAGGAGAACCATGTTTGCTCAAGGTAAATCCCTACCATACCCCTTTTGGACTATTAATCTCGATGGACCGTAGCCGAAAATGAAGGGCAATTCCACAAGAGAAATGGGAATATCGTATCACAATTCTCTCGTACACCAGCGGATTGCGGGCACTAGTATTTGGTGTGAAGTGCTCACAGCAGGCAAGAAGCGCTTACCCGAAAACAGGGGGTCGTGGATTTTGTATAGGCGCTCAGATACCCACGGTTTTTTTGCCGTAAAATTTGCCAATCCCTGTTTCGGGCATTGCGCGGGTACTTCTTGCCTGCTACGGGCACCCGAACATCCGAGTAGGACAAAAATAAATTGACATTTGAGTCTAAATTTAGCGTGGGCGTTCGTGTGCACGTAGGTAATTTACCATGAAAATGTTTGGCCCCAGTGTCCGAATACTTCATACCGGATCTTGAACCAGTCCTCGAGTGCACCCCCCCTTGAAACACATAGCATTCGGCTGAGCTCGGGTAGGACGATTCTCCGCTGCCCGTAGCCCAAATCAGAAGGAGTAGTTATTGCTTTTTCGGCATCCCGGGCTTCCCCCTCCCGACACGCAGCGAGGCGCGTTACTCCCATAAACATCTCAAATACCGGCAGCCCACAGCTGTTGTGATGCAAGGGTCAGGACAGTGCTACCGTTCTTCCACCTCTCTTTTTACCCAACCCGAAATGCCCAATACTCCACCAGGGCCGTTTTTATCGCCGGCTTCGCAATCAATGCCATTGACTTCGTAATGGGCATCGTTGTCCAAGCTCCATTTGCGTACAGGAGTAGCAGTCGGTGCGGATGTGTACCCTGCTCGGTACATTTCCAATCCTGCCCAAGCTATCATGGCAGCGTTATCGGTGCAATACTTTTGTGGAGGAATAGCGATGCGGATATTGTGACCGCTGTGGGAAAGGTAGTCCGATAATCTAAGCCATAGGACGTTAGCACGAGCGGGGGAGGTGATATGGAGAGCAAACATGTTTTTCAGAAATTTATTCGCCGCGACACCACCGCTTATCACCAAGGCACTCGGCGGAGTTTTGAAAGCTTCAAGGGCAGTGACAATTCGGCTCGCAACGTGCTCGAATGCGACCATCATAACTTCCCTTCCCAGGGCCTTCCGTTCCTCTATTGAGATGCTCCCGGGACCGCCATCTTTCATCTCAAAGTATCTATCCAGAGTACTCCCCAGCCCACAAAATGAAAAGGCACCAGAAAAGCGCACCTTTTCATTCTTAGTCAGGGGGCGGCAGAGCTTCCACTCACCCCATCTTTTCACCTTCTCCTCATCTTCTTGCTTCCTCTCGGGAGTCTTGCCCGGATGGTACGCATACTCTGGCTCCTTCTCGGGAAAGCAAAACTTCTCAAGCGCCGCCCCATAAGATACCGCTTCGGGGTGGCTATCCATGACCTCTCCGGGCAATAGCCTCCTGGCGCACTTGTCCACCATGTCACCTAACGCAATATCTATTGTCTCGGCGAGTATTTTGTGACTGGTTAAACCACGACTTTCCAATAAGATGGTGTGTCCCCCAGAGACTAGCAAGGTCATAAATGGAAATTCAACACCGCCCTCGCCACCATTTAGCGCAGCAACTAGTCGAGGTGTTAGAGCATGTGCTTGCATATGATGTACTCCGATCAATGGAATGCCCCATGCGACGCTCAATCCCTTGGCCGTATCAACCCCTGTTGCTAGTGCAGAAAGCATACCCGGACCTCGAGTCACTGCTATTAATCCCGGTTTCTGTGATATCTCTAGGGATTGTAGGAGGGGCATCAGGTTCCGCCGATGAAATTGCAGGGATGCGAGAGGGTGGATGCCACCGTAGATTCGGTTCGGGCATGTGAGGGTCCTATGAGCCAGGAGGGTTGCTGTACTTGGTGATTGGGGAGGGCTGTGGAGAAGGGCCACTGAGGTATCATCGCTGGAGTTGGTACATCAGTTAGCCCACGATTCTCATGGCCTTGGAGAGAAGAGGGCGGGGCACCAGGAGGTCTCTATGGCGAGGACCGTAAACCGACGAGCTTGCACCACGCTCTGTAATTGCCTGGCGAAGCGAAAGGTTCGAGAAGTGAGGAGTGTCGACATGATGGTGGAACGGGTACGGTGCCGGGGTGTCTGAGATCAACCAGCGACAACAAAGTTATTTGGGGGAAAACTCTCGATAGAGCTACTCAAGTTAGCTCCTCTTTAATCCTACAAACCTAATTCTTTCATAAATTGAGCATTGGTCGGGAGAGGTAAGAGGGGAGTTTTTGAGTGAAAAAAGAAGAAGAAAAAGTGAATACCCTTACAAATTTATGCCAAGGCAAAACTTTTCTGTGTGATATCAACACCGCGGTTTTTTTTTGCTGTTACGCACGATCTGCTAAAACAGTTGAAAATCGTAGAAAAGTAACTTGGCAATTGAGCCGCGCCAAGACTGACAAGAGAGCCGCCGTCGGATCTCACGTGGACGGCGTCGATAGTTAGGATATTAATACAACATCCTGGTGCCGGAAAATTTCGACGGTACTTTTTTTGATTGTATCACAGAATTTGAGCCATATTTGGTGATGCCTCAGGTTAGGATGGGCCCTAGACTGGGAGTTAAGACGTCAGGAAGGCGGACTGGAGGAGACAACTTCTAGGGTAATGGAAAATGCGATATCCAAAAGAGATAATACTATTCACAACCATGTTGTCGTCATGCTCTGGCAAGTTACTCGAGCATTGTTAGTCGTCAGTGAGGATGGTGAACTCTGAATGTCCTTCACAAACTACGACTCGCTTTTAGCTCCATATACGACGGCCGTCGCTGTCAATAGTGATGGTCGTTTCCATAATATCATATAATACAAGTGCAATACACAGTCAGTGTAATATATCGAATTGAACCATATGCGAGAGCAGGCGTCAAGGGCCCGAGCAGCAGTAAGTTCATACAGCCACCCTCCACACCCAGGATTCCCTTTTCACCCCTCTCCCCCTTGCTCGCGATAATTGTGCTGCACCAGTCCTCACCATACGCTGTTGCGCACCCCCTTACCTAACCCTAGTCTCCTCACCTCATTCCAATGCCGATGCCGCCATCATCACAGTCCAAGATGTTAGTTATGCTCCGATCCGAGACAAACGACGAGACCCGGTCCGAGCGCTTCATGCAAAGAACTTTCCAGGCAAATGAAAGAAGCAAGCAAACCACCCCCCAATACGGCGTAGATTGATATTGCGCTCCGGTGAGTTGGTATGCTTACTGATACTCATGTGTTACGATGTCACGGAATGCAGATGCCTCGCGAAAGCCGGCCTATGACATGAGCGTTGTTGTCCTGTTAGACGCCGAGGTGGTACTAGTACCTGCTCGTGCGATGAGGACGGAAGAAGCCATTTCGCAGGCGCGAGTAGCGCTATTTCTCGTACTTGTAGGGCGTTGGCTGCTGGTACCCCGGCAATTGCACACGTCTGGGGATGACATGACGTGGGGTGCCGTGCTATTGTCGTTTTCCCAGTCCCCCAACTTCTCGACTTTCTCGACTTTCTCGACTTTGTTTGTTCCTTTTTCTTTCTTTCTCTGGACATCACAAGTGAAGTTTAGGTCGGTTTCCTAGCCGAGAGAGGTAAGGGGAGGAAGGCGGGCTCTGGAAAATAAGGCTTGAGGAAAAAACAATATTTGAGAAATTCTAGTTCTAATGACCTTTTTCTAAGCCGATGGTAAAGAAGGAAAAAAATGCACCGATCCCGGTTTGGGATAATACATGCGCTGGACAAAGTAAGGGCCGGGCTTAACCCAACCTACGGTAACCAAGAGAGAGGTCCGCAATGTCAAGGATAGGGCAGTTCTTATGACTTGGGATAAGTCAGAACCTCAGTTTCACGCTGGTACTTTGTCAGAACGTCCCTCGGCACATACAATTCTGTACTGCTCAGATCACGCGCATTAATATCATGAGACAATACCATAAAAGCCAAAAGAGCTTTGTGCTATCCCTCGCAGGGATGTTCCAGACCTATTAGTCTCGGACCGATCATGTCGGTGATGGGGATAATTTGTCGGAGTTGAGCATACCATAAAAAGGGTTGTTTCCGTGCGCCTGCGAGCACAGTAGCTTGGTCCTGTAAGCTAGGCCTGAAGTGCCCCTGGATTGGAGAGGCTGATGACAATGATGGGGCGGTTTTTGACACGATTGAGGCTTGGACTAGTGAGGGGCGAGAAGCTGCGCATTGCCGTAGCCTGGTTATGGGGGGGGAAAGAAAAAACTTTTATCTGAAGAAACGTCGAAGAGGCCGAAGGCGTTGTGCTACGGTGCCTACGGCAGGCGGTGCCGTACCTGACAGGCGAACTCAACCCTTGGTACGGTAGTCAAGGTTACGGTAGCAGAGGACTGCTGCAGGTACGATGTGGTATCGTATGATGGTACTCGAATACCGGTATCGGTATACTCGAGTAGTTAGGCCCGGTTCAGGCTGTTGCCTGACATTCTAGCAAATCCGCCAGCGTTCATAAGTCATAGTCTACTGGTTTTCGGGCCATCGTGGCCAACCAAACCTCCACTCCCATCCCAGCCTCAGCCCAGCCTTCCATCCCTCCAGCACCCCGCAACAACCTCCCCCAAAAGGCAAGCACAACCACCGTTGACGACGACGACCCGCCACCTTGATTGGCCATATATCGCCCCTTCTTCCGCAGCGGAAAGTTATAAGGTAATAGGCCCCCACAGCGCCAGCACAAACGCGAAACGAAACAAAAACAATATTCAGCTTGCTGTGGTTCCTGGTATGACACAATACCGGTACTCGTGAATTTGTGGTGACGGGCGGGGCTGAAGGAGTGATTGGTCCATCAAACGCAGAGGAGATGATGCACGGAGGGGAGAGATGGGGTGGGGTTATTGCGCAATTTTGAAATTTGGGGGGTTGAAAATTGCGATGATACCGGAATGGTATGCGGAGTCGGAGATTAGTTGAGGTTGCCCGGTTGAAACGTGCGATGGGGGGTTTTTTTTGTTGCCCCCAGGATGGTACAGTGCCGGTACTCTACGGTAGGGTACGGTACTCGAGTAGAGGGAGAGTGCGGGTACTATATGATACAGGTACTATACGACAGTCTACGCAATGCCTGCTTTCCTTTCGTTACCGCTGCTTCAGAAGAAAAAATCTAAAACCAAACGGTCCGTCCGTCAGGAATTCCTGATCGCCCCTCCAGGTCCAGTGACAGCGCGAATAGACGTGAACAATTCCTCAGAATAATACAACAACAACAACAGCAGGAATCATAATACAGCCTCTAAGACACCATTTTTATCCCACCCATGTCCAAAAACTATCTCCCGTTTCGGAGATTTTAGGGTTTCGCTTGGCGACGTTGATCAGGGGCTGTCGGCTCTGGTTGGCCTGATCTTGAAACATAACCCATCATACATTTCCTTTTTTGTTGGTGATTCCTCGGTATTTGTTTATTTATTTATTTATTCCCCGAAGGATGACCCCTCATTGGTTAGTTGTTGATTCTGTTCCCTTGCGGGCCGGCGGTTAATTTGTTGAAACGAACCCACTTCTTCAGGTTCCCGAGGGGGTTTTTATTTTATTTTATCATACTCGCCATGTTTTTATCATCGGGGAGGGGGGAATATCCAAATTAAGATATTCGTGGTGAGGAAATATACGGTCCATTAGCTGCACAGTGCTCAACCATAACCACCGCGTGATTGGGGAGTTTTATTATATAGAGCGATTTCATTTCCACCAAATTCTTGTTGTTGCCTATTTGTTCATCTTCTGCATCTTGCTCATCTGCATTGTTTTGATTTTCCTTCCTTCCTTTTTCTTTCTTTCTTTCTTTCATTCATTCTTATATCAGACGGCGGGTACCCTTTACTTTTTTCCCTCTCCTTCTTTTTTCTTCGAGTTTTTGTTAAAACGGTCGTGCCTGCACCCGCTTTTTTTTTGACAAACCACCATCACTCTCCTTTTTATAATCTTGTATGTTAATGCGGTGAGGGCTCCGTCGGTGCAGTACAGTGCTTACACTCGCCCCGGGCAACTACTAGTGCATCCCACGATATCATACATACACATACAGGGAAATACCCTCCAGGCCTAGAGTTTGATACTCCGAATTTCACCGCTCTTCAGCACTTCTTTTCTTTTTTCTTCTCTCTTCTTTCCTTTCGGTCTTACCTTTCTTCCGTTCCTTGCCCGCCCTATTTTTTTTTCCTTTCTTTTTCTTCTTCCTTTCTTACCAAGTGGACCGATTGATTGATATATAACTTTAATACTGCCTACGCACTCACTTCGTTCATCAATTCTTTCCTCGTGCTCCTAACGGCCTACATTCACTCAACAAACTATCCATCTATAATAATAATAATTACAAAATGCACCAAACAACACTAAACGATGCTGCCCTCGCCCTCTCACGAGTCCTAACCTTCCACCGAATCCACCACACCTTCTTCGGCGGCTTCGCAATCCTAGCCACAGGTGCGGACCACCGCGAGTCAAAAGACCTAGACGTCCTCGTCTCCGCCCCCAAGTCGACGATAACGCACATCCTCTCCGACCGCCGCGACTGGTTAGAAATCCCCCACTCGCGAGAGGACTACGTAGCCTACTTTTGGAATTCTAGTTCCTTCAGCACATCCCCGCTCGAGCCGAAGCACATGGTGCTGGTGGAGATGTTTGTGGGACAGCACGACAAGGCCCACTTCCCCGAGAGTCGGAATACAGTGCTCAGGGGCTGCAAGATGGGGACCAGCTACGTCCCCATTGCCAACGAGGATGTGCTCTTCCGGGGCAAGTTGAATGCCTGCGCGAGCAGGGGGAAGAGGAGCGATGCTCAGGATGTTGACTACCTTGTTGCGACGTATGGGGAGAGGCTGAAGGTTGTTGCGAAGAGTTTGGACAAGAGGACTGTGGGATTGGCTGTCAGGAGGCATCCGGAACTTAGGAAGGCTCTGGCCGAGTTGGGGGTTGGCACTCGCAGTGCTGTTTGGGGGGTTAGGAAGGCGAAGATTGAGGCTCCCGTCGTGCCTCAGATGTGGGATGTGCACCGGGGGCTAGGGCTTGAGTGCGCCTAGGGCATTCGTTCATTCGATATTTATTTTTTCTTCTAGTCATGGCTACTGATGATGGGTTTGGAATTGGGATGGGATGGGATGGGATGGAGTTTTTTCTTTTTTTTCTTTTTTCTTCTTCCCTTCCCTGCGTACTGATGATGATGGGAGGGGAAGTAGGGAGGGAGGGGTAATGGTGTGGGTTATTCATTCGTTTCAAAAAAGGTGCATTGGTTTTCGGTTTCTTCATTTCTCTCATTCCTGCTTTTCACATCTTGTTTAGCGATGCATAGCGTTGGTTCTTTTTTCTTTCTTTCTTTCTTTCTTTCTTTCTTTTTTCTCATCCGTTCATTTAGAGGGATATTACAAAAAAGAAAAGAAAAGGAGCCTAACATTTGGATACTGAACTGATCTTATGCGATCAGAGGAGTATGTAATACCGAGTGAGTGATAAAGTATGTTTAGATCATGTATTTTTTCATTTAACTTTTTTCATATTTTTTCTATCACAACTATAATAGTCACGTTATAAAAAAATCGAGAGGGAGAAGGAAAAAAAGGGATGAATGCGGATACAGTAATGGAAGGAAGGTTGTTCCGGTCGCACAATAATAGAGTGCACAGTAAAGTTACGGTACAGTTTGTGACATACAAGCATAAATCTCGCTTCCATCCTTATGATGAGTTTATTGTATCAGATTGGTACAGTGCCGTACCGGTAGGTGGTGCCTTGCATACCTCTGCCAGGTGCATAAATGTGACCCCGATCTTGTGAAACGATGAACGAAACTAGAATACCCTCCCGGAGTTGGTAGTTCCACTGCCCAAGTGACCACTTTGGCTTACTGGGAGAAATCCCTGTACTGTACCGGTACTGTAGTCAGGCAGTCAGTCAAACATCCCCCCACCACCACCGCCTCATCAACCAGTTCATCAATCAATCAATCAATCAATACACTACGCTAACCAAGCATAAAACACAGCCCAAAAGAAATGCCCCGTCTAAAACTCTCCACAATCCCCAAATCCCTCTCAACCCACCTCTTCTCCCCAACCCTAACCTCCTTCCTCCCCTCCCCCTCGACCGCCACCACCACCAACCCCCCAATCTGCACAACCCCGCCAACAACCTCCTTCCAAATCCTCTCAGACCTCCACCTCGAAGCCTCCCAGACCCCACCTAACACCTACGAAACCTTCCGCATCCCGCCACGGGCCCCTTACCTCCTCCTGGCGGGGGACATCGGCCTCCTGACCCCGGCCCACTACCCCCGCTACCTGCACTTCCTCGCGGCGCACGTGCACAAGTTTCGACAAATCTTCCTGATCCTCGGCAACCACGAATTCTACCACCAATCCCGCGACGAGGCGCTCCGCGCTGCGGCGCGCCTGGAGGGCGAGCGGGTGCTGGAGGGCCGGGTTCAGGTGCTGTACAGGCGTGTAGTGGAGGTGTCGGTGCGTGTGGGAAGGGGGCACTCGGGGGAAGAGGAAGAAGAAGAAGAAGAAGTGGTCTGTGTGCTCGGCGCCACGCTAAACACTCATATCCCCGAGGGGGCGGCAGCGGAGGTTGCGATGCGGGTGCAGGATTTCAGAATGATAAAGGGCTGGAGCGTGGATGCGCACAATAGGGCTTTTCGCGAGGATGTGGAGTGGTTGAAGGCCGCTGTGGCTGGGTTGCGGGGGCGGAAGGCGGTCATTGCCACGCATCATGCGCCTTGCGTTGGCGGGACGAGTAAGAGTGTGTTTGAGGGGAGTTCGGTCGCTTCGGCTTTTGCTACGGATGTGGTTGGGGAGGTACTCGCTGCTGGCGGTGGTGGTGGGGAGGGCGTGGGGACTTGGGTCTTTGGGCATACACATTTTTCTGTCGACTTTTGGGTAAAGTGGAAGCGTGGGAGGGTCAGGCTTGTCGCCAATCAGAGGGGGTATTTTGGGGACGAGGCGGGGTTTGATGTTGGGTTGGTGGTGGGCGTTTGATTGGGGTTGTTGTGGGCGCTTTGGCTATGATGGATGGATGGGTGGGTGGGTCGGGGTGGGAGGATGGGGGGAGGCGGATGAGTGTGCATGATAGAAGCCCGGAGTATACATATGCGGTGGGGGAGGCTTTTCACGATTGCGACGATTTGTTTATCATGTTTATCATACTTTTTGTTTTGCCTGTATCACGTTGGGTCTCATATTTCTGGAGTACGGTAATTCAATGGATCATATCATCTACTTGCATAAGTGGCGGTGATTGATTTTTCGGTGCTGTGCCCACTTTTGAGTCAATCCAAGTGCTACTGTCTGTAAAGGGATCTCAAGCGGGCAGCTGAAATTGCACAGGATCACGGATATCAACGCCACAAACTAGAGAGAAAGAGAGAAAGCTAACAAGCAACCTTGGACTCCGCTGTGTCAAATCCTTATCTTGCCATACCGTACAACAACAACACAAACTGTGACACCTGATACCACTCCCTTAACTATCATAGACCGCCGAATTCATCGTTACTCCACAGCCGCCGAGTGATGCACTATGCGACCAGACAACCTGACCGACCGACCGACCATTCGTTGGATTAAATTAGTAAAAAATTTGCTAACGAAACAAGAGAATAGGGATAAGAAAGAAAAAAAACAGACTCTTCATCGATACAAGAACATCCCCCCAAAAGCATTTATTCCCGCATAATGTCAACCTTCTTCTCTTCTTCGTCGTCCTCCAATTCGTCCCCGGCGTCCGTGGCATCTTCCCTGACTTCTAGTTCCATCCCCACTGGCACTTCCACCCCCAACTCAATTCCCCTTAACCCTGTCACCCCGAATTCACCACCACCACCTCCTCCTCCTCCGGTAGGCTTTCCGCTCCTCGCAGTCCTCCCATTCCTCTTCGATTTCAGCCTGGGTGCTGCTGCAGCTGCAGCTGCTGGCGGTGGTGACGGCTGGATATTCTCGCTCCCGGGGGACTCTTCGCCAGGGCCATCCGTTGTCTTTCTCTTCGCGTCTACTTGGGGACTATGTATTCTCGCGGGGGGAGGGCCCCCGGGGGAGCACTTCTTGCCCTTCTCCAGTAGGGCTCGGAAGCCCATCTCGACGCACTAGTCACGAATTAACAACTCCCCCAGGGAAGGATCTATCTACCTGGAAGGAAGGAAGGAAGAAAGAGAGCCCACCTTTTTTTCAACCTGCTGCCATTCCAGCCCCAAATTCCCCGCCAGGCTCTTGAAAAACCCGACCTTGGCACTGACAAACTCCATCGCAAGATCCTTCTCGCGCTCGGCGTTCCACTCCAGCTGCGCATTCGTGACCAGTCTAGCGTGGCGCTTCCGACAGGCGTTACTGGTCTTGCCCGGGAAGAGGGGGCTGATTTCCACCCATTTTTTGCCCGAGGTTTTGGAGGTCAGGAGGAGCTCGTCGTCGGTTGTCGACCAGGCCGCGGTGGGCGGGGTGGTCGGCGGGGCGGAGTGGAGGGCTCGCATGTAGGGTTTTGATGGAAAGTGCTTGGGGGAGGCCTTCTTTGGCTTGGATTTTGGCATTGGTGGTCGGGTGGTCTTGGAATTGGGGGGTGGGTTCTGGCCATTGTGGGGCGGCCTTTGGTTTATATGGGGGGTGGTGGGCTGGGCTGGGGATGGGAGGGTTATCTTGGAGTGCGATAGTCTAGATCGTGGGGTGCTTCTGGACTGGGAAGGGGCATGGAGGAGGAGGGGGGGGGACTCGCTTGTCGGTTCGAGCAAACCACGGGCGAATGCAGGAGTAGCAGTGGATAGGTGGATTTGGGGGGGTCAGAGTGTGATAGCATGATAGGTATGTTTCCAGGTTTGATGGTTCGTATATTCTACTTGTTCCGTTCTCTATAGGGTGTACAAACATTAGTACTCTTCAAGAGCTCTTGGCAATGATATCAGACTGTGGTTATTATACTATGCCTCTGAAGAATGTAACCTCGGCGGTATCACACGGATAAGGCTTGAAGCTCTCGATAAATATATCCCTTGCCACTTACTGTACTCGCCCAAGTATGATAGCCTCATGGCCGTGGAAAAATCCAATTTTCTTACCGTAGCATTCAACCCCCTTCTCAAAACAGCGCCCGCCCCCAAAATCAGCAAACATAATCAACCCCCCCCCCCACCCGGCCTCAAACATCTACCCGGCCTCAACTTCCCCAACCAACTTTTTTTCCGGCAACATCCCGGCCACTCCAATCTCCGTATTAGGCCTCAGGTACGGCTCCACACATGATAACTTGGCCCCCCAGCCGTACATGCAACATGGCGGACTACCCGAGGCCGTGAGTGTTTTGTGGGATATGATATTTTTTGCCTGCTCTATTGAGTCAGAGTGATCAGCCGTGAAGTGGTTGGTGTCGGTGTTGGGGTTGAATTCTCTGGACCGGTAGCAGGGAGCAGGAGATGTACCCGAGAGACAGCGTGGAATAACAGCGTGTTCGGATGAATGAATGAAATGGTTATTCAGGGGGTAGGCCGGGAAGACAATTGTGAAGGAAGGCATTGGCCGGTATATTTATATATGTGGCTATAGGACATTAAGAGGATGACGACTCAATCGCCATCAACATAGGAGCGGATTGTGATCTACCACAGTATATTCAGAGGAATAATTCTAATACCGACTTTCGCCGAGATGGATGTGAAGAGAATGTGGTCTACTTGTAGTCTTCTGGCGTTTGTAAGCACAACTACTATTGCATATGGGCGAGGAGTCGACCAGAGCCTCAGGATTTTGGTGGCATGCAATAGCAGTTGTGTTTACAAACGTCAGAAAATTACGAGTACGTTGTTTTGCCTTTGGGTATATAATGGAATATGGTCTGGATAAAACTCTTTTTTTTTTTTTGGTACGGAATTTACCATCTTCGTTCCAATGCTCTGGGGGCATTGGCAGCGGGGGCCTGGTACTCGCGATGGGGAATGCCGTGTACGAGTCGCACAATGTAAACTGGTAAGTGCAATTCTGACGGAGAATGCGAGCACTAGCCAACAGATTGTGATCAATCCGGATGGGTTGGACATGTCACCGCTTCGTGGTATTAAGACAAGGGTGGCTATCGTCTTGTTTGAAATATGGCAGACCACAAATGAGATTCACGCTGGGAACCTATCACATCATAATTTTTGGGCATAAATATAAGCGGGGACACCTGCTGATAACCACCACATAGTGCTTTTCTCTTTCTCCAGGAGCCTTCTCCAAATAAGCCATGCATCCCTGCACCCACCGTTTATTTCTCCCTCTTCTTTCCGCGAATGTTCTTCCTTCGTTGTTTAATCATATGAGTGTATTGGTTATACAATCCTGGCCTCGCCGTTAGCCCATGGCCCACTCCGATCCTTCAATTCTGTAGGGGAGAAATTTTACCAGGAGGATACGTAGCCAGAATCCCAACAAAGACCCAGTACAAAATCTCATTGTAAGACCTCGCCTCGCCAAGAGCACTGTAGATGCAAAGCGCCTCACTGCCAGCGCCCATAGGATACAGGATGTAAAAAGTGTTGTATCTCAGCCAGGTCAAGAACGTTGGTGTTCGGCCAACAATGCTAGTTACATAGTAGCTATAGCGGCAGATCTCGGTGACCCCCCAAGCGAGGAGCATAGTCGAGTAAAAGAACGAGTTCTTGGGTTCTTCAAAGGGGTTGCAGACACCCCATACTAGGAGAATTCGGGAGGAGACTTGGAGGAGAGTCGTCGAGAAGGAGCTTCGGAGGAGGCCTGGATCCACGGGTCAAGTTGGCAATAGATTCCCGGTAGAGTTGGAGAGGATGGGGGATTACCAAGAAGAATGTGGAAAACTTCCAGGATCGCCAATGTCTGTGTCCATTTTGTGTAGTTCCCTACACCGGCGTAGACGTTTTCGTGCCCGACAAGCGGGAGCAGGAGAATTGTGCGGCCGGCGACACCAAACCAGAGCACCACGGAGATGGCATTGTAGGCGATTAGACTAATTCCAATTGTTAGCGACGATTCCCCTGCCCAACACGTAAAAGCAGAGGGGAAAGGGTTACTATTGGTCCTTGAAAGGTCGGCGAGCCTTAGAACGCTCCATATTTGCCTGTTGTGAAAGGCGGTGATGGAGAGGTTGTATTTTGGGAGAGGGAAAATGGTAGACTAAATTGTTGGGGGCGCGGCTCAACGGTGAGGACCCTGCAGCATGTCACTCGAGTGCAGGGGTAATTTAAAGGATTAGGAGTAGGACATTGTGTCTTGGCACTCCCCAATATTTCTAGACTGGACATACCGGCAATAATGGCAAACAATTAAAAAGTGAATAAATAAATAGGAAGCATGAAGAGATAACCAAATGAAACCAGATATAGTATTCAATTGCTAGCCCGTTGGCCCTCTATGCCTCCTCACAAGCATAGCAATTCTTGTTGGTATTCTATTAATATTTCTTTGCCCCCGGGCGGTTGATTTAATGCAATACCGGTAGTTATTGGTTCCCGTAGCCTTTACACGTGTTTCCAAGAAACTGCTAACCTTAAGGTTTGCCTATTTGTACTAACTTACCAGGCTTAGCTCAACTCCTACAGGTTACCAACTTCGCCCCGGGGGCGTAGACTGTAGATTGCTGGATGTTTTGTCTTTTTTATGGGGTAGAATTCCCCTGGAATTAGAATCTTCTGCGGATCCATGAGCGACCACCTAGCTTCATGAGGGTATAGGATTTGTAATCCTTTTTAGGTAGTTCTATCGCTTATGAGATGTACGGTACCTTTCTTGAATACTGGCATTGCAAGGGAGGCCGTTAAATAGAGATGCCTAGGCACTATCGTATTGCTCACAAGGTTGACAGTATTAGGTTGCAGTGAGGATTAATGCCTATGTGCCGGGGTGATCTCAGCTAGGTAGTGTATGGTTGAGGAAATAGGAGATTGTCACTAGGATCATGTGTTGTGAACTATCTATCTTCCTCGTTCCTCTTCGGTATTGCTAGAGATCTGGTATCCTATTGCATGGGTTTTTATCTAAAAACATGTCCAAGTCCATCTAGTCTGCCTGTCCAATCAGATTCATTTCTTCCTTCTGCCTTGCACACTCGCCCTCGGCAACAACGAGGCGTCCCTGGTAGGCTGGGGGACAGGAGGAAGAGGGAATGGAGGAGGGGGGGGGGGTGAGAAAAGCTCTCAAGTGATAAAGCACGCTTCTTCCAAGAGCTCGGTACCGTAAAAACTGGAATAATCGAGTCGTGTGCTGTGTAGTCAGAGTTGTCTCCTCTGGTAAGGTCTGATGTTTTTTTGTTTTTTCATCTCACTCAGAGGGGGCTCTTCTTTTGCTGTGTTTTTCGCCCTTTTTCTAAAGGAGGGAATTCTCAACGACATAGCGCACGACTCGATTATTCTAGATTTTACGGTATTAGCGATCCATGGCGGGCTTGGACCCGAGGCATGAAACTGGCCTGAAATCAGCCTGGGACGATGAGGAAAGGGCAGAGTCTTATGAAGCTAACCATTTTAAGCTCCCTCATGGTCTCGAGGAGCCTTTGTCAGTATAATATCTTGCCCACTAAATCCGATGGCAGATCGAGTACCCGGAGGAAGCGAACTCCACATAAGAGCCCACATCTTTACTAGTTTTAGGGGTTAAAAAATCAGAATGTGCATTCTCTCTGGTGTTGGGCTCCCGAGATAGAGGATGCCATTGACTGGCCCTCGTAGTCTAACTGTTAGGGGGCTGGGCGCTGCTCGCATTTACAAGGAAGGTTGGGAATTCGATTCTCCGCTGGGGGCAGGATATTATGGATTAGGGGCGAAAAAGAGTCAGCCCTGAGAACCATATTTTCGCCATCAAGATGCTCAAGCTTTTTGCCTTACTATTGCCCCGGAATCCCAGGGCGGCTTCAGAAATATTGGTTGGGTATAGTAAGATAGGGGTGCTTTGGCTCACACACTTTTTGGAGTAGACCTTTCTAGCAACTCTTGCTTTATGTTGTAAGAAGGGGATTGGGCGAACGTATATTCCATCAGAATCCTTGAGAAATAGATGCCTTGTATTCCATGCGAAGTCGGTAAGTTCTGTAAGGGCGCTGAATATCTTGTATTGTAATTGGCGTGTGCGTCGCTCTTTTTGACTCTCGAGTGTGGTGAAAACTGGAAAGGAAGTCGAGAAATATTGAAAGAGTTGCTTCTCGTAGAGTGTGCATGTTCATATTCATATTGCTTTTTTGATTTCGTTACTTTCGGGAGGCAGCAAATTATCAGCTTTGTTCATAGGTATAATATATATCTGATAAGGAATTTCACATGGAAAATCACTCGATTTGTCGAGTCCTGAGGAGTTCAGACCCTCGACTCAGCGACCCACTTGGGCTCAAACTTAATTTCACAATAATAATATAGTGGGGCACAATGCTTGAAATCTGAGCCCGACTCTGAGCCCGAAAAATATTTCCATCAGGAAGCTGGTTTTTGCCTTATATCGAAGCCGCCACATCCCCTGGACGTATTGCTCTCCTTCTCGACCCCTGGAATCCCTCATGACCTACCCCCGAGGTGGATTCAGAAAGGCAGAGTAGTATCGTATTATAGTGTTCCGAATGAAAATCTGGTGGAAGCTGCAGCATTACACTGGCTTTCATCCCGGGCACGAACAACGTTCGCCCACCTGGTTTACTTCCTCATGGATCAATAGCGTCCTCAGGGGTGACTGCCTCCGGATGAGCTGGCAATGATTGCTTGTACTTTCCCCCCCTCTCTTCCCCCTGATTTATGAAGTTGTCGTTCCTTTTTGCTAGATTTTGGCTGCTCGCAGTGTACAAGTAAAATTTATGTGAGAAAAAAGAACTTGGAATAGTGCTGGCACTCCTCCATGTTCATATAAAGCATGTGTGTCCCCTTTATAGACTTCGTCAAATCCTTTTATCAGTGCTCTCGGCGCTGTAGTCGGTTGTCCTAGCATAAACCTCAGACGGACTGCAATTTGTCGTTAGAGTCTGGTCCTTCAGCGGATATGGGCGGCAAACCCACCAATCCGACTGGGAGAGTGAGAGGACAGAGGTTGCTAATGCTTTATATTGTCCGCCCTGGTCCATTATTTAGAAATGCAGAATAGATTTGTAGTCGCAGAATCCTAACCGGAGGTCTGGAATGTGGAGGCTTTTTCGTTTGTAGTAGTTCCCTAGTTTCAGGTGTTGATTAGAGTGTTGGGTAGACATGGTATCGCATTACCTCCAGAATTAAGAAAATTGAAGTAGGGGGGACCACGATCTTAACAAGATATTTTATAAATGGCGGTTCTTCTCGATCATTATCGGTGTAAAGGAGAGACTCCACATGAGGGTTGACTGTACTGAATTTTTTGTTCATTGGTTCTGTCCAACAGATAGCTCTAAGTGTGCTACGGGAAATAGATAAAAGATGGCTGATGGATCTAGGACACGCCAGCTAAATTTTCAGTTCAGCAGTAAAACTAGAGAAGAACTTGTGATGAATTTAATATGTATGAACTTGTATAATAGGTGCTCAAGCCGTTGTGTGTTCTAAAATGTGGGCGCTGTTATGAAGGGAGTGTCACAGCCTAGATCTCCTGATGGGTTGTCTAAAATTGCGAGAGGATATAAGCTAGGGCCCATTTCTGCCTTCCTCAGCACCCTTCTCCATTTCTCCTGGTCCTCGGGGGACTCTAGCCGTCTTTCTCGCGCCATCGCCTAACAATGCCTCATATGGTTGGGTATGTCTTCATCCCTAAATAGCTGCCATCCCGGAACCTTCATGACGAGAGCAGACCATGTTCTACCATCCGCTCTTCTTCATCCCTCTGGTAGTCTGTTCTCGGGGCCCCAGAGCACTCACTTCTAGCAAGGCATGAGTTATTATGGGAAGTGGGTACCTTGTAATGGGAATTGCGATTGCCCTTTCTATCGTGTCTGTAACAGCCTTTGGTTTTTTTATTTTCCACTTGTTCTTTCCCTCCTTTATCACAATATTTTATTGCTTGGGGGGATTAGGACTCTTGCAGCAAATTCTATGCGTGTTTTCTTCAAAGGAGAATAAAAGTTAGAGTTATTTGTGAGCTCCGGTTTTCAAGCCGACACACTCTAAATCCTGTAATGTATATCTTGGTTGGTAGGTCTAGGTTCAAGTTAGTGGTTGGGAGATACATTTGTGTGCTCTTGGTCTACTGGGGACTTCGTCCTTTCGTGTGGGTGGAGCCTGTGGACCTAACGGAGTGTGAGTGACTGGGTATTTGTATCTCTTCCTCTACCTTTCGGAACTGAGAATATCAATTTTATTTCCAACCTAGAGCGGAATAGGCCCTGGTACAGAGTGCTCTTTGGAAATAGTCAGGTCTATCTTATAGGGAAGCTTCCTTGGCTGGTATGAGAATATTATGATAATAATATTAGGATAGCATTTCATAGAGGCTTAACGGCGGTGGAATAGAAACTCCTGCCCATACCATTGTACTTTCGATTCTCGCTCCCTTTTAAGCCCTTTAGCGAGCCCACCTTCCCTCTCCCACCTTCAAACCAAACCTCAGCTCTCCAAACCCCCACACTTCCCTAAAACATACACATCACTCGACTTCGCAACCATGAACATCGCCACCAAAACTCCCATCTTCTCGGGCAAGCGTACAATCCTCTCCCCGATTGACATCTCTGTTCTCGGCCTGGTTCCCCTCAGTATGATAGTCTACAATCTCTACTACCACCCCTTCTCCTCCTTTCCGGGCGTGCCTTTGTCAAGTACCTGGTCTGGCTGGCTTGCGTGGCAAAACGACTGTGACCCTGAAGATCTAGGGCCTCTCCTGCACGAACACTACGGCCCCATCATTCGCATCTCGACTAACATAATTTCTGTCGACGACCCCGAGTACGTCAAGGAGATAAGCATCCAGGCCAATCCTCCCACGTGGTGGTTACCCTTTGCGCATAAGGGGGTCGACGATGTGTTTTTCGTCCCTCCCCCGGAGCTGCGTGCTGAGTTGGGGAAGTGGACTGTGGAGCCTTGCTCTGTGGGCATGGTGAGGTTGTGGGAAGGTGTTGTGGATTACAGGATTAGGGAATGGATTGGGAGGTTAAGGGCTGAGCACGGCAATGGTGAGGTGAGGTTCGACTTTTTTGAGTGGGCTAGGCATCTGAGTGTTGGTTTGGTCGGGCGGGTGGTGTTTGGGGTTGATATGGGGTGTGCACGGAATGGGGAGGATGTGAGTATCTCTAGTGTTTTTAAATCGCTACCCCCCCGGCAGAGAAGGAGCTGATTTTAGGATTCATGTCTAGAATGAAGGTCGATCCCGGGCATTTGAAAGTGAATTGGGGGGTGTTGGGGTCCTTGCTAAGCTTCGTACTATCTGGAAGGGGCTTGCGTGGGGGTCTGTTCCCAATGTTTCGGCCGCTAGGGCAGATAGGGAGGATCTTGAAGCTATGCGAGTGAAGGCTGGGGTGATCGTTGATGCAGCGTGGGAGGCTAGGGAGAAAGAAGAAGCCCGCAGAGAAGGATTGCATCCCAATATCAAATATGGAGCGCAAGCAGTTACTATACTTGAAAAGTTATTACCTTCCATCCCTCTTCCTATTTAGCTCTATGCAAATCCACGATGCTAACTACCAACAGAACGATGTCTGCCAAAAACTCTGAAGGCACTAGGTTCACTAAAGAAGAAGTTCACGCCAAGTGTTTCCCTCCCTTGTACCTACCCCCCAATCTCAAACACTGCGCGAAAACTAACACCCTCACTAGTCTCGCAGGCCAGGACTCCACGGCCTTCGCTCTAACCAACACACTCAAACTCCTCTTCGGCAATCCGCGTGTCCTTGCAGCCCTCCTTTCCGAACTCGAAACCTATTCCTGGCTAAAACCCCCCTCTCAAATCCCCTCTTGGGCAGAAATTGAGGAACCCGGCACCAAACTCCCTTACCTCTCTGCTGTCCTGCACGAGTCTCTACGCTTCAATCCCGCCTTTCTCATGAGCGTCCCACGCATAGCCACCTCCTCTGGAGTCGAGCTTAACAATAACAACGGTCTCTACACCCTCCCCGGGGGCCTCCAGATCAGCCTGAATCCTACTGTTATTTGTAGGAACAAACGCATTTTCGGAGAGGATGTGCATAGTTTTCGCCCCGAGAGGTGGTTGGAGGGGACTAGAGAGGAGATCGAGAGGATGAAGGCAGTCGGGCTTGGGTGGGGCGCTGGTAGTAGCGATTGTTTTGGGAAAGATCTTGCGCAGATGATTGTTGCTAAGGTTATAGCTGTGGTCTTGGTGAACTATAAGTTGGTGGATAGGTATTCGAGGGGGGATGAATGGGAGTTTGTGACAACGGGAGCGTGCCGTGCTACCGAGCTTTGGGTGAGGATGAAGTCGAGGGCATGGGATACGGCTGGGCCGAGTGAGCGTTTGTGATTCATTTGAGTTAGTCGTGATTTCTGAGGGTGGGGCAAGGAGGTTGCCGGCCCTTGATGTCCTGAGTGGACTAGACTGGTGTACTGTAGGCTACCCTCCAATATATATATCTGCTGTCTAAAGTGTTTGATAATGTTGTTGCTGGGTGCTCATGTCCTACCATTATATTTTCTTCCTTACTCGTGCCAAGGTTGTGGCTCCACCACAACCCATGATTGCTTGCTGGCTCGCAACTGTTGGCACTCTCAAGAGAGCGCCTAACAACTCAACGGTCCCTTACAGCTTAGACCCTGTTTGGTTACAACGGTTCCGTTCCATAGGGCGACCGTTTCTGCTGTGAAAATGATCTTCTCTCCGTTTTGAAACGGAAGGAAAAGGACCATTTGTATGGGAGAACGGAACGGAACCGTCGGAACCAAACAGGCTCTTATTAATGGCCCTCTGTAGGTTGCCATAGAAACATGGTGACTTAGAATCACTCTGTAGCTGACATCAGATTATGGCTCAGTTAGGATCTGCTGTGATGATCTGTGTCAATATCCGTTTGTCTAAGGGAATTACTTGGAATTGGGAAAAAGCGGGATGTTGGTAAGGATACCGAGCGGGTTTGCTTTGGTCTATGGTGCAAGAACAGAAGAGTGCCAACCACACGGACCCCACTGGTGCAACAATTAGCGTTCCTCCTGCTCCTGCCACCAACTAAAAAAACCGTACTATCCTTCAGTTGTACTTCACACACATTTCTATGTTTTTCCCCCATGATTTGGTCCAGTATTAGGTAGGTTATGCTATGTTGCAAACTACAGAGTTACAGTAGGCCACAAAGTCTTGTTAAGCCACCAAGAGATGCTGAGTCACCATGTTACTATGGTAACCCACAAAGTCATGTTGAGCTGTCACTATGCTGCTATGATAATATTATGATAGTCTATAAAGGACCATTGAGCTGCCGGGCAGCAATCGTGGGTCGTGGTGGAGCCACAACCTTGGCACGAATAGTTGCTTTGTAGAAGCAAACTCGCACCATCCGCTGGGACTAGAGCACCTCAACAGTGGGTGACAAAAGCCATCCTCGCTCACACTTTTTTACACCAAAGTGGTAATTTTTGCAACCACACGACAATACCATTTTGACCTCAATTGATAATCCGTGGCATTAAGGAATCGGGTGCTGGTCCGGACTTTGCAATATCCTAATTTTGCCTGGATCAGATCTGCTTTGCGTTGTTGGTGGGCCTATGAAAATCTATAGTTTCAAAATATAATACGTATGATACCCGAGTAACCCTTAAAAACCCTTCCCTCCAAAGGAGAATCCTCCTCCAACCCATTTAGCACACAGCAACCCAGGTCCTTCAACTTCCCAGGCACGCAGATCGGCACTCTATCGGGAAAACCATGCATCATCATCACTCGATGCCAGTTCGGGGCCTTGGTGGCTGAGATCTATCATCGGCCGCCATGACAGCCATTGGTCTCATTCTTCAAGATACACCTCGCTGATCCGGTATCCTAGACCTCTAATCGGAGCACCAGCACCGGAGTCACTAAGCAAGGCGATTCACCCCTTATACCCATAACAATCTCGGGATGAACGCTAATCAGCAAATTTCTGGAAAAACGGCATCCTTGACCGGATACCATACGGCCACAAAACAAACCCATTATATCACTACCAGAGTGATATAAAACCTACCATTTTTGACTTAAACATCTCAATCTACAGCAGTAGATATCTCCATCTTCACAGCCTTCGCCCCTTACACACTAACCCGCATGGATGCAAAAAACGCACGCAAACACCAACAAGCCACCGAAACCACCTTCCAAAATGCGCATCGCCCTAACAGCCCTCACAGTTCTCACTCTTCTAACGCTCTGCACCGCTGTCGCCATCCCAAGCAATCCGAAGAAGGGCCATCACAGGGCCCCATCTACCTCAAGCCTGAGCACGGAAACCTCCTCCTCCTCCTCCTCCTCCTCCTCCAAGGCAGAATACAGTGGTGAAGTTCGAGACTCGTATCCAGTCGTTGGTTCTTCGCTGCGGAATGAGGATGTTAGTGATGATACCGGTACTGGGGTAAAGGATGGGACCAGGAAGAAGAAGCTTAACACTAGCGGGGGGAATTCGGGCCCGAAAAAACAAAAGAGTGCGTTAAGCGCCAATCGCGGCGGCGGCGGCAGCAGCAGCAGTGGTAGCAGCAGTGATAGCAATCCTAGGGGATCTTCGCCGCCGAAGGTTACTTGACCAACTGTGATGACAGTGGGCGAGCTAGGGTAGGTGGAGGTTGGTTTGGTTCGGTTTGATTTATCATTTTTGTCTAAGGAATTGAAGGTTACAGTTAGTGTGAGGTCATGGGATATCATTCATTTATTAGATATATTTGCGATCCCCTTGCTCGATGTTCAGCAGGCCACTGTTGAGTGCCAAATGTCGTTATTGGTGGGCGTTTCCGCACAAAAAATGGTGTTTGTTTGAAGCAGGAACTCGACCACCTACTACGCTGAATATGGTTTGTGTAAAGTGCAGCGAGCTGGGCACTATTAATAAGGTATACGAGTAGAAAGCTTTCTCCCATTCCTTGGCTGCTGTCCTAGTCACTCGTAGCGTAGAGAATGCCTGCTACTTACTGGGTGATGTGTAAGAGGAGTTTCGTGGAATGGATTGTCGTGCGTCTATTATCATACCGTAATTCTAAATAAATAAATAAACACCTTGCGATTTTTCCAGAGCCAACAACATGCAAATAACGAAAAGAGAAAGAAGAAGAAAAAGAAAGAAATCATGAATTTTTTTCGTTGTTTTATGATAAAAACCATAAATCCATACCCCCCTTCCTGTCCTAAAGTATTACCAAACTTCATGAGGCAGAACCCTAACCTCCCTTCCATTCTCCCTTACACTCTTCCGGTGCTTATCCCTAGGCATAGGCTTCCGCATATCATAAGCGTCCTCATCCTCCTCCCCTTCCGCCCCCACCTTACCCCCACCGCCGCCGCCGCCAGTACTACCAGAGGAGTAATACTCCACGACGGTGCGATAAACCGAATACCCCATCCCTTCGTACATCCTAATAGCAATCTCGTTTGAAACACGCACGTACAGGTCGACAAAGTAGCTGTTGTAAACGCTCGTCGTCACACGCTCGAGTTCGTCCATCATTGTCTTTGCAAGGCCGAGGCGGCGATAGTCAGGCGCTACCGTTACGGCGGTTACATGCCCGTGCCAGTCCTTGGCGGTGCCTTCAGCTTTGCCCATTACTAGGATGTTAGTTAGTGGTGTGTTGGACAGCAGCGGCCGCGGGCCGAGGAGGGTGAGAGGGGGGAAGAGGGGGGAAGAGGGGGAAGAGGGGGAAGAGGGGGAAGAGGGGGGGGGGGGGGCAGATACTGTAGCCCATTATTTTTCCTCGAGAAGACTCCATTACTGACATTAGTGTTGGCCATTTCGCGAGGTAGCTGAGGTAGAAGCTTATATCGTAGTTTTCGGTTAAGACGTCGAGGTTTGCGAGGTTGAGACGGAGGAGGTCGAGGGGGTGGAAGGGGCGGAGGGAACTCATTCTCTTTTTTTTTGGTTGTTTTTTGTATTTTTTTTCGAGGGGGAATGTCTGGTGGGGTTTAGTGGGGTGTTTGCTGTCGCCGCTGTCGTCGCGTTAGGAGTTTTGTGAGGCTCTTTCCGTTCTTTTTCGGGGATGGAAGTGGGGCGGGTTGAATTGATTGAATTGATTGAATTGGATTGTTTGAGAGATGGTTAATTGTCGAGGGTTCATTGGTCCTATATTGCCTCGTATGATATGGGTTTGTGTATCGGGTTGTTCAACCCATTCAAGGTCGGGGTCATGGTTGTTCGATAGGGCTGCGCGGGTTTTGGCAGATAATGATAAGATGGGCGAAAAGCTCCACTACATCGGAATGTGACTTATAGTTGGGTAGGACAAGGCAAGGGAAGAAATATCATATGATAAATAGAACACAGCAGATATCCTACCGTGTATATCGCCGACACCATTATCTCACTCGGGAAAAGTTAATACCCACAGTCAATTTAAGTTAGTACACGGTCCTTGGCTTTTTCTGTCTCAGTTTATTGACCTTCATTTCCACTATCTCCCATCAGCCCCATCCATTGCTTTGCACTACACTACACTATCACGACCACTGGTCTTTCCTCCTCCTCCCTCCTCCCTCCTCCCCCACCGCGCACTGGCACTGTACTCGAGTACAGTATGGCACTGCGCTCCCCTTCTCCTTCTGACTTTTCTCTCTTCTCCGAGTCGTCCTCATGATACTGTTCAGCACAGTAAGACATACCAGTAAGCAACCACGACTGCCAACATAGCGCGTACTGTGCACTAAATACAAGTACAGTACACATACACACACATACACACACACACATCTCTCTCTCCCTCTCCATCTCCCTCCCTCTATCCCTTCTTGGCTTTGATTTGCCTTCTCATCATCCCTGCAACGAGCTGATACAGCCACCCTATCACCTCAACTTAAATCAAGCCCCATTCAGGGGAGCAGGAACCAAGCAACCGACAAATTAATGCAAAACAAACAACTTCCGACCCAGCTTTCAATTCTACCACCACCTCCTTCACCGGTGCACATACACAGCTGGACATACAACTAGACACACTAGAATTGTTTTATTCTTCTCCATCTTCTATATTCACTGCAGCGTACTATAGATAGCGGTAGATCTCCTTCTCTCTCTCTTTTTTTTTCCTTTTTTTTCCCGGCCCATTGTCCAGATCATGGCGTACATTCTTTACGAGCCACACATCGATGCCGCGTTCGCCGACGAGGACACTTCGATAGACGGGTATGATGACGACAGCATATTGATTATCTCCCAAGGGGACGACGGCGGGGGGGGTGACAATGCTGGTATTGGCAGTGTAGCCGGTGGTGCTGGTGGTGGGGGGTTGGGCTCTCTGGCGGACGAGCTTGCCGGGGCCATGTACGATTCCGACGAGGAGTATGATGATGATGAAGAGGCCGGTGAGGAGAGTGGGTATAGGGAGGGCGGGGATGGGGGGCAGGATCGGGGTGGGGACGGTAATGATGGTGGTGGGGGGACATTAGATGGCGGTGGTGGGAGTGGTGGGGCAGGGAGGAGAGTGGGAGTGGGAGGTGCTACGAGTGATTACGACGGGAGTGAATATGGTGATCTAGAAGATCTCACAGGGGGAATATCAGTTGCGCTTGAGGACAAGATTGGGCAGATCGAGAAATTGGCTGCCCGGAATAAAGTAATGATGACGCGAGAGGAGGACGGTGAGATGATACCTAGATTGATGGAAGGTCTACAAAATCTGCCACCGCAGAGTGGTCTTGAATCGGGGAGCACTCGGTAATCCCTTCCCCCCCTTCTACGCTCCCATCACTAACTCACCCCCCCAGATTAATAACCGCCCACACCGCTCTTGCAACCCACATGATCCACCAAGCCCGCACCCTCCGCAATCTCTCCCTCAGCATAAATTCCTCGAACGTGCCACTAGATGACGACATTTCGGACCTCCTCCTCCCACTAATAGATCTGATACCGCGCCCGGCTTCCAGCGCGCTCACCGAGCTTGCCAGCCTCCACGCCCTAACCCTCTCGCTCGTCTCACAGCTCTCCTTCCTCTCTGACACCCTCCACATGGCGCGCCAGTCCTCCATCGCCGCCAACCGGAAACTGCGCGTGGCGAGGGAGGCCTGCGCTGACTGGAAATCGGAGCTGGAGCAAATCGAGCGCTCCAGACGTTGGATCGAGGACGGCGATTGGGACGCCAAGTGTCGAAATAGGAGTGCGGCGAATGTCTGCGCTGAGGTCACGGATGGGTTTGAAGACGTCTGTAGGGGGTTTGAGGAGAGGTTGAAGGCTCAAAGTGTTGCGTGATTTCTTCTCGTGGAGGGATAGAGGGGGTATATTTGTCTTGCATAGTGAATTGTGTTTTGTTCTCTTCTGTTTGGTTTGGTTTGTTTGGTAGGGGTAATCGTTTGGTTGGTTGGTGGGTGGTTTTGCTCGGATGGGTTAGGGGGGTTGATTTGGCTTGGCTTGGACTGGACTGGGGTTCGGCGTAGATAGAGTGGTGGGGTTAAACTTTGACATGATATGGAGAACTCTATGATTTTTGCTGCCTTTTTTTGGCTTGTATTGTTTAGTTTTCTAATCCTGCTAGGGAGAGTTTCCCCTGGCCAGGCCTACTCCTCCTAATATGTGTAACACAATCGACAGGACAGAACTGGATACCGCCTCAATCCGATCCGCAACTGAACAAAACTAGGAAGACTCCCCCTTCCCACGAGTGACACCCCGTGACTGCAAGGCAGGATTAGACCGCCCTTTGTACCACAACCCCACATCTCCACCCCGCAACCTCTGCGCCCTCCACCTTCCTCATAAACCCCCTCAAGCTGTGCGCATAACCCCCCCTCAGCCACCCCCCAAACACTCCGGCGACCGCATCGTGGCTGCGGAGATATACACCGGACTGATCGCAAATAAGCCACCACACCCAACCGGCCATTACGATAGCGAGCATCATGAATGAAGGGTGCGCACCATGAGCATACCCGTGTAGGATTCCTCGCATTCACTATGCCCCCCGAATCCTCTGTTGTTAAGGTATGCCCCTATCAGTATTATAGTACGATAGCACACAGCAGCATCATACTTTTGGCACGAGGGGCGACTGGGGGCGTAGACTTTTTAGGGGAATTCGATTATGTTGGCGGGTATGTATGCGTTTTCGAGCGCTGTGGAGGTATATCATAGAGCAGAGCAGAGCTTTGGGGGGTTGTTGCCGCTGTGGTTCTATAGGAGTGGTGGTAGATTACCCGCCGACCACGGTTTTACGTGAGCAACATCGTGGTCATTCCTTCCTGTGGGTGTTTCGATTCGGTGGTTGTTGTATGATACTATCATGACTCGCCCTCAGCGCGCTCGCTCGAGCAACAACCGAGTGCTATCAAGGAGGATTAGTATTATACTACCATCCCAGATTCTAAAATCGACCTTGGTGTCTTTATTGCTGTATTTCTTGGCATATAGACTTGGATGGGAGGGGTGTGGGATCGTTGGCATTGTGGAGAAGTTGGGATGCTGTGCCTGAGAAGGGGTACGGGGATGGGTAGGGGTTGCCGGTTCATGGCCCGGCGCATGTGGGGAGAATGTAGGTCATTCTGCTGGAAGGATTTGACCCGTGGTAGTAGGTTGATGTCATTGCCTGGCGTTGGGAGGGGGCTACGGAGTTCTTTGCTGGGAAGGTGACTTGGTGTGCTGAGAAGATACCGGATATATGGGCATGGTCAGTATGATGCGTGTGCTTCCTGGGACGGGCAGGCCTCAGGAGCGAGCAATCGATCCAGTGTCGGTGAAATCAGAGCAACACCGCAGGCAAGCCCCAAAAGAACCGCAAGCTAGAGGGCACTCGAGAGCTACCCTGCAGAACCCTTCTCTACTAGTACCTCAGGGTTCGACCACGCCTCACGAAAATCACCAAACCTCACTCGATTAGGAAACACGATAATGAACATTTTATTCACAGTCTACCGGAAAATCGCCCAACATCATAGGAAAAAAGAGACACATCACCATATCATGCTCGTAACCCTTCGAATTTCGCCACCAATTCTTGTAGGGTCTTCTCCTCCGCTACCATCTCACTAAGCCGGATTCTGTCCGCCTCCTGGACCTCAGCCTTCACCTTGCTGATGTAATCCTTGACAGCGCGAGCCTTCTCCAGTCTCCTTCTACTTTCAACCGCCTTCGCGATCTTCTTCTTTGTCTTCTCAATTTCTGCGTCGACGTCTACGCGGCCTTTAACGAGGAGGTAGACAGTGCAGGTTTCTGAAATGACAAAGGCGCCACAGCCATCTGGAAGAGGGTCGTCCCCCCCTAGGATTTGGAGGGACTCAAGACCCTTGACGAGCGCAGAGATACTAGGCCTTTGGTCCGAGGTAGTAGAAAAGGTTTCGGCGTCCTTAGCGTGAATGTATGCTAGGGATGGTTAGTGATTTAGTTATAATGGGAGTAGTAGGGAGGCTACCTGTTGCCTTGTCTTTCACACCGTATTCAGCTTGGAGTGAACGGATACCCTTAACGACGGAGAATGCAAGGTCATAAGACCTCTCAGCGTCGGGATCATTCAGCTCTTCTGTGTATCTAGGGTATGCGGCCTTGACGATGGTTGGATTAGTATCATTAGGACGTCTTGGGAGACGCTGCCAGAGTTCTTCCGTAACGAACGGCATGAAAGGGTGAATCAACAACAGCGCCCCCTCAAGACATGTGTATAGGGTGTCTTGAGCCGAACGTTTCTGTTCTTCACTACCCTCCAATATAAGGGGTTTCGAGTTTTCCTTTACCCCCGTCAATTATTACTTCAGAATCCGAAGAAATAGGTCTAGGAGTCTCACAATGTAGATGTCACACAGCTCGTATAACCAATACCGATAAATCTCATCAGTAGCCAATAGGAAGTTACGCTCCTCTAACCCCTTATTGGAACCCTCAGCGGCCTTATTAAACTTGTGCAATATCCACAGCTCAACCAAGGACTCCTTGCCGGTCTTCCTAGCGTCAGGTCTAGGAATAAAACCATCTCCCAATCTCATCAAGGCAAACTTAGTAGCCTGATACATCTTGTTGCAGAATTTCCTGTAGCCATCAACAACCTTAATATCCATGTTAATATCTCTGCCACCAGTGGTGTAATGGCAAAAGGCGAAGTGCATTGCATCGCTACCGCATTGAGGAATGCCATCTGGGAAAGCTGTTTTTTGGTAATTGGTTGCTTGCGCTACCTCCTTTGGATCCAAGTTTCCTAGCAATAGCTTTGCGTGCAGTTTATCCAGCGAGATGCCAGTAATAATGTCCAATGGGTCGATGACATTCCCGAGCGACTTGGACATTTTACGGCCATCTGAGTCTCTAACAAGCGAGTGACAGAAAACCTCGTTGAAAGGGACTTTCCCTGTCATTTTTATACCAAGCATAACCATACGAGCAACCCAGAAGAACAGGATATCCCATCCAGTCTCTAGGAGGGAATTAGGGTAAAAGCTTGACATGTCGGGTGTCTATAGGGGATTAGCAGCAGCGGGCACAAAGACATGGGCGGGAAATACCTTCTCGGGCCACCCCAATGTAGAAAACGGCCAAAGACCAGAAGAAAACCAGGTATCTAAAACATCAGGATCTCTCTCTAAAGTGAACTTCTTGCTCGGGTACAGCTTCGCAGCCTTTTCCCGGGCGTCCTCCTCAGTACGAGCCACCACCCAGCTGTCATTATTAGTGTAGTCAAAATCAGCGATACTTTCACCCTCAAAGTGAATGGACCAAGCCGGCGCCTGATGCCCCCACCAAAGCTGCCTAGAAATACACCAATCTTGAATTTTCTCAAGCCAGATGAAGAATTCTTTTTCAGATGTAGCAGGCCTAATCTTAATCTCCCCATTGCGCACAGCTTCCATAGCAGTATCAGCAAGGGCCTTCTGCCGCACCCACCACTGCGGCTTCATCTTTGGCTCAATGACATCCTTCGATTTACTGCATAGCGGCACACTCATAGGATTGTCCTTCGTCTCCACGTAAAGGCCCAACTTCTCCAGCTCCTCAACGACAACTTTCCTAGCAGCAAACCTCTTCATTCCTCTGAAGCGCTCACCTGCATTCCCATTGAAACTGCCGTCATCGTTCAAAATGTTGATGAAATCTAATCCATGTCGTTCCCCAATTGCATAATCGTTAGGGTCATGCGCAGGAGTGATTTTGACAGCACCGGTACCGAAGTCCTTCTCAACATATGTATCAGTGATAATAGGGAGTAGGCGGTCAATGAAAGGATGCTTGGCATGCCTGCCATGGAGGTGCTTGTAACGCTCGTCGTCTGGATGGACGGCAATAGCACTATCTCCCAACATTGTCTCGGGCCGAGTAGTTGCCACAACAATCTTCTCATCGGTACCTTCGATAGGGTACGCAAAGGATACAATCATACCAAACTCAACCTTCTCGTCATAATCTGGAACAGAAAGCATTGTTCGGCCCTTAAGCTCAATGTTGTCTACCTCCAAGTTTGATAGGGTAGTGTTGAGTTTACAGCACCAGTTGACAAGACGATTGGCCCTATAGATGATCCCCTCCTCATGCAGACGAACGAAAGTTTCCGCGACAGCTTTCGACAAGTTCTCGTCCATAGTGAAGGCTTCTCTGGTCCAATCGTAAGACGCTCCCATCCTCTTGAGCTGGTTCTTGATCCTGGTACGGTACTCCTCTTTCCACTCCCACACCAGTTTTGTGAATGCTTCCCGCCCAAGATCATGTCGGGTCTTTTTCTGCTTCCAGAGCATTTTCTCAACCACACTCTGCGTGCTGATACCTGCGTGATCGAATCCGGGTAAGAAAAGGACTGTCTTCCCTAACATGCGATTCCTACAAAGTTGTGAGCGCAATAGCCCATCTCACTAGATTAAACTAACAAACCATCTGATAATGGTATCCTGAATAGCAATGGTCAAACCATGCCCGATATGTAACGCACCGGTAACATTTGGTGGAGGAGCCGGAACCATGAACATCCCCTGAGGCTTGATTCCACCTTCGGGGGTGAACTCTGGCTTGAAGAATCCTTCCTTCTCCCACCAGTCGTACCATGCCGATTCAACAGCCTCTGGATTATAAGACTTGTATGCTGGATCATCAAGAGATTTCAGAACTGTCGCCCTGTGTTAGCCCCTCAATTCGCCTCCGAAAAAAAGAAAGAAAAAAAGTGAACAATAGGACTCACTCTTCTTCTGTCCCGGAGGAGTCTCCTCAACATATGGTTCAACAACAGCAGTCTCTACCTTCTTCTCTTTCTTCTCGGCCTTTGGAGGAGCGTTCTTTTTAGCTTCGTCAGCCTTTGCCTTTTTCGCAGCAAACCTAGCTTCCTTTTCGGCCTTCTTGCGTTCCCTTTCAACTGTTCCGAACGCGCATAATCAGCCCCCACTCGCTCCTTCCTTCCTTCAATATGTAGCCTTAAAGAATCAGGGTGTCCATACGCTCTTTTTCAGTCTTCGGTTTTGACGGGCCTGCGGCCCCAGCACCAGTATTTACGGCATCTTGAACGGCTGTCTTTGTTTCTGTCGAGGGGCCAGGGACGGAGTCTGTGGCGGGGCCTGTGCTGCGACCAATCGCTTTAGAGAAAAAGTTAAATTTTAGCTACTGTAAACTGCGGCGACCTAGGGGGGGACAAACGATTTGACGATGATAAATCTGTCGCCATGGTTTATGTTTTTGGCGGCGGACTGCGGGGACGTCGATTTCAAGTAGGAAGGAGTGGTTATTTGCGGGGTTGAGGGATGGCGGGTGGGGCAGTTTATCTTATTTATGGTGCGGTAGCGGGGACGGGTTTGAGGTAGCTTGAGTCACGGTACGGTGAGTCGATAAAGAGCCCCAATCTTATCGATATTTTGAGATTTAGAAAGAAAGAGTCATAATAATTAACAGCAACTTACTCAGAATTGAGCGACACAGCCAATGCCTAATTCTTCTGACACAAAGCTCTCACAAATGTTCCGTTGCATACAGTATGTAGAGCCAAGAAACAGACAGAAGAGGAGTGATCAGACTGTATAATAGTAGAGACAACACTCGAACCGTTCAGTACTATACGAACGCTAATGCTATCACACAGCCCAAACTCCAGGCGACGCAGCTACACCCAAGTGCAGTACCAGACTCAGAAAGAGTGCCACCTGTATTAATTTTTTGTAATCCCCAAAACCCGGAAGGATCATGGAATCCCTCGTTTCATTGATAACAGCATTTCTTGACTACCGGTAAACGCTGACATATTTCCAGTTATAGCAGAAGTAGGGATAAAGCAGACTCACAACACCAAATAATAATAATGAAACATCCTTTTGTGTTAAAGAAAAAAGGAGAGGGAAAGGGAAAAGGAAAAGGAAAGGTTGGATAGGAAAATTGCAGGTGCATCTCCTTCAATTAAACATATCTTCCGCCTTATCCCTTCTTCTCCCTTTGCTCCTCTTCCCACCACCACCACTGTCCTCGAACACCAATTCTTCACCTTTAGAAGCCCTTAGTTTCTCCGCGAATAAATTGTCCCTCTTCATCCCTCTCCCTCTAATTTTGAGGCCCTCTCCTCCATTGCTTGTTCCGTCAAGGTTGATCCTATCCTCCAGACTTCTTCCAGGCATAGAAATTCGATTCTCTAATTTCTTGGGGAGTAACTCCAACCGCCTATCTGCCGAACCGCCCCTCCCCGGAGGAGACGGGGGACTAGGTGAAATGTCCTTCTGCGGAGATAGAGACCTATCTGATCTAAAACGTTGGTTACTGAGCTTGTTAGGGAATAGTTCTCTAGAGCCAGAGCCCTCACGCTCCGTGCTCAGCGGATCGCGATCTCTGTCTCGACTCAACAGAGATCCGACGCGCTCCGGGAATAACTCCTTAGCTACTCTAACCCGTGGCCCAACCTCCATTGGTTCCCGCTTTCTTTCAGGGAACAGTTCTATGTTCTTTCTCCGGCGGGGAGAGATAGACCTTGACCGATCATAACCGCGGGACTGCCTGGCGCTGTTACGGCTTTCCCGAGTTGCCGCATCATCATCGTAAAAGTCTGTGCTAAATTGTTCAACGTTGTGCTTACGGCGGCGATCATGTTCGCGGGAATCGAAATACCGTCTGTCGTAATCTCTGTCTTCTCTACGGCGGGCGCCTTCGCGTTTCCTAAACAGTAGGCGGTGAGGATAAAGCCCATTACACAGGGTACACCGGTGGATCCAGACAACATACCTTCGCTCTATCTGTTCCACACGATCTTCTTCAGGATGGAATAGATAAAATCTACTTCTGTCCCGAGCGCCGGGCTCCTTCTTATCATCCACACTCGCGATCCGAACGTGCAACCGGGAATCCGGATGTAAGGACGCTGCCTTAGCAGGCCTTAGCTGAAGAACAGGTAGCCCCGCAGGTTCAGCCGCGAGAGAGCTTAGGGCCGCAAGTGCAATATCGGGCGATTCGTAGATGAGGTTGCCTGCAGTTATCTCTCATCGTCAGTTCAACCCAGATAACAAAGCTCAGGATTACTTACAAGATGTATCGTCAATCCATTGCACTCTAGTCGGTGCTGGTTGAAAATGTTCGCTCGCAAACGCCTCGACCTCGCTAGTCTTCATATTATCCACGCCTCTTAAGTGCACCTTCTCAGATACTAGCTTGTCGTCTCCAGAGATTGGCTCGTCGAGCTCCATGGCTTCGTCTCCGTTATTTTGTGCCTGTGCCTGCTGTTGCGCTGCTGGGAAGACAGCGGAAGCGCCCTCGTAGTCCATAAGGTCATCTTGATAATCGTTATAACTCAGCTGGACATCGTCCTGAGCGAAGGTCTGTGGAGGGGGAGCGAACCCTGTCGCCATATTGTCTGTCCTCAGGAACAAATGTTGGGGTTGGGGTTATTTGGATAGGAGGAAGATGGTGCTTTGTCCTGCCAAGTCGGAGGTGGGTTTGTTCGAGCTAAGATATGAACACGTTTGAAGAGAGCAGCCGGAGAGGTGTTTAGCGGTAAGGTAAGCCGCTGGAAGGTGTTTGCAGGCCAACGGTTGTTGCTTTACCTTAGGCCGCTGGCATTCTCTGGGCTGCTAAGGAATCAGGGTCAGAGAGGGCTTAGGGTCCAATGGAGCCTCAATCCTTGGCGGTTAAAGGTAACAAGGGAGAGAGAAGCCAAAATTAAACAACAACTCTAACTACAAGCCCCCGTGGTAGAGATCTGACAGGCCAACTTATCGCCATCTATGCACTTTTCCTCACAATACCGGCAGGCCATTAGAATCTCATACCATGAAAACTTGAGAATAGATGATCACAGTACCGACACATCTGTAAGGCACAATCACGGTACCGAGTCTCATAAGTGGGGCTCGGGGCATGGCGTCATAATCCTGCATATCATATTCCGTTGGAGCACAGACAATTGTACCCCGACAATTCATCTTCCCCACCATGCCCGCACTAGACTCCCCCGCACTTCTTGTAGCCCGCTTCCTGCAATCGAACGGCTATGAAAAGGTTCACGGCTCTTTCTCGGCTTTAATGCAGTAATGCTAACTGTCATTTCCAGTCCCTTAAAATCTTCCTGGAAGAAGCCAACCTAGGCGATATCTCAGTAGATCCTGGCCCAGGCGGTGGCCTGACGATAGAGAAAGTGCTTGATGAAAAGCGCCAGTTTGACTTGTCGCTCAGCCTAGAGAAAGCCGTAATATCCGACAACGATGAGTCGGATTTCTCCATTCCCTGTAACCCCAGCTCAACCCTCTCCATCCCTCACAAGCCTCAGCTAACAAAGAAAAGATCCCTCTATCCCACACTCAGTATCGGACCCAGACACCCCAGCTTCAAATGTCCTCTTCGTATTAGTAGCGGATATCAGGGTCCTCGGCGGGCCCGCCCTAATTGTCACCACCGCTGATAGAGCCCTCCGAATATACTCCGCGACAGCACCTTACACGCTGCTAAGATCCCACACTCATCTACACCCATCAGCAATTCTCTCCTGTGCGGTTCTACAGTCGAAGTGGCTCATCTCGACTTCGATGAGTGGGCATGTAGTGATATCCGACGCCGCAAGTGGAGATGTCATATCAAGTGACAAGCCACACGATAAATACGCTGTGAAGGTCCTTGTACACGAAAAGCTCCCTTACATCACAACCAGCGGATACGACAAGACGATTGTGCTATATTCTCTAACCTATGAAGGCGAAAGGGCACCGAAGCTATCGGAGCTCCACAGACTCCGACTCCCAGCTCATCCAGAGGCAATATCATTCGTTACTCTCCCAACCGGCGAGGAAGCCCTCATCTACTCCCTTCGGGATAGTACCTTTCTAAACTACCATCTCCTAGCCCCCTCACTTCCGGCACATTCGAAGAGAAATCTATCTCCTACGGCGACGTCATGGGTAGCCTTCCACGCAATGTCCATCCTCCCGCATCCCAACGATAGCTCCCTCTTAGGGATTGTTACGTCTTCAGTACCTCACATGAAACTTCTGCTCGTACGGGCCGACAGCGAAGAGGTAATTATGGAGGTATTTACCGGTGCACCGCAAAGCGCGTACAGCACGGCCGTATTTGGCTGGCGAGTGGGTGGAGACGGAGTATGGGTCAATGGCGACGACGGAGTAGTGAGGGGGATCGAGCGGAAGACCGGGAAAGTGGTGGCGAGATTAAAGGCATCGGAAGGCAGCGAGAAAGTTAGATCGCTGTGGACCGGAACCGTCGACGGGAAGGAGGTTCTGGTTACTGGCGGGTTCGATAAAGGAATAAAGGTTTGGGTTCCGGAGGGGGTAGCCACTTAGACATACTCCGGGCCCTCGCCATCATATTGCCATAGCTACAATGTAACCATCCAAAAATCTTAAAAATCAGGTATCAATTAGCGAAATTACACAACTCCCATAAGCGTTCACGAAAAATAAAATAAAAACCCCCCTTCCCCAACTCCCTCCTCACTCCCGCTGATCCCCCTTCCCCATCACCGGTGAGCGAAAAAGGGAAAATCAAAAAATGCACACCCCAATCACCCTCTTCCTCCCCCTTCTCCTCCTCAGCACCCTAGCACTAACCGCCACCACCCTCCCCGCGCAACCCCCACCACCGAAAGACCTCACAAAAACCTACGAACCAAACTACCTCACCAATTTCGTCACCAGCAAGCTCGCCACTCCCCGAAAATGGATGATGAGAAAAAAACCAGCACCCCCTCCACCACAATCACCACCACCACCCCGCTCCGTAACCCCAGGCACAGCCCCCCCCACCAACAGCAGATCATCATACATGGACCCGGAAAGACTCCAACGCCTCGTACAGGACCTCCGCGCGACCCGTAGACCTAACCGGCTCCACCGGCGGGGCATCAAGTCGAATTCCGAGTCGCTGCCGCCACCAGGGCCAGTGGCGGTGGAGGAGGTGATGGTGCCCAAGGAATTGACAGAGGCCGAATTCAACGCTATGTTTGAGGAGTTTAGACGCAGGCATGATATTGCGGCTGGATTGCTGCCCATGGGGCAGGGGCCGGATAAGGGCAATGGAACGGAGTGTGGGGGCTTTATTGAGCGCCTATGGGGACGCCGGGGGGTGTTAGGGAGGCGCTACCGTAGGAAGGGGAGAGGGGGAGAAAGAGGGAAAGGGGGAGAAGGATGGAAAGGGGGAGAAGGGGGAGAAGGATGGAAAGGGGGAGAAGGGGGAGAAGGATGGAAAGGGGGAGAACGAGGAGAAGGATGGAAAGGGGGAGAAGGAGAAGGGGGAGAAGGAGGAGAAGGGGGAGAAGGGGGAGAAGGAGGAGAAGGAGGAGAAGGAGGAGAAGGAGGAGAAGGAGGAGAAGGAGGAGAAGGAGGAGAAGGAGGAGAAGGAGGAGAAGGAGGAGAAGGAGGAGAGAAGCGACCTACAACGGGGCCGGCCAGTCGGCCAACCACTGTCTGAGCACTCCTTTTGTTTGGGTAGATTTACTATACTAGGTTAAGAAAAGTTGGTGTACGGAGAGTCGAGTGATTAATTGTGAATGTGCGATTTGGTTATTGGGCGATTTAGGCTTGGGAATCCAATTTAGTCTAGTCCAATGCAGTCCCCTCTCTCCGCCAATTGAGCTGAGCCGCCTCTAGGGCCTCCCTACGGCTCTACCGACTAAGTGGCGTTGAAAACCATACTCGAGTACTCGAGCACTAGCAGCACACGCCTCTTTCAATTATAGAATACATAAAAAAAGCAATTCTCGAACCACTTTCTACAGCCAATCTAACCTATCATAAAATATCTCACAAAGAAAAATAAAAAGAGCCCCCTACTCCTCCATCTCCTCCTTCATCCTCCGAATCTCCTCCGAAACATCCATAAACCCTTCCCGAGTCCCTACAACCTTCTCGTAGATCCTCAACGACTCTTCCAGTACGTCGTCCTGGAGCGCTATATCCTGAGTTAGTGGATCTAATATCACAGCGCCATCTGCCACGTCGATCTCCGGGCTGGGAATAGCAACAGTGTACTGGAGCGAATATAGTATCTTTGGCATGGATGAGCATGTTTGTAAGACCCGATCGACAGCGGTGGTCATGTCTTCGTAGGATGACGCAGTGATCGCGTGGAGTAAGCCTACCCTTATTAGTAACACCGCCAGAGACTCTAAATTTGTAAACTCACATTGACCCCTTGGGCACTCTCCTAACACGCCCGATCTCGCAAGGACATAAACAGGAGCCCCCTCACCATTTCCAGGGACAACTACAACCGCCGCGGCAGGGGTAATGTTCTCATCTTTATACTTCCGCTCAAACAGCCACCCCACCTCGGCGTCGATGATGTAAATTCCCCTAAACATTGACTTCCCACCCGATGGCTTAACCTCCTTTGCCAGATCACTAGCTTCACCAATGGCCCAGTCAGCATATACCGTCTCACCGCTTTCCAGCTGCGCCTCTAATCTCCGATTTCCGTCGCTTTTTTCATTGGAGCACAGCGACTTGACGCCCCGGCCGAGAACGTTGATGCCTCCGGCTACGGCGGCCGCGCGGGATAGGACTTGGCAGAGCTCGGCGGAACCACCGTATGCGATTGTGAGTGCTGCGGCTGAGCGCACGTCTGGGATTTGACCCAGAGATGCGAAGTGCGTCGCGAGGCGAGGGAGGGCTTGCTCGAGGGTGACTTCAGAGGGTGCAGACGAGAGGAGGGTTAGTGAGCAGATGGAGGTAGTGATGAATGGGGGTATTGGAAAGGTTGTTGAGAGGAATGTTTGAAAGGGTGTTTGGCGGTTTTCTGGTGATAATACAGTTAGTTTTGCAAGAAGAATTTATCCAGATACGGGAGAATACCCTCGAAGATTTGTGTATACTTTTGGTCGGTGGGATCGTTGTGTTTCATCACAAAGCGTAGAAATTCACCAAGTTGCCCTCGGTCCTTGTCCGTTAGGTCCTTGCTCCAAGCAACGTCTTCGAACGTGCAAGCGACCTCCCGAAAATTACCAACCTTCCGTAGAGTAGTTCCGCTATCTGCTTGGGTTGCCTGTACTCCCACCAGTCCCTCCCCCCCCCCCAGAACAGCTTCAGCAGCTGGCTCTTTCTTCCGCCCTTTATTCCACCCAGCCCTTTTCTTCCCAGCCGCAGACGCGAGCTTCGCAGCCTTAATCCCGACTTCCGCCAGCCCAACACTACCGCCCACTCCCGCCGCCATCGCCGGCACCGCAACCTCCTCTTCCGTCAAACACACCCACCAACTCCCAACAGCATGCCAGGAAAATCCATCCGTCAAGTCCGCCCTCCGTAGCATTCCCAAAACGCTGCTATGCCAGTAAACCAAATGCGGCGCTAAAGAAAGCGTATACCCCCTCCCACCACCCCTACCAACCCCCTCTCCAACGTTCGAAACGACAACAGCATTTGTTACTCCGACCTCGTCTCCAGTGTTTACTCTCGCCGCCCACGCATCTGCCTCAGAGAGCGAGTAGAAGCCTGCAGCACTACCCCCGTAGTAGGAGTTCTTGTCGAGCTGTAGGACGGTTTTGCCAGCGCGACAGAGTGCTCTGGGCTGCGTTAGCTCTATAAGTGACCCGGATGGATGGTGGGGAGAGAGAGTGGGATAATAACTACACTGCAAGGAGGGATTGTTTGATTCCGGTGCCGGAAATTAATACGTCCCAACTTGCTGTAGGGAGTGGTGGGATGTCAGAAAAGTCGTTCATATTGTCGCTGGGTGGTTGTTGTGCAGGAATGGGGATGTCGGAGCCGTGGGACCAGTATGTCATCATGGTGGGGTGACACGCAGCTCGATTTAGAAATGGCTTGGCACGATTGAGAGGTGGTGATCAGGGGCCCCACTAAACTACCACTCAGCGTGATAGTGGCTCACGGGTGACCCGAAGACAACGGTTTTTAGGCAGCAAAGGAGCCTGTTCATCCCAACTATGGTGAGGGACATCTGTAGCGAGAATAGGCCGACATTCATACTAATTTATCAACAGCAGGTTAATTTACTAAGACTCCCCTTTCGAGGTCAATATCTTAGCAAATATCAACCAACAGTCCTTGCCAAGGAAACTAACAATAATTAACCTATCCCAGATCTTCTCTTGCTTCTACCAAAATTTTTACCCACTTTAAACCCTAATATCTCCATGAAAACCTGTGATGCCCCCACCCCCCCCTTAAAGTTATCAGTGTGCAGAGGATCACCTACTCTATCACCCGGTAGAACCTTAATCCTCATTATACTAATAGTTGAAAATCCTCTAGTAGTTGAAGATGGACAATATTTCCCTTGCAAATTACTCCAGCCACAGATATCCTCCATCGTAATGTTATTCACAGAAAGCTGGGTGAGAAAAAAATGGGCTTAGACAGTTAGAAGAATCTTAATTCCTTGCCCTTCAAACATAGGCGCACTTAGGAGCAAATGACAGAAAGGCAAAAAAATAATTCCCTGAATGCATTGGCCCTTATCCAGAGAACCCACATTCTCAGTACGTATTTGGGTTAACACCCCATTTCAAGTAGCAATGTCCTTAATGCGAGAAACAAGACAGGCCCCACCTTTCTTACTCTCCTTCCCTCAAGCCCTAGAGGATGAGAGTCTGCGAGTGTTATCATATGATACAAAAAAAACCCCGCCTTCAACCCATCTACCCACCCAGCAATCCGCCCAAGGGTAAACCCCACCACTCTACTGGCCCACGCGCACCTTATTTACCACCCTCCCTCCCCCTCTCCTTCTCTATCCCAATACTACTCCGCGCATGCGAAACTCTAGTTACCGGTTCTCACACCAACGTCTCCCCATCTTTCCCCATCGAGTCCAAGATGCCCACCATGAATGGAAGCATCGGAAAGCGCAACACTCCGACTCTCACTGCCCGCCTGAACAAGGCTATACAGCTCTTTACTCTTCGCACAGACATCCCCATCTTGGCGACTTATGCCATTCGCGATGTTCTCCGTGAGTACCTTCGCGACAACACGATTATTTTCTGTACCAGACCTCCTCCCTGGGCCGGCTCCAAGACTGCCCTTCTGGAGAAGATTCTTATGGAAAATATCGGCCCCGTTTACTTTACTGAAGCTTCCCCTGGCAAATACAATTATCTCAACCCGGAAGATAAGAAGATGTAAGAGATTGATATCCCTTCCAGGATTTAGGGCGGTAGATGTGTGTTTTAGGAATATGCTAATTTAAATTCACCTCCTGGTGAAAGACTTGGAGCTGCACTTAGAAACTTCATGGCAAATGTCGAGATTTGGCAGCTTAAAGCTAAGGATAAAAAGAGGGCCAGGATTGAGTCTCACTGGGGCGAATTAAAGGAGGCTCCTGAGAAAAATTAGAGGTGGACTTGATCAGCACTACTTCTCCAGTGTTTGAAATTCCGAAACCCGGGGGATCATCACAATAAACTGCCGGCGTGCATCTTTCTTTCTATGGTTACTTTTACTTGACTTTGGGTATTAGCTACCTGATTCAACGGGTTTTTCTTTTATCTTTTCAGTTTCTACTTCGCCTCGTGGCATTTCCAGTGACTGTTGATACATATTCAAGATTTGACTCGATGCGATAATTGATTGATCTTAGCTGCCTCACACTTCACGCTCATGAACTCCCACATAAATAGTAGCATGAAGTATGCCATTCCAGAAGCACTATGAAAGGTAGACTCCGCGAGAGTAGTGAAAGGAAAAAAGGGAGACCTATTTTTTACACGCTTAAATAAATCTTGAACGCTGCTGTTGAGATAGCCCGATGACGAGAACTCTTGAAGACCAGTGGTAATGGAAATGATTGCCTCAACAAGTTATTAAAAGTGTCTTCTTAAAGCGAGGTGGTAGTAGACGGCCTTCAACCGTACTAGTATTACTAGTATAGTACTTAGTATTACTAGTATAGTACTTAGTAGGGTGAGTACAAGCGACGAGGATTCGGTCAAAATTTGGCGAGTGTAATCATGGAAAGAGCTGATCTCAACTATTTTTTTAGCAGGGATTAACATAATAACGTTACTAACTTCATGGAATAGAGGGACTGTCAGTCTAGCTTGGGTAGGGGGAAAAAGTCAGCCGAACGCAAACAGCGCCCACCACAGAAGCTTCATAATATTCTGCCCTCTGACCGGCCAAACCTTCCAGGAACCTATGAGCATGTCCGCCTCATTTGCGCTTCAAAGCCTTACAGTACAAGTATAGTACTGCAGGCTGCGTTAAGTTTACTGGCGGTTGGACTCCACCCCGGCACGCCTCGGTTCAGGACCCAGGAGACCGAATTCTGCACATTATTCACAAAACTACCCGCTGCATGCCAAAGTCGGGGTGCGCGTGACCTGAAACTGCAGCAAGTGCAAGTCTACCCCACCTCAACCAGCCTCTCATAAACTCTCACTCGCAAAACAAACAAACGCGCCAGCAGTCTACGGTGTTAGACAAAGAATTCATAGGCCAAAAGACTTCCGGACTTTCTTAATCCCTATCCGCCGACCGAATACTCGAGCCTGGGCCTGTACGACAATTACCGCCCAGAGTAACAGAGTAACTCCCGATACCGGGTAACCAGCGCCTTACACGATCCCACTCACATCTTTCCATTCCCCCGCGTAAGCCACAAACAATCCCCCCTGTTAACGCCACAATGACATAGCTCGAATACCCGCCCACCAGGCATTCCCGAGCAACCTCGGTACTGCACGGGTCCCATCAACCAGCTTCCTTGGGACCGTGCAGATGCTCTTATCATAACGTTCATCTCTCTTTCTTCCCTCTTCCTTTGTTCCTGCCTGCTCTTTACAAAACGATGGCAGGACAATCAAAGGAAGCTCCGTTGCCGAGTTGGGGGTACGCTCTTGCGGGTGCGACGGGTGCAGTACTGGCTAACGCTGCGGTCTATCCCTTGGATATGTACGTTCTTCTTTCGTCTTTTTTTATTGTTATTATGGGATAGAAATGGTTAAGGAAATGAGAGGTTAATGAGGAGTGAGGGGTGTCGCTAGAGTGAAGACAAAGCTTCAAGTTCAGGTCAAGCGAGAACCAAAAAACGCCGAAAAGTCGCTAGAGAATGGGAATGTGTCAAAGTGGGCCTCTTTCTGCAGCTATGTTCTGCTCAGATTACAATAATCTAACCGAAGTCCTCCCAGATGCGGCGAGGAGGAAGAAGGGGAGATTTACACCTCCGCTGTTGACGCGATTCAAAAAATTATTGCGAAAAGCGGCGTCAATGGGCTTTATACTGGAATGGTAGGCTCTCTGATCGGTGTCGCGAGCACAAATTTCGCATATTTCTACTGGTACACTCTCGTCCGGAATTTCTACCTGAGAAAATCGACAACTGGCGCACCTTCTACCGCTATTGAGCTGTCTCTAGGAGCAGTAGCGGGAGCCCTAGCTCAGTTGTTCACTATTCCCGTTGCGGTCGTGACAACCAGACAACAGACCCGACCATACAGCGCGAAACCACTTGGTCTGTTCGCTACCGCCCAAGAAGTCATCGGCGAGGATGGCGTGTCGGGATTATGGCGGGGGTTGAAAGCTTCGCTTGTGCTGGTGATTAATCCTGCGATCACGTATGGATGCTACCAGCGGTTGAAGCAGATTCTGTTCAAGGGAAGGGATAGGTTGAGCCCCGGGGAGGCTTTCTTGCTCGGTGCTCTTAGTAAGAGTTTGGCAACGCTAGCTACCCAGCCGTTGATCGTAGCCAAGGTTGGGTTACAGAGTGCTCCTCCCCCAGGAAGAAAGGCATACAAGAGCTTCGGGGAAGTTATGAAGGTGATTGTTGAAAAGGAGGGGGCTCTGGGACTGTTCAAAGGTATTGGGCCGCAGCTTGTGAAAGGGCTGTTGGTCCAAGGTGTTCTCATGATGAGCAAGGAGAGGTAAGATTCCATAGAAACCATGAAATACTCCTGGATAGGCGCTGATGGTGTTTAAGGATGGAATTGATCTTCATCCTACTGTTTAGATGGTTCAAGAAGATGCGGGCACAGCGATTGGCTAAAGTTGCTAGCGCTTTACCGCTTGTCGTGAAGAGTTAGAAGATTGAGTTCATGTACAATAGGTGATAGACGGTCCTCTGCTTTTCTGCGATAAAAACGATCATTCGGCCTCGTTGTTTCGTTGTTACTTTTTACTTGTTTTTTTCTTGTAGAGGGGGTTTTACTAGCTAGATATCTATTTACTACTAAATAAGTTGGAAAATAGGGGAAAAGCATGATAATTGAATACCAAAAAAAACCCCGCATCAAATCCAGAGTCGCCATAAGTGAAACATATTAGAAACCGCGACTCAGGGACAAATTGAATCCGATGGTGACATTCCCAATACCGCTATCGCGGGCTACCGATAGGTAGAAGACCCGCACCCGCACATCCAGATCCCAAATTACCTTGGTTTAAAGATCAGGGATCATTATTTGCCATAATTTCGTATGGCCGTCAAGCAAAGCCCCTCAATAACGACCCTCTTACTCGAGTACCCCCGTCTCCAAAGTTAGTCCCCGCATATCTTGGACCCTGGTCCCGCAGCCTAAACCTATCGAGACTTCCAGCCCCAACAGGCTCAAAATGCCAAGACGCCAATCTGACTAAGCCACAGGGTCCAAGCCCTAACCGTGACTCCCACACAAACACTCTCCACACAACCTCCATCATCACCTTCATGCTATCGTCTAGCAAACAACAGCATCACTAACAACACATCTGCCATCAACAGCCTCACACAATGGCCAAGTCTAAGAACTCCTCTCAGCACAACAACAGCGCGAAAGGTATTTCCAAGAGAATCTCGCCCGGGCGAAACTCGCGAATCCGGAGGAACTAATTCGATGGTGGAAAATAGCGCACAGGAATGGCATCAAGAAGCCGAAGACCTACAGATATCCTTCCTTGAAAGGAACTGATCCCAAGTTCCGAAGGAACCACAGGTTTGTCTTGCTTACTTATTTCCCTTAATGAGGCTCGTACTAACAGAATTGCCAGACATGCTCTTCATGGAACGATGAAGGCCTTGGTACGCCCACTCCCCCTCCCCCACTCCATCACCGCACCCTATGGGTTCGCATGAATGACGACTAACTCTCCAACAGAAGGAGCTCAAAGAGGGAAAACGCGAAACTGCCTAAGCACCTCTTGCGATTCCGACTCTCTTTTAGCTTCTCTTTTCTTTTCCGGGCGGAGTTTGGTGATCGACTTGGCTATGGTATGGCATGGTGGATGAGTGGGGGACGCAAATGCGAAAATGTACCAGCCATAAAATGTCAAACTTTTCCCACGCGTGCGCGACCAGTTTGTTTGCGATCAACTTGTTTGTGACATTCCTACTCTCTATTACCCGACGGGGGCGACCAGCGGAGGAAAATAGGGGGTTGGATTTTTGCTCTGTTTTGAGAAAAGGCATTAGTGTGTACAACTACGAAGCTCTCTATCTTCGTTAGTTGAAGGAATACTTTTCTTTTCGTGCCGAGATTGACGTCAGGTCCATTACCAATCACTTCCAGATAGATTATATGTCTGCGTCGTGCATGGAGGACTTGATACATGTTTGATACCGCTCCGGCTATTCGAGGGATTAGAACGAAGGCTCGCTCCAGCTCGGTTTTAAGCTTTTGGCTATCTCGGGATCTGGACCCTGGTTGGTTTATGCAAGATAAGATACGTATGTTCCAGGTTGGACTTCCCTCCGCCAGGCTTTGGAACTCCCACCCCGGGGTTTTCTCCGTACTCACGTTCTCGGGCTGTTCTCCTTCCCGCGTCTTGTATCACCACCCGCTCATCGGACCGTGATGCTGGTTGTTACACCTCAACAGTTCAGGTTCTCCAGGGAAATAAGTAAATGGCTTCCAATTACCGTATACTCTGAACCGTATTATTTTTTTCGTGATACCACACGAGTTAAATCACGGTTATTATGTAAATTACCGTAGCATTATGGTACAGCTTGGTAATAAATTAGCAACACGCCCGGCATATGTGGCGGTGTCTTAGCAGCAACCTGGCAACAATAATTAATCACCGTCCACAATCCAGGGGCGCGGTACAGTACTCGTACTAGTACAAGTACTCGAGTACATCGTCGTTGCCAAGACACCGCCACACACCTGGCATAGGTCGGGCGTTATGAGAACTTTACGGATGCGAGTGCCCGAGGGCAATTGCACATTTCCAAACAGGCTAGAGGTTCCCGAGAGTGCTAATTGTCAATGGGAAACCCCCTACACCTTTACCATAGAGAGAAGAAAGCACATATAGTGCTCTACAGCAGGGAAAAAAGAAAGAAAAAAACCACCTTTTTCACAGTTCATTACCCGACATATAGTAGATATGAGCACGCACAGACAATAATTACTATAACATTCCCCCAACGAGTCTATTACCGGTACTCGAGTATATCACGACAGCACCTCAACCAGAGAAATGATCGCAACAACAGGTCGAACCAACAACTCTAGCCCCAATAAGTAAACCCCCAGCAACGAATCCCAGATCTCCACCCTAGCATCAGTATTTCTCCCACCACCACCACCACCACCACCACCACCACCACCACCACCACCACCTTCTCCTATTCCCATAATACACACCGAGTAACCCAAGCAAGAGAACCACTCCATCATCACCATCGCCATCATACTCCGCGGAACAAACAAACAAACAAACAAACACAATCTATCATACCTCTAGCACTATATCTCCAAACCCCACAATGCACATCCAAAAACGCCCACATCCCCGGAAAAGCCCCATCCCACCATCCCCTATATAAAAAAAACAAGCAAAACAAAACAAAATGTTAAGAAATCTTTAAAATCCCTATCTGTGCACCCACAGTACTACAAGTAAACCTAGTAACGATGCTCGTCATCAACATACATGTACAAGTACTTACACACTTACTTACCAACCAGCAAATAAATCACCATAATACCATTATTCATAGCTATATATATACAACCTCCACAAGTAGACCAACCTACGTATCACAGTGAACAAACCGCTTCTGCTCCTTTTTTTTATAAAGAAAAAAGAAAAGAAGAAAAAAACGGACAGGCTAAAGGGGCAGACAGAACTCCCCCTGTACGACCGATACACCCCCGTAAAAACAGAAGTGCTCGAGTATCATACAAGTGAGTAAACATCCTACGCCAGGGACTCGACACCAAAAACGTGGTTAGCCAAGACTTACCTTGTTTGTTTTTTCAGGGGAGGAGGGGGGGGGGCGTAAATTGCCCCCCCCCCCCCACCAGCGGGGGTTGGGTTGTTGACCTCCCGGCATTCTATCGTATGTATGTGTACAAGTCCCTGGCATGAATGGACCGAACAATCACCACGTCTCTTACAACCACAGCGATTGAAATTTCAACTCAGTTGACTTGTCATATTTTTGGTTTTTGACCAATCCGATTCCTTGGACCCCTCTTCACGACGGCTTCAAGTCTTTAACTTCAAGGGAATTTCCTTTGACTTTATTTAGTTTTTGAGAGATAAGTTTATCTCTTTCGTTTACTTTTATTTTACCTTTATCTATCCGTCACTGTCCGGTATCGATTAAGATGGCTAAGCGAGGTATTACGACGTTTTCGGCAACTCAGGTTGCTAAACAGGGTTTGGCTGTTTCGACAGCATTATTAAAAATGGCGGACCTGGAGAAGGAGGTGTCGAGATTGAGGCACCATGTTTCTGTTCTTTCGAGGCGGAATCATGGTCTTCAGAAAGAGTTGGACGGGCTACGGGTTGTGGGTGAGGGGGTGGCTTCGAATAAGGAGCCTGAGCCGCAAGTGGTGGCTGAGCCCCCCGAGCCTATTGTGAATGAAGAGGTGGCGCCTAGTGTGGCGTCGGAGGATGAAAAGAGTGTGGCGAGTGTGGCGTTGCCTGAGGCGAAGCAGGCGGTGGCTGAGTCGAGGGTGGCGTTGGAGATGAGTGGCCCGGAGGTGGCGATGGTGAGGCTGCCGAAGGGTAAGAAGAGGAGGTTGACCGTGGGGGGTGATGAGGATGAGTGTGGGGATGATTCCGAGGTGATGACGGTAGTCCCGGTAGAGGAAAATAGAGAGGTGATGGTGGTCCCGATGGGGCCGCGTGGTTATGGGGGGAGAGCGGTGGTGCCTACTGGGCCTGGGCGGAGGGGTGAGTCTAGTCCCAGGGAGGCAGGTTATGTGAGGAGGGAGTACCGGTTTGTGGACCGGAGTTTAGTTGGGGAGCGCAATGGGATGGTAGGGGATTCCTATCATACCAGAGGGAATTTTGCCCGTGCGCCGGTGTATGGATATAGAGGCGGATTTGTGGGGAGGGGACATGGGCCGTATCGTTGATTGTTGACCGGGGTCAGGAGGGGCTTAGGATTCGCAGCGGGCGGAGATCGTGGGCGCTAAAGACTCACATGAATAGGCTCGGGGCTTGCGTGTATTTCGGCGGTCGGTAATAGTTGAGGTTGTTTGTGGTCGGTGATAGTTGTTGTTTTGTTTTTGTTTTTTTTATTTTTGTTGTTTTTTTTTTTTTGGGGGTGGGAGTAGTTGGATTTGTCGATGGGGGAAAGGGCGAGCAGCTGGTACAGGTCCACCTCACCCGTTAGGCGTGCTGTGGCATTTGATTGCGGGGAAAGATGGGTTCGGGTCGACGGCCGGGTGTGCGGGTTGATGAATGTCTCCTGTTATTGCACCGCTCGGGAGGAGGAGTTTTGGGTTTGGTGGCAGGGGGGTGAAGTGTAGTTAAATTTTGTTGGTGACCGGGTGGATGAGTGGTGGGCCATAAGCTTTAGAGTAGCATGAGCGCCCCAATAGGAAAAAGTTTATAAAAAAAAAAAAAAAAAAAAATGGACCGAACACCGCCGGGGTCATGGGGGCTGAGGGCCCTTTGCCAAGGAGCCCCCTGGTGTTCGGTCCATTTTTTTTTTTTTTTTTTTTTATAAACTTTTTTCTATTGGGGCACGCATGCTACTCTAAAGCTTATGGCCCGCCTTTTAACTACCCTCTCCACCATCTACATTTATCCCACCCCACTTCCTCAATCATCATAAACCAACCCAAGGTCGTCCTCCCAAATATTACTTGCAATCGGTAATATCGAGGAAGATTCCCCTTGCCCTCGTTTATCATCACTTCTCTCCCTCCCATCACCCAAATTCACCAACTCCTTTAACACCCTTCCTCCCGTTCCTATCATTTCTTCCCCCTTCCCTTTCCCCTTCCCTTTAACTTTCATTCTCCCACTATCCTTTCCTCCCCTCTTCTTCACCTTCACAATTCCCAATTTAATCTCCTTATTCCTCTCCCTCTTCTTCCTCAACCTCTCTTCTCTAACCTCTTCCGTCTCCTTCTCCCTATTTCTCTTCATCCTCAACCTCGCCGCCTCCTTTATTTCCCTTCTCCTCTCCTCACTCCTCTCCCCCAACCATCCTCCCCTCCCTTCCACTCTCGGCTTCATAATCTCCCCTCTCCTTTCTTCCTTTCCTCTTCCTTTCCACCTGCCCCACTTCCTCTTCTCCCACCCCACCTTCCTCCCAAATTCTAACATCCTCCTCACTCCTTCTTCCCCGAACAACATTCTATCCATCTCTATCCATCCCTCATTCTCCAACCATCCTCCCCACCATCCCTTCCATACCTCCTTCCTCTCCACCTCCCATTTTTTACAATAAATTAAAAAATGATCCCTATCCTCCTTCCCCCCACACTCGCACCTCTCTTCATCCTCCTTATACCTCATTCCATTCATCATCCCATGATTCGACCTCATCCATAACAAAAACCTACTCTCCCATCTTTTCCCTCCATGACCCAACTCTCCTCCTCCTCCACCACTTCCAAAGTATTCCTCTCCTTTCCTATTCTTTACCCAATAATCTTTCCATCGCCTACTCTCCATTTTTTTTCTCCTCTCTTCCCATTTGCTCCACACCAAAACATTCCCCATTCTCCCCCCTTCTTCCTCCCAAACTCCTTCCTTCGCCCATTCGTCCACCTCCTCATTCTCCTTTATTCCCACATGTCCCGCCACCCACACCAAATATACATCCCACCCCTTCTCTATCAACCTTAATCCTATTTCCCTCACCCTCTGCTCTGCCTCCCCACAAAAACCCCTCCCCTTCCTCAACCTCTTCAACACTCCCGTATTATCCACTCCTACCATCAACTTCCTCTTCTCCCCTTTATAACCCCCCTCCACCACCTCCAACACTCTTCCCAATCCATACATTTCCCCTTCCCCCACTGTCAACCCTCTCCCACCTTGTTCACCCCACCTCTTTAATAATTTCCCTCCTTCCCACAACCCTCCTCCTATTCCTATACTCTCCCCTTCTCCACTCGCATCACTCATCCCCAACACAAATTTCTCCTCCCTTTCCTCCCTTCCCCACTCCCACTTCTCTCTCGCCTTCTCCTTATCTCCCTCTATCCTTATCTTCCATCCAACCACCCCCATCCTTTCTCTTTCCACCTCCCACACCTCCCCCTCCAATTTATTCCTCCTTATTCCTCTCATCATCCTCCCTACCCATCCACCCTCATATACCCCATACCTCACCTCCTTCTCCTTCCAACTCTTTCCATAAACCCGACCCTTCCCTCTCCTCAATAACCTTATTCCCCACCTCTCCACCCTCCTGTCCAACTCATATTCCACCCTCTTTTGACCCAACTCTCCCAACATTACATCCACCGGCGTACTCCTCACCCCTCCTAATATCCTCCTCATATGCCTATTCATCCACACCTGTAACATATTCCTCATCTTCTCCTGACCATCCCAATATAACTCCATTCCATACATCAACGATTGTTTTACCACCATCCTCCATACCCCCATCAAGTCCTTCACCCTCATACCCCTTCCCCCCCTACCAAACAATTTCAACATCAACTTCCACCTCACCTCCGCCATCCTCATCCTGTTCAACACATGCTCCACCCATCCTCCATCACACTGCATCCACACTCCCAACACCCTCAAACTCAATTTCATCTTTATTTCTTCTCCCAACCACCTAACGCTCCTCTTCCATCCCATTCCAAACCTCTTCATCCACATCCCTTCCAACTTCATCTTTTGTATATCCACCTCCCACTTCTTTAACCCTCTCTCCAACCCTACTTCCATTTTCCTCACCCTTCCCTCTATCTCTTCCTCATCCTCTCCCACAACCATAAAGTCCACATCATCCACGCACGCAATCATTTCCACCCCTTCCACTTCCTCCTTCCTTACCTCCTCCAACACCCCACCCAACACAAACATAAACAATATTGGGCTCAACGGAGAACCCTGCACCGTTCCCCCTTTCATTTTCACCACTCCTCCTATCCTCTTACCCACTCTTACCCTCACCTCTCTTTCCCTCAAAAAGGAACTTACCCACCTCACCATATACTCCTCCACTCCCACCTCTCTCAACCTCTCAACACACTTTCTCACCCCCACATTCTCATAACCCCCTTTCACATCCATACACAACATCAATCCCTTCCCCCCTCCCTCTTCCCAACTCTTATACAACAAACCCACCCCGTCCAAACTACTCCTTCCTACCCTTCCACCAAACTGTTCATCTCCCATTCCCTCTTGACCCCACTTCTCCAACCTCCCCGCCATTAATCTCTCCAAACATTTTCCTAACACATCCAACAAATTAATAACCCTATAACTACTCGCCTCCCCATAATCCTCCTTCTTCGGCTTCCTCATAACCACCCCAATCCCTCTCCTCCACCTCTTGCATACATACCCCATCCCCAAACTCTTTTCTATCACCCACACTATCACCTTCCTACACCATCCCACTCTCCACGCCACTTTTAACACCTTTCCTCCTAACTCATTCTCTCCCGCCGCCTTCTTATCATTTTGTTTCTTCAAACACCCTTCCACTTCCTCCTCTTCCACCACTACTTCCTCCCAATACCCTTCTTCCTCCTGATCTAACTCCTCCCTCTTTCCCAATCCCCTCACTATCGCCCTCCCCTTCTCCTCATCCTTTTCCACCATCCTCCCATCCTCTCCCCTTATACTCGGCAAATCCACCATAAAATCCCTATCCGTCTTCACCCACTGATATCCCTCCTTTTCTCCCAATCCCTCCAAATAGCTCACCCAATGTTCCCTTCTTACCCTCTCCACATCTCCCTTAAACTCTTTCCTCATCCGCTCTATCCTCTCCCTACTCCCTACCCTCCCTCCTCTCTCCCATTCCCTCTCCATTTCCACACCCCTCCTATAACTCTCTTCCAATTCCTTATTCCACCACTTTTTCTTTCCATCCTTCCATCTCCTTCTTCCTCTGCACCTCTCCACCTTATCCTTCAAACACCCCTCGAATCCTTCCACCACCTCCTCCAACTCCATCCTACTCCTCTTTCCTTCTCCTTCCAACCTCTTTACCCACTCCTCTCCCTTCTCGCACCTCAATTCCGCCTCAAATTTCACCCAATCCACTGTATCCCTCTTACTCTCCTCCTTTTCCACCACCCATCCTAACACCTCCACCTCCATCTCAATCGGCCTATGATCCAACCCTATAATCCAATCCCACACCCTCCCTTTTGCCTCTACTCCCCCACAATATACCCCTATATCCAAAACCCTATCCACTCCTCCTTCCTTTTCATCTCTCCTCGTTACCACCCCTCTCGGCGTTCCCAACTTCCAACCCCATTCATCCAACCAACCCACCACTCTTCTCCCTCCCGTGTCCTCCTCCGCACCTTCCCCTCCCCACCTCTCATGCCTCGCATTCACATCTCCCATCACCACCTTATTTCCATCCCCCTCTATCCATCCATATTCCCTATGCCTCCCCTGACCCACATACATATTCCAAACTTCCAAGCTCCTTCCCCCTCCCAACCTCAACAAAATCCCTATTCTCTGTCTCTCCTTCACCAACACGCTCCACTTTCCTTCCCACCTCTCGTGCACCTTTATACTCACCACCGCTCCACTCCCTCCCACCAAATAACTCCCCATTCCATCCACACTCTCAAACCCATCCAAATCCACCGTCTTTTCTCCCAACAACACCGGTACCTCCTGAAACAAATATATGTCCACTCCTTCTTCCCTACTTCCCACCTCACACATACCATCTATACTCCTTCTCACGTTAGCAGATACTATCCTAACTCCCTTAGTATAAACTCTTCAACCTATTCCATTCCATCCTCCAAGCCACACAATTTATCTCATTCGCCTCTTTCATAACGTGCCCTTTCCCGCATCCACCACACATTCCATGGTGCACACACTTACTCCTCCAAACCTGACACCTTCCACACTTATGTTCCCAACCCGTATGCCCTTTCACAGCACATATACTGCACCTCTTCCTCCCACTTTCACACCTCCACCAACTGTGCCCAAATTCCGCACACTTCGTACACCACTCCACCTCCTTCTTACCCACGTACCTATTCACCTTAACCTTCATCCCTCTCCACAACAAACCCTCCTCCAAATGCTTCACCCTCTCCGATTCCCTTGCCACATGTACCAAAACACCCACCTCCCTTAACCTCCAATCCTCCATCTTCTTTTCATCCAACAACCATACCGGGTTCTTCATCAATCTTATCCCCGCCTCCTCCTCCAATTCCTTCTTTAATTCTCCCATCTTTCCCCTCCACCTATTCACCTCTATGGCCGGAATGACCATACCCGCCCAATTATTCAGTCCTCCAACACTCTTCACCCCCTTAACCTCCTCCCATTCCTCTTTCCTAACCTCCTCCACTTTCTTCACTTCCTCCTCTCCCTTCAATTCTACCGTAATCCTACCCCTTTTCTTCACCATCCCCACCACATCACCCTTTCCCAATCCCAACACCTCTTCCATTTTTCCACTACTCCATTCACTCTCTCCCTCCACCTCCATGTCCAACCCTTCCTGCGTATCCAAAACCACCTCCACCTTCCTATTCACCCTTCTTTCCTTCTCCACCAAACTACTCTCCATTTCCTTTCTCTCCTCCTCCTTCTTATTCTCCAACTTCTCCACTTCCTCATTACTCATACCCGGGCTCACTCCCCTCAAAACCTCTCCATAACTCCTCCCCTCTCCTACCACCACCTTCTTCTTCAATTCCTCCACCTTTCCCACCATCTCCGGAACCACTATCTCACTCAAAACTTTCACTTCTTCCTTCACGCTCAACCCTCTCAAACCAACCTTGCTCACCAACTCTCTCAACTCCTTGCCCCACCTCCTCACCTCCATGTCCAGCGCAAAACACCTCACTTTTTCCTCACTCTCTCCCAAAATGTAACCAACCTCCTCCACCTCCTCTTTCCAATCCCTAAACTCCCCTCTCAATTTTTTCACCTCCTCCCTACTCCTCCCCAGCTCCTTCCCTCTCGCCACCATACCTTCCTTATCTCTCTTCTTCCTCTCCTCCTTCTCCCTCTTTTCCCTATTCACCCTCTTCAACTTCCACGCCTCCAAACTATCCACACCCTCCAAATCACTCTCTTCCTCCAACACTTCCTCACCCACTAACCTAAACCTCTTAACCCCCTTTTCCACCTCCTCCACCAACCCCTTCTCGAACATTTTTCCCACTTCTCCCACACTCCTCTCCACCCCTTTCCCTTTCCTATCACTCAATCTCACCACCTCCTTGCCCTCCCCACACTCCTCAATCAGCTTCCCTATCGCTACCTCCTCCGCCTCCTCAAACAAGTCCAACTCTCTTTCTCCCCCAATCATATCCACTTCCACCCCACCCTTCACAATTTCAACGCTCCCATTGGCCCACCCCTTCTCATTTTTCTCCAATCCCACCACAAACTCCTGCTCCCCGTCCAATCCTCTCACCACACCCACCTTTCCACCCATGACCCACCTCACCTCCTTCTCCTCCAATCTTCTCTTGCCAACAACTCCCTTTTCAACCCTATCCCTATTTTTTCCACCTCTCGCCCTTCCCCCTCCCAAAATGCCATTCCCACCCATACTTCTCCAGGTAAGCACTAAATCCTAAAGATAAAATGTAGCCGTAGGTGGAGCGTTTTGGCGTCACGCTATTCGTCGAAAATCCGATCGCAATAAATCTCTGTAGTCGTTATTCCAAAAGTGAGGTAAATACCGGTCGTCGTGCTTGTTCGGTCCATTCATGCCAGGGACGTGTATATGTATGAATGAATGTAAATGTAAATGCTTACACGACCGGTGCGTGAACCGGTGGGAACGGTTTGGAGTGGTCCGAATTTTTCTTTTTTTCTTTTTTTCTTTTTTCTTCTCTGGGGGGAAGGAAGGGGTGAGTGAGTGAGTACGCGTATAGGTAGGTAAGGTAGATAAGTTATTCATGTATACACATATGTATGTATGTGTGATGTGTACTTGTTTATCTACCTCTCCTTTCTGGGTGTAAACATATATTCACTGACCTTTGTTTTTGTTTTTTTCCGGATCCCAGGTATGATAAGTAGGAGCAATATTCTAGTGCTACAAGTAGTAATGTACAGCACTATTCCCCGAACCATGTATCGTACCGTTTTTTTAATAAATAAAAAAACATTGCAATCCATCCATCATAGTACCATACATACGATACTTCCCCCGTTATGTCAATCTCCCACTCCAAAGTTCAGCCCAATTACGTACCCGAGCACACCGCGATGATTCCCACCATCCACATAATCCAACAAGAACATCCTCGCAACAAAACCATCACCACCACCACTACCATTACCAAAAAAAGAAGGACAAAAAAGAATTAAGAAACGGGAAGAAGGGAAAAAAAGAAAAAGAAAAGACTTTTTTTTTTCCTACATTACCATTCCCCTCACCCCATTCCCATAACCAAACCCGCATATACCCACATCCCGAGACCCCCATAAATACCCGAAAACAGGGGTTCGGCGGATATATGGTAAATAAAAGAGTTAAAAAATAAAAATTCCCTGCGTGTACAAGTACATATTATGAGGGCTAATTCAGATATACCGTAATCTTCCCACACCTATGATATGATACCCACACTCACGCCCCGTTCTCGGAGGGCACCGTGCTTTTGGCTTGGGGCGAGTACGTGGGGGGGGGGGGGGGGGGGGGGGGGGGGGGGGGGGGGGGGGGGGGGGGGGGGGGGGGGGGGGGGGGGGGGGGGGGGGGGGGGGGGGGGGGGGGGGGGGGGGGGGGGGG